>JAANMW010000936.1_pt1 | contig 33705 bp, 22 predicted proteins | sample 7279671 | NCBI WGS metagenome assembly JAANMW01 (sample SAMN14094541, study PRJNA606508) | bioreactor metagenome | isolation source: A lab-scale SPAN reactor treating ammonium-rich wastewater day 247 | place: Ireland: Galway | collected 2017-09-19 | reverse complement strand
AGCCTCACCGTCCAGGCCAAGGACACCAACGGCAACAACCGGACCGCCGGCGGCGACACCGTGGTCATCCAGGTCACCGGCGCCAACTCGGCCGCGCCCGGCGTGACCGACAACGGCAACGGGACCTACAGTGCCAGCTATACGCCGACCAAGGCCGGCAATGACAGCGTGGCGATCACTATCGGCGGCACCGGGAGCAGTGGCAGTCCTTACCCCAGCGTCGTCTCACCGGGCCAGGTGGACGCGGCCAGGTCGACCTTCACCGCCGCCGCGGCGGTCGGGCCGGCCGACGGCAGCTCGCCGGTCGCCTTGACCCTGACCCTTTGGGATGCATTGGACAATCCCATCTCGGGCGTCGCGCCGGCCGACATCACCCTCACCCCCGATCCGGCCGACGGCACCACCGTCCCGCCGCCGGCCGCCACCAACGGCGCCGGGCAGACTTCCTCCTCGGTCAGCCGCACCCGCGCCGGCTCGGTCACCATCACCGCGGTGGCCCGCGGCGTGAGCCTCACCCAGACGGTCACCGTCAGCTTCCGCCCGCGGTTCTCCGTGACCCTGTCGGCCGGCAAGCAGTTCCTGGCGCTGCCCTTCACCCCCGACCAGCCCAGCCCGGAAGCGGTGCTCGGCGTGGCGCAGGCGATGGTTCAACGGTGGCAGCCCGACACCGACCAATACCGGGTCCACCGGCCCAACGATGCGGATGCCGACGGCTTCTTCAACTTCGGCCCCGGACGCGGACTGTGGCTCCAACCGACGCAGCCGTTGACCATTGACGTGCTCGGCGCGGCGACGCCGGACGGGCCATTCTCCGTGCCGCTGCCGAAGGGCTGGTCGAACGCCGGCAACCCGTTCGACCAGGACTTCGTGTGGGACCCGAGCAAGATCACGGTGATGGTCGATGGCGCGGTGCGCGGCACGCTGAACGACCGGGCCACCTGGGACATCGCGCGGCCCTACCTGTGGCTGTTCGACGCCGCGACCCAAACCCATCATGTGGTCTTGCCGCCCTACACCGCGGACGTCATTCCCCGGCTGGCCGGCTTCTGGGCTAAGGCGCTGAGCGACGGGGTCACGCTGGAGCTGACTCGCAACAGCCCGACTCCTTCACGCCACCGCGCCGCGCCCAACCCGCGCAATTGGCAAATCCGGCTCACCGCCGGGCAGGACGGCGGACCCACCAGCGCCGTGGTGGTCGGGGTCGACCAGGCCCTGACCCGCGCGTTGGCGATCGAGTCACCGCCCGGCGCGAGCCGTGGCGACGCGACCCGGATCGAGGTCGTCTGCCCCGGCGGCCGGGCCGCCGGTGAGCTGCGCCCGGACGCCGGTGGCACGGCGAACTGGGACCTGGTGGTGACGGCGGCGCCCGACGACGGCGACGTGACCCTGGCCTGGCCCAGCCTGCTGCGCGACCTGCCGCGCGGTCTGGTGGTCGAGTTGACCGACCTGTCCAGCGGCCGGACCACGCTGCTCAATACCCACGGCAGTTACCGGCTGCGGGGCGGGCCGGGCGAACGGCGCTTACGTTTGGCCACCCACCGGGGCCACTTCGAGCGGACCTCGATCACCAACCTGGTGGCCGTGCCGCGCCGCGGCGGCGCGCTCAGCCTGACCCTCGGCCTGACCGGTCCGGCGGAGGTGACCATGACCGTTCGCGGGCTGGGCGGCCAGGTTGTCAAGGTCATGACCACCACGGCCACGGAGGCCGGGACGTTGACGATTGACTGGGACGGCAGCGACAGCCATGGGCGCAAGGCGCCGCGCGGGACATACGTGCTGGAAGCGGCGGTCCAGTCGCCCAATGGCGCGGTGGCCCGCGCCGTGCGCACGGTCGCGGTGCGCTAAGGAGTGGATACCATGCGAAAATGTCGCCTGTGGGTGCCGCTCGCCGGCACCGCGATCCTGACCGGCTGTGGCGGGCTGACGCCGCAAGCGGGCGTCGCGGGGACCAGCTCGCAACTGTCGGTCCTGGCGCCGCAGACGTTCACCGGCGGAGAGCTGAAGACGACCGTCACGGTGGCCAACCCGCCGGACGCGAGCCAACTGACGGTGGCGGCGTTGTTGACGGACCCCAATGGGGGCACGACGCCGGTCTCGGTGGTCCGTGAAGGGGACGATTTCTCGGCGGCGCTGAACTTGCCACCGAACCTGACCACCCAGTCACAGACCTACACGGTGACCGTGATCATGCAGGCGGGTGAGATGACGCAGACCCAAAGTCAGCAGATCACTGTCCCCGGCCTGGACGCTCCCGCACTGAACGGCGGCGACCCGGTGCCCAACGGCCCGGCGATCCCCGACTTCTGAGCCGTGGCCGATCCGCGGCGCTGCTCTTCCGGCGGCGCCTGTCCGGGGTGGTTGGTCACCACGGCGTGATCCGGTTGGGCCGATCGTCCGGGATCCGCGGTGTGCTGGCCGACCCGCCCCGGCGTAGGACGCACTTGGGCCAGAGCTTCATCTCCACCCATTGGTTGGTGGCCGAGACGGAGTTGAGCTTGAGATCCGGCAGGTGGGACAAGGCGTAATACCTGAGGGCGATCGTGTCACCCGGCCGGCGACTCAGCTCCGCCAGCGGGATCAGGTAACTGTCCACCCGCACCTTGGCTTCCGCCGCACCGCCCACATAGCCAATCATGCCCCGGCCGCGCGAATCATCCATCAGCCCCGAGCCGGTGGTCTCGCTGAACGGGAAGGTGTACCAGAGGCCCATCTGCCGCTTCCCTTCGTGGTTCAGCGGATCCAGGTAGTACGACCGGTCGAGCTTCGGTGTCCGGCGGCCGTCGGCATCCGCGTCGAAATCGATCGACGAGTAGTCGCAGGCCGCCTTGCCGTCCGCCTCGGTGCCCGAGGTCGAGTCGCCGTCGGTCCACAACACGGCCTGGGCGAACAGGTACTGGTCGTTGTTCCAGACCGAGAAGCGCAACTCGGGCCGGTCGCACAGCACCCAAGCTTCCTGCTGCGGGAAGCCGAAGGCGCCGTGCTCGCGTAGCGCCTCGATGGTTTCGTCGGCGGTCGCCGGGGCAGCCGCCGGCGTGGCGGCTGGTGCCGTCGGAGGCGCCGCCGGAACCGGCGTGGCGACGGGTCGCTCGATGATGTAGATCCCACCCTCGCGACGGACCGTCAGATCGTGGGCGAGGAGCAGAACCTTCAGCGTCACCGCCAGCGGCTGGTTCTCCAGCCGGCCGGTCACCGGCAGCGTCGCGTCGACGCCTTTGCCCAGCACCACCTGGACCCCATACTGCTCCGCCAGAAGACTGACCACCTGCGCCAGCGTGTGGTTCTCGAAGGCCACGCTGACCAATGGCTCGGGCGGCGGCGTCAGCACGACCATGTCGCCCCCGTCCGGGTTGAGCAACCGCGGCGACTGGGTCCGTTTGGTCCGCTCGGCCCACAGCCCCACCTCGCGGCAGACGTACCCGGCCAGCCCGGTCAGGCGCACCTGTCCGTCGGCTCCGGCCGCCGCCCCCGCCAGCCCCCGGCCGAGGTACAGCGTGAACACGCCGTGCCCGGTGTCCGGATCCTCCCACGCCCGTTGCCCCGCGTCGCAGGCCAGCAGCGTGGCCACCAGTCTCGGCTTGGTCTCCCGGCGCGAGACCACCACCGGGCGCATCCCACGGGCGAACTCCTCGGTCAGGGCCGAGTCGCCATCGCCCCGCCCCTTGCGCGGATCGTTCCGGCAGGCGTCCAAGAGGAACAGCACCTCGCTGGCCTGCAACCCCTCCAGCGCGCGGTTGACCAGCCGCATGGGCAGCGAGGTCTCGTCGATCAGGTCGGCCTGCGTATCGACCGTCAGCAGGTACTGCTCCCCGCCCTGCTCGATCCCATGGCCGGCGAAGAAGACGACCAGCTTGTCCCCCGCCACCGCCCGGTCCCGGACGCGTTGCAGGCCACGGACCAGGTTGATCCGCGTCGGCCGTCGCTCTGGCGCCTGCTCATCGCTGACCAGCAGCGCCACGTTCGGGCGCGCCACCCCCGCGCCGCGGAACGCCTGGGCCACCGCGCGCGCGTCGGCCACGGCGTACTTCAGCGGCGAGATGCGCGGGTCGTCGTACTGCTCCACCCCGGCGCACAGGACATGCGTCTCGGCGTGGGCCAGCGAAGCCGCCAACAAGAGCACCACAACCCGCCCGGACACAGCGCGCTCCCGGCGTTCCCCTCCAGGCGTCGTACTCCACAACGCAGCCGGGTGTCAAGACATTCCTGACCCGGCTCCCGCCAGGTCAGGAGGCGCACACCTCCCGCAGCTTCTCGAACTCGTCCAGCATCGCCATCAGGTTGTCGTACTTGGTGCCGTAGGCGATCGAGTGGCTCGGGCCGAGAATGAACCCGCCGCCTCGGGCGCCGCGGTCCATTGCCCGGCGGACCTCTTGCCGGGTCTCGGCGGGCGTGCCCTGGATCAGCACCTCCAGCGCCACCCCGCCCCAGAAAGCCAGCCGGTGGCCGAACAGCTCCTTGAGCTTGCCGACCTCCATCCCAGCGGTGGTTTGCAGTGACTGGTAACAGTCGATCCCGGTCTCGGTGAACATGTCCATCAGCGGCAGGTTGTTGCCGCAGTTGTGGAAGACGACCTGGTCGAAGTCCTGCTTGACCCGCGCCAGGCGCGCCTTCATATGGGGCAGGCACATCTCCTTGAAACTGGCCGGCGAGACCAGCGGGCCGTTGGAGCCGGCCATGTCCTGCTCCATCAACACCCCGGCCGCGCCGGGCCGCAGGTGCCAGTCGTCGCGGCGGTTCTGCAGCGCCACGTAACGCCGGGCCGCGGCCTGGACCAGCTCGGGCTGCAAAGCGTAGAGCAGCAGCCCGTTCTCCGTCCCGCCGAGCATCACCAGCGCCGTCATCCCCGCGGTCGGGGTGCAGACGTAGCGATCCTCGCCCAGCTCGGCGATCAGGTGGTCGACCACCTCGAACATGGACTCGTCCGGCGGTTGCTCGTCCACCGGACCGTCGAAATCCTCGGCCCTGTAAGTGTGGGCGCCCCTGGTCGGGTCATGGACGCACTGCAACTCGTTGACCTCGCGCACCGCCTGGTAGATCCGCCCCTGGCGGTCCTCCCACCGGTCCGCGCCGATCTTGCGCGGCCGGAGCGGCTCGTAGTCGCGAGGCGGCAGGATGCAGGCTTCCTTGGGCAGGATGATGTCGACGCAGTCCATCTTCCGGTAGAACTCGACGGCGTCGGTCTTGAGTCCCTCGGCCAGCTCGTCGCGGCGGCCCTCCCACAGGGCCACCTGCATCTCGATCTTGTTGCGCACGTAGGTCGGCCGGCCGATCACCCGCGAGACGGTGTCGTGGTCGGCGGCGTAGAAGCCGAGGGGGACTCGGTCGACCGGCTGCCGCGCGATGGCGGCGCGGACCCGCTCCTTGGACGTCATGCCTGCGGACTCCCTTGCGAACCATTGCTGAACCGGGTACTCTGGAGCCGCTCACGGGATCGCCCCGATGCCCTGTCACCCGCTCGACACCGCTGGCTGGTCGCGTCTGCCGCCAGCCGCCCGATGGTTGACGATCGCCGTCAGCGCCTATGCCGCGTACCTGCTGCTATTGTACCTGAAGCAGGACGGCCTGCTCTTCTTTCCGGAGATGGCCGGTCCGGGCAGCGCCCCGCCCCGCGGCGTCGTGCTCCTGCAGCGGGTCATCCCCGAGGGTACCGTCGAGGCTTGGCTGCTGCCGGCGGACCGGCCCGGCCGCGCGCCGCTGGCGGTCCTCTGCCACGGCAACGCCGAGGGGATCGATCAGCAGTTGGAGTGGGCCGAGGGCTACCGCCAGATGGGCTTCGCCGTGCTGCTGCCCGAGTTCCGCGGCTACGGGAGATCGGCCGGACGCCCCACCGAACGCGCCATCGACGACGACGCGGCCTGGTTCGTCGAGCAGGCCTTGGCCCGGCCTGACGTCGATCCGGCGCGGGTGGTCTACCACGGCCGGTCGCTGGGCGGCGGGGTGGTCGGCGGTCTGGCGGCCCGGCGTGCGCCCCAGGCGCTGGTGCTGCAATCCACGTTCACCAGCGTGGCGGTCATGGCCCGCGGCTACCTGGCGCCGCCGTTCCTGGTCCGCAACCCGTTCCACACCGACCGGGTCCTGCCCGGCCTGAACTGCCCGGTGCTGGTCTTCCACGGCAGCCGCGACCAGCTCATCCCACCCGAGCACGGCCGCCGATTGGCCACGCTGGCCCGCCGCGGGACGCTGGTCGAGTACCCCGCCGGCCACAACGACTTCCCCGGCGTCGACCATGTCGAAGATTACTGGATGCGCTTGTCGGCGTTTCTGGATCAGGCGGGTCTTGGTGATGGGCAGTAGGCAGTAGGCAGTAGGCGGTGGAACGGCCGGCGCCGCGCCGCGTCTCGCGTCCGTCCCTCTTGTCCCTCGCGTCCCTCGCGTCCCTCGCGTCCGTTGGGTCCCTTGCCGGCCGGCCTTGGTCATCTCCTTGCAGCGTCCTGATCGCTGGGGCGGTGGGTCGCCCGCTGAGGATGGTGCCGCCGTGTCGTCCGAGTCTTCCCCGTCGATGGTGATGTGGTACCGCCAGCCCGCCGAGGAGTGGATGCACGCCTTGCCGGTGGGCAACGGCCGGCTGGGCGCGATGGTCTTCGGCCGAGTGGGCGAGGAGCGGCTGCAGCTCAATGAAGAGAGCCTCTGGGTCGGCGCGCAGCGGTTCACCACCAACCCGGCCGCGCTCGAGCACCTCCCCGAGGTGCGCCGGCTCTTGGCCGAGGAGCGGTACGAAGAGGCCCAGGCCATCGCCGACGCGCACCTCTTCGGCGAGCCGAAACGGATGCAGCCGTACCAGACCCTGGGCGACCTGTCGGTGACCTTCGACGGGCACGAGGGCGTGACCGCCTACCGCCGCGAGCTGGACCTGGCCGACGGCGCGGCCCGGGTCGGCTACCGCCTGGGTTACGCCAACTACTCCCGCGAGGTGTTCGTCTCGGCCGTCGACCAGGTGCTGGTGGTCCATTGCCGGCGGGAGAACATCCGCCACACCGACTTCCTGCTCAAGAGCGGCTGGGGCGCCGGGATGCGCCTCACCGCCCGGCTCGCCCGGCCCGCCGACGCCGAGGTCACCGCCGTCTCCGACAGCATCGTCCGCCTTCAGGGCCGGATCGACGGCGGCGCCGGGGTGCAGTACGTGGTGATGCTCCAGGCCCTGGTCGAGGACGGGTCGGTCAACTATGCCGACGGCGCGCTGGAGGTCGACGAGGCCGACGAGGTGACCTTCCTGCTCACCGCCGCCACCTCCTACCGCGATCGTGACCCCGAGGAGCAGTGCGCCGAGGACCTGGCCGCCGCGGCGCGGAAGCCGTACGACACGCTGCTGGAAAACCATTTGGCCGACCACCGGCGGCTGTTCGCCCGGTTCGCCCTGAACCTGGGCGGCGAAGCCGACGAACGGCCCACCGACGAGCGTCTGGCGGCGGTCCGCGACGGGGCCGTCGATCCCGGGTTGGAGGCGCAATACGTTCAGTACGGCCGGTACCTGCTCATGGCCAGCTCCCGCCGCGGCTGCCTCCCCGCCACCTTGCAGGGCCTCTGGAACGACCGCCTCGACCCGCCCTGGAACTGCGACTACCACACCAACATCAACCTCAACATGAACTACTGGCCGGCGGAGGTGACCAACCTGGCCGAGTGCCACGAGCCGCTGTTCACCTTCCTGGAGAGCCTGCGCGCCTCCGGCCGGCGGACGGCGCGGGTCCATTACGGCTGCAAGGGCTGGGTGCTCCACCACATCAGCAACATCTGGGGCTGGACCACGCCCAGCGACGGGCTCAGCTCGGGCCTCTGGCCGACCGGCGGCGCCTGGCTCTGCCGCCATCTGTTCGAGCATTGGCTGTACACCGGCGACGAAGCGTTCCTCGAGCGCGCCTACGTGGTGATCAAGGAAGCCTGTGAGTTCTTCCTCGACTACCTCGTCGAAGACTCCGACGGCCGGTTGGTCAGCGGGCCGTCGATCTCGCCGGAGAACGCCTTCGTCACCCCGACCGGCGGCAAGGCGCACCTCTGCCTGGGCCCGTCGATGGATCAGGAGATCGTCTGGGAGCTGTTCGGCAACTGCCTCGCCGCGGCCGAGATCCTGGACCTCGACGACGACTTCCGCGGACGGCTGGCCGCGGCCCGCGACCGGCTGCTCTTGCCCGGCATCGGGCCCGACGGCCGGCTGCTGGAATGGGCCACTCCGCTGGCCGAGGCCGAGCCCGGACACCGGCACCTGTCCCACCTCTACGGCTTCTTCCCCGGTTGCCAGTACACGCTGCGCGGCACGCCGGAGTACGCCGCCGCGGTGCGCCGGTCGTTGGAGACCAGGCTGGCGGCGGGCAGCGGGCAGTCGGGCTGGTCCCGCGCCTGGGTGGTGGCGCTGTGGGCCCGCCTGGAAGAGGGCGACCTGGCCCACGAGAGCCTCCGCGCGCTGCTGGCCCGTCACACCGAGCTGAGCCTGCTCGACCTCCACCCGCCGCACATTTTCCAGATCGACGGGAATCTGGGCGGCACCGCGGCGGTGGCCGAGATGCTGCTCCACAGCCACGCCGACGAACTGGCCCTGCTCCCCGCCCTGCCGTCGGCCTGGCCGACGGGTTCGGTCAAGGGCCTCCGCGCCCGCGGGGGCTTCGAGGTGGACCTGACCTGGGCGGACGGCGTCCTGGAATCCGCAGCCATCCGCTCCCTGCTAGGCTGGCCCTGCCGGCTGCGGACTGCCCAGCCGGTGACCATCACCCGCGACCGTCAAGAGGTCGCGGCGGAGCTGGTGGAAGCCAACGTGGTCCGCTTCCCGACCGATGTCGGCGCGGTCTACCAGATCAGCGCGGAATAACCTTCGGCAGTCGGCAATCGGCAGTCTAGTCCGCCCGGCCAACGGTGGCCGCGGCGAGCCGCCGGCAATCCTGGGGCGCAGCCACCTCGGGGGCTGGTACCGTTACGGACTGTCGGCCGCAGGCCGACCCGGCGCGTAGCGCCCAGTCGTAGACGGTACCTGTCCCCCGCCCAGGCGGGCCGCTGGCGGTTGCGGGGCAGCCCTCTTTCCCGACTTCCTTCCGACGCGCTCGGCGCGCATGCAAAGAATCAGGAGTTGAGCCAGGCCTCCCCACCATTTCCGCCTGTACATCATCGACGGTTTCTGCCGAACGACCGAGCAGGCCTCCCCTTGCCACAATACAAGTCCATTCCATTCAAACCGCTAATCCCGAGTCTATTGTAGCGGAACCTGGGGCGACGGCGTAAGTCAGACATACTCATGACTGCGCTGCGATTACGTTATGGACTAAGTGAGGCTCTGTATGAACCGCTACTCTATGTCGTGCGTACCCTGCGCTCAGCACGACGTTGAGGAGTTCAGCCTGAGTCATGTAGATCATCTCCCAGCCGACGACCCACCTCATGAAGAACATCTCTGGGTTGGGTGCGATATTGCAGACGAACACCGTTCCTCCAGTCACCGTCCCGCAGTTGACCCTGGTGAGCAGTTGGACCGCCCTGCTATCATCCAGGTAGTCAAGAAAGCCAAGCATCTCGACGATGTGTGGGCTGTACTCGTCAAATGGGCATCGCAGGATCGAGCCCCGCTCCCATGTGAAGCAGCGTTCCACGCCATACTTCCGGGCAAGGCGCTTGCCATGCTCAAGTGCCTCACCGTCGTAATCGATGGCCGTTACCCTGATCCTGCTCCGGGTAACTGACTCGAGCTCGGCAAGAACTTCTATCAGTCCCTGGGCGGATCCTGAGGCGAAGCTGAGCACCCTGACCTCATCTTGGCTGGCCGCATAGATCTTGATCGCGTCGCGCAAGAGGGACTTGACCAGCTGCAGACGGTTGCGCACAGCTTGTGCGTTTACCATCCCAAGCCAGTAGTTGGTCACGACGGTAACGAACAGTCCTTCGTGCACCACGCCCGGCCGAAAGTTGTAGATCACGTCCAACGCCCTCCATGACGTCACGCCTTGACGGATCACATGTAGCGGTTCTGAAAACCGATCAAACATCAGATGGGAGCGATTGAGCTTGGACGGCGCAAAGGTCCGATCTCTCGTGTAGATTCGCAGCAGCCATACCTTGAGCGCGACCCAGGCAGCCATGATCCACATGACTATCAGACCGGACTTGTATGCCCAGCTGATGCTCTCGTACAGCGGCTGTTCGTCGTCCGACAAATCGGTCTGTGAGCCATGGGGGGGCGACGAGTGGTGACTTCACGACCTCCGTGCTCGCCTGTTCCGCGTTCAGCGCCTCGCCCAATCGCACGGTACCGTCTCCCTCCCGGCCCTGGCCGCGTACGCCGGGGACACGCCCCGGCAGCCACGCTACACCCGCCTCGCGCGCGACTTGGCTGGAACTCCCGATACTCCTTCTTCGCGAGCCCGGCCGGTGGACCGCTGGCTCGGCCGGTCTGGGGTTTCGACGGGCTGAGCGACCGGCCGGCGCTCCGCCGCGCGGGTCGTCTGCCTGGCACACCGGGGGACTACTCGCCCGCCCGCCCCTCGGCCCGGAGCAGGTCGAGCATCTGCTGCTCAATCTCAGGCACGCGACGCTGGATGGTGTCCCACACCGTGGGCAGATCAATACCGAAGTAGACGTGCATCAGCACGTTGCGCATGTCCCGGACGGCACGCCATGGGATCTCCGGGTGACGGTCTCGAATGTCCTCCGGAACGGCGTTGGCAGCTTCGCCGATCAACGCGACGCGGTAGACGTTGGCGTCCTTCACGTCGTCGTCGGCCGCGAACTCCTCAAACGATAGCCCGGACACCGAATCACGTATCCTGGCGGCCAGGTCAAGGATGTCCTGCACTCGCTGAGGCCAGTCCCTAGGCGGCACGGACGGCCTCCCGGAGGACCGCGTCGCGGACCCTCGGCTTCAGCGCGTCCGGCATGACCAGATCCACCGGGCGGCCGAGCAGATCCTCGACGAAGTGCTTGATGGTGATGAACTCGACCAGATCCACCCGCCGGGTCAGCTCGACCAGCAGGTCGATGTCGCTCTCGGACCCGGCTTCACCCCGCGCCGTGGAGCCGAAGACCAGCAGCCCGCCCACCCCGAGCTCGTTCAACTCGGCGCGATGGGCCCCCAACAGACGTCTGATCTCAGCCACGCTCATGCACGGTTCCTTGTTGGCAGTCTACCCGATCGCCCGGGGCCGCGGCAACTCGCGCCGCGTCAGACGTGGATCGCCCGCTCGTCCACCGCCAGCGCCGCTTCCTTGAGCGCTTCGGACAGGGTCGGGTGGGCGTGGAAGCAGCGGGCCAGGTCTTCGCTGCTGGCGCCGAACTCGATGGCCGCCGCCGCCTCGGCGATCAGGTCGCCGGCGCGGGGGCCGATGATGTGGACGCCCAGCAGGCGGTCCGTCTCGCCGTGCGCCAGGACCTTGATCCGGCCGTCGGTCTCGCCCAGCGACCGGGCGCGGCCGTTGGCCAGGAACGGGAAGGCGCCCTTCCGGTACGGCACGCCGTCGGCGGTCAACTGCTCCTCGGTCCGGCCGACCGAGGCGATCTCGGGGTGGGTGTAGCAGATGCCGGGCAGCGCGTCGTAGTTGACGTGACCGTAGCCGGTGACCAGCCGCTCGACGCAGGCGACGCCCTCTTCCTCGGCCTTGTGCGCCAGCATCGGCCCGCCGATCACGTCGCCGACGGCGTGGATGCCGGGCACCGTCGTGGCGTAGTGCTGGTCGACCACGATCTGCTGGCGCTCGTTGAGGCGGACGCCGACCTGGTCCAGGCCGAGCCCGTCGGTGTTGGCCGTGCGGCCGACCGCCAGGAGCACCCGATCGCAGGCGATGGGCTCGGCGCCGTCGACCTCGACCACGGCGCCCTTGCCCTTGGCCCGGGCGCCCGTGACGCGCGAGCCCAAGCGGAATTCGAGCCCCTGCTTGGCGAAGATCTTGAGCGCCTCGGCGGCCAGCTCGGAGTCCATGCCGGGCAGGATCCGGTCGAGGTACTCCAGCACGGTGACCTTGGCGCCGAGCCGGGCCCAGACCGAGCCCAGCTCCAGCCCGATGAACCCGGCGCCGATGACCACCAGATGGTCGGGCACGGCCGTATAGGCCAGCGCCTCGGTGCTGGTGCCGACGCGGTCGCCGTCCAGTTCGACCCCCGGCAGATCGGCGCTGTGGCTGCCGGTGGCGATGATCACGTGCTTCGCGGCCAGCTCGACCGGCGAATCGCCCTCGACCACCACCTGCCCGGCGGCCACGATCCGCGCTCGGCCCAGGTAACGGGTGACGCCGTTCTTCTTGAACAGGCCGTCCACGCCCTTGGAGAGGATCGAGACGATCTTGTCCTTGCGCTTCATCATCGCCGCCAGGTCGAACGAGACGCCCTCGACGGTGATCCCGTGCTCAGCCAGCCCGAGCCTGGCGGCGGCATAGCGCTCGGAGGATTCCAAGAGCGCCTTGGAGGGGATGCAGCCGACCCGGAGACAGGTCCCGCCGAGCCCCTTGGCGAGCTCGACGCAGGCGACCTTGAGCCCGAGCTGCGCGGCGCGGATGGCGGCCACATACCCGCCCGGCCCGGCACCTATGACGATCAAGTCGTGCGTCTCAGCCATGCCCGTGAACTCCGCCTTCCCTAGACCTCAATCAGCATCCGCACCGGGGCCTCGACAGCTTCCTTGATCCGGCGCAGGAAGGTCACGGCCTCGCGGCCGTCGACGATCCGGTGGTCGTAGGTCAGGGCCAGGTACATCATCGGGCGGATGACCACCTGTCCATCGACCGCCACCGGGCGGTCATTGATCCCGTGCATGCCCAGAATGCCGCTCTGCGGCGGGTTGAGGATCGGCGTCGACAGCAGCGAGCCGAAGACCCCGCCGTTGGTGATGGTGAAGGTGCCGCCCTGCAGCTCTTCCAGCTCCAGCTTGTTGTCCCGCGCCCGCTGGCCGAAGTCGCCGATGACCTTCTCGATCTCGGCGAAGCTGAGCCGCTCGGCGTTGCGGATCACCGGCACGGCCAGGCCCTTCTTGCCGCTCACGGCGATGCCGATATCGAAGTAGTTGTGGTAGACGATGTCCGTGCCGTCGATTTGCGCGTTCAGCTCGGGGAACTGCTTCAGCGCGTCGACCACCGCCTTGACGAAGAAGGACATGAACCCCAGCTTGACGCCATGCCGGGCGGTGAACGCCTCCTGGTGCTGCTTGCGCAACGCCATGACGGCGGACATATCGACCTCGTTGAAGGTCGTCAGCATGGCCGCGGTCTGCTGAGCCTCGACCAGACGAGCGGCGATCCGGCGGCGCATCGGGGTCATCGGGACGTGCTCGGTGGGCCGCGCCGCCTCGGCCGGCGCGGGCTCGGTCGGGGGCGGGGCCGCCGGCTCCGGCCGGGCGAGGTGCCGCTGCACGTCCTCCTTCAGCACGCGCCCGCCGGGCCCGGTCCCGCCGACGGCCTCGGGCGCGACGCCCTGCTGTTCGGCCAGCCGCCTGGCCGCCGGCATGACCGCCGCGGGCCGGCTCGGTTCGGCGGCCGGCTCGGCTTCCTTCGCCTCCGGGCCAGGCTCGGTCGCGGCCGGCTGATCGCCGGGCTTCAGCCGGCCGATGACCTCGCCCACCGCGGCGGTCTCGCCGTCGCCCTTGAGGATCTCGGCCAGGATCCCGGCCTCGGGCGCGGGCAGCTCGAAGGTGACCTTGTCGGTCTCGATCTCGACCACCGGCTCGTCCTTGTCGACCCACTGGCCGGCCTGCTTGAGCCACTGCGAGAGCTGTACTTCCTGGATGGATTCGCCCGCTTCCGGGACGATCAGATCGACCGCCATACGGCCTCCCTCAGTCCTGCTTTCGGTCCCCGTTCGGCGCGATGTTCAGCGCCTTCGAGACCAGTTCCTCTTGCTCTTGCCGGTGCGCGTTGGCCGAGCCGGTGGCCGGGCTGGCCGACTCCGGCCGGAACACACCCCGCAGTGGCAGCCGGTCGAACAGCCGCTCGCCCAGGTGCCTGCGGATGAACCGCCAGGCGCCCATGTTCTCCGGCTCCTCCTGGACCCACAGAGTCTCGGTTCCGTCCGGGTACCCCGCCAGCGCGGCGCGCAGCTCGTCGGTCGGCAGGGGGTAGAGCTGCTCGAGCCGCACCAGGGCCACCTCGGCGCCCACCTGTTCGCGGCGCTCGGCCAGATCGTAGTAGATCTTGCCCGAGCAGAGCACCACCCGCCGGACCCGGCCGGGCTCGGGCAAATCGTCGGTCATCACCTTGCGGAACCCGCCGCCGGTGAGCTCGGCCAGCGGCGAGATGGCGGCCGGGTGGCGCAGCAGGCTCTTGGGCGACATGACCACCAACGGCTTGCGCCACCGGCGCAGCGCCTGGCGGCGGAGGAGATGGAAGAGCTGCGCCGGTCCGGTGACGTTGCAGACCTGGAAGTTGTCCTCGGCGGCGAGCACCAGGAACCGCTCCAGCCGCGCGCTGGAGTGTTCGGGGCCCATGCCCTCGAAGCCGTGTGGGAGGAGCAGCACCAGGCCGCTGAGTCGGCCCCATTTGTCCTCGGCGCTGGACAGGAACTGGTCGATGATCACCTGGGCAGCGTTGGCGAAGTCGCCGAACTGCGCCTCCCAGAGGATGAGGCCCTCGGGCCAGTTGAGGCTGTAGCCATAGTCGAAGGCCAGCACGCCGGCCTCGGACAGGGGGCTGTTGACGATCTCGACCGGCGCCTGGTCGTCGGCCAGGTGGGCCAGCGGCAGCCAGGTGCCGCCGTCCTCGACGTCGTGAAGCACGGCGTGCCGGTGGCTGAAGGTGCCGCGCTCGGAGTCCTGGCCGCTGAGCCGGACGCGGTAGCCTTCGGTGGCCAGCGTGGCGAAGGCCAGGGCCTCGCCCATGGCCCAGTCGAGCGGCTTCTCGCCCCGGCCCATGTCGCCTCGGGCGGCCAGCACCCGGGCCAGCCTGGGGTGGAGGTGGAAGCCCTCGGGCAGGGCGATCAGCCGCTCCGTGAGCGCCGCCAGGCGCTCGGCCGGCACAGCGGTCGAGACCGGCTCGGCGGCACTCTCCAACCCGCCGTGGTGCAGGTTCCAGCTCCCCTGCCACTGCTCCGGCTCGGGCAGCGCCTCGGCGGCGCGGGCCTTGGCCAGCTCGGCCTCCAGCCGCTCGCGGCGCTGCTCGGCGATGGCCTCGGCCTCCTCCCGGCTGACCTGCCCCTGCCGCAGCAGGTGGTCGAGGTGCCCCTCGCGGACGTTCTTCCGGCGGGCTATCGCGCCGTACAGCAGCGGCTGGGTGAAGGCCGGCTCGTCGCCCTCGTTGTGCCCGCGCCGGCGGTAGCAGTACATATCGATGACCACGTCGCGCTGGAACTCGCGGCGGAACTCCAGGGCCACCCGGACCACCTGCGCCACCGCCTCCGAGTCCTCGCCGTTGACGTGGAAGATGGGAATCTGGAGCATCTTCGCCACGTCGGTGGCGTAGACCGTCGAGCGGGCCTCGGTCGGGTTGGTGGTGAAGCCGATCTGGTTGTTGACCACCACGTGGATGGTCCCGCCGGTGCCGTAGCCGGCGAGCTGGCTCAGGTTGAGCGTCTCCTGGACGATCCCCTCGCCGGCGAAGGCCGCGTCGCCGTGGATCAGGACGGCCATCACCCGCCGCCGCTCGACATCGGCCCGGCGATCCTGTTTGGCGCGCACCCGGCCCAGCACCACCGGGTTGACGAACTCCAGGTGGCTGGGATTGAAGCACAGCGAGAGGTGGACCTTGCGGCCGGCCGAGGTGGTCCAGGTGCTGCTATGGCCCAGGTGGTACTTGACGTCGCCGCCGCCGCGCCGCAGCGCGCCATCGACGTCCTCGAACTCGCGGAAGATCTGCTGGGCGCTCTTGCCCATGATGTTGGCCAGCACGTTCAGCCGCCCGCGGTGCGCCATGCCGATGACGATGGACTCCACGCCGTGCTCGCCGGCTTTCTCGATGGTCAGGCCGAGCAGCGGGATGAGACTCTCCGCGCCCTCCAGCGAGAAGCTCTTGGCGCCGACGAACTTCTTCTGGATGAACTCCTCGAAGATGGTCGCGTCGGTCAGGCGGGTAAGGATCCGGAGCTGCTCGCGGCGGTCGATGGCGACTCGGTTGCGGCAGCCCTCCATCCGCGCCTGGAGCCAGCGGCGGATGGCCAGATCGTCGATGTGCATGAACTGCGCGCCGATGAATCGGCAGTAGGTCTCGTAGAGGACCTCCAGCACCTCGCTCAAGGTACGGACGTCGGCGCCCTCCATGGTCGCCGTCGAGACCGTCTTGTGCATGTCCTCGTCGGTGATGCCGTAGTAGGACGGGTCGAGCTCGGGCGGCCGCCGGCGCGGGATCTGCAGCGGGTCGACATGCGCGATCATGTGCCCGCGCGCCCGGTAGGCGCGGATCAGCTCGTCGACCCGGTGCTGGACGTGGGCGGCGCTCTCGGCGGTGGCCGCGTGGCCGTTGCCGTGCGGGGCCGCCGGCGGGTTGAAGATCGAGAACGGCTCGAAGCTGGGCGCCAGGCCGCGGCGCGACCCGCCCTGCTCGGGTCCGAGCGACTCGAAATACTCGCGCCAAGCCTCCGGGACCGCGCCGGGATCGGTCAAGAAGTCCGCGTAGAGCCCCTCGACGAAAGCCAGATTATGCACATCGGGACCCGCTACGATGGCGGCCATGGGGCACCCCTACCAGCCACGCGCCGACGCGATGCGGCGCGACCACGGTCAGTATAAGGCAGGTTCGCCGCCCGTCTTCACCGGATGCTCCGGCGGCCGCAAAAGGGGTCAGGAGCCTTTTCTGGTTGGGCAGCGCTGTGGCGAGGCGGCAGGAGTCGGGGCCAGAAAAGGCTCCTGACCCCTTTTGCGTTCCGCGTAGTGCTTGAAAGCGCGCTCGGAAGTTGGTATGATGGCAGGGTCGTTGTATCAGTCGCGTAGCGCGTTGGGAGGAGAAACCCATGAAACGCCGTGCATTCACTCTGATCGAGCTGTTGGTCGTCATTGCGATCATCGCGATCCTGGCGGCCATCCTGTTCCCGGTGTTCGCCAAGGCCCGCGAAAAGGCCCGGCAGAATTCCTGCCTGAGCAATCAGAAGCAGATCGGCATCGGCATGTTGCAGTATGCCCAGGACTACGACGAGCGGTACCCGATCTACTGGCGCAACGTGCTCCAGACCGACACCTCGGCGCCCGGTCTGACCTACCGCACCAGCAACGGGTCGATCACCGGCAACTACATGAGCTGGATGGACTTCATCGCGCCGTACTGCAAGAACAACCAGCTCTTCAAGTGCCCGTCCGCGTCCGAGCGGGAGGCGGGTGGTCTGGGGCCGTCCTACGGCTACAACCGCAACGTCCACAACTCCGGCGGCACGCCCAACAGCCTGGGCCAGATCGTCCGCCCGGCCGAGTGCCTGCTGACCTTGGACTACTGCACCGTCTACAGCGTCTACGCCAACCTCGGCGAGTACATCACGTTCTCGAACAGCACCGCCGTGAAGAGCGTTCAGCCGCACAACGACGGGACCAACGTCTCCTTCGCCGACGGCCACAGCAAGTGGCTGGGCGGCCAGGACCTGGCCTTCGCCGGCACCGACGCGACCAACAAGTTCTGGAACCCGTTGCTGCCGTAGGCGACCCTCACCCGCAACCCCTCACTCCCTCTCCTCTCTCCCACACGCGGCGAGGGGGGAGGGGGGAGGGGGGTTGTGGCCGGCTTGTGAGCAGGAGCTGAGCATGGTCGGATCGTCGCGTCTCGCCGCGCCGTTGTGCCTGCTCGCCGTGGCCGCCTTTGCCCAGGAGGCGGTCAAGCTGATGAACTCGGGCTTCGAAGAGGCCGGCCGGGGCGGCCTGGACAGTTACGCCAAGGCCGGGTATCAGCCCGAGCAGGGCGACGCTTTGCTCGGGCTGGCCGATGGCTGGACCGCCTACCAATGGGGCGCGGCCGAGGCCACCTGGGGCGTGGCGGTCGAGGGTGGCGCCGGGCGCAACGGCTCGCACGCGCTGCGGGCGGTCAATCGCGATGGGCGGGCCCGCGCCGGAGCCTACCAACACGCCGCGCTGCCGGCCGGCACCTGGCGCCTGTCGGTCTGGGCGCGCTGCGCCGAGGGTCAGACCGGACGCGCCGCGCTGTATCTGGCCAACACCTACTCACCGACGCTCAAGGTCACCCCCGAATGGCGCGAGCTGGCGGTCGAGACCACCGTCTCGGAAGCCACGGACAAGGCCGAGATCAACTTCCAGAGCCGGTCGCCCGCCGGGATCACCCTCTGGTTCGACGACCTCACGCTCCAGCGGATCAAGCCGGCGGTGTTCCGGATCGTGCCCGACGACCGGGGCGACCGGCCGCGCACCTTGCTGTTCTCGCCCATCAACGTCAACTACCTGCGCGAGCACGCCGCCGAGGCCGCCTCGTGGGGCTTCCGCGGGTTCCTGTTCGATCAGGTCATGAGCGGCTGGTCGACCGACGTCTGGGCGGTCGACCGCCAGCCCGAGACCCGCGGCGAGGACGACGCCCTGCTGCGCGAGCTCCGCGACTGCAACGACGCCTGCCGCCGGGTCGGGATCGACTCCAACTTCGTCAAGGTGGCCTTCTACGAGAAGCTCCCAGACTGGTTCGACGACGCGGCCTGGGGCACCATCGCCGAGCGCTTCCGGGAAGGTGCCCGGTTCGCCAAGCTGGCCGGCTGCCCCGGCGTGGCCATCGACACCGAGTACATCGCCGAGCAGTACGCGCCGGACTGGGAGGGCTACCGGGCCAACCCGCGCCCGCTGCCGGAGCTGCGGGCCAAGGTCCAGGAGCGCTGGCGCGCCGTGATCGCCGGGATGCTCCGCGAGTTCCCCGAGATGGTGCTGCTGACGCTGCCCGAGGGGATGCTCTACTACGGCGACCTGTACGGCGACCTGTTCCGCGGCATGTTGCAGGCCTGCGCCGAGGCCGACGCGCCGGGCGGGTTCCACGTCCTGACCGAAGGCACCTACCACCTGACCGACGTGGGCGGGCTGGCTGGGTATCCGGCCCGGATCGGCGGCTGGGTCACCGACGAGTGCGGGCCGGCGCTGGCCGACTATTGGCGGCGCCGCTGCTCGGTGGTTCTGGGCGCCTGGCCGATGGGCTACTACCGCTCGATCAACGACCAGGACGGCAAGTTCCTGGGCTACAGCGGCAAGCAGGAGGCTTTCGGGGACAAGGTGGTCGGCTCATACGCGGACAAGAGCGCCTGGTACCCGCCGGACGTGTTCGCCCGGCAGATGGCCGGCCTGAACGGCTTCTCCACGCGCTACAACTGGATCTACGGCCACGGCTGCGTGTTCTGGCAGTTGACCGAGGCGGACAAGGCGAAGTACCTGTCCGGCGCGCACCAGGCGATGTCCAACGCCACACTGCCGACGGACCCGAACCTCAAGGACTACTGCGCCATCATCGCCCACCCGCGGCGGGCGGTGCGGGAGGAGTGATGGCGCCGGTGTAGCGCCGGCTGGCCGCCTCGAACGGCAGGAACCCGGCCAGCGTCCTGGCCACGCGTTGATGGTACGGCTCCTGCCCGCGAGTCATCTGCTCCGCCTCGCGCAGCAGGCCCATGGTCCGCGCCACCAGCTCCGGCGGGTAGGTCTTCAGCCAGCAGGTGCTCCAGTCCCAGCTCGCGTCGGCCCCGCCCTTGTTGCCGGTCGCGCTCCAGGCCGCCTCCAGCTCGTCGTGGAACCGGCGCATCAGCGAGGCCGCCGGCCCGTACAAATCGCGGTGGTAGTCGCTCAGCAGCGCCTCGATGTCCTGGTCGAGGTCCCACATCAGCCGCATCGCCACGTACATGTCCAGCGCGTCGAGCCGCCAGTCGGCCCAGTCGTGACTGGAGCGGCCGTCGGCGTAGAACTCGCACAGCTCGATCACCCGGCCCTTGACCCGCCCGCCCTCCAGCGCGAACCACTCCTTCATCGCCCGGGGGAAGAGGCTCGGCGCGCCGTGGGTGCCCGACTGGCGGCGGGCGTACCAGTAGTCCCAGACGTAGATGTCCGCCCCGGTCGCGGCCCAGGCGTCCAGCTCGGCCAGATAGCCGCTCTTGGTGTTCGGCCGCCAGACGTAGGGCAGGTAGTTGGTGCACAGGGTGACGGCCACGTTGGGCAACAGGTGGACGTCGGCGGGCGGCTGGCGGTACATCGAGTAGGCGCAGCAGGTGATCACCCGCTCGGGGTGCGACTCGTGGATCCGCGCCGCCACCTTGTTCACGAACGACCAGACCAGCCGGCTCCAGCGCCCCTCCCGCGGTGAGTCGGGCTGCCCCTGGGCCTGGCACTGCTCGCAGTGGCACTCGAAGTCGCCGTCGCCGGGCATGACCGTGGCGTAGCGGACTGCGGGGTGCGCGTCGAAGAAGGCCCGGACGTCGGCCACGGTCTGGGCCAGGACTTCGGGGTTGCTGAAGCAGACGTAGCCGCCCGGATCTTGGCTGGCCCGCTGTCCGTTCCGCTGGAGCGCGAACCAGTCGGGGTGCGCCTGGCCGAAGCGCTTCGGCCAGGCGTTGAAGGAGTGCATGCCGATCGGGCTGCCCTTCAGCCCGCCCCAGCGCATCCGCCGCCACCAGACGCGGCTGTCCCGCACGGTGAAGTCCTCGTCGCTGGGGTTGGAGTAGAAGGCGAACCGGGTGTTGTAGCTCGGCGCGCCCTGCCAGGCCACCGGCCCGACCTCCAGCGTCCGCCGTTCGGGCACCACCCGGCCCAGCTCGCCGGGCCAGTACCAGCGCACCCCGACCACCCGCTCGAGAAACTCGTAGACCGCGTACAGCGTGCCGCACGGCGCCAGGGCGTTGCCGGCCGGATCGACGGCCTGCTCGGCGTCGCCGCCGGACAGGAGCAAGGCGTCGCCGACCCGGCGGACGAGCCAGTGGTCCGGCGCCAGGAACCGCGGCGCCAGGCCCAGCCGCTCGCTCAGCGCCGTGGCCCCGAGGTGGATGGTCGGGCCGCCGGCCGGCTGCCCGTCGCTGAGCACCGGCAGCTCGGTGCCGGTGGCCAGCTTGAGGTGCTCCTGCAGCTCGCGCAAAGCGTAGTCCAGCGTCTGGCTCCTGGTCTCGCCGACCACGATTCCGGCCACCGGCCGGCCGTCGCGGACCAGCGCCAACGGCTCGGCGCCGGTGGCTTCGTAGGCGGCGAAGCCCCCGGGCACGGCGGCCGCCGGGAGGCTCTCGGCCAGCGCGATCTCCGGCTCGTCCACCAGCATCACCGCCGGCTCGGAGGAGTTGGACAGCCAGACCATGAAGTTGACGATGTTGGCCTCCGCCATCGGCGGGACGACCGCCCGGAGCTCGAGCGGCACCCACTGACCCGGCTCGACGCGGCACTTGACCTGTTGGGCGATGGTCCCGGCCACCTTCTCGCCGCTGGCGCGCATCTGCAGGGTCAGGTCGCCTCGGCCCGAGAGCCACTTCACCTGGACCCGAAAGACCACGCTCCGGCCACGGTAGGCCGCGACCTTGTCCGGGTGGATATAGCAGCCCAGCCCGATCACCGCGTCCTTGGTCTTGGAGCAGTCCAGCCGCAGCGACGGCTTCTCGGTGACAAACTCCCCTTCGTCCAAAGTCACCGCCCCCTGCGTCACCGCTCCGCACAGCAGCGGGTACTTGCCGACGTTGGCGAACAGCGGCTTGAAGCGCAAAGTCAGCTCGGCCTCCTGCTCGGCGGCGTGCGCCACGCCCATGGCCAAGGCCAGCAGGCAGGCGGACCGGCGGCGATGACAACCCATGAACCTGCTCCCGTCCGTCGCTTCCCCACCCCACCCCGACTTCCTCGCCGACGACCCGTTACCATCGGTGCAACGCTCCTCGGACCTACCGTCACCCGGCCCCCGCCAACCCGCAAGCGAACGCCGTTCGGAAGTCGAATGACTGTTCAATCGGCTGGTTTGGGGGCTGGACCGCGATGCTTGGCTGGCCGGCGCCTGCCCTGCCGACGGGCCTCCCCCACCCTGGCCAGCCACCGCCGCCGCGTGTCGTTGCCGTGGGCCGTCCGGCGGTGGGCCGACGGCCGGCAAGAGCCGCGCCTCGGCGCCTCCCAGGGCCGGATCGGCGGGGCGACGGCCGGATGTTAGCGTGTTAGCTAACCTGTTAGCAGCTTGCGGGCGGCCGGGCCGGAGCGGGCGGGAGCGGCTCTGGGACGGGGCTGGCGCGGCCGGGCCGGGCCGCCTGGCCGGGCGGCCGACGGGCGGATGTGGGCTGGTTAGCTAACTTGTTAGCGGGGGTGCGGGCAAGCGAGGACGTGGGCAAGCGCGTGGACGACGGAGTGGACCAAGGCGTGGACGACGGAGTGGACGCGGAGACGGACGGGAGTGCCGGCCGATCGCTGGTGAGCGGGCGGGTGGGGAGGTGCGCTCGTGCGGCGGTTGGGACGCGGGTTGTGGCGTAGGGCGGTGGGGAGGTGAAGGTGGGTGCGGGGGCATGCAACCTGGTGGACCGGCGGGTGTCGAACCAAGGGCACGACGATTGGTGGCCGCTGTCGGCGCGTGGCCGAGGAGGTGTCAGACGCGATGGATTGGGTGTTCATGGCCGACAAGGGCGGGGTGGGCAAGTCCACCCTGGCCTTCCATATCGCCACCAGGCTCAAGCAGTTGACCCACGACGTCGGGCTGTACGACCTGGACAGTCGCGGCACCACCAGCTCCTGGGCCGCCGAGACCGGGTTCCTGCCGTCCTACGACCTGCGCACGCTCCAGCACCGCGCACCGGACCACGACTACGTGGTCTGGGACACGGCGCCGCACCCCGACCGCGAGATCCGCGCCGAGCTGGCCCGGGCCGGCGACCTGTTGGTGATCATCGCCGCCGGCGACCGCGACAGCATGGCCGCCGCCGGGGACCTGTACCGGGCCCTGTGCCGCGACGGCGCGCGGGAGTTGGCAGTGGTCTTCAACGGGATTCATCCGGTCGGGCGGGAAGGCGAGGAGTGCGTGGCGGCGGCCAGGGCCGAAGGGCTCCCCGCCCTCGACGCCTACGTCCGCCGGTATAGCTGTTTCGTCCAGGCGCGGTGGGACGGCTGCGCCGTGGTCGACCGCGCCTATTCCCGCGCCGACAACGCCTGGGCCGACATCTGCGCGGTCACCGACGCCCTGCTGCGCCGGGCCGAGTCGCGCAGTCTGGCCGCCGATTGAGGAGAGCGATCATGCCGGAGCGCAATCGCCGCGCCGCCTTGCGAGCCGTGCACGCCGCCGCCGATGACGCCGACGGGAAACTCGGCGTGCCCGAGCTGCCGGCGGCGCAGCCTGAACCCGAACCCGCGCCCGCGCCGGAGCCGGAGCCGGTGGCGGTCACGCCGCCGCGCCGGGGCAAACCGGCCCGGAGTGCCGAGGCACTGCTGCCCGAGTCCTGGCGCGAGAAGATCGAGCAGGTCGGCCAGGCCGACGCCGTCGAGGTCGGCGGCGAGCGGGTCCGGCGGCGGATGGACGAGGAGACCGTCTACCTCGCCGTGCGCGTCCCGCGCTCGCTCCGCGACGCGGTCCGCAAGCGCAGCGAGCGGCTCGACGTGTCCATCCAGGAGTTCACGGTCAACGCCGTCACCCTCCTCCTCGAAGCCACCGCCCGCGCCGCCGAGCTCGACTGACCGGCGCGCGGCCCCCTCATCCCCAACCAATCTCCCACGAGGGGAGAAGGGCGGCGCGGCGCGGAGGAGACCGGCCGGCGAGGGCCAAGTGGGGTGGGGGAGGACCCCATGCGCATCTTGCTCGCCGGACTTCTGGCCGCCGGGACCGCGACCGCGCTGACTCTGCCGACCGGCGCGACCACCCGGATCGCCGTGGCCGACGGCGCCACCGCGGCCGAACAGTGTGCCGCCCAGGAGCTGGCCGACTACCTGACCAAGGCCACCGGCGCCGCTTGCGAGCTGGTCGCCGAGGGCGCGCCGGCGGCGATCCTGGTCGGGCCGACGGCGGCGGCGCGGGCCGCCAAACTGGTCCCCGCCGGGCCCGAGGCGTGGCGCTGCAAGCTGGTCGGCGAGCAGGTGGTGATCGCCGGCGGCCGGCCGCGCGGGACGCTCTACGGCGTCTACCACTTCCTCGAAGACGTGGTCGGCGTCCACTGGTGGACCCCCTGGGCGGAGAGCGTGCCCAGCCGCCCGAAGATCGAGCTGGCCAAGCTCGACCTGGCCGGCGAGCCGGCCTTCGCCTACCGCGAGATCTACGACACCATCGGGGCGCCGAACCTGTGGCAGGGGCGCAACCGGATGAACGGCCACCATGCTTTCCTGCCGGCCGAACGCGGCGGGACCCTGGCCTACGGCCCGCCCTACCACGTCCACACCTTCTTCCTCTACTTCCCGCCAGAGAAGTACTTCGCCGAGCATCCCGACTGGTACTCGGAGATGGGTGGCCAGCGCAAGGGCGACCACACCCAGCTCTGTCTGACCAACCCCGAGCTGACCCGCGAGATGATCGCCGCGGTGCGGGCCAACATCGTCAACTCGAAGGCCGAGGCGGAGGCCAAGGGGCTGCCGGCGCCGGCGGTCTTCAGCGTCTCGCAGAACGACTGGAACAACCCCTGCGGGTGCGCCACCTGCAAGGCTCTGGCCGAGGCCGAAGGGTCCGAGGCCGGGCCGCTGCTGAACTTCGTCAACCAGATCGCCGACGCGGTCAAGGACGACTTCCCCTGGGTCTACATCGACACGTTGGCCTACCACTACACCCTCGATCCGCCGAAGACCATCAAACCGCGGGACAACGTGATCATCCGGCTGTGCGACCTGACCAACCCCGACCAATCGCAGCCGGTGACGCACCCGAACAACCAGACCTTCCACGACTCGGTTCTGGCCTGGTCCAAGATCGCCAAGAATCTGCGCATCTGGGACTACGCGGTGACCTACGGCAGCCAGCAAGGGCTGCCCTACCCGAGCGTGCGGACCATGGCGCCGGACTACGTCTTCTTCCTCGAGCACAGCACCACCGGGATGTTCATCGAGCACGAGTACCCGGTCACCGCCGACCTGTGGGACCTGAAGATGTGGGTCCAGATGAAGCTGCTGGAGAACCCGCGGCAGGACACCGGGGCGCTGCTCAAGACCTTCACCGACGGCTATTACGGCGCGGCCGGGGCCAAGGTCCGGGAGTACCTGACGGCGCTGGACGAGCAGGCCACGGCGCATCCCGCCCGGATCTCGGCCGGGGCCTCGCCGGCCTCGTACACCTACCTCGACCTGCCCTTCGTGGTCAGGCAGAACGCGACGCTCGACCAGGCCGAGGCGGCGGTCAAGGCGGACCCGGCGCTCTTGGAGCGGGTCCGCCACGCGCGGCTGCCGCTCGATCGGTACACGATGTACGCCTGGCGGGACCTGTGCGGGCAGCACCTGGCCGCCAGCGGGACCAAGGACACCATGCCGTTGGACCGGCAGGCGCTGGCGGCGCGGTGCCGCGAGACCTGGCTGCGGGAGATCGAGCGGCGGGTGGCCAAGGGCCGCCAGCCGGCGGACAAGGCGGCGGCCGAGTCGACGGTCTCCGGGCTGGCCGCGCTGCCCGGCTTCGTCGAGCTGCCGGCTCAGTTCCGCGACCTGCCCCGGGCGCGGGTCAAGGACCTCCTCCCCGACGGGTTCCGGCTGTGGGCCGACATCTGCAAGCTGACCCCCGACCCGGCCTCGGAGCTCGGCGGCGCGGCGCGGCTGATCGTCACCGAGCACAAGGGCGACCGGCAGCCCGAGTACCTGCTCAACGACCAGCAGCCGATGCCCTGGGGTGTCTACGACACGGTCGCCAGGAAGGGCCTCAAGTCCACCAACATCAAGGCCGACCAGGTGCCCGGGCCGGGCTACCACTTGTACAAGCTGGAGGACGTCAAGCTCACCGCCGGCTGCTATGTCTACTTCTTCTGGAGCTGGATCATCCAGTGCGACGTGCCGGTGACCGAGACCGACGCGCGCTGGGACCTGTACGCCTCCATCAAGTTCGACGGCCCGGGCTTCCCGCACGGCGACCCGCAGGCCGAGAACTCAATCTGGGTGGAGCGCCTGCTGTTGGTCAAACGCGAGCCGTAAGGGGGAGGGAGAACGTGATGAAGGGCATCGCCGCGGTCCGCTTCACCTGGAGCTCGGAAGCCGGCCGGCCGGAGGCCGAGAAGACGCTGGAGGTCTACCTGGCGGAAGCCGCCGCGGCCGGGTACGACGCGGTCGAGTGCCACGCCCCAGGCCTGGCCAAACTGACCCGGAAGAACAAGCTGAAGGTCTGCGGCACGTATGTCGGCGGGATGTTCCACGGCCGCTGGGCCGAGGTCAAGGCCGAGGACACCGTCCTGGCCGCGGCGCGCGAGGTGGCCGAGCTGGGCGGCGACTACCTGGCGGTCAACTGCGACCCGAAGGGCGATTGGCGCCACCGGGTGCCGAAGAGCGACGAGGACCTCAAGCACCAGGGCGCCAACCTCTCACGGCTGGCGGCGGAAGTGGCTCCGCTCGGCTTGCGCGTGGCGATGCACAACCACGCCAACCGGAACGATCTGCACCTGGGCGATCTGCGCAGCGTGACCGAGTTCGCCGACGAGGCGGTGGGAGTCTGCCTCGACACCGGCTGGTCTCTGACCTCGGGCGACGAGCCGGTGGCCCGCGCCCGGGAGCTGGGCCGGCGGGTGACGGCGGTCCACCTGCGCAACCAGGTCGGCGAGCGGCCGACCGAGTGGCTGGGCGAGGGCGACATCGACATGGCGGCGTTCCTGGCCGTGCTCAAGGAAAACGGCTACGACGGCTGGCTGACCACCGAGCTGTGGCACCGCGAGGACGTGCCACGGACCTGCTCGCTGCTGGACAATCAGAAGCGGACGGTGAAGCTGCTGCGGGAGCTGTGGGCGGCGTAGGCGGTGGGGCAGGGGAGGAGGACGGGCATGGGCAAGTGGTGGTTGCTGCTGGCGCTGACCGCCGGCTCGGTGATGGGTCAGGACCAGACCTGGACCGTCCGGATCGGGCAGTACCCGTGGCACGACCGGATCGGCAAGTGGGCGCTGTCGGCCTGTCCGGACAAGTACCAGAGCGATACCCCGGTCCCGCGGCAGAACTGCGAGGCGCGGACCATCGTCCTGCCGCAGGACGGCCTGAAGCAGGTCGTCATCGCCGTCTATGAGAAGGACCTGGCGAAGTGCCTGGAGCAGGCCAAGGGGCTGACCGATACCGGCGACCGGCTGGAGATCAAGCAGGGCGGTCAGGTCCTCTCGTACCCCATCCTGACCTGGGACAACCCGCCCAAGGAGACCACCTTCAGAGGGGTGACGGCCGGCGTGATCCTGGTCTCGCTGGGCGGCGCCGCGGCGCCTGCGGCCACGGCCAAACCCGCGCCGCCGGCGGTGGTGCCGGCCAAGCCGGCGGACAACAGCTACGAGCCGAAGAACGGCGCCGCGCCGTGGTTCGACCGAGTCGGCAAGTGGGCCATCGTCGGCTTGCCGGAGGCCCTGGCGGGCTGCCCGGCCGTGCCGCAACAGAGCTGCACCGACCGCACCTTGAGGATTCCCGCTGGCACCACCGCCGCGACCATCGCCGTGGTCGAGGCTGACTGGCCGGGGTTCCACCAGCGGTACCCGACGATTCAGGACACCGGGCTGACCCTGGGCATCGGCGCGCCCGGCAAGCCGGCGGCGCTGACCTACAAGATCCTCATCTGGCCCTCGCCGCCGGCCGAGAGCGACTGTAAGGCGTTCACCACAGGAGGCGTGATCTTGCTGAGACTGGACGGGGTGACGCCGCCGGCGCCGGCCACCGGTCAGGCCGGCTTGCTGGCCGCCGAGCAGGAGTTCGCCGGCCAGCCACTGGCCGGGCAGGCCGAGCGTCAGGTCAAGATGTTCGTCTGCGAGCCGGCCGTCGGGATCACCGCCAACACCGGCCTGATGCTGGTCCTGCACAACTGGGGCGGCAGCTACAACTCGCCGGAGTACCTGAAGTGGTGCCGCACCTTCGCCGACCGGTACAACGTGGTGGCGATGTCGGTCAACTACCTGCACAGCGGCGCCGACTGGAAGCAGAGCCTGCCCTACGACCACGGCTACCTTCAGGCGATGGACGCCATCCGCGCGTTGTACACCGTCTGGAAGCGGCTCAAGGACCAGGGCGTGGCGTTCAACGAGCACCGCATCTACTCGATGGGCGGCAGCGGCGGCGGGAACGTGACCCAGATGGCCATGAAGCTGGCGCCGCACACCTTCGCGGCCGGGGTGGACATCTGCGGCATGCCCGGCTTGATCGACGCCATCGCCTACGGCACCGGTGAAGGCACCGGCCTCAACGCCGGGTACTCCAAGGACCCGGCCGCGGCCAACTACCTCAGCCCGGACATGCAGGAGATCCGCGACTTCGGCCATCTGGACCACTGCCGGCTGCTCAAGGCGGCCAATCCCGGCCTGAAGATCGTCATCGTCCACGGCCTCGACGACAAGAGCTGTCCGGTGGTGCCGAAGATCGGCCAATACCAGAACATGATCCGCGCCGGGCTGGAGGTGGACGGCCACTTCCTGACCGCCAACGACCTGGACGGGGTGGCGGTGACGACCACCGGGCACGCGGTCGGCAACCGCGAGCAGGTGGTGATCAAGTACGCCGACGAGTACCTCAAGGAAGCGGGCAAGCTGGCCAAGGCGACCGCCGGACCCAGCGATTTCTCCCGCGGCGGGACGTTCGCCTACCCGACCAGCAACGGCAAGTTCGTGATCGACTACAGCGGCGTGCCGACGATCCGGTACGAGGGCAAGTAGCGGCCGGACGGGAGAACGCCGGCCAGTCGTCATCCCCAGGCCGCGAAGCGCCGGGTCCTGAAGGGCCGGCTTGCGGAGGCGAAGCCGCCAGCGCGGCCTGGGCGGCCTGAGCGGCGGAGAAGTCAGGCCGCGCAGGCGGCCTTGGCTGGTGGTAGCCGGTCGTTCATGGCCCGGCGCCCGGGAGCGCGGCTGGTCTCGTCACGGAGGTCCGGCATGCAACGCACGACGACCAATCGGCTGTTGGTGGCGATCTGCCTGCTGCTGGCGGCCACCGCCTGGGGCGAGAACGAGCTGGTGCTGGCCGCCGGCGGCGCCGCGCGGGCGGTGATCGTGGCCAAGCCCGAAGCGGGGAAGCCGGCGCGGTTCGCGGCCGAGGAGTTGAAAGGCTACCTCGACCGGGTCAGCGGCGCGTCGTTCACGATTGTCGATGCGCTGCCCGAGCGCGGCGCGGCCATCCTGGTGGGCGACTCGTCGGCCAGCCGCGAGCTGGGCGTGTCGGTCCGAGACCTGAAGCGCGACGGGTGCATCCTCAAGCGGGTCGGCGACACGATCCTCGTCGCCGGCCGCGACGATCCCGAGTTCGACCTGCGGGCCTATGCCCACGGCGGGCGGTGGAAGGCGACCGGCTTCCCGGAGTGCGCCACGGCGTTCGGGGTGTACGCCTTCCTGGAAAAGGTGGCGGGAGTGCGCTGGTACTTTCCCGGCCCCGATGGCGAGGTGGTGCCCGAGCGCCCGCGGCTGACGGTGGGCGCGCTGGACGCGCGGGAGGAGCCGTGGGCCGTGTACCGCGGGGCCAATCGGCTCGGGTCGCGGTACAAAGCCGAACGGTGCGACTTCCGCGATTACGTGGACATGGGCATCGGCGACCGCGAAGCCACCTATTGGGGTCTGCGCAACCGCATGTCCACGGTGTGGATCCCGCTCAACCACACACCGTCCTACCACCGCTGGCCGCAGCGCTTCGGCGCGGATCACCCGGACTGGTTCGAGCTGAAGGCCGACGGCACCCGCGACAACGTCCGCCAGGGCTCGGGCACGGGGCATCTGTGCATGTCCAATGCGGAGGTGCTCAAGGAGGTCGTCGCCGAGGTCGGCGGCTACTTCTCCAGCCGGCCCGCTACTGACTTCGGCCTGGGCGCCTGGAGCGACGTGGTGGCCAACGGGAACTACTTCTCGCTGCTGCCCGAAGACGGGATGCAGGGCTGCCGCTGCGACGCCTGCCAGCGCCGGTACAGCGACCAGACGCGGTGGAGCGAACTGGTCTGGGACTTCGTCGGGCAGGTCGGGCGGGCGGTGGAGAAGGACCATCCGGGCAAGTACCTGACCTGCCTGTCCTATCCGCCCTACCTGGACGTGCCGCAGACGGTGAAGCTGCCCGGCAACGTGCTGGCCGGGGTGGCCACGCAGGGCGGCGGCTACGCCCGCGACGACGCCGTGGGGCGCGATCAGCTGGCGCGGATCCGGGCCTGGAAGGCGTTTACCGGCAACCGGGTGGCGCTGTGGACCTACAACTGCCGTGAGGTCAGCGCGCCGAACCGGCTGGCCGGGGTGCCCCAGCTCGAAGCCCGCGCGCTGGGCCGCTTCTTCGGCGACGTGCGCGACGACGTGCTGGGCTGCTTCTACGAGGACGACCTCACCTACGGGTTCCAGGCCCATCCCAACCTGTACGTCTACTTCCGGCTGATGTGGGATCCGCAAGCCGACGTGGGCGCCCTCCTCAATGAGTACGCCGACACCTTCTACGGCCCGGCCGGCGACGACTTGCTGGCCATGCTGGATCGCGCCGAGCAGCTTTGGTTCGAACGCATCTGGGTGCCCACCCGGGAGGTGCCCATCGCGGCCGACCGCGAGCTGTGGGAGGACATCTACAGCCCCGCGGAGCGAGCGCGGTTCCTCGCCTGGATGGAGGCGGCGGACCGGCGGGCGGCGGGCACGCCCTACGGCTCGCGGGTGGCGCTGTTCCGGAAGCGGTTCCTGCAGCCGTTGTTGGACAAGGCGGCTGAGTACGAGGCGATGCGCGAGAAGATGGCCAAGGAGCCATCCGTGCTGACCTTGTACCGCTTCTCCGTGCCGCCGACCATCGACGGGCGTTTGGACGAGCGCGGCTGGCGCCCGCCCAAGGGCCCGGTCGAGCTGGTGGCCAACGACCTGGACTCCAAGACCAAGGTGCCGGCCGAACGGACCTATGTCTCGCTGGGCTGGGACGACACGACCCTGTACGTCCGGTTCACCTGCCAGGAGAGCCGGCTGGACGCGCTCAAGGCCGGGGAGCGGCCGTTCGATGACTTCGACCTGTGCACCGACGACAGCGTCGAGGTGTTTCTGGACCCGTCGGCCAAGCGGCAAGGCTTCTACCACCTCCTGGTCAACGCCGCCGGCGCGGTGGCGGATCGTCAGGTGACCGGCCAGCGCGGCGACGCGAGCTGGACCAGCGGCGCGACGGCGAGCACCTCGCGCGACCCGGAGCGGAGCTGCTGGTACGTCGAGCTGGCCATCCCCCTCGCGGCGCTGGGCGGGCCGCCCAAGGAACGGACGCCCGGCCGCTACAACGGCTGGTACGCCAACTTCACCCGCAACCGTTACGCCCACGGCGGGCCGGTCCAGTACAGCACCTGGAGCCCGTTCGTGCAGGGCTTCAACAACCAGCCGGACAAGCTCGGCGTGCTGATCTTCTCGACCTACCAGATGCCCGCGAAGTAGCGGCGGCCCAACCGGGCCATATCCCGGCGCCGGACCACGGCAGGGCGGGCAGGTCACCCGCCTGCCGATCGCAATCGCGGATTGCGCAGCAGATGGTACGTGTCCCGCGTTGACGCGGGTATCCGGCGGCCCTACTCGCCGAGTTGGTCCCACCGGTCGGCGGTCATCGCGGCGTAGCTGAAGAGGGCGAAGCCCGGCAGGCGCCGTCGCCGCAGCTCGCGGAGAGCTTCGCCCAGCTCCGCCGCGGTCGAGGGCGTGAAGGCCTGGAGGCCGGCCAAGGCCGGGCGGCCGGACCGCTCCTCGGCGCGCGCGGCGACGTCAGCCGGCCAGGTGGCGGGCTGGCGGTAGCTGGCGTGGTAACTCATCGGGCAGATGAAGTCGCAGGCCGCGCCCACCGTCCGGTAGTCCTGGGCGTAGTGACAGAGCGCGAAGGCATCGTCCGGAGCGGCGCCCTCGGGCATCAGCGCCGCCGAGAGCTGCGCCCCCGGCCTGGTTTCGCGCACGATCGCGGCCGTCTCGCGGACGAACGAGTCGATCTCCTCCCGCCGCATGTCCACCCACCGCCGGAGGTCGGGATCCCCTTGCCCGTAGAGGGCGATGAAGTAGCCGCTAGCCGCCGGATCGTGGTAGCTCTTGATGGCCGCCTGCCGCACCTTCTCGAAGTCGATTCCCGCCTGGCGCGCCAGCTCGCGGTGGCGCGGACAGAAGCACGAACCCAGGGTCGGGTAGCGGATGCAGTCGAGGTGCACGCCGGCCACCGGGTAACGCATCAGGAGCTCCCGGACGAGGCGCTGCAGGTACGCCCGGTAAGCGGGCGCCGCCGGGCAGACGCGCTCGTCGCTGGGGCGGGTGGCCGCGGGATCGGGCTCGGAGCCGCCGCAGGAGTGCATGGCTTCGTCGGGCCTGGCCTTGACCCAAGCCGCGTCGCCGTGGAAGATAACCCAGGCGTGGACGTCGATGCCCTTGGGCCGGCAGGCCTCGAGCAACTCCTGCAGCACGTCCACGGCCGGTGACCGGTGACCGGCCGACACGCTCACGAACGACGTGGTGCCGGAGCCGCCCTTGACCAAGACCAGGGCGGTGTCGAGGCGAGCGGCCGCCAGCCGCGCGGCGACTTGCTCCGCCCCCTCCTCGCGCACCGTCTTGCCCCAGATCCAGACGGCTCGCGCCGGCGTCCTGGGATCCTCCGCCCCGGCGCATCGGCCGGGGAGCGCTGCCCCCAGCACGACCGCCGCCACGCAGCATCCGCCGGCTTTCGACAGCCTCATGGCTCTCCTCCGTGTCCGCCCTGTCCGACTCGTCGTCTGTTCCACGCCTCCGGCCGCGGCCATCACTGCCGGATGCGCGGGTCGAAGCAGTCGTCGCGCTTCTGGTTGTAGGCGACCTCGTAGGTCAGCGCCTTGGCGTGGCCGTCGATGAACCCGATATTGCCCACCTGGTTGTGCCGGACCGCCAGGTTCATGTAGCCCCAGCTCCCGGTGTCCACCGGCGTGGTGCCGGCATTCCACAGGTGATACTCGGCGCCGCTCGGGTCGTCGGGCCGATGCCCGCGCCCGGCGCGGTAGAACTGCCACGGCGCCAGATTCACGTTGGGCGTGGTTTCGGCCAGCAGGTACTGCTCCGCCGGCGCCTGCCATTGGCCCAGCGCGATGCCGACCGCCAGCGACTGGTCGTAGACATAGGCGTTGAGGCCATAGCTGCGCTCGCCGGCGTAGGCGAGGATCGACTTCACGCGCTGGCTGGGGCAGTCGTAGATCTGCACCGACTTGATGTACGGCTGGATCAACTGCATGTAGCTGAACCGGTTGCTGGTCGGCCCGTAGTACGAGAGCACGAACCGCTCGTCATAATCCTGGGCGTATTGCAGCGAGCCCAGGACCTGCTGCTTCACGTTCGACAGGCAGGCGTTCTGGCGCGCCTTCTCGCGGGCCTTGGCGAACACGGGAAACAGGATCGCTGCCAGGATGGCGATGATCGCGATCACCACCAGCAGCTCGATCAGCGTGAACGCTGGTCGTTCACGCTGGGGGAACCCCCGTCGGGGCGATCCGGGGGCTGCCCCCCGGCGGCCAGCGCCCAACGCGGTGGCGGGGCTCAACGGCCTGCTGCATCGTGCCATGTCCGTTCCTCCTTGCCCCGGGCAGCCTGCCCGGGCACCGCGCGGCGGACCAATTATATCCACCGCGCATGAAACACGGGTTCATATACCAGAGGACCGGAGACCTGTCAAGAGCGAATCGGTGGGAATTTCACGGAAATCTCAGAGTTGACGCCGGGCCCTGAAGGGTGCATACTCTTGGCAGTTCAATGCGCTGAGCATGGAATAACTGGCCGGTCCGCGGGATGCGGGCGAGGGCCGGGGTGAGACGCATGGATCTCTCGATGGCTGGCGACGGCGTGCTGACCGGCAACCGGGCCTTGCTGGGCCTCCTGTTGCACCAC
>JAANMW010000931.1_pt1 | contig 33838 bp, 29 predicted proteins | sample 7279671 | NCBI WGS metagenome assembly JAANMW01 (sample SAMN14094541, study PRJNA606508) | bioreactor metagenome | isolation source: A lab-scale SPAN reactor treating ammonium-rich wastewater day 247 | place: Ireland: Galway | collected 2017-09-19 | reverse complement strand
GCCTATTACACGAGCCACCGTGGCGAATTCACCGAGCCGGCGCGTGTGCGTGCCAGCCGGGTGGTGGCGCACGACGAGGCGGGCGCCCGCCGGGCCAGGTCGGAGCTCGCCCGGGGCGCCCCCGTCGAGGAAGCCCGCAGGCAGGCAGGTCCTGGTGCGCAGGCCGGTGAACTCTGGTTGCAGGATGTGCCCGGCGCCATCCCGCTGGAGGCCGATGCCGTGAAGCTCATGCCCGGGGGAGTCGGCGAGGTGGGAGCGGTGGCCGGCGGTTTTGCCGTGCTTCGTGTCGAGGAACAGCGGCCGGCCCGTGTCCGCCCGTTCGACGAAGTGCGCGAAGGTATCCGCATCCGCCTGGCCGACGAGGCCCGGCAGCTGGCGGCCGATGCGGCCAGGAAAAGGCTGCGCGGCGATGTGGCGGTGGTGCTGGAGCCCGCGGCCATGACGTCATATGCGGCGCAGCTGGGCCGGGGTGGCTGACGGCCGGTCCGGAAGGCGTTCATGGTCTTCTGCAACAACCAGTTGCAGTAAAAAGCTCCGTACTTGCCCAGACGTCCGTAAGGGAAAGTACCTATCGACGCTCCGGGGCTGGCTCCCGTAACCGGTAGGCCAGATGTCATGATGACATGACATCGATAATTCGCCGGATCCACGCCATTGGGGGGGACACCATGAGCCGGAGCATCCGTTCGACGAGCCATGCGGGGGCAGGCCTGCTTGCCGCGCTGTTGTTGTTGCCGCTGGGCCAGCAGGCCCAGGCGGAGTGCCGGGCGCCAGCGTCCTGCATCTCCTGCCACGCCGGCATCCCGAACTCGCCGCCGCAGGACGTGCTGGAGAGCATGGGCCTGGAGAGCTGCGCGGTCGGCGATTTCACCCGCGGTCTCAACATGACCATGCCGCGCTTCATTCATCGCACCGCCAAGCTGCATGACGGGCGGGTGTTGCTGACAGGCGGACAGGCGGCCAATGCGCCGGCCTCGGTCATCACCAATTCGGTCGATGCCTTCAACCCGGCGGACAACTCGGTGACACCGGTGGCGCCGATGACCATCCGGCGCTGGTCACATACTGCCACCACGCTGGCCGACGGCCGCGTGCTCGTGACCGGTGGCCGCACCGCCTCGACTTCCGCCACCGGTGTGGTGCTCGCCACCGCCGAGATCTACGACCCGGCCACCAACGCCTGGACGGAGACTGCCGGCGCGATGAGCGTCGGCCGCCGCAGCCACGCCGCGACTTTGCTGCCCGATGGCAGGGTGCTCATCAGCGGTGGCGGCAACGGTGTCAGCACCACCAGTTCCATGCCGCTGGCCTCGGTCGAGGTCTTCGATCCGGCGACCGGCCTGTTCACGGTCATCGGCAACATGACCCAGGCCCGTTCGGCGCACAGCGCGATCCTGCTCGATGACGGCACGGTGCTGATTACCGGCGGCTCCACCGGCATGGGTACGCTGTACCCGACCACGACCGCCGAGATCTACAACCCCGCCGACAACAGCTTCACCGCCGTCGGGCCGATGAACTACTCGCACCTGGCGCAGCTGCCCGGGAAACTGCGCGACGGGCGCGTGGTGCAGGGGGCGTCGTACTACAACGATACCCACACCTCGGCTGGTGGCGTGATCACCGCCGAGAGCGAGATCTACACGCCGGACACGCGCAGCTTCACGGTGATTCCGCGGATGTTCAAGCCGCGCATCGACATCGGTGCCCTCGGCCTGCTCGATGGCACGCTGCTGGTCGCCGGCGGTGTCACCACCAGCAAGACCTATCCCAGCATCTTCCAGCCGACCTCCGAGGTGTACGACCCGGCGGCGGGCGCCTGGAAACTCTCGGGCATCATGAGCACCGGCCGCGACGAGTTCAGCGGTCTGCTGCTGGATGACGGCCGCGCGGTCATCTCCGGCGGCTTCGTCTCGCCCGGTGCCGTGCTGCTGCGCACGGTGGAGGTGTACACGCCCGGCCTCGCGCCGCAGGTCAAGGGCATGAACAACGTGCTGGCGGACACGCCGAACTCCGCGCTGCGCTTTGGCAAGGCGAGCCGCAAGATCCTGCAGGCATGGCTGACGCTGATCGGCTACGCCGTGGGCAACGGGCAGCCCGATGCCACAGCATTGCAGTGGGCGGGCCTGCTCAGCGGCTGGTTCGACCAGGCGCTCCATAACCAGGTGCGCGACACCGACACCCGCACGCGCTTCCAGTCGGTCAACCGTGTCTTCGGCAACACGGTCGAGGACAAGCTGCACCCGAACCTGGTACCGACCGTGGCACCGACGGCCAGCCCCACCAGTGGCGTCGAGCCGCTGCCGGTGGCCTTCGCCGCCAATGCCGTGGACCCGGACGGCACGATCAGCAGCATCCTCTGGAATTTCGGCGATGGCACCACCAGCACCGAAGCCTCGCCGAACCACAGCTACTCCTGCGATGGCAGCTACACGGCCTCGGTCGAGGTCGTCGACAACCGCGGCGCGGTGACCTCGGCGACGGTGGCGGTATCCGTCACCTCGGCCGGTGGTCCGGTCACCTACGCCTGTGACGTGCAGCCGGTGTTCAACCGTACCTGTACCGGCTGCCACGGGGCCTCCGCCCGCCTCAGTGTCACCACCTGCGACAACCTGCGCGCCGGCAGCTATCGCGGGCCGGTGGTCACGCCTGGAGTCAAGGAGACCAGCGTGCTGTGGCAGCGGATCAACGATGCCGCAAGGCCGATGCCACCCATCGGCGGCCTGCTGGCCCAGTCCGAGCGCGATGCGATCGGGGCCTGGATCGATAGCCTGGACCCGAATGACGCCAATTTCTGTGACTGAGGCCTGGGTCGCCGTCCGTTGACGGCAAGGGGGCCGGACCTGGTGAAGGTCCGGCCCCTGTCTTTTTCGGCTGCGGGCGGCGGCTGCATGCCGGCCGTGAGGCCAGGAGCAGGATCAGGGCTGGTGCTGGTCGCTGTCGGGGCTGCCCGGCGCGCGCCGGTAGAAGCGCACAGCCGTCTCGGTGGGCGTGACTTGCGTGTTCTCGCAACCCGCGCAGGGATTGCGCCGGCGGGCACGCTTCAGCCGGACCTGCCGCCACAGGGCGAGCGCCACCACCACGGCGACGATGCCGAGGGCGATGAGGTCCTGTGTATCGAGGCCGCTCATGATCCCAGCTGGTAAACCAGCATGGCGCCGAGATAGGCGAGTCCGGTCATGTAGACCCAGGCGAAGGCCGGCCAGCCCCAGCCGTTGGTCTCGCGGCGGATCATGGCGATGGTGGCCGCGCACTGCAGGCAGAAGGCATAGAACACCAGCAGCCCCAGCACCATCGGCAGGGTATAGACAGCGCGGCCATCGGGCCAGGTGGCGTCACGCAGGCGCTCGACCAGTGCATCGTCGTCGGCCTGGCTGTCGTCACCCACCGCATAGATGGTGCCGAGGATGGCCACCACCACCTCGCGGGCCGGGAAGCCGGCGACCACCGCGGCCGAGACCTTCCAGTCCCAGCCGAGCGGCGCGAAGGCGGGCGCGACGAACTTGCCGATGCGTCCGAGGTAGCTGCCTTCCATGTTGGCGGCAATCTCGTGGTTGCGCAGCTCGCGCAGCGCCTCTTCGCGCCCGGCGCCCTCCGGCGTGGATGCCATCACCGCGGCCCTCTCCGCCGCGAACTGCAGCGCCGTACCGGCATCCCGCGGGAAGTAGGCGAGCGCCCAGACCATGACCGCCACGAAGAAGATCACCGTGCCGGCACGCACCAGGAAGATGCGTGCCCGTTCCAGCAGTCGCAGCGCCACCGAGCGCCAGTTCGGCAAGCGGTAGGGTGGCAGCTCGATGAGGAAGGTGGGCGTGGGACCGCGCAGCGCGGTGCGCTTCATGAGAAATGCCGTGCCGATGCCGGCGAAGATGCCGAGCAGGTACAGGGCGAGCAGCACCAGGCCCTGCAGGTTGAGCAGGCCGCCGAGGTAGCGCTGGTCGGGGACGAAGGCGCCGATCAGCAGTGCGTACACCGGCAGCCGCGCCGAGCAGGTCATGAACGGCGCGGCGAGGATGGTGGCCAGCCGGTCGCGTCGCTCGGGAATGACCCGGGTGGCCATGATCCCCGGTACTGCGCAGGCGAAGCTCGACAGCATCGGGATGAATGACTTGCCCGACAGTCCGCAGACGCGCATCAGCCGGTCGATGAGGAAGGCCACCCGCGGCATGTAGCCGGTGTCCTCCAGCAGGATGATGAAGGCGAAGAGGATGAGGATCTGCGGCAGGAACACCACCACGCTGCCCACCCCGGCGATGGCACCGTCCACCAGCAGGCTGGAGAGCGCGCCGGGCGGCAGCGCGGCGCGCACCGTCTCGCTGGCCCAGGTGGTGCCCGCCTCGATGAGGTCCATGAGCGGCGTGGCCCAGGAGAACACCGCCTGGAACACCGTGGCCATCACCAGCACGAACAGCACGGAACCCACCACCGGCTGGTTGGTCATGCGGTCCAGGTGCTCTCGCAGGGTCACCCTCGGCGGCGCCCGCACCTCGACCTCGCCAATGACGCCGTCGATCAGCGCGTAGCGTGCGCGGGCCTCGATCGCCGCCAGCGAGCTGCCGGCGCTCAGCCTCATGCGCAGGTCTGCAAGCTCCGCCATCAGCTCGGGGCTGGTGGCGTACTCGAAGCGCCGTTCGGCGACGCCGTGGGCGTCGATCAGGGCGCGCTCCACCTCGTAGGCGTCGAGATTGTGGCCGGCGGCGGCAACCCGCCCGGAGAGCGCCACTGCCGCCTGGTGTACCTCGGGCAGCACCACCAGGCGCGGCCGCGGCGGCTTGCGTACCGCCTCGGCCAGCGCCGAGCGCAGCTCCGGCAGGCCCTTGCCGCTGGTGGCCACGACCGGCACCACCGTGGCATCGAGCCGCGCGGCGAGGCGCTGCGGATCGATCTGCACGCCGTTCTCGAGCGCGACGTCGAGCATGTTCAGGGCCAGCACCATCGGCAGGCCGAGTTCGGCGAGCTGGGTGACGAGAAACAGGTTGCGCCGCAGGTTGGTGGCATCGACCACCATGAGGATGGCCCGCGGCCGCGCCAGGTCTTCGACGTGGCCGAGCAGCACGTCGATGGCGACGACCTCGTCGGGTGACTGGGCGGCGAGCGAGTAGGTCCCGGGCAGGTCGACCAGGCAGATCTCGCGGCCATCGAGGTTGATCGAGCCGGTGTGCCTCTCGACCGTGACGCCGGGGTAGTTCGCGGTCTTCTGCTTCAGCCCGGTCAGGGCATTGAACAGGGTGCTCTTGCCGGTATTCGGGTTGCCGATGACGGCGATGATCGGCGCGGTATGGGTGGCGGGGGCCGATGCCGGTGCCGCATTGGCAACCGGGGCGCTCATGTCAGCAGCCGGACTTCGATGCGGCGAGCCTCCTCGCGTCGCAGGGACAGGGCATAGCCCATTACCTGGACTTCGACGGGATCGCCGCCCAGGGCGCGCCGGGTCAGGGAGATGTCGGAGCCCTCCAGCAGGCCCATCGCCATCAGGCGTTGCGCCAGCGGGCCGTCGCCCTCGATCCGGAGGATGGTGGCCTTCTGGCCGGGTTTCAGCTCATCGAGCGTCATGCCGGCATTGTAGAGGAGAACCACCCGCCGGTCGCTGCGGGCAGTACGGATGAAAAGCTGGGGCAGCGCGCCCCCGAAGCCTCAGGATGCCCTGGCCGGGCGGGTGCCGATGGGGCGGGTGGCCCCTTGCTGCAGGGCCTCGAGCTCCTGCTCGTAGGCGCGGGTCAGTTCCTCGATGACGATGGCCGGCATCGGCGCGCCCTCTTCCTGGTGGGTGAGGGTGGCGTAGCTCTCCTCGTAGAGCTCCCAGTACTTGAGCTTGTTGGTGCCGGCGAGCAGGGGCGAGCGCTTCAGGCCGCGGTCGAAGCGATTGCGCAGTTCCTCCGGGTCGAGCCGCTCGCTGAAGTCGCGCACCGCGTGGATCATGGCCTTGAACAGCGCCTGCTGGTGGCTCTTCACGTCGAGGAACGCGGCCTGCACGGCGCGATCCGGCGGCAGGTAGGACTGGCCGGGCTCGCCGAGCAGGTAGCGCAGCGCGTCGGCCACGCCGGGGGAGAACTTCAGCGGGTTGTTCTGCGAGGGGCGGATGATGGTCTGCGGCAGGCGCAGGGCGTCCTTCATCCGCGAGCGGTTCTGCAGCAGGTCCGCCAGGCCGGTGAGCAGCTCGCGCATCAGCAGGCCGGCGGTCTCCAGCACTTCCTCGGGGTTCGAGCCGTGCAGGTCACCGGGCTTCAGGCCCGCGGCCTTGCAGAAGACCTCGACGGCGGCGGCGTTGCCGGTCGCCGGGGGAGGCGTGCTGGCAGCGACCGGCTTCGCCGCGGCAGGCGCAGGCTTGCGTGCGGCACTCGGGGTGTCGTCCGCCGGCTTGAGGTGGCGCTCGAGCGCGTTGTAGTCGAAGGCGCGCAGCTTGCTCTCGTCGACCAGCTTGAGCTCCACCGATTCATCCACCGGCACCAGCTGGGCCCGCACCACCGAATCGCGCATGCCGTCATCGGCGATCTGCTCGTCACCCGGCGTCACCTCGACGGCAACCTCGTACTCGCCGAGCCGCAGGCGGTCGCCGTTGAACAGCCGCTGCGGGTGACCGCGGCCCACCGCGGTGTCCGAGCCGTTGACGTAGACGCCGTTGCGGCTGGTATCCACCAGGTAGTAGGCGCCGCCCTGGAAGTCGATCAGCGCATGGCGGCTGGAAATGAAGCGCTTGTCGTCAGGCAGCACCCAGTCGTTGTCGGCGGCGCGGCCGATGGTGCCGCCGCAGGCGACGAACTCGCGCAGCTGGGCCTCGCCCAGCTGGGACTTCTGCTGACTCGTGATGCGAAGGCGCAACGCCATGCCGACCATTCCCGCCGTGGGCTTCGGGGATACGCGGAGCTTCGGGTCCCCGGGGGCTGCCCGAATCCGTTTTCCGCCGGCGGATCATGGCGTCATGGCGCGTGCGTTGCCGCCGGGCAGTTCACAGTTTGCCGGGTCGATGCCACCCGGGCCGGCCATCGCGGCGCGTCGCGGCACGGGCCAGCCGCTCGGCTATAATGCCGGCCCGGTCCTGGAGGGTGCGTTGCCCTGCGCGGACTGCCAGCAAGCCCCTTCGCGTCACGCATGTCGGCCAGGCGACTTTACAAAATATCGTTCGTCAACCAGGGCAAGGTCTACGAGATCTATGCCCGGTCCGTGGCCCAGGGCGGCCTGTTCGGCTTCATCGAGGTCGAGAAGCTGGTGTTCGGCGAGCGCAGTACCGTGGTGCTCGACCCGGCCGAGGAGCGCATCAAGGCCGAGTTCGCCGGGGTGCGCCGCACCTACATCCCCATGCACGCCGTGCTGCGCATCGATGAGGTCGAGAAAGAGGGCGTCAGCAAGGTCACCCGCGCCGAGGGTGGCAACGTCGCCCAGTTTCCGATGCCGGTGTATACGCCCGGTCGCAGCGATGGCGGCGACTAGGCCGTCGCCCGCGCCATCCCGGCTGCGCCTGACATGCTGGAGATAGCCGGCTCGGCGGCGCTGTCGGCCTTCCGGCGCGAACGGCTGCTGGCGGAACTGCGTGCGGCGGTGCCGCGCATCACCGGCATCGAGGCGCGCTACGTCCACTACGTCGATACCGCGCGGCCGCTCACGGAGGCGGAGTCGGCCGTGCTCGCCGAACTGCTGCGCTACGGGCCGGGCCATGAGGCCGGGACCGGCGACGCACCCGTGCTCTGGGTGGTGCCGCGGCTGGGCACCATATCGCCCTGGTCCAGCAAGGCCACCGACATTGCCCGCAGCTGTGGCCTCGACGCGGTGCGCCGCTGCGAGCGCGGCGTGGCCTGGTCCTTCCAGGCCGGGGGCCCGCTGGCCGCGGCCGAGGTGGGCGCGCTGGCGCCGCTGGTGCACGATCGCATGACCGAGTCGGCGCTGTTGCGGCCGGTGCAGGCGGCGGACCTGTTCGGCACCCGCACGCCCCGCCGCCTGGCGCGCGTGCCGTTGCTGGCCGAAGGGCTGGCGGCGCTCGAGGCCGCCAACCAGTCGCTGGGGCTGGCGCTGTCGGCCGACGAGATCAGCTACCTCGCCGGGCACTTCACGGCGATGGGACGCGATCCCACCGACGCCGAGCTGATGATGTTCGCCCAGGCGAACTCCGAGCACTGCCGGCACAAGATCTTCAACGCCCGATGGCTCGTGGATGGTGTCGAACAGCCGCAGAGCCTGTTCGCCATGATCCGCAGCACCCATGCCGCCAACCCGGCCGGCGTGCTCAGCGCCTACAGCGACAACGCCGCGGTCATGGCCGGCAGTGTCGCCGCGCGGCTGCTCGCCGACCCGGAGAGCGGCGAGTACCGCCTGCAGCGTGAGCCGGTGCACACGCTGATGAAGGTGGAGACGCACAACCACCCGACCGCCATCGCGCCGTTCCCCGGCGCAGCCACCGGCGCGGGCGGCGAGATCCGTGACGAGGGGGCCACCGGCCGCGGCGCGCGCCCGAAGGCGGGGCTCGCCGGCTTCAGCGTCTCGCACCTGCGGCTGCCCGGTCATCCCCAGCCCTGGGAGGCGGGCGGCCTCGGGCGGCCGCGACGCATCGTCTCGCCGCTGCAGGTGATGATCGAGGGGCCGATCGGCGCAGCGGCCTTCAACAACGAGTTCGGCCGGCCGAATATTGCCGGCTATTTCCGCAGTTTCGAACTGCCGGTGGCGGGCGAACCGGGACGCGCCTGGGGCTACCACAAGCCCATCATGATCGCCGGTGGCCTCGGCAACATCCGCGAGCCCGACGTGCACAAGGCCGCGGTGCCGCCCGGGGCGCTGCTGGTGGTGCTCGGCGGGCCGGCGATGCTCATCGGCCTGGGTGGCGGTGCCGCCTCGTCCATGGCGAGCGGCAGCAGCGCCGAGGACCTCGATTTCGCCTCCGTGCAACGCGGAAACCCCGAAATGCAGCGCCGGGCGCAGCAGGTCATCGAGGCCTGCTGGGCCGCGGGCGCCGCCCCCGGCGGCCACAATCCCATCCTGCTCATCCACGACGTGGGCGCGGGCGGCCTGTCCAACGCCATGCCGGAGCTGGTCGACCACAGCCGGCGCGGCGCGCGGCTGGAACTGCGCGAAGTCCCGAACGCGGAGCCGGGCATGTCGCCGGCGGAGATCTGGTGCAACGAGGCGCAGGAGCGCTACGTGCTCGCCATCGCCCCGGGCGACCTCGACTGGTTCCGCGCCACCTGCGAGCGCGAGCGCTGCCCGTTCGCGGTGCTCGGCAGCGCCGACGACAGCCGCCTGCTGACGGTCACCGACCGGCTGCTGGGCGAGGCGCCGGTGGACATGCCGCTGGAGGTGCTGCTCGGCAAGCCGCCGCGCACCACCATGAAGGTGACGCGCAAGGCGCGGCCGCGCGCGACCGCCAGCTTCGCGCAGCTGGACCTGGCCGAGGCCTGCCAGCGGGTGCTGCGCTTCCCGGCCGTGGCCGACAAGTCCTTCCTGATCCACATCGGCGATCGCACGGTCGGCGGCCTGGTGGCCCGCGACCAGCTGGTCGGGCCCTGGCAGGTGCCGGTGAGCGATGTCGCGGTGACGGCGCTCGGCTTCGACGATGTCGCCGGCGAGGCCATGGCCATGGGCGAACGCACGCCGCTGGCGGTGAGCGATCCGCCGGCTTCGGGGCGCATGGCGGTTGCCGAGGCGCTCACCAACATCCTGGCCGCGGCGGTCACCCGCCTCGACGAGGTGCGGCTATCGGCAAACTGGATGGCGGCGAGCGGTGTCGACGGCGAGGACGAGGCGCTATACGACACCGTGAGCGCGGTCACCGCGCTGTGCCGCGAGCTGCGCATCGCCATCCCGGTGGGCAAGGACTCGCTGTCCATGCGCACTGCCTGGAAGGACCACGGCGCGCCGAAGTCGGTGGTCGCTCCGGTGTCGCTGATCGTCTCCGCCTTCGCGCCGGTGGCCGACGTGCGCGCCACGCTGACGCCGCAGCTCGCCCGGGAGACCGGCTCGCTGCTGTACCTGCTCGACCTGGGCGCCGGCCGCAACCGTCTCGGTGGTTCCTGTCTGGCGCAGGCCTTCGGCATCGCCGGCGGCGAGGTGCCAGACCTCGACGACCCGCCGCGGCTGGCCAGCCTGTTCGCCTGCATCGGCGCCCTGCGCGCGCAGGGCCTGCTGCAGGCCTACCATGACCGTGCCGACGGCGGCCTCTTTGTCACGCTGTGCGAGATGGCCTTCGCCGGCCGTGCCGGCCTGGAGATCGAGCTGCCGGCAGGTACCGGCACGCACGGTGCGCTGTTCGCCGAGGAGATCGGCGCGGTGATTCAGGTGCGTGCCGCCGACGCGGCCCGCGTCGAGGCCGCCTTCGCCAGCCATGGCATCGGCGCCTGGGCGCAGCGCATCGGCCGCGTCACCGAGGGGCCGCGCATCGTCATCCGCCAGGCCGGAGCGATCCTGCTCGATTTCGAGCGCCAGGCGCTGCACGCCACCTGGTCCGAACTCAGCTACCGCATGCAGGCCCTGCGCGACAATCCGGCCACCGCGGCCGAGGCCTATGCGGCCCTGCGCGATCCCGGCGATCCCGGGCTGTCGCCGCGGCTGGGCTTCAGCATGGCCGACAACCCCGCGGCGGCCTTCATCGCCAGCGGCAGGCGCCCGCGGGTGGCGATACTGCGTGAGCAGGGCGTCAACAGCCAGCTGGAGATGGCGGCCGCCTTCCTGCGCGCCGGCTTCACGCCGGTGGACGTGCACATGTCGGACCTGCTCGCCGGCCGCCGGCGCCTCGACGAGTTCCGTGGCCTGGTGATCTGCGGCGGCTTTTCTTTCGGCGACGTGCTCGGCGCCGGCGGTGGCTGGGCGCGTTCCATCCTGTTCAACGCAAGGGTGCGCGAGGAATTCTCGGCCTGGTTCCGGCGTGAGGATGCCTTCACCCTCGGTGTCTGCAATGGCTGCCAGATGCTCAGCGGGCTGCGCGAGATCATCCCCGGCACGGACCACTGGCCGCGCTTCGTGCAGAACCTCTCCGAGCAGTTCGAGGCACGTCTCAGCCTGGTCGAGGTGCTGGAGAGCCGCTCGGTGCTGCTGCAGGGCATGGCGGGCAGCCGCCTGCTGATCGCCACCTCGCATGGCGAGGGACGTGCGGAATTCGTCGCGGCCGGAGACCTGACGGCCTGCGAGGCGGCAGGCCAGGTGGCCATCCGCTATGTCGACAACCATGGCCGCCCCGCGACGCGCTATCCGGCGAATCCCAACGGCTCGCCGGGCGGCATCGCCGGGCTGACCTCGGCGGATGGCCGCGTCACCGTCTTCATGCCGCACCCCGAGCGCGTGCACCTGGCCATGCAGCACTCCTGGCATCCGCGGGACTGGGGCGAGGAAGGGCCCTGGATGCGGCTGTTCCGCAACGCGCGGGCCTGGGTCGGCTAGGCGGCGCTGCGCGCCTCCCGTGCCTGGCGCCGCGCGGCGCGGCGTGAGCGGAAGCGGCTGACCCATTCGGCGACCAGCCAGTAGGCGGCCGGCACGGCCAGCAGGGACAGCAGCGTCGAGGTCAGCAGTCCGCCGATGACCGAGATCCCCAGCGGTGCGCGGAAATTGCCGTCCGCAGCCAGCGAGAAGGCCACCGGCACCATGCCGGCACCCATGGCGATGGTGGTCATGATCACCGGGCGCACGCGCTTGTGACATGCATCGATGATGGCCTCGCGGCGCGGCAGCCCGGCGCGCTCGCCGATGATGGCGTAATCGACGATGAGGATGGAGTTCTTGGTGGACACGCCGGTCAGCATCAGCAGCCCGACCAGCGATGGCAGCGACAGCGCGTAGCCGGAGACCAGCAGCGCGCCGAAGGCTCCCACGCCGCACAGCGGGATGGCGGCGAGGATCACCAGCGGCATCGACGGGCTGTTGAACAGCATCAGCAGTACCACGTACACGCTGAGCACGCCGGTCAGCATGGCGAGCGCGAAGCCCACGAACAGGTCGACGAAGGCCTCGGCATCGCCGCCCGGCAGGATGCGCACGCCCGGCGGCAGGTTCTGCACCGCCGGCAGCTTCCGGACCTCGGCCATCACCGGACCGAGCGGATTGCCGTTGAGCTCGCCGGAGATCTTCACGTTGCGCTCGCGATTGTAGCGCTCGATGACCGCCGGCCCGCTGCTGTCGCGGATGTCGGCCACCGCGGAGAGCGGCACGGCGCCGCCGCGGGCCGGCACGCGCATCAGGCTCAGCAGGGAGGCGTCGTCGCGCGCGGCCTCCACCACCTGCACGCGGATGGGGATCTGCCGCTCTGCGAGGTTGAGCTTCGGCAGGTTGCGGAGGAAGTCCCCGGTGGTGGCGATGCGGGCGGCCTCGGCGATATCCACGGTGGAGACGCCGAGGTCCGCGGCGCGGGCCGGGTCCGGGACGATGACGATCTCCGGCTGCAGCAGCGAGGCCGAGGATTGCACGCCGCTCAGGCCGCGAACGCCGCGCATCGCCGCCTCGATGCGCTGGGCTGCCGCGGCCAGCTGCACCGGGTCGCGGCCCACCACCACCAGCTCGAGCCGGTCGCCGGGCCCCAGCGCGGCGAAGCTCACGCGCACGCCGGCCAGTTTCTCCAGGCGGCGGCGGACTTCGACCTCCAGCTGCTGCATGGTGCGCTGGCGCTTGTCGGTGAACCGCAGGTTGACCTGTGCCTTGCGTACTTCGCCGCTGCCGGCCGTGGTGAATCCGGTGCCGGATTGCGAGCCTACGCGCGCGAACACGCTCTTCAGCTCCGGGATGTCCGCCAGCAGCCGCCGGGCCTGCTCGGCCACCGCGGCGGTGTCCTGCAGTGTGGAGCCGGGCGGGAGCTCGAGGAGCACCGTCGAGCGCGATTCGTTGTTCGGCGGCACGAAGGTGCGGGGGATGAGCGGCAGCAGCGCCAGCGCTACGACGAAAGTGGCGAAGGCGGTGGCCAGCGTGCGCCAGGGCCTGGCCAGGGCATGGCCCACCAGCCTCATGTAGAAGCGGACCCAGGCCGGCTCGCTGAGCTGCTTCAGCTTCCTGGTCATGAAATAGGCTGCCAGCATCGGCGTCAGCAGGCGCGCGACCAGCAGCGAGAACAGCACGGCAGTCGCCGCGGTCCAGCCGAACTCGCGGAAGAACAGGCCGATCTGCCCGGGCATGAAGGCCACCGGGATGAACACGGCCGCCAGCGTGGCGGAGGTGGCGATGACGGCGATGCCGATCTCGTCGGCCGCTTCGCCGGCAGCCTGCATGGGTGTCTTGCCCAGCGCGCGGTGGCGGGTGATGTTCTCCACCTCGACGATGGCGTCATCCACGAGGATGCCGATTACCACGGCCATGGCGAGCAGCGACAGCAGGTTGAGGCTGAAGCCGAGCAGGTGCATGACGCCGAAGGTCGGGATCACCGAGAGCGGCAGCGCCAGCGCCGAGATCCAGGTGGCGCGCCGGTCGCGCAGGAACAGCCACACCACCGCCACAGCCAGCAGCGCGCCCTCGGCCAGCATCGACATCGAAGCGTTGTAGGAGTTGCGTGCTTCCTCCACCACCGAGTCCACCTCGATGAAGCGCACCTCCGGGTGCTCCCGCGCGAGTTCGGCGATGCGCCCGCGAACTTCGTCGCCCACCGCGACCTCGCTGGTCTTCACCGCACGCTGGATGCCAAAGCCCACCACCGGCTTTCCGTTCAGCAGCGCCATGTCGCGCGGCTCGGCGTGGCTGTCGCTCACCGTGGCGATGGTGGACAGACGCACCGAGCGCCCGTCGGGCAGCGAGATCGGGTAGTCGGCAAGGGCAGCCGCGCTGTGCACCGTGGCGATGGTGCGCACCGTCTGCTCGCCGCCGCCGACGGTGGTGCGGCCACCGGCCCGCTCCACCTGGATGCGGGCGAGCTGCATGGACACGGTGCCGGCGGTCAGGCCGAAGGCCTGCAGCATGTCCGGGCGCAGGTCCACGCGTACCTCGCGGTCCAGGCCGCCGATGCGGCTCACGGTGCCGACGCCCGGGGTGCCGAACAGCACCTTTTTCACCGTGTCGTCGACGAACCAGCTGAGCTCGTCGAGGGCGAGGCGGTCGGACTCGATCGCGTAGGTCAGCATGGTCGGTCCGAGCACGGTGAGGCGGGTGATCTGCGGCTCGTCGATCTCCGCCGGCAGGTCGCTGCGCACGCGGTCCATGGCGTCGCGCACTTCCTCCAGCGCGGTGTCCATGTCCCGGCCGAGCTCGAAGAGGATGCGGGTGCGCGACTGCCCCTCGTTGACCGTGGAGAGCAGCTTGTCGATGTTGGCGATGCCCGCCACCGCATCCTCCACCTTGCGGGTGACATCGGTCTCCAGCTGGCTCGGGCTGGCGCCCGGCAGCGTCACCTTGATGTCGATCTCCGGGGGCGTGAAGTCCGGCAGAGTGGAGATCGGCAGCTGGCGCCATCCCCAGAAGCCGAAGACGCAGAGGATGACGAACGCCAGGGCCGCGGGGATCGGGTGGGCGATGCCCCAGCGGGAGACGTTCACCGTGGTGGCTCCGCCGGCGCCGCGGCCGCCTGGGCGGGCAGCACGCGTACCAGGTCGCCGTCGCCGAGGAAGCCGGCGCCGCGCGCCACCACCCGGTCGTCCGGCCCGAGGCCGCTGGTCACCTCGGTGATCTCGCCCTGCTGGATGCCGACCCCGATGCGCTGCTGCGTGACCCTGGCCACGTCGGCGGAGCCCTGCAGCACGAAGACGTAGGGCAGGCCATCGCGGAACACCACGGCCTCCCGCGGCAGCACGCTGGCCTGCACGGTGCCGAGGAGGATGCGGCCCTGGGCGAACATGCCGGCGCGCAGGGTGCCGGGCTCGGGCAGGTCGGCGTAGACCAGCCCGGTGCGGGTCTGCGGGTCGAGGGCCGGGGACACTGCGCGGATCCACCCGCGGACCATGGCGCCGTCGGCTGCGGTGAGCTCCACCGCCGCGCCTTCGCGCACCCGCGCGAAATCGCCTTCCGCCAGCTCGGCACGCCATTCCAGGCGGCCATCGCGGATCAGGCGCAACAGTTCGGCGCCTGCGGAGACCACCTGGCCCGGTTCCACCGAGCGGGCGGAGATGACCCCGGCCTGCGGCGCCTCCAGCGTGGCGAAGCCGAGTTTCAGCCGGGCGGCATCGCGGTCGGCCTGCGCGGTGGTGAGCTTGGCCTCGGCGCTGATGAGGTTGGCCTTGAGCTGGTCGGCATCGGCGGTGGAGATCAGCTTGCGCTCCAGCAGGCTGTCGCCGCGCGCATTCGCGGCGCGGGCCAGGGCGAGGTTGGCCTTTGCCTGTTCCAGCGCCGCGTCGGCCTGACGTGCCTGCACCTCCAGGGTGCGCGCATCCAGGCGCAGCAGCACCTGGCCGGGCTTCACCCTGTCGCCCACCTCGACCAGCACGGCGGTGACCCGCACGCCGCTGAGTTCGACGCCGAGCGACATTTCCTGCCAGGCGGCCACCGAGCCGGAGGCGACCAGGCTGCGTTCAAGCGGGCGGGTGGCCAGACGCGTCGCGGTGACGCTGAGGCTGGGTGTAGCTTCTGGAGCCGGGGCCTTGCCGCCGCAGGCGGTGATCAGGCCAGTGAGGGCGAGTGCGGCGAGCCAGCGTGCGCCGGCAGGGAAGCGGGTCGGGCGGGGCATGGCGGCATTCTAGCGATTGCCTCCCGCCCGTGCATGACGCGGGTCATCGGCCTGCCCGGTTCAGCGCTCCACGCTGCGGATAGCCGGCACGATTGGCATCGCCGGCGGGCGCGCCGGCTCCACGGCCGGGAACTGGCGCAGGCGCAGCGCCTGCTGCAGGCGGGCGCGGCGCACGTAGGACTGGTAGAGCAGGTCCTTGAGGGTCTCCAGCAACACCATCGCCTGCAGGCGAGTGAGCGGCTGCGCGACCTGGCCCTGCGGGGCCTCGCCCTCGAACAGCACGCGGCGGATGGCGTTGAAGGTGGTGTCGTCGATCTCCGCCAGCATGCGTACCTCGGCCACCTGGTCGAAGATCTTCAGGCGGCTGCGCTCGCCGAGGTCCTCGAGCATGGCCTGGATGGTGGCGCGGCACATCAGCGCGAAGGCCTGGTTGAGCCCCGCAGTGTGGCAGGCCAGCGCCTCGCGGAAGGTGGCGGCGACGGCATCGGGCAGGTGCGCGTAGCTGAAGCGCTCCGGCGGGCGCTCCATTTCCTCCGGCAGCGGGTGGAACTCGACACGGTCCTCATGCCAGGCGCGGACCCGGTAGCGGATGAACAGCGGCGTGTGGCAGGCGTCGCACTCGAGGACGATGCCGACGCGCGCCGGCTGTTCGGCGCGCAGGCGCGCGAAAGTCGGGCAGGCCATCAGCGAGAAATGCGCGACGCTGCCGCAATGCGGGCATTCGCCGTTCACCGACTCCCGGTGCAGGCGGTTCTGGCTGTCGAGGAATGCCGGGATGCTCATGGCCGGGCCTCCGTGGCCGCGCGCTGGTTCAGTGCCGCAGCGGCTTGTAGCGGATGCGGTGCGGCTGGTCGGCATCATCGCCGAGGCGGCGATGCAGGTCAGCCTGGTACTCGGCGTAGTTTCCCGCAAACAGCGTCAGCTGGCTATCGCCCTCGAAGGCCAGGATGTGGGTGGCGATGCGGTCGAGGAACCAGCGATCGTGGGAGATCACGATGGCACAGCCCGGGAAGTCCAGCAGGCCTTCCTCCAGCGCGCGCAGCGTCTCCACGTCCAGGTCGTTGGTCGGCTCGTCGAGCATCAGCACGTTGGCGCCCGCCTTGAGGACCTTGGCGAGGTGCACGCGGTTGCGCTCGCCGCCCGAAAGCAGGCCGATCTTCTGCTGCTGCTGCGTGCCCTTGAAGTTGAAGCGGCCGACGTAGTTGCGCGAGGAGGTCTCGTACCTGCCGACCTTGATCAGCTCCTGCCCGCCGGAGAGTTCCTCCCAGACGGTCTTGCTGTCGTCCAGGCTCTGGCGCGACTGGTCGACGTAGGCCAGTTGCACCGTGGGGCCGATGCGGATGCTGCCGCTGTCGGGCTGCTCCTGGCCGGTGATCAGGCGGAACAGGGTGGTCTTGCCGGCGCCGTTCGGGCCGATGACGCCGACGATGGCACCCGGCGGAATGGCGCCGCTGAAGTCCTCGATCAGCAGCCGGTCGCCGAAGGCCTTGCGCACCTGGTTGAACTCGATGACCAGGTCGCCGAGGCGCTCGCCGGGCGGGATGTAGATCTCGTTGGTTTCCTGGCGGCGCTGGAATTCCTGCGAGCACAGTTCCTCGAAGCGCTGCAGGCGCGCCTTGCTCTTGGCGCGCCGCGCCGAGGGGTTGGCGCGCACCCACTCGAGTTCCGCCTTGATGGTCTTCTGGCGCGCGGCCTCCTGCTTTTCCTCCATGGCGAGGCGCGCCTCCTTCTGCTCCAGCCAGGAGGAATAGTTGCCCTTCCAGGGGATGCCGTGGCCACGGTCGAGTTCGAGGATCCAGCCGGCGACGTTGTCGAGGAAATAGCGGTCGTGGGTCACGGCGATGACCGTGCCCGGGTAGTTCTCGAGGAACTTCTCCAGCCAGGCCACCGACAGCGCGTCGAGGTGGTTGGTGGGCTCGTCGAGCAGCAGCATGTCGGGCTTCGACAGCAGCAGCCGGCACAGCGCCACGCGCCGGCGCTCGCCGCCGGAGAGGGTCTGCACCCGGGCGCTCCAGTCCGGCAGTCGCAGGGCATCGGCGGCGATCTCCAGGGTGCGGTCGACCTCCCAGCCATTCTGCGCGTCGATCTGGTCCTGCAGCTTCGCCTGCTCGTCCAGCAACCGGTTCATGGCCTCGTCATCCATGGGCTCGGCGAACTGTTCGGCGATGGCGTTGAAGCGGTGGACCAGTCCCACCAGGTCGGCGACGCCTTCCTCGACGATCTCGCGCACGCTGCGCGCCGGATCGAGTTCGGGTTCCTGCGGCAGGTAGCCGATCCTGATGCCAGGCTGGGGGCGCGCCTCGCCTTCGTACTCCTGGTCGACGCCGGCCATGATGCGCAGCAGGGTGGACTTGCCGGAGCCGTTGAGGCCCAGCACGCCGATCTTGGCGCCGGGGAAGAAGCTCAGCGAGATGTCGCGGAGGATGAAGCGCTTGGGGGGCACGACCTTGCCCACCCGGTTCATGGTGAAGACGTACTGGCTCATGGCTGGATTTTCGGCTGCCGGCAGAAAAGGCGGCGATTATCGGCGGCGGCTGCCGGAATGACCAGCGGCGGGCCGCCACCGGGGTCCGCGTCGGGTCGCGGGCCGGCGGGGCGCGGCGTACAATTGCGCCCCCATTTGCGCGGAGGCTGGCATGTTTACGAGGGACCTGAAGATCGCCGGATTCGACCCGGACCTGGCTGCGGCGATCGCCGGCGAGCAACGCCGGCAGGAGGAGCACATCGAGCTCATCGCCTCGGAGAACTACGCCAGCCCGCGGGTGCTCGAGGCCCAGGGCAGCGTGCTGACCAACAAGTATGCCGAGGGCTACCCCGGCAAGCGCTACTACGGCGGCTGCGAGTACGTCGACCAGGCCGAGGTGCTGGCCATCGAGCGGGCGAAGAAGCTGTTCGGCGCCGGCTTCGCCAACGTCCAGCCGCATTCGGGCTCGCAGGCCAATGCGGCCGTGTACATGGCGCTGCTCAAGCCGGGCGACACGGTGCTCGGCATGAGCCTCGCCCACGGCGGGCACCTGACCCACGGCTCGCCGGTGAATTTCTCCGGGCGGCTGTACAACATCGTCTCCTACGGCCTCGATCCGGCCACCGGCGAGATCGACTACGCGGCCGTCGAGGCCCAGGCGCGCCAGCATCGCCCGAAGATGATCCTCGCCGGCTTCTCCGCCTATTCGCGGGTGGTGGACTGGCAGCGTTTCCGGCAGATCGCCGACGAGGTGGGGGCGGTGTTCTTCGTCGACATGGCCCACGTGGCGGGCCTGGTGGCGGCGGGCGAGTACCCCAATCCGGTGCCGATCGCCGATGTCACCACCACCACTACCCACAAGACGCTGCGCGGTCCGCGCGGCGGGCTGATCCTCGCGCGCGACAACGAGGAGATCAACAAGAAGCTCAACTCCCTGGTGTTCCCCGGCATCCAGGGCGGGCCGCTGATGCATGTCGTGGCGGCCAAGGCCGTGGCGCTGCTGGAGGCGATGCAGCCGGAGTTCCGCGCCTACCAGAAGCAGGTCAAGGCCAATGCGCGCCAGCTGGCGGCGGCGCTGGCCGGCCGCGGCTTCCGCATCGTCTCGGGTGGCACCGACAACCACATGTTCCTGCTCGACCTCATCGACAAGGACATCACCGGCAAGGATGCCGACGCCGCACTGGGCCAGGCCAACATCACCGTGAACAAGAACGCGGTGCCCAACGACCCGCGCTCGCCCTTCGTCACCAGCGGCGTGCGCATGGGCACGCCCGCCATCACCACCCGCGGTTTCCGTGAGGCGGAGGTGGCCACCGTGGCCGGCTGGATCGCCGACATCCTCGATGACATCGGCGACGGCAGGCGCGTGGCGCGCGTGCGGGGCGAGGTGCTGGAGCTGTGCGGGAAGTTTCCGGTCTACCGGTGAGGCGGCCGTGAGCAGCCGCAAGCCGGGGCGTGCGCCGTGGCGGCGCTGAGCCACGGAGGCCGGCCATGCACTGTCCGTTCTGCAGCCACGAGGAAACCAAGGTGATCGACTCGCGCCTCGCCGGCGAGGGGCGCCAGATCCGCCGCCGCCGCGAGTGCCAGCAGTGCGGCGAGCGCTTCACCACCTTCGAGACCGCGGAACTGGTGATGCCCCGGCTGGTGAAGCGCGATGGCGCCCGCGAGCCCTTCGACGAGGCGAAGCTGCGCAATGGCATGGTCCGTGCGCTGGAGAAGCGGCCGGTGAGCATGGAGGCGGTGGAGGCGGCGCTGGCGCGCATCATCCACGGCCTGCAGACCATGGGCGAGCGCGAGATCGCCTCGCGCCAGGTGGGTGAGCTGGTGATGGAGGAATTGCGTCGTCTGGACGAGGTGGCCTACGTGCGCTTTGCCTCCGTCTACCGCAGCTTCCAGGACGTCACCGCCTTCCAGGAGGAGATCCACCGCCTGCGCGAGATGGGCGACGCCGAGAAGCGCCGCAACCAGCTTTCGCTGCTGCCGGACGAGGAATGAACGCCAGCGCCAGCGACTTCGCCTTCATGGCCCGCGCCCTGCAGCTGGCGCGGCATGGGCTCTTCAGCGCCCATCCGAACCCGCGGGTCGGCTGCGTGATCGTGGCCGGCGGCGAGGTGGTGGGCGAGGGCTGGCATGCGCGCACCGGCGGGCCCCACGCCGAGGCAGTGGCCCTCGCGGCAGCGGGCGAGCGTTCCCGTGGCGCCACCGCCTACGTCAGCCTCGAGCCCTGCTGCCACCAGGGGCGCACGCCGCCGTGCACCGCGGCGCTCATCGCCGCCGGTGTCAGGCGCGTGGTGTACGCGGCAGGGGACGCCAACCCGCGGGTCGCGGGGCGGGGGGCGGCGCAGCTCCGCGAGGCAGGCATCGAGGTCCTCGGCGGCGTGCTGGAGGCGGAGGCGCGGCGGCTGAACATCGGCTTCTTCTCCCGCATGGAACGCGGCCGGCCCTGGGTGCGTGTCAAGCTGGCGACCAGCCTCGACGGCCGCACCGCGCTCGCCAGCGGGGAGAGCCGCTGGATCACCGGCGAAGCGGCCCGGCGTGATGCGCACGGGCTGCGCGCGGGAAGTTCGGTGATCCTCACCGGCGTGGGCACGGTGCTGGCCGATGACCCCGCACTGACGGTGCGCCGTGCGGACCTGGGGGATGTGCTCGTGCCGGAAAGGGTGGTGCTCGATTCGACGCTGCGCACGCCAGCGGCTGCGAAGCTGCTGCAGCCGCCCGGATCCAGCCGCATCTTCTGCACCCGGCCGGATCCGGACCGCGCCGCCGCCTTGCGCGTCGCCGGTGCCGTGATCGAGACCGTCCCCGGGGACGGCGCGCGTCCCGACCTTGCGGCGGTGATGCAGCGGCTCGCGGCACTGGAGGTGAACGAGGTGCTGGTGGAGGCGGGGGCCGGCCTCAATGGCGCTTTGCTCGATGCCGGGCTGGTCGACGAGCTGGTGGTGTACCTGGCACCGGTCGTCCTGGGGGGCGACGCCTTCGGCATGTTCGCCAGCCGCCCGCTCGAGGGCATGGCGCAGCGCCATGCCTTCGAGTTCGCCGGCCTGCGCCGTGTCGGCGCCGACCTGAAACTGACCTACCTGCCCCGGAGATCCTGATGTTCACCGGCATCGTGCAATGCGTGGGGACCGTGCGCGACGTGACACCGCGGGACGGTGACAGCGAAATCCGCGTGGATGTCGACGGCCTGCCCGAGTCGCGGCTGGCGCCCGGCGCCAGCGTGGCGGTCAACGGCGTGTGCCTGACCGTGACCAGGCGCGGCGGCGGCAGCGCCAGCTTCGATGTCTCTCGCGAGACGCTGGCGCTCACCACGCTCGGCAGGCTCACCGCGGGAAGCCGCGTCAATCTCGAGCCGGCCCTGGTGCTGGCCGACACCCTGGGAGGGCACCTGGTCTCCGGCCATGTCGACGGCATCGGCGAGGTGCTGGCGCTGGAGCCCGACGCGCGCTCCACCCGCATGCGCCTGCGCGTGCCGGCGGAGCTGGCCCGCTACGTGGCCCGCAAGGGCTCGCTCTGCGTGGATGGCGTCAGCCTCACCGTCAACGCTGTTGCCGGCGACCGGGCCGACGTCAATCTCGTGCCTCACACCCTGCGGAGCACTATCATGGAGGACTACAGGCCCGGCACCGCGGTCAACATCGAGGTCGACCTCATCGCCCGCTACCTCGAACGCCTGGTCGCCGACGGAAAATGAACATGCAGGAACAGGCCCGCGACAACTCCTTCGCCTTCAGCGACATCCGCGACATCATCGCGGACATCCGCGACGGGCGCATGGTCATCATCGTCGACGACGAGGACCGCGAGAACGAGGGCGACCTGATCATGGCTGCCTCCAAGGTGCGCCCGGAGGACATCAACTACATGGCCCGCTTCGGCCGCGGGCTGATCTGCCTGACACTGAGCCGCAGCCGCTGCCAGCAGCTGCGCCTGCCGCTGATGGTCAACGGCACCGACGAGCAGCAGGCCACCAACTTCACCGTGTCGATCGAGGCGGCGGAGGGCGTCACCACCGGCATCTCCGCCCACGACCGTGCGCACACCATCCGTGTCGCGGTGGCGCCCGAGGCTCGTGCCGAGGACCTGCGCCAGCCGGGCCATGTCTTCCCGCTGATGGCGCAGCCCGGCGGCGTGCTGACCCGTGCCGGGCACACCGAGGCCGGTTGCGACCTCGCGCGCCTGGCAGGGCTGGAACCGGCGGCGGTGATCGTCGAGATCCTCAACGAGGACGGCACCATGGCGCGCCGGCCGCAGCTCGAGGAGTTCGCGCGCCAGCATGGGCTGCGCATCGGCAGCATCGCCGACCTCATCCGCTTCCGGCTGCAGCACGAGGTGTCGGTGGAGCGCATCGGCGAGCACCGGGTGGACACCGAGATGGGCGCGTTCCGCCTGTACTGCTACGAGGACCACGTCAGCCGCAACGTGCACCTGGCACTGGTGCACGGCGACATTTCCGCTGATCAGGTGCCGCTGGTGCGTGTCCACGTGCAGGACACGCTCGGCGACGTCATCGGCGTGCAGGGTCCGCAGCTCGGCTGGCCGCTGCGCGCAGCCATGCGCCGCATCGTTGCCGCGGGCGCCGGGGTGGTGGTGCTGCTGCGCTATCCGGAGACGCCGCGCCAGCTGGTGGCGGCCGTGCGTGCGCTGGCGCAGCCGCAGCCGGCGGAGCAGCCGCGCCGCGAGCGTGTCGCGGTGCTGCGCACCTTCGGCACCGGTGCGCAGATCCTGCGCGACCTCGGTGTCACGCGCATGCGGGTGCTCAGCGCGCCCAAGCAGATGCATGCGATTTCCGGCTTCGGGCTGGAAGTAGTAGAGTACGTGGATGACCCGGCCTGAGGCCGGCAACGTCGTTCTTTAAGGTCGCCATGCGCACACTCGAAGGCCAGCTCAACGTCCGCGACGCGAAGTTCTGCATCCTCGCGGCCCGCTTCAACGACCGCATAGTCGAGGACCTGGTGCGCGGCGCCCTGGACACCCTCAGGCGCCACGGCATACCCGATACCGCCATCGACCTGGTGCGCGTGCCGGGGGCCTACGAGCTGCCGCTGGCGGCGAAGAAGGTGGCGCGCACCCGCCAGTACGACGGCCTGGTGGCCCTCGGGGCGGTGATCCGCGGCGCGACCCCGCATTTCGATTACGTCTGCGGCGAATGCGCGGCCGGGCTCGGCCGCGTCAGCCTGGAGTTCGACCTGCCGATCGGCTTCGGGGTGCTGACCTGCGACACCGTGGACCAGGCGGTGGAGCGTTCCGGCGTCAAGCATGGCAACAAGGGCGCGGATGCTGCGCTGGCCGCCATCGAGATGGTGAGCCTGCTGCGGCAGATCGCTCCCTGAGCGGCGGGCGACCCCCATGGCTCGTGGTCGCCACGGCGCGCGCCGCCTCGTGCTGCAGGCCCTGTACCAGCACCAGCTGGCCGGGCACAGCCCCGCGGAGCTCATCGCCCAGTTCAGCGTCAGCAAGGAATTCCGCGGCATCGATGCCGCGTATTTCAATTTGCTGGTGGAGGAGATCATCCCTGCCGGGGCGGCGCTCGACGAGCTGATCGCCGCGGCCGCCGACCGGCCGGTGAACCAGCTCGATCCGGTGGAGCGGGCCGTGCTGTGGATCGGCCTGACCGAGCTGCGCGCGCATGCCGACGTGCCCGAGCGCGTGGTCATCGATGAAGCCATCGAGCTGGCCAAGGAGTTCGGCGCCCAGGACGGCTTCCGCTACGTCAACGCGGTGCTCGACGGCATGGTTCGCCGGCTGCGCCCGCCCGCCGGCGGCTGAGCCGTGGCCGCGCGGCGCCCGGCCCTCGACGAGGCGACGCTGATCGGGCGCTACTTCGCGCGGCGGTCGCCGGCCAATCGCGGCGTGATCCTCGGCATCGGCGACGATGCCGCCGTGACGCGGCTGCCACGCGGCCATGAGCTGGTGACGGCCACCGACGCCATCTTCGAAGGCGTGCACTACCCGCATGGCACGCCGCCGCGCGCCATCGGCCACCGCTGCCTCGCCGTCAACCTGAGCGATCTCGCCGCCATGGGCGCCACGCCGCTCTGGGCCTCGCTGGCGCTGAGCCTGCCGCGCGCCACCGATGCCTGGCTGCGCGAGTTTTCCGCCGGCTTCTTCGCGCTGGCCCGGACCTGGAACGTGGCGCTCATCGGTGGCGACACCGTGCGCGGGCCGGCGGGAGCCACGGTGACGGTGCAGGGTCATGTGCGCCGCGGCCGTTACCTGACGCGTGATGCGGCACGGCCCGGCGACGGCATCTGGGTCACCGGCCGCCCGGGCGACGCGGTGGCCGGCCGGCTGCAGCTCGGGGTGCGTGGCGCCAGCCTGCTGCTCCGCCAGCGTTTCCTCTACCCGGTGCCGAGGCTGCGCGAGGGCAGGGCGCTCGTCGGCATCGCCTCGGCGATGATGGACGTCTCCGACGGCCTGCACGACGATCTCGGCAAGCTCATGAGTGCCAGCGGCTGCGGCGCCGACCTCGACGCCGGCCGCCTGCCGTTGTCGCGGCGGCTGGTGAGCGCGGTGGGTCGCGAGGCCGCGCGTCACCTGGCGCTCTGCGGCGGCGATGACTACGAGCTGCTCTTCACCGTGCCCGTGCGCCGCGAAGCGCAGCTCGCCCGCACCATCAGCGGCTGGGCATTGCCGGTCACCCGCATCGGCACCGTGCGCCGCGCCGCGGGCCTGCGCTGGAGCATGGACGACAAGCCTTTCCGCTTCCGCGACCGGACGTTCCGGCATTTCGCGTAGCACCGCGATGCCCCTCCCTCCCGACCGCTCCCTGCCCCGCGAAGTGCTGCGCCACCCCGTGCACTGGCTGCCCTTCGGCCTCGGTGCGGGCCTGCTGCCCTGGGCGCCGGGCACCTGGGGTTCGCTGCTTGCGGTGATGCTGTTCTGGCTGCTGCCGCCGCTCGAGCCGCTGCTGCACCTCGGGCTGGCCGCCGCGGGTTTCGTGCTGGGCGTGGGGCTCTGCGGGCTGAGCGCGCGCCGGCTCGGGGTGCACGATCATCCGGGCATCGTGCTGGATGAAATCGTGGCCATGTGGGCGACGCTGGCGGCGGTGCCGCGCGCCGCGCTGTGGTGCGGGCTGGCTTTCATCGCCTTCCGCGTGATGGACATCTGGAAGCCCTGGCCGATCCGCGAGGCGGATCACAGAATCCCCGGGGGCCTGGGAATTATGCTCGACGATGCGTTGGCGGCCGCATTTGCGGCCGCGGTTGTGTCGAGCCTGTGGAAACTCAGCGAATCCCTGTACTGACGGATGCCGCGACCGCCGCCGCAGCCGCGACGCCAGCCTCGGCCGCGGACGCCGGGCCGGTGCCCGGGCGCATCGGCAAGTACGTCATCGTCAACGAGGTCGGCCGCGGCAGCACCGGCACGGTGTACCTGTCCCACGATCCGTTCTTCAAGCGCGACGTCGCCATCAAGGTCTACAACATCGTCACCGACGAGGACCCCGAGCGGGCGAAGATCGCCCGCAAGATGTTCTTCAACGAGGCGCGCATGGTGGGGATGCTGCAGCATCCGAACATCCTGCCGATCTACGACGCCGGCGAGGAGGATGGCCGGTACTACGTCGTCATGGAACATGTGCAGGGCGCGCGAACGCTGGCGGCCTACTGCCGGCCGGACAACCTGCTGCGGGTCGATGACGTCGTCAAGACCATCTACAAGTGCGCCCGTGCCCTGCAGTACGCGCACAAGCGCGGCGTCATCCACCGCGACATCAAGCCGAGCAACATCATGCTGATGCGCGACAACGACGTGCGCATCATCGACTTCGGCATCGCCCTGCTGCGCGACGCGGATGTCTCCAGGATCGAGGGCATCGCCGGCTCGCCGAGCTACATGTCCCCGGAGCAGGTGGAGTCCGCGGAAATCACGCCGGCCTCCGACATCTACTCCCTGGGCGCGGTGATGTACGAGCTGCTGACCGGATTCCGTCCGTTCCGCGCCAGCACCCTGTCGCGGCTGCTCAACCAGATCGTCTATGCCACGCCGCCGCCGCTGCACTCGCTGCGCGAAGGCATTCCCGACGAGCTGGAGCAGGCGGTGATGGCGGTGCTCGCCAAGTCGCCGCCTGCGCGCATCAATGGCGCCGAGCTGGCCGCACGGCTCACCCGGGTCTACCAGCAGCTGCGCCAGGAATATGCCAAGGTCGACAACCAGGAGCACTTCGACCAGTTGCGCCGCCTGAGCTTCTTCCACGACTTCTCCGGCCCCGAGATCTGGGAGCTGCTGCGCGCCAGCGAGTGGCGTGAGTACAGCGGCGGCGACGAGATCGTCCGCGAGGGCGAGATGGATGACCGCTTCTACGTCATCGTCGCCGGCGGTGTCAGTGTCGAGATGAACGGCAGGGCGGTGGGCGTGCTGGGCGAGGGCGACTGCTTCGGCGAGAGCAGCTACGTCGGTGGCGTGAAGCGCAATTCCACCATCCGCGCGGAGGAGCCCGTCACCGTGCTGAGCGTCAGCGCCACGCTGCTGGAGCAGGTATCCACCGACTGCCAGCTGCGCTTCAACAAGGTGTTCCTGCGCTCGCTGATCCGCCGCCTGCAGGGGTCCAACGGCACGCGCACCTGAACGGTGCAGCGCGCCCGGTTCAGTCCGCGGCGTCTTCCCCGTCGTCGCCGGCATCCTGCCCGGCGAGGGTCTCCGGATCCAGGTCGCGCAGCTCCGTGCCCATCAGCTGCTGCACCCGCTGCTCGGCATCCTGCAGCGCCGCCTGGCAGTCGCGGCTGAGGCGCACGCCGCGTTCGAACTGCTTCAGCGATTTCTCCAGCGGCTGGTCGGCCGATTCCAGCTGCTCGACGATTTCCTCGAGCTCGGCCAGGGCCTTCTCGAGATCGATGCGGGGGCGGCGCGAATCCGTCATGACAGGTGGGCTTGGCTGTGAACGCCGGCTAACTTCGCACACGGGTCCGGGACGGTCAATCGCAGCAGCGTGGCGTGTATAGTGAGGCGGCTGATTTGACAGCCCGGGCCCGGGCTGCCTATATTTGGATCAATTCTAATTTCGGCCCGGATGGGCCGGGCCAGCCAGTCGAGGAGAAGATCAGTGAAGCTCAAGGGAAGCAAGACCGAGAAGAACCTGAAGGACGCGTTTTCCGGCGAGTCCCAGGCCAACCGTCGTTACCTGTATTTCGCACTGAAGGCCGACGTCGAGGGCCACAATGACGTCGCCGCGGTGTTCCGTTCCACGGCCGAGGGCGAGACCGGCCATGCCCATGGCCACCTCGAGTACCTCGAGGCGGTGGGTGATCCCGCCACGGGTCTGCCGATCGGCGAGACCAATGCCAACCTCAAGGCCGCCATCGCCGGCGAGACCCACGAGTACACCGACATGTACCCGGGCATGGCCAAGGCCGCCCGCGAGGAGGGTTTCGGCGAGATCGCCGACTGGTTCGAGACTCTGGCCAAGGCGGAGCGTTCCCACGCCAACCGCTTCCAGAAGGCTCTCGACACGCTGGGTCGCTGAGCCCCTGACATCGAGTGATTGAAGGGCCTGGTTGCGGCGCCGTCCGGCACCGCAACCAGGCCTGCCTGGCCACTGCGGGCCGGTCCCGTCCTGGCGGCCCGTCACGGGAGAGTTGCATGGCGGACAAGTCCACCCGCGAGGGCAGTCTCGAGGCCGCAAGGCGCCATCCGCTCGACTGGCAGAGCGAGGCCTTCTACGACGCAGACGCGCTCACTGCCGAAATGGAGCGCATTTTCGAGATCTGCCACGGCTGCCGCCGCTGCTTCAGCCTGTGCAACGCCTTTCCGACGCTCTTCGACGCCATCGACGCCACCGACACCGGCGAGCTGGAGGGCGTGCCGAAGACCGTGTACTGGGAAGTGGTCGATCACTGCTACCTGTGTGATCTCTGCTTCATGACCAAGTGCCCGTACGTGCCACCGCACCCGTGGAACGTCGATTTCCCCCACCTGATGCTGCGGGCCAAGGCCAAGCGCTTCCGCGACGAGGGCGCACCGCTGCGCGATCGCCTGCTGGCCTCGACCGACGCCGTCGGCAACCTGGCCGGCATCCCGGTGGTGGCCGAGGTGGTCAACGCCGTCAATGCCACCGCCATCGGCCGCGCCGCGCTGCAGGCCACGCTCGGCGTGGCACGCGATGCGCCGCTGCCGCGCTATGAATCGAACACTGCGCGCCGCCGCCTCGGGCGGCAGCGGCCCGCGCCCGCCGCGCCCACGGGCGAGGCGGGCGGCACCAGCGGGCGCGTGGTGCTGTTCACCACCTGCTACGGCAACCGCAACCTGCCATCGATGTGCGAGGACCTGGTGGCGGTCTACGAGCACAACGGCATCGAGGTGCAGCTCGCCGGCACCGAGACCTGCTGTGGCATGCCGCGCCTCGAGCTCGGTGACCTGGAGTCCGTGGCCCGTGCCAGGGAAGTGAACGTGCCGGAACTCGCGGCCTGGGTGCGCAAGGGCTACGAGATCGTCGCGCCGATCCCTTCATGCGTGCTGATGTTCAGGCAGGAACTGCCGCTGATGTTTCCCGATGATGCCGAGGTGCGGCTGGTGGCGGATGCCTTCCGTGATCCCTTCGAGTACCTGGTCGCGCGGCAGAAGGCCGGCAGGGTGCGCACGGACTTCCGTACCGCGCTCGGCAAGGTGGCCTACCACGTGCCCTGCCACCAGCGGGTGCAGAACGTCGGGCCGAAGACCCGCGAGGTCCTCGAGTGGATCCCGGGCACGGAGGTGCTCGCCGTCGAGCGCTGCTCGGGCCACGACGGTACCTACGGCGTCAAGCAGCGCTTCCGCGCCGCATCGCTGAAGATCGCCGCGCCGGTCGTCGCGCGGGTCAAGGATGCCGGCGCCACCGCGTTCACCAGCGACTGCCCGATGGCGGGCGCGCAGATCGCCGGCCAGCTGCCCGAGGACAACTATGCCCATCCCTTCACCCTGCTGCGCCGCGCCTACGGGATCTGAGTCCATGGACAAGCTCGACATCGCCGACCTCTACGGCCTCGAGGAATACGCGCGGCTGCGCAACGATTTCCGCGCGCGCGTCATGGAGCACAAGCGCCACCGGCGGCTGCACCTCGGCGAGCACTTCACGCTGTGCTTCGAGGATCGCCTGACGATGCAGTACCAGGTCCAGGAAATGCTGCGTACCGAGCGCATCTTCGAGGAGGCGGGCATCCGTGACGAACTCTCCGCCTACAATCCGCTGATCCCCGACGGCAGCAACTGGAAGGCGACGTTTCTCGTCGAGTACTCCGATCCTGCCGAGCGCGCCCGCGCGCTGGAACGGCTGGTCGGCATCGAGCACCAGGTCTGGGTACGCGTGGATGGGCATCCGCCGGTGACCGCCATCGCCGACGAGGACCTCGACCGCAGCACGGACACCAAGACCTCCGCCGTGCACTTCCTGCGTTTCGAGCTGTCGCCCGGCATGGTCGCTTCCCTGAAGGCCGGCGCCGGCCTCGCCGCCGGCATCGATCATCCCGCAGGACTGCAGCGCATCGACGCCGTGCCCGAGGTGGTGCGCGAGTCGCTGGTGGCGGACCTCGACTGAAGCCAGGCCAGGGCGGGATCGTCGCTCCGGATCCGGCATGGAAGCGGGCTCATGCCCGGCCGGGCGCCTTTCGTGCAGTCGCCTACAGCCGCATCTCGGCGGCGATGGCATCGTAAGGAGCGCGCAGGCCGTCTGGCTGGCGATCGAGCAGGCCGGAGGCGGCCAGCGTCTCGACGTCCTCGTGGACGCGCTTGTAATCGCGTTCGAGCCGCTGCGCCAGTGCCCGGATGGACGGCGCCGGTTGCGCATGCAGCGCACGCAGCAGCTCCAGCCGTTTCGGCGTCAGCGCGTTGAGCAGTGCCGGCAGGTCGGGGAACGTCAGGTGCGTTTCCCGGGCGCGCTCGCCACGCCCGGCCCGGTGCCAGGCGCTGACGAACCGCTGCCCCATCTCTTGCGGCGTGCCGACATGAAGCTGAATCTTCTTTCTTGCGCTCATCGTCGTTGCCCTCGCGCCCGGCCAACGTCGGCCAGGGAGTCTGCCACCAGTTGTTCCGGTGTCGTGAACCGGTATGCCGTATCGATGCCGGATGCTTCGTGTCGCATCAGCAGCACGCGGCTGCGAACGGCGAACTCGACGGCGCCGGTGATGCGGGGCGCGATCCCGTGCCGGGCACCGGCCTCCACCAGCCCGACCCAGGCGGATTCTGGCGCGACGGCCATGACATCGATGTCCTGGGTCAGCCTGGGCTGTCCGAGCACGGAAGCGGCCACGCCGCCGATGAGCATCGAGGGAACGCCCGCCCCGTCGAGCCATTGCAGCAGATCGGCAAGGGCGGTGCGTAAGGAGGCCGGAACCTGCTCAGGCACCGTATGCCCGTCGCAGCCGGTCCCAGCGCTCGCGAACAGCCCGGACACCGGCATCCCGATCGGACTCTGCGCCGAACAGCTCGCGTGAGGCCACCAGGGCGCAGACCTGCCGGAACCGGATTTCCTTCGACGCAGACCGGCGCATCGCGGCTTCCCGGTCCCGGACCAGCTCCCAGCGCCGTGCCAGGGCCTGTGCGTCTTGCGGCGAGATCGCGGACATGAAGCGGATTATAGGCCGCCTGATCCGCTCATCGTCTGACCACTTCGCAGTGGATACGGAAAGCCGGAAGCCCGAAAAGCCCGACCTGGCACCTTATGGAAAATCTCGCGACGGCGGTGGGAGGGATTCACCCATTTGGGGGATGGCGGGAAATCGGGGGGGGTAGATTCATGCTGCAGACCGGAAGGGGAAGGGACCTGGTCCGGTTTGCGGAAGAACCAACAACGACGGCAAAGCTCGATGGGGGAAACGTCATGAAGAGATATCTCGGCGGGATTGTCCTGGCCCTGTGGTGCTGCGGTTCGGTGCAGGCCGCGCTGCTGAGCCGGCTGGGCGGGCAGGCGGTGTATGACACCGATCGCAACATCACCTGGCTGGCCAATGCGAACCTTGCGGCCAGCAACACCTTTGGCGTCACGGGTATCGCCGTCAATGGCACGATGACCTGGGCCAAGGCCAACGAGTGGATTGCGGCGATGAACACCGCGAACTATCTCGGGGTGCACGACTGGCGGCTGCCGACGACGCTGCAGCCGGATCCGAGCTGCCATTACCAGTCGGGCGGAGGCAGCTACGGCGTCTCCTGCACCGGCAGCGAGATGGGTCATCTCTTCTACGGCGAGCTGGGCGGCGTGGGAAGCCAATCCATTGTCACGACGCACAATGCCAACTACAGCCTGTTCAGCAACGTCCAGCCCTCCAACTACTGGTCGGGCACGGTCTACGCGCCCGCTCCCGGTAGCTTCGCGTGGGACATCAACTTCGGCTACGGCGACCAGAACTACAACCTCCAGGTCTATGCCTTCCACGCCTGGGCCGTGCGCCCCGGCGATATCGTCCCGGTACCGGCCGCGGTGTGGCTGTTCGGGAGCGCGATGGGAGTGTTCGCGATGGTGCGCCGCCGTGTCCTGGCCGGTGCCGGGGCGTAGGGGCTCCCGGTCCGCTGCCGCGTGAGCAGCGCGGGTGTCTGGCCGCGGCCTGACGCCCGCGCAGCTGCGCTGATGTTTCCAGGCCCCCGCCGGCAGTAGCCGGCCCGGAGGTGCCGCGCTACCATGCGCGCCGGGTTGTGCGCGAATCCGGCGGCGTGTCATGAGCAGCAAGTACGATGCCTCGGCGATCGAGGTCCTGAGCGGTCTCGATCCGGTCCGGCGCCGGCCGGGCATGTATACCGACACCTCGCGGCCGAACCACCTGGCGCACGAGGTGATCGACAACAGCGTCGACGAGGCACTCGCCGGGCATTGCAGCCGCATCGAGGTGACGCTGTTCCGCGACGGTTCGCTGCAGGTGGCCGATGACGGCCGCGGCATGCCGGTGGACATCCACCCGCAGGAGAAGGTGCCGGGCGTCGAGCTGATCCTCACCCGGCTGCACTCCGGCGCCAAGTTCTCCAGCCAGAGCTACCAGTATTCCGGCGGCCTGCACGGGGTGGGGGTCTCGGTGGTCAACGCCCTGTCGAAGAACCTCGAGGTCTGGGTGCGCCGCGACGGGCAGGAATACAACATGAGCTTCCGCGGCGGCAACCGCGCGAGCCGGCTGGAGGCGGTGGGCAAGGTGGGCAAGGCCAACACCGGCACCACCATCCGCTTCTGGCCCGATCCGAAGTACTTCGATTCCGACAAGTTCTCCATCCCGCAGCTGCGCCATGCGCTGCAGGCCAAGGCGGTGCTCTGCCCCGGCCTGAAGATCGTCTTCGCGGTCGAGCACCCCGAGCAGCGCTTCGAGTGGGAGTACCGCGACGGGCTCGGCCAGTACCTGGTGGAGGCCGTGGAGGGGGCGGCGATGCTGCCGGCCCAGCCGTTCATCGGCGAGGCGAAGGGGCAGCACGAGGAGGTGACCTGGGCGCTGTTCTGGGTGGAGGGCGTGGCATCGCCGCCGGGCGAGTCCTACGTGAACCTGATCCCCACGGCGCAGGGCGGCACCCACGTCAGCGGCCTGCGCACCGGGCTGACCGAGGCGCTGCGCGAGTACTGCGATTTCCGCAGCCTGGTGCCGCGCGGCCTGCGCCTCGCGCCCGAGGATGTCTGGGACGGGCTGGCCTACGTGCTGTCGGTGAAGCTCGAGGACCCGCAGTTCTCCGGCCAGACCAAGGAGCGGCTGTCCTCGCGCGAGTGCACCGCCTTCGTCTCCGGCGTGGTGAAGGATGCCTTCGCGCTGTGGCTCAACCAGCACCCGGAGACCGGCGACCAGATCGCGCAGCGCGCCATCGCCGCCGCGCAGAGCCGGCTCAAGGCCACCAAGGTGGTGGCGCGCAAGAAGATCGTCGCCGGGCCGGCGCTGCCGGGCAAGCTCGCCGACTGCACCCGCGACGATCCGCAGGTCTGCGAGCTGTTCCTGGTGGAGGGCGACTCGGCAGGCGGTTCGGCCAAGCAGGCCCGCGACCGGCGCACCCAGGCGGTGCTGCCCCTGCGCGGCAAGATCCTCAACACCTGGGAGGTGGAGCAGGCGGAGCTGCTGGCCTCGCAGGAGGTGCACAACATCAGCCTCGCCATCGGCGTCGACCCGGGCAGCGCGGACCTGTCGGCGCTGCGCTACCACAAGGTCTGCATCCTCGCCGATGCCGATTCCGACGGCCAGCACATCTCCACGCTGATCTGCGCGCTGTTCCTGCGCCATTTCCCGCAGCTGGTGCACGCCGGGCACGTGTACGTGGCCATGCCGCCGCTGTTCCGCATCGACGTCGGCCGCGAGGTGTTCTACGCGCTCGACGAGAACGAGCGCCAGGGCGTGCTCGACCGCATCGAGACCGAGAAGCTCAAGGGCAAGGTCGCCATCACCCGTTTCAAGGGCCTGGGCGAGATGAGTCCGGCGCAGCTGCGCGAGACCACGATGGCGGCCGACACCCGCCGCCTGGTGCAGCTCACCGTGGACGCCGGCGACCAGACCGAGCAGCTGCTCGACATGCTGCTCGCCAAGAAGCGCGCCAACGACCGGCGCAGCTGGATCGAGACCCGGGGCAACCTTGCCCAGGTCCAGGTCTGAGGCACCCCGGCGATGAGCAGGCAGGACAAGCTGGATTTCGAGGGCATCGAGCGGCTGCCGCTGCGCGAGTTCGCCGAGCGTGCCTACCTCGACTACTCGATGTACGTGATCCTCGATCGCGCGCTGCCGCATATCGCCGATGGCCTGAAGCCGGTGCAGCGGCGGATCGTCTACGCCATGAGCGAGCTCGGGCTGGCCGCCGGTTCCAAGCACAAGAAGTCCGCGCGTACGGTCGGCGATGTCATCGGCAAGTTCCATCCCCATGGCGACAGCGCCTGCTACGAGGCCATGGTGCACATGGCCCAGGACTTC
>JAANMW010000929.1_pt1 | contig 33869 bp, 23 predicted proteins | sample 7279671 | NCBI WGS metagenome assembly JAANMW01 (sample SAMN14094541, study PRJNA606508) | bioreactor metagenome | isolation source: A lab-scale SPAN reactor treating ammonium-rich wastewater day 247 | place: Ireland: Galway | collected 2017-09-19 | reverse complement strand
GCGAACGATGAACGGACGAAGGGGTGCGTGGCTGGTCCTGGCGCTGGTTGCGGGACCGGTGTTCGCGGGTCCGCACGAGGGGCGGCTCGAGGTGACCGTCACCGACGGCACGACGCACCTCCCAATGCTTGGTGTCCAAGTGTGCATCGCGCCCGACACTGTGCGGAACACTGACGAGAACGGGCTCTGTGTGTTCGATCCTTTGCCAGCCGGCATCCACTTGATGACTGCTGTCAAGGACCAGCGGTACAGGACATACGAGGCCACGGTGACGGTTCTTGTCTACCCTCCAACGACGCAGGTCCCTGTAGTGCTGGAGCGGTTATCGCCAAGCCTTGAACTGGCGGTGGTGGAGCCCAGCACCGCCACCGTGGGGAACACGGTCAACGTCGTATACCGGCTCAAGTTCCAGGACATGGCCTACACGCCGGTCAAGCTCTACCTGTGGTGGTGGGACGAGCAGGCGGGGCGGAGCGGCGTGATCATCGACAACGCCAGCTTCGATGTCAACCAGATCCCTGAATGGCAGATCATCGACGACGAATGAAGTCTGCCGGATCGCACCATGACGCTCTGGGAAGCGTGGGACACGACGGACCGCTTCAATGGGAATCACGAGGTGCGCATCGCAGCGGTGTTCTCGAACTGCTGGGACGGCGATTCACCATTCGTTCTCGGCACCCCGCCAGCGGACTCGTCTTCTCCCGGCGTCAGCGGTGGAACCTCGAAGACGACCGATGTGCAGAACGTCTGCTTCGCTTCCGACGAGCGGGATTACATCGTCTACGATCCGGCGGTTCCCGAACAGAACGACCCGGAGATCAGCTTCGAGATCGTCGACCGCGGTCCAGTCGAGGACCTGGACGGCAATCCGTATCACTACCACTGGTACCTGTACCTCGGCACGACCGACGGCATGTATGTCGACCAAGGCATTCGCGGCAGTCCGGGCACCGTCACGCGGGAATTGGGGACCATCCTCGCAGCCCAGCAGATCGAGCGCGGGGTCTACCCGTTCGACATCAAGGTCGTTGAGGAGGAGACCGGCGACAGCGCGTCATTGCGACATCCGAATCGGTTGACGGTACCCGCCGGTATGCCGTTTCCCCAATGGGGCACGCCCGGCTACCGGTTCCGCGGTTTCGAGCGGGAAGCCGGGGACACTTTCGCGGTCATCGACTACCGCATCGAGGACGAAGTTGACGCAAGCGACTGCTACTTCGACCTTCTGGGTCCGGATCTCGCGGAGATGGCCTCCCAGGTCACGCTGGACACCACAGTCAACGATTCGAACCTCGAGGTACGCGTTCCGGTGCCTGCGCCCGAGCGCACCGGCACCTACGCCGGGGTGTTGTGCGGCGTGGATGCCAATGGCGCTCGCTTCGTCTACCGCGACGCCCGGAACCGACGGATGCTGCCGGTGGTCGGGACTGATGCGCAATGGGAGGCGCACGCCTACGCGCACGAAGATTTTGACTCCGCGTCCACCTTCCCGGCGCTATACTTGCAGGAGATTTCCGATCATTCGTTCTACATTGCATTTGAGCCGGATTATGTTGCCGATGAGGTGATGCGTCACGTCGCGGACTGCGCCGTGCTGCATCTGGCAGGCCACGGCTGGATCGGTGGCGGGGGGATCAATTTCGGCGATGAGATGTTGGACGGAAGGGCGTGGTCTGCGCGGGCCGGCGGGGCATACGGGCAGTGGCGTGCCGTCGAGACCGGGGACTTCCGCAGCGTGCGGTACGTCTTGTATCAAGGCTGCCACACGGGCAGGACGGGCGAGTACTGGGGCAACCTACTGGCCGAGAGCCTTGGCGCGGGTGCAGGCTGCGCCACCGGCTTCATGGACTACGTTGACCGCGCCCAGAGAGGAGACTACTGGTCGGCGCGATTCTGGCTATACGTCACCAGCCGCGAGGGTCCAGAGCCGCTGCCAATCACCGCGGCACTGATGCAGGCATGCGCCGACGTAACCGCGGCGTACGGCTATCCTTACGGCTACGACTCCCACGCCACCGATGGCTGGGCGAGCATCGTGCCGGCGCCGTGAGTGCTGACAACGGGAGGTCTACTATGGCACCAAGAGCAACTGGAAGACGCGCAGCCTCGACTTCGCTTGGCGCGGTCGTACTCCTGGCAATCACGGCTACCGCGCGATGCGACGCTCAGAAGGTCCCCGATAGCGTCATCGCCACACTGGCCCCGTTTGCTGGCCCGCCGGCGTTCGCTGCCGCGGAGATCCGGGATCCGGCTGGGTTAGCTTCGCGGCTGCGGGAGAGGAAGGACCCGGTGTCGGCGTATCTTCTTGGCAGTCTCGACCAGAGTCAAGTGTCGCTGCTCCAAGAAGCTGTTGAGCGATCGTCGCGCTCGGCGGCCATCGCCTTGGTCGGCTGCCTCAACAGCGTTCTCCTGGACCGTCGCCTCTACGATCCGAAGCGCTTCCGCCAGGTTGCCCTGAGCGACCGGACTTCGGCGCTGTTGCCACCCGCCTCGAAGGGCGTGCGGCTGGTCGAACTCAACTACCACTTGCTCTGTGATGCGTACCCCGACGAGATTGCGCCGGCCAAGCCCGAGCCTTCGTACCGCGGACGCCGGCGGGCAGTATGGCGGGAGGTGGACAGCTACAGCTACGGCCAAGCGCGCATCGAGGTGGACGCGACGACCGGCGAAGTAACGTCGGCGACCTACCCGGCAATGGTTGGCACCTCGTCTTCGTGCGTGTCGGGCGCCGAAGCCGACGCGGTCGCAACCAGTTGGCTCGCGCAGCGCGGTGTCAAGGTTGCTGGGTACCAGTTGGTCGAGTGCCGAAGGCTTGACCACGGGACATCGGAAGAAGTGAACCTCCGCTGGGAGGAATGCTCTCCTCGCGGCGTCAGATTGCCGAGCTTCGTGGTGTTGTCGCTCAATCCTCAAGGCTTGGTGCAAGCCTACGTTCGTGTCCGGCGGCCCGTCACCGTCAAGCTGGAACCGACCATCACCGACGCGGAGGCGGTGAGGCGAGCGGCCGCTGCAGTGGGCCGCGATGCCCATGCCAAGGGTGCCCACGACCTTCGGGTGTGGTTCACTGAAGACGGCAAGCAGCGTCTCCTTTGGGTGATCCCGCTGCGGATCGGCGACCAGTTGATCACTTGTCATGTCGACGCCCACAGCGGCGAAGTCGTGGAGCAGATCCCCTTACTGGGGCAACCGGCGCCAGCGCCCAGACGAGTGCCGGGCGTCGGCGCCAGGTACCGCAAGGCCGGGCGAGAAAGCGCCAGCGGCGTGGAGTTCGAGGCGCGTCTGCCCGAGATGACAGTAGTCCGACTGCTGGGCCGACGGGGGGCACTTACACCAGCCCCGGGACTGGGTGAGCCGATTGGGCCGCTGGCGGTGACGCTGTCGGGGCTGGCTCTCGGCGATCCGGGATACACGCAACTGCTGGAAGCGACGGCAGAAGGCCTGCCCGGTCTCGACGAATCGCCAGCGGTGCTGACTCCGTGCTGGCTCATCTTTGAGTCGCCCAACAGGAATCTGGCCTACTACCTGCGGTTCGACCCAAGGACAGGCGAGGCGATGCTGGACGACCAGACGCGATGGCGCGCGGGAAAGGCAACCCGGGACCGAGCCCAGAGTCGCGGACAGCAGTCGCCTGCCTACTTCGAGATTCGTGTCCCGCGCGACCACCCGCTATACGCCAAGCTGACACCGGAGCAGCGGCAAGCGATTGGCCTCACGCCGCCACGCCGACGTGGGGCTGGACGGACATGGTCGGCGGCTGGTCTGGCCGTCTGTCTGGTACTTGCGGTCGGTGGAGTTTTCCGCAAGCGGCGTGCAATGCGCGAAGCCCCCGCGCCGTGATTCCACCCACCGACAGGGAGTGGAGCGGCGCCATCCCGCCGCAGCCACCTGGTCGAGCTCCGCCTGCGGCGGACACCGGCATCGCGGCGGCGAGGTCAAGGGCCGCCGGAAGGTGATGGCGGATCCGCGGCGCCGTGACTCGGCGAGGAGCCGGGCGGCCGGTCGCGAACCCTCTCCCGGAGAACGTCGAGACACGCGGGAGGGAGACCATGCGAAATCCGTGGGGCCTGTTGACGGCGCTGTTGGCGGTGGCGGCCTGCACCGCTCAGGACAAGGCGGTTGACTACGACTGGCGCGAGGGGTTCGAGGGCCAGGCGCCGCGGGTCGAGCTGTGGGCCAAGAACGGCGACTGCACCATCAACTTCCTCGGGCCGACCGACGAGCTGGCCTTCGAGGGCAAGCGGTCTCTGAAGCTGGACGTGACCATCAAGAGCGGCAGCTACCACTACTTCGGCGGGCTGGTGCGGTACCCGTGCGAAGGGACCATGAAGCTCTCGGCGCGGGTCTGGGTGCCCAAGGAGAACCAGTGCCGGGTCGGCTTCGGGACCAACATGATCTACCCGCCGACCAGCCATTCCGGCTGCGGTCCGGCGGAGTCGTTCGACAAGGCCACCGGGGAGTGGAAGCTGGTCGAGGTGGACCTGGCCGAACGCGGCAAGGAGGGCGCGGGCGGGGTCCTTGGCCGCCAGACCGGCACGGTTCGGGCCGAGGACGTGGGCGTCATCCTCGACCGCTGGGCGCTGTTCTGCTACGGTTCCGAAGGCAAGCGCTGCGTGGTCTACCTGGACGACCTCCGGATCACCGGCCGGGCGCCGGCCGTCGCCGACTACGAACAAGACATCAAGACCCGCTGGCTGGCCTACCGGCAGCGCATGGCGGACAAGTTCGCGGCCTGGCGCGCGCGGCTGGCCGAAGCCGAACAGGCGATGCAGGCCGTGGGCCAGGTGCCGGCCGAGCTGAAGGACCTGGCCACCGCCATCGCCGACACTTCGGCCAAGGTGCGCGGGATCATCGACCGCGTCGAGAAGGCCGGGTACGCCAACCTGGTCGACATCGAGGACATCGACAACGGCATCTACACCCTGACTTACGGCCCGGAGACCATCCGCGCCGTGGCCGAGGGGATGCGGACCAACCAGCCGTACCTGACCTACAGCCGGTCGGCCATCACCAACGACGCGCTGACGACTTCCTTCCCCATCCCGGCGCGGGTCACCGGCGAGCTGTCGACCGCCGCCTGTCGCGGCGAATTTGAGCCCGTCTCGCTGGCGGTCTACGCGATGCGCGACCTGAAGGGGCTGACGCTCGTGCCGGGAGCGCTCAAGGGTCCGGGCGGCGAGATCCCCGCCGAACGGATCGACGTGCGGATCGTCAAGTCCTGGTATCAGGCCGGCCGCGGGATCGGCGACCGGTCCCACAAGATGCTGGTTCCGGAGCTGCTCCTCAAGGACGACGAGTTGGTCCGGGTGGACCTGGACAAAGGCGAGAACTACCTGCGCAGCACCGCGCCCGACGGTCGGACCAGCTACCTCCTGTGCAGCGGCAAGACCAGCGACAACCTGGCCGAGGTGCGGCCCATCGACGGGACCACGCTCAAGCCGGTGGACGTGCCGGCCAAGACGCTGCGCCAGTTCTGGGTCACGGTCCAGGTGCCGGACAAGGCGGCGCCGGGCACGTACCGCGGCGAGCTGACCATCAAGACCGCCGCCGGCTCGCGGGCGATGCCGCTGACGGTGACCGTCCACCCGTTCGACCTGGCGCCGCCGAAGCTGATCTACTCGATCTACTACCGCGCCCGGCTGTCGGCCGACGGTCAGCCGAAGATCGACAGCGAGGGCCGGTCCGAGGAGCAGTACCGGGCCGAGATGGTCAATCTGCTCCAGCACGGAGTGGCCTATCCGACCTGCTACCAGGGCCTGAGCGCCGAGGTGCTGCGCCGCACGCTGGAGCTCCGCCAGGAGGCCGGCCTGCCCGGCGGGCCGTTCTTCAGCCTGGGCGTCGGCCTGGGCAACACCACCGATCCGAAGCAGTTGGCCGACCTGCAGGGCCGAATCAAACAATGGCTCGAAGCGATCAAGCCGTTCGGCTACGACGAGCTGTACGCCTACGGCTTCGACGAGGCCACCGGCGAGCGGCTGGCCTCGCAGAAGGCCTCGTGGCAGGCGGCCCAGGAGGCCGGGGCGAAGACCTTCGTGGCCTGCTACCTGAAGACCTTCGAGGCCATGGGCAAGCTGCTCGACCTGGCCGTCCTGGCCGGCCGGCCGAATCCCGAAGAGGCGGCCAAGTACCACGGCGTCGGGTCGAAGGTGTTCTGCTACGCCTACCCGCAGGTCGGTGAAGAACAGCCGCTGACCTACCGGCGCAACTTCGGTCTGGTGCTCTGGAAGGCCGACTTCGACGGGGCCATGGACTACGCCTACCAGCACGGCTTCGGCCACGTCTGGAACGACTTCGACAGCGACCACTACCGGGATCACAACTTCACCTACCCGACGCTCAACGGGGTGGTCGACACCATCCAGTGGGAAGGCTTCCGCGAGGCGGTGGACGACGTGCGGTACGTGACCACGCTGTTGCGGGCGATCGAGGAGGCGAAGGGCGACCGGAAGAAGCTGGCGGGCGAAGCCTCTGACTGGCTGGGAGCCATCGACCCGACCATCGCCAACTTGGACGAGGTGCGGGCGAAGATGGCCGAGTGGATCGTCAAGCTCCGCTGAGTCGGCAGGGAGGTTGGTCCGATGAACATCCACGCCGTGCTGGCCATGGCGCTGGCGGCGGTGTCCGTTTCGGCGCTGGAGCCCGTGCCGGTCAACAACGCGTCGTTCGAGGAAGCCGCCGCAAGGGCTGCCGGACCGGCCGGCGAGGGCTGGCAGACCGACGGCTCGCCGCCGGGCTGGCACCATTGGATCGGCTCCACCGCTCGGGCCGGCAAGCCGGTCTTGAGTTGGGAGCGCGGCACGGCCCACAGCGGACAGAGGAGCGTCTCGCTGGCCGGCTGCCTGGGACCGGTGTGCGTCATCCAGGATGTCCCGGTCGAGCCGAACACCGCCTACCTGGTCCGCGCCTGGGCCAGGCGCTCCAGCCCGGAGTCGGTCTGCTCGCTCCAGGTGCGCTGGCACGACGCTCAAGGCAAGTGGGTCGGCGGCACCCTTCAGAACAATCTCCCTGCTGACCTGACCAGTGACGCCTGGTACGAGCTGGAGGTGCCGGCCACGGCGCCCAAGGACGCGGCGTTCGCGGTGATCCTCCTCACCGCCGACCGACAGGGTGAGACCGGTCGGTGCTGGTTCGACGACGTCACCGTCCACCGCTACGGACGCGACGATGTGGTGATCACCCCGTGCAACTGGATGGACCCGCTGCTCTTCCCCGAGGGCGAGCCGCCCGTCACCCCGCACGTCGAGTGGGCCAGGCCGTGGGCCGGCGGCCGGATGCGGGCGCTGTTCCTGCTCGGCTCCGACCACAGCCTGCGCGAGCAGGTCGAGCTGGCCGAACGGGGCGACCTGGAGTACGACTACACCTTCGCCCACGATCGCGAGCCGGCGCTCTACGCGCTCGACAGCAAGCAGGTCTCCGCCCGGCTGGAGGGCGGGGCATACCAGGTCGCCGTGGTGGCGGTCAACGCGCCGGCCGAGCTGACCACCGCGCTGATGGGCAAGCTGGCGCCGGGCGGCGGGCTGGTGATGATCGCTGGGCCGGGCAACCAGCCGGCTCCGCCCGACGGCTGGCGGCTCACCAAGGCGCCGGACGAGCACTACCTCAACGGCGCCACGGTGGCCCTGCCCGAGCCGGCCGGCGGTCAGTCGTTGCTGGCCGGGATCGAGCTGGCCGAGCGCGACGGCCGGCGGCTGGTGCGGCTGACCTGGAGCAAGTCGTTCCGCTGCCTGACGCCCAATGTCGAGGTCGCCGAGCACCTGGCCTGGGGCGCCGAGTACCACGAGGGCCTGCTTCAGACCGTCCTGAGGGCGATGCTCTGGGCGGCGCACCGGGAGCCGGGCGCGCCGTTGGCGCTGAAGCCGGTCGCGGGCGGCGCGGAGCTGCGGTGGACACCGCGGCCCGAGGCGCGGTGGACCGTCGACTCGTGGACCGTCGACCGGCTCGGCCGCGCCCTGGGACGCCGCACGCAGCCCGCCGGGAAGTCAGGCAGCATCGACGTCGCGCCGGAATCGGCCGCCGGACCCGCGGCGGTGGCGGTGATCGTCCGCGACGAGCAGGGGCGAGCGGTGGACTTCGGGCTGTGCCGCACCGCCCGCGCCGCGGCGGCGGGACTGACGGCGGTGACCGGGGCCAAGGACTGGTTCGCGCCGGACGAGCCGGTAACGGTGATCGTCGAGGTCGCCGACCCGGCCGGCGCCAGGCTCGAAGTGGTCTTGACCGACACCCATGGCCGGGAAATCGCGCGGTCCGACACGCCGGCCGCGGCCGGCGCCAATGCGATCGCGCTCAAGGCGCGCGACCATCTCAGCGCCGTGGCCCAGGTGACCGCCAGGCTGGTCCGCGACGGCCGCGAGTTGGACGCCGCGCGCGGCTTGGTGCTCCGCCCGCTGCCTCGCGCGCCGTTCCTGGAGGAGTTCCAGGTCGGCACCTGGGCCTCGACCGGGTACCACCCCGCCTACCTCCACGAGGCCATGCTCCGGGCCATGCGGCGCGCGGCCATCACCGAGGGGTTGGAGAGCGCCACGGTCTACCTGCCGACCCTGGCCGGCGGCGTGCGGCCGGTCAGCACCGCCTACGGCGGCGTGCCCGGGTTCTCCCGGTATGAGGGGCCCGGCACGGTCCGCGAACCGTGTCTGAGCGATCCGGCGGTGCGGCGGAAGATGGCCGAGACGGCGCGGCAGGTCGCCACGGCGGAGCAGGGCAGTGCGCCCATCTTCGGCTACATCAAGGACGAGACCAGCCTGGTCCGCGATCATCTCGCCCTCGACACCTGCTCCTCGCCCCACTGCCAGGCCCGCTACCGCGTCTGGTTGCGCGAGCGGTACGGTGAGATCGGCAAGCTGAACGCTGACTGGGGCACGAGCTACCGGAGCTTCGACGAGCCCGGTTTCGTGGACTTCAAGCAGGCCCGCGCGGCGGGCAATCTGGCGCCCTGGCTGATGGTCCGCCGGTTCATGGACTGGGTCTGGGCCGACGCCGTGCGCTGGACCGCGGAGAACGCCCGGCAGGGGGATCCCACGGTGACCTGCGCGCTGGCCAACTCGTTCGGCCAAGCGCCATTCTCCGGTCGCGACTATTGGCTGCTGGCCGGGGCCAACGACTACACCATGGAGTACCCCTACGAAGCCTGGTCGGCGACGCCCTGGACGCACCACTTCGATGCCGTGCGCAGCTTCTCGGCCGACAAGGTCCACCACCCCTGGATCGGCTACAGCCACCGCGTCGAATCGATCCGGTACGAGCCCTGGTGGTGCCTGCTCCACGGCGCGAGCGGGGTCGAGATCTACGGCTGCATGTCCCTGTTCGCCGGCAAGGCGTCCTGGGCCCAGGTCTTCCCGACCATGCAGCTCACCCGCCGCGGGAGGATGTTCGCCGAGGTCTGCCGCCCGCTGCAGGAGGGACTCGGCCGCGCGGTGATGAGCGCCCGGCGGGCGCCGGCGCCGGTGGCCATCCTCTGGTCGCAGCCCAGCTTCTACGCCGGGTTCGGGCTGTCGTCGAGCGATTCGCACCTGGACGCCCGCAACGTCCCCGGCCCGTACCGGCAGTACACCATGAGCCGCGACGCCTTCCGCCGCGCGGTGATCGGCTCCGGTCGGCAGTTCGACTACGTCTGCGAGGAACAGATCCGCGACGGCGCGTTGAAGGGCTACCGATGCCTGATGCTGCCCGGCTCGTTCGCTGTGGACGCCGACGTGGCCGCGGCGATTGAGGCGTTCGTCCGGGCCGGCGGCCGGCTGATCGCCGATCAGGGCGCCGGCCTCCTCAAGGAGTCGGGCGCCGACTGGCCCGGTGGCGGGCCGTTGGCCGGGCTGTTGGGGATCCGGCGGACCGGCGGCCGGCCCTCCTACGTTGAGGCGCCCGTGGCGGTCGATCTGCCCGGCCTCGGCCGGCTCGAGGCCAAGGTGCTCGGGCACGAGCCGCTGGCCGCGGTGCCCGGAGCGCCGGCCTACGACGACGGCAGTCCGGTGGCGGTGGCGCGGGAGGTCGGCCAGGGCCGGGCGGTCTTCCTCAACTTCGCCGCGCCGGAGGCGGCCGATTTGCGGCTGCTGCTCACCGGTCTGCCCCGCTTCGGCACCATCACCGATGGCGCCGGTCGCGAGGCGCCGCCTTATGAGATCGTGCGCCTCGACCGCGGCGAGCTGCGCTACTACGGCGTGCTGCGCGACTTCCGGATCGAGCCGGACGGCGGGCCGGTGACTCTGCGGCTGGAGGACGAGCAGGGCCGACATCTCTACGACCTGCGCGCCGGCCGCGACCTGGGCCCGGTCGCCGAAGTGCCGCTCGCTCTCCCGCCGGGCGAGACCCGGCTGCTGGCCACCGCGCCGTACCGCGTCGAAGCCCTGGAGCTTACGGCGCCGGCGCGGGTCAGGGCGGCAAGCGCGGTGACAGTGGGTCTGGCGCTGCGCTGCTCCGGCCGTCCGGGTGATCACGTGCTGCGGGTGGAGGTGGCCGATCCGGCCGGGCGGATGGTCGAGCCTTACTGCCGAAACGTCCTGGCCGAGGCCGGCCGCGCCACCGTGGCCGTGCCGCTGGCGCCGAACGATCCCCGGGGCCGGTGGACGGTCACCGCGCGGGATGTCGTCAGCGGGCGGCGCGCCACCGCGAGCCTGGAGGTCGGTGACTGAGCGCGGGGCGGGGGCGGTTCACCCGGCCACCACGTTCCGCAAGACCCCGACCCCGCTCAGTTCCATCTCGACGATGTCTCCCGCCCGCAGGCAGAAGCTCTCGGGCGGCACCAGGCAGGTGCCGGTGAGCAGCACCAGTCCCTCGGGGAAGTCCAGCTCGCGCCCGCAGAACGAGACCAGTTCCGCCAGGCTTCGCTTCAGCCGCGCGATCTCGGCGGTCTCCGACCAGATGGCCTGACCGTCCCGCCGCACGGTGCAGGAGATGGTCTGGGCCAGGGGGTCGAACGACTCGTCGGCCAGCCGCAGGCCCGGTCCCAGCGCGCAGGCGCCGCGGTAGATCTTGGCTTGAGGCAGGTACAGCGGGTTCTCGCCCTCGATGTCCCGCGCGCTCACGTCGTTGCCGATGGTGTACCCGACGATGGTCAGATCCGGTCGGCAGACCACCGCCAGCTCGGGCTCGGGAACGGTCCACCGTGAGTCCGGCCGAACCCGGATGGTTCCACCGGGCGGCACCACCCGTGCCGGCGTGGCCTTGAGGAACAGCTCCGGCCGCTCCGCCCCGTACACGCGCGCGTAGGCGTCGGCGGCCAGTTCACTCTCCCGCATCCGCTCGTACCGGCTGACCTCGTAGGTCACCCCCGCGGCCCAGACCTCCTGGCAGTCCAGCGGCGCCAAGAGATGCGGTCGCGTCGGGTCCGGCCCGTCGGCCAACTCGTTCCAGGCCACGTCGATGCGCGCCGGGTGTCCTCCCGCCATCGCCTCGCCGACGCGCGCGGCGAGTTGGTCGAGGCGGAGCAGCTCCGCCCAGGTCGGCACGGCCCGAAACCCGTCGCGACTGGTCAGATCGACCAGCCCGTGGTCGGTGCCGACCCCGATCGAGGCGCTTCGCCAGCCCGGCTTGCGGTAACGATAGAGGACCACTGTCAGGCTCCCAGCGTGGTCAGTCTACCCAATTCCGGGCGACGCGACCAGCCACCTCGAGTTGACATCCACGAGTGGCCGAGCCTATACTGAGACGGTGGCCGAGCCAACGGCGCCACGCCCGTGTGAAACCGGCGAGCCGCGCGTCGTGGGCCGCCGGGGAGCGACAACGTGAATCGGTGGGTCATCCTGGAGCCGGCTCCCCAACCCCGTGGGCCGGTGCTGCGACGGGAGGAGTGGTGGGAGCCCGCCACCGACATCTTCCGCTCGGGGAATGCAGTCTTCATCAAGATGGAAGTCGCCGGCGTACGGCCCGAATCGGTCGACCTCACCGTCGAGGGGCGCGTGCTCCGCATCCGCGGGGAGCGGCCGAGCGCCTGTCCCGGTCCCGAGTGCGAGTACCGGCAGGTCGAGATCAGCTATGGCCGATTCGAGCGCGCGTTCGAGTTCCCGTTCCCGCTGAGCGACGCGAGCCTGGAAGCTAGCTGTGCCGACGGGTTCCTGACCATCCGGGTCGAGCCGGTGCTCGCCCAGCCGCGCCGGATCGAGATCAGCCAGGGCTGACCAGGCGCCCGGCACGGAAAGCGGGTCGACCATGGCTGAGGAACGCGCCGCACCCGAGACGCACGAAGTCTTTCTGCTCGCCCTGCCCGAACTGGTCCTCTTCCCCGGCGGGATGGTCCCGGTCCAGGTCGGCACGCCCGACATCATCAAGACCGTCGACGCCGCTTTCTCCCACACCGATCGCAAGGTCGCCGTGGTCGCGCTGAAGGTCGATCCGGCCAAGGCGGTCGAGGCGCTGGAGCGGCAGGAGCTGCCGCCCGGCGAGCTGCGGCAGGTGGGCACCATGGCCCACATCCCGCGAATGCGGCGGCTGCCCGACGGGAACATGCAGCTCCTCCTGCAAGGCCAGCAACGGATTCGGGTGGTCTCGGCCGAGCGTGAGGCGGTGCCGGCCCGGGCGGTGGTCGTCGACGAGCCCGACGAGGTGGTCGAAAACGATACCATCGAGGCCCTGGCGCGGTCGCTGCAGCAGACGTTCACGCGCATGTCCGAGCTGGTGCCACACGCCAACGACGAGCTGCTGGCGGCGGTGCAATCGGCCGAGAACGCGCTGGACCTGGTCTACCTGCTGGCCATCACCGTGCGCATGGAGCCGGAGGAGCGGTACTCGATCCTGGCTGAGCCCGCTTTGGAGCAGAAGCTGCGGGTCATGCTCAAGATTCTCCAGCGCGAGTTGGAGCTGTTGGAGCTGGGCAGCAAGCTGCAGTCGGAGGCGGCCAGCGAGATCGACAAGTCGCAGCGCGAATACTTCCTGCGGCAGCAGCTCAAGGCGATCCGCCAGGAGTTGGGTGAGACCGACGAGACCGCCGCCGAGATCGAGGAGCTGCGCACCCGGCTCGACCAGGCGCAACTGCCCGAGGACGCCGACCAGACCGCCCGCCGCGAGCTGCGCCGGCTGGAGCAGATCCCCCCGCAGGCGGCCGAGCACCACGTCATCCGCACCTACCTGGACCTGATTCTGGAGCTTCCCTGGCACGCGGTGACCGAGGACGATCACGACCTGGCCAAGGCCCAGCGCATCCTCGACGAGGACCACTACGGCCTGGCCAAGGTCAAGGATCGCATCGTCGAGTACCTGGCGGTGCGGCAGCTCAAGCGCGATCTGCGCGGGCCGATCCTGTGCTTCGTCGGCCCGCCCGGGGTGGGCAAGACCTCGCTCGGTCACAGCATCGCCCGCTCGCTCGGCCGCAAGTTCGTGCGCATCAGCCTGGGCGGAGTCCACGACGAGGCCGAGGTCCGCGGCCATCGGCGGACCTACATCGGCGCCATGCCGGGCCGAATCGTCGAGAACCTGCGCCGGGTCGCCGTCCGTAATCCGGTGTTCATGCTCGATGAGGTGGACAAGGTCCACGCCTCCATCCACGGCGATCCCTCGTCGGCGCTGTTGGAGGTCCTCGACCCGGCCCAGAACAGCACCTTCCGCGACAACTACCTCGACCTCGACTTCGACCTCTCCCAGGTGCTGTTCATCGCCACCGCCAACATCATGCAGACCATCCAGCCGGCGCTGCTCGACCGGCTGGAGATCATCCCCATCGAGGGGTACACCGAGGAGGAGAAGCTGCAGATCGCCCGCCGCTTCCTGATCCCGCGGCAGGTGGCGGAGCACGGCCTGAGCAATGGTCAGGTCAACCTCACCCAGCCGGCGCTGAAGCGGATCATCGCCGAGTACACGCAAGAGAGCGGGGTGCGGAACCTGGAGCGGACGGTGGCCACGGTGCTGCGCAAGACCGCGCGGCAAGTGGCCGAGGGGAAGACTTCCGCGAGCATCCGCAAAGGCGATCTGGAGTCGCTGCTCGGCCCGCCGACGGTGTTCAACGAGGTCGCCAGCCGAACCAGCCGGCCGGGGGTGGTGACCGGGCTCAGCGTGACCAACTCCGGCGGCGAGATCCTGTTCATCGAAGCCATCCGGATGCCCGGCAAGGGCGAGCTGAAGCTGACCGGCCACCTCGGCGAGGTGATGAAGGAATCGGCCGAGGCAGCCTTCAGCTTCATCCGCGCCAATAGCGATCAGCTCGGGATCGAGCCGAAGGCCATCGCCGAGAGCGACTTCCACCTCCACGTGCCGGCCGGCGCGGTGCCCAAGGACGGGCCGTCGGCCGGGGTGACCATGGCCACGGCGCTGCTTTCGGCGCTGCTGGAGAAACCGCCCGCCAGCCTCTTGGCGATGACCGGCGAGGTGACCTTGACCGGGCAGGTACTGCCCATCGGCGGGGTCAAGGAGAAGGTGCTGGCCGCGCGTCGGGCGGGGATCGAGACGGTCATCCTGCCGGAGCGGAACCGGCTCGACAGCGAGGATCTCCCGGCCGAGGCGGTCGATTCGGTTGCGCTCCGCTTCGCCGCGACTCTGGCCGACGTGTTCAAGGTGGCCCTCGGTGTCGATCTCGGCGGCTGAGCTGCGCGCCGGTCTGGCCGAGGCCGGCCGGTGGCTGGACCTGGCCTTGGACGGTGCGCAACTGGATCGCTTCGCCGCGCTGGTAGAGCTGCTGGTGGCGGGCAACCGCCGGCTGAACCTGATCGCCGACGTCTCCCTCGACGAGCTGCTCCACAAGCACTGCGTGGACGCGCTGGTGCACTGCCGGGCGCTAGCCGCCGAGCCCGGCGAGACGATCGTGGACGTCGGCTCCGGCGCCGGTCTGCCGGGACTGGGGCTGGCCATCCTCGGGTCCGCGTGCGAGGTGGTGCTGATCGAGAGTCACCAGCGCCGCGCCGAGTTCAGCCGCGAGGCGGCGGCCAGTCTGGGTCTGGGCAACCTCACGGTGCTGCCGCGCCGGGCCGAGGAGGTGGGGCGCGACCCGGTCTGGCGCGAGCACTGCCGGCGGGCGACGGCCCGTCGCCTGGCGGATCTGAGCATCCTGCTGGAATACACCCTCCCGCTCCTGGCCGTCGGCGGCCGGGCGATCTTCGCCAAGGGCGAGAAGCTGGAGGAAGAGCTGGCCGCCGCGGCCGGCGTGGCGGAGATGCTGGGCGGCGCGCCGCCGGAAGTGCTGGCCGTCCCACTCCCGCCGCCATCAGCAGCCGGCTACGGCGCGGAGACGAGACGATTCGTGGTGGTGACGAAGGTCGCTCCAACCCCCGACACCTACCCGCGCCGGCCGGGCAAGCCGGCCAAGCAGCCGTTGCGGGCCAGGGGAGCCGGCCATGCCTGACAAGACCATCCGCATCGAGGTCCGCGGCCGGGTGCAGGGGGTGGGGTTCCGGTATGCGTTGTACCACGTGGCGGTGCGGCATGACGTGCGGGGATGGTGCAAGAACCGGCCGGATGGGGTGGTCGAGGCGGTCGTGTCGGGACCGGCGGCGCAGGTCAACGCGGTGCTGGCCTGGTGCCGTCAGGGCCCGCCGCTGGCGCGGGTCGACGAGGTGCTGGTCGCCGCCGCGGCGGAGGCCGGGCTGCCAGACGGGTTCGAAATCCGCCACTGACGGGCCTTGCGCGTTAGCGTGTTCCGTGATATGGTAAACCTACCACGGCAAGGGTGTCGGCAGTTTTCCACGCGACAGCGCCGTGAAGCATGGGCGGAAGCGCATCCGCCACGACCATTCCATCGATCCCCAAACAACCTCGCCGCGCCGTTCTGCGCTGCGGTCCGTGCCAAAAAGGCCGGCCGGTCATCGCGTCCGAGCAGGAGTTGATCGCTGGACCGTGACCGAGAAAGCAGAACCTTTGAACTCGTTTCGTGAGCTCGACCTGATCGAGCCGTTGCAGCGCAACGTCGCTGCCCAAGGCTACTCCACGCCGACGCCCATCCAGGCCAAGGCCATCCCGGCGCTCCTCGGCGGGCGTGACCTGCTGGGTTGCGCGCAGACCGGCACCGGCAAGACGGCCGCCTTCGCGCTGCCGATCCTGCAGCATCTGGCGACCCGTCGCCGGACCGTCGGCCGCGGCGCCTGCCGAGTGCTGATCGTCACCCCGACCCGCGAGCTGGCGGTACAAATCGCCGATAACCTGACCGCCTACGGGAAAGGAATGAACCTGACCCAGGCGCTGATCTACGGCGGCGTGGGCTACGGCAACCAGACCAAGGCCATGGCCCGTGGCGTCGACATCGTCATCGCCACGCCCGGCCGGCTGCTGGACCTGATGCGGCAGAACCACGTCCGCCTCGACCAGGTCGAGGTGCTGGTGCTGGACGAGGCCGACCGGATGCTCGACATGGGCTTCATCCGCCCCATCCGCGACATCCTGAAGGCGCTCCCACAGCGTCGGCAGACGGCCTTCTTCTCGGCCACCATGGCGGGCGAAGCACGGTCGCTGGCGTGGGAGATTCTGCGCGATCCGGTGGAAGTCTCCGTGGCGCCGTCGGGCACGCCGATCGAACTGGTCGATCAGTCGCTGCTCTATGTCGAGGGGCGGCAGAAGCAGGCCGCGCTGGCCGACATGCTCGGCGACCCGGCCATCACCCGTCTGCTGGTCTTCACCCGCACCAAGCATGGCGCCAACCGGCTGGCCAAGGATCTCTGCGGCCGGCGGATCGTGGCCGACGCGATCCATGGGAACAAGTCCCAATCGGCGCGGCAGCGGGCGCTGGAAGCGTTCCGCACGGGGCAGTTGCGGGTCCTGGTGGCGACCGACGTGGCCGCCCGAGGGCTCGATGTGGACGGCATCACCCACGTGGTCAACTACGACCTGCCGGTGGAGCCGGAAGCCTACGTCCACCGCATCGGCCGGACCGGTCGCGCCGGCGCCGAGGGCAAGGCCGTCTCGTTCTGCAGCGCCGAGGAGCGCGGCCGGCTGCGCGACATCGAGCAGTTGATCCGGCAACGGATCCCGGTCGCCAGACTGGCCTGAGACCGCGCGGCCGGCGGCTGGCTCAACAGCGGCTGCCGGCCGCCTGCTCCACCTCACCCAGCACCCGCAGGAAGTTGCCGCCGAGGATCTTCAGAATGTCCTCGTCGGCGTATCCCCTGGCTTTCAGGCCGACAGTGTAATACGGCCAGTTGGTCCACTCCAGGCCGTCTTCACTGCCCCGCGCCTTGTCCGCGGCGTAGTCCGGCAGGACTTCGTCCACCCGCTCCCAGGCGCCGTACCAGGCCGCCGAGCCGCAGGGCGACATCCTCGGCCCCGAGGCGACTTTCGGCTCGGCCGGCTGCGGCGCGGTGTAGGCTCGGTCGGTGCCGATCGCCACGTGGTCGATGCCGATCAGGTTGACCGCGTGGTCGATGTGGTCGAGCAGCCGGATCAGGCCCCCGGGCGGTCCGAGGAACGAGCCCAGGGCGACGATGCCGACCAGCCCGCCGGAGTCGGCCACCGCCTGGAGCGTGTCGTCGCGCTTCATCCGCGGATGCGGGTAGAGCGCGGCGCAGCCGGTGTGGCTGCTGACGATGGGCGCGGCCGAGCAGCGCGCCGCGTCGATGGTGGTTTGCTGACCCGAGTGCGGCGTATCGACGACGATCCCCAGCTCGTTGAGGTGCCGGATCACCTCCCGGCCGTGGCGGCTCAGGCCGGCGTCGTCGTTCTCCATGCACCCGTCGCCGATCCAGTTCCGGCGGTTGTAGGTCAGGTGCATCATGCGGATGCCGAAACGGTAGTAGATGTCTATCCAGCGGTGGGCGTCGTGGCCCTCGGTCAAGCCGCCGTGGACCGGGGCGCAATTGGCCCCGCACAGCACCGCCAGGACCTGGTCCCGCCGCGCCTCCTCGATCGCGGCGGTGGAGGTGACCTTGCGGAACACGTCGGGCAGGGCGTCGAAGGTGTAGGCGTAGAGCGACATCCGGTGCAGGCTGTGGTGCAGGTGCAGCTCGCTGCCGACCGGCGGGGAGATCAGGTTCACCCCGGCGGCGACGATTCCGGCCACGCAGGCCTGCCGGCAGTCCGGGTCGAGCGCCCGGCTGTAGACGCCCAACTCTTGTTTGGCGGCCACCACCTCGTCGGCGCTGGCGCCGGCCTCGATGAGTTGGTTCAGCTTGGTCACGGCCGACCTGGACATGGCCGCGGGCAGGAAGCCGAAGGTATCGGCGACGAAGGCGCGGCGGTGGAGGGCGAGCCCGCGCTCGGCCTCCTCGTGGGTCAGGCCCAAGCAGGCCAGGGCTCGGTCGGCGGCGGCGCGGATGGCGGGGTCGTGCGACATGCTACTCCTCCGAATCGTCGTCCGGCTCGCCGCGGTGCTTGAGCCGGCTGGACAGGTTCTCGACGCGGTCGATGAACAGAATCCCGTCGAGATGGTCGATCTCGTGCTGCACCAGCACCGCCTCGAACCCCTCAAGCTCGAGCCGGACGGACAGGCCGTCGAGGTTGAGCGCCTCGACCACCACTCGCTTGGCGCGCTTGACCGTGGCGGTGAACTCCGGCAGGCTGAGACACCCCTCCCGGAACCGCTTGGTGCCGCTGCGCTCGACGATCACCGGGTTGACCAGCGACAGCGGGCCGTGGGAGTGCTCGGCGTACTTCGGGTGGCGCGACGAATCGACGTGAATGACCCGGACCAGCTCACCGATCTGCGGCGCGGCGATGCCGGTCCCGACGACGGTCTCGAGGGTGTCGCGCAGATCCTGGGCGACGGCTCGGAGCCGCTCGTCGACCGCCGCGGCGGGCGGACAGACGGTCTTCAGGCGGACGTCGGGGTAGATCACGATGTCCCGTCGAGGCATGGCTCAGAGGGTCTCTTCCTCGACGGCGCGCAGCGTCACGTCCACGCCCAGCTCGCCGCGCAGGGCGTCCAGCCGGGCCGCCAGCTCCTCGGCGGCGGCCGTCTCGGGCGCGGTCAGCTCCATCATCATCACGTAGATCGGCCGGTCCGGCGCGCCGGTGATGCGGGTGGCCACGTCGGACACGTTGCAGCCCAGCCCGGCCAGCGCCGCGGTGACCTTGTAGACGATCCCCGGCTGGTCGGCGCCGTAGACCGAGAGCAGATAGGCTCGGCCCGCTGGCGGTGGCTCGGGCGGCGACGTGCCGAGGTCCCGGAGATCGACGCTGACGCCCAACTGCTCGGCCGCCGTGGCCAGCTTGTCAGCCAACTCGACGGCTCGCCCCGGCTCGGGCAACTCGGCGATCAGGATCATCGCGAAGGCGTCGCGGAGCCGGGTGGCGCTGCTGTCCTCCAGGTTGCACCCGTGCTCGAACAGGATCTTGGTGATCCCGGCGACGATCCCCGGCCGGTCGCGCCCCAGCACGGTGATGGCGGCCCAGTGACCCATGACGAACTCCGCCCCGCGGCTTGCACGCCACGGGGCGGAGTCCTTCCGACCGTGCAGGGCTCAGAACGGCAGGTGGTCCGAGTCCTTCGGCGTGGTGCTGGCGGTCGCGGTTGGGTTGAACTGCCCGTAGGTCAAGCTGGTGAGCCGGGTCCACTTCTGGTGGCCATCGACGAACGCCACGTTGACGCCCTCGTTGTGCCGTGAGTGGAGTCGTGGCGGCTCCGGCTGCTCACCCAACCGGGTCGAGCCGTCGAGCCAGGCGTTGATGCCGTCGATGTACATGACGGTCTCGGCCGGCTTGTAGATGTCACCCAGGGCCTTGGTATCGATGTAGGACGTGTTGGTTGGGAACGCATAGCAGTCGTGGTAGGTGGTGGCGGTGGTGCTGGGGCACTGGAACATCTGCTCGTTCTTCGCGTAAGGGTAGATGAAGTCGATGGGGTCGAGGTAGTAGTCCCCGTGGCCGCCGTTGGGGTGGTAGTAGATGATCGTCGTGTCGAGCTTGTGGTAGTGGTGCTGGAATCGCTCGTCGTAGTCCTGCACATACTGCAGATTGGCCAGGGCGATCTGCTTCTGGTTGCTCGCGCAGCTCGACTGCCGCGCCTTCTCCCGGGCCTTGGCGAAGACCGGGAAGAGGATGGCCGCCAGGATGGCGATGATCGCGATGACGACCAGCAGCTCGATCAGCGTGAAACCGCGGAACCTGCGCATGGCTGCCTCCTTGTGCCTCGACGCGAACCTGAGTCCGCGCTGCCCTACTGTAGCGCAGGGAGAAACGAATCTCAAGTCCGCGGTTGAACCCGAGGCAAACCAACTCCGGAGCGCGCCACGGGCGCGCTCCGGAGGCAGCCGGAGAAGGAGGCGCCGAGGGCGACCTCAGAACGGCAGGTAGTCGGTGTCCTTCGGCGTGGTGGCGCTGGTGGCGGCCGGATTGAACTGACCGTAGGTCAGGTCAGTGATCCGGTTCCACTTCTGGTGGCCGTCCAGGAAGACCAGGTTGCAGCCTTCGTTGTGCCGCGCCTTGAGCCGGCCGTTGGCGGTCCCGTCAGCCAGCCGGGTGGTGCCGTCCAGCCAGTTGTTGATCCCGTCGATCTCGACCACCTGACCGACCGGGCTGGCGATGGTCCCGATGGCCACGTAGTTCAGCCCCAGCCGGGCGTAGGCGTAGTTCTGGTCGTAATCGATGGTCGAGTTGCTCGGGCACTGCCACTGCTGCTCGTTCTTGCTGTACGGATAGCAGAAATCGATCAGGTTGAGGTAGTAGCCGACGGCGTGGTTGCCGGTGGTCGGGTGCCAGGAGACGGCGACGTAGGCCTGGTACGTGCCCGGCAGTCGCTCGTCGTAGTCCTGAGCGTACTGGAGCACCGTCAGCCCGATCTGCTTCAGGTTGCTGCCGCAGCTCGATTGCCGGGCCTTTTCGCGGGCCTTGGCGAAGACCGGGAACAGAATCGCTGCGAGGATCGCGATGATCGCGATCACCACCAGCAGCTCGATGAGCGTGAAGCCACGCTTGCGCATGTTTGTCTTCCTTCGACTGTGGACTCTCACCGCGGACGGCCTCATCCGGCGATTCCGACACCGCGGGAGGCACGACGGCAGAGAGGAACGAACCAACCTCCCTCGCCCTGCACAGAATACTGGTAGTACAACCATTTGTCCAGAGCTTGACCGGTTGCCGAGCAGACGACCGCAAGCGTCCCGTTTCCGAGACGATGGGAGATTCCACCATGCCGTTATGGATGATCGCGCTCTGTTTGGCCGCGCCGGCTGATGACCCGTGGCTGTCCGTCTACCAAGCGGCCGGGTTGTCCGCCGAGCGGGCGCGGGTGGATCTGGACGCGATGGCGCTGTACGGCGGCGGGCGGTACCGGACCAAGCTGTTCGACTTCCTGATGGGCGATCCGCGGCGGGTGCCTGAGTTGGGACGGCAGCAGGGCGCCAACCTGGTCGGCGCGCGGACCGTGGGCGAGGCGCTGGGACGGGTCGCGTGGCTGGGCGATCACGGGGTGCGCCGGGGGCTGGTGGGCTCCATTCCCGACACGCTGCGCAAGCAGGTCGCGGCCTTCGAGCCGTTCCACGACGCGCTGAGCCGGTTCCGCGCCAGGGGTGGGGCCGTGCCGGGCACCGTCTTCACCGATCCGCCCACAGACGATCTCCCGAAGGCGTTGCAGGTTGACCTGGCCCTGCTGCTGGTCGCCATCGACCACGCCGTCGAGTGGCGACAACGGGCGTTCGAGGCGGCGCCGGCCGCTGGAATGGCGGCACACGTCGGCGATTTGCTGCGGTTCGGCACCGTGACGGCCGACGACGACGAGGCCGGTGCCGAGAGCATCGCCCACCAGCGGCGGCTCGATCGCCTGGTGGCGGAGCTCGACCTGCCCGCCCTCAACGCCGGGGCGATGGACCTGGCGCTGGTGATCGACGACGTGTCCGGCCGCCTGGCGGCGGGTCAGTGGGCGGTCACCAGCCGGCGCTACGCCACCCCGTTGGGCGACGTGGTCATCGGCGGCACCGGCGACGACGTCTACGAGGGCCGCCCGCCGGCGCTGATCGTCGAGTTGGGCGGGTCGGATCGGTATGCATCCGGCGCCGCTGCCGCGGCCGAGGACCGGCCGGTCAGCGTGATCGTTGACCTGTCCGGAGATGATCGCTACGAGACCGACGGCCCGTCGGCCTGGGGCGCCGGGGTGGCTGGGATTGGTCTGCTGGTCGACCTGGCCGGCAACGATGTCTACCGCGCCGGAGACTTGGCCGAAGGCTGCGGTGTGGGTGGGGTCGGCCTGCTGTTCGACGGCGGCGGGGACGACCAGTACACCGGCCGCGTTCATGCCCAGGGCGCGGCGGCGTTCGGCGTCGGGGTGTTGTGCGACCGCGGCGGCAGCGACCGCTACGAGGCGCTGCAACGGGCTCAAGGCTACGGCTACACGCTGGGCACCGGCGCGCTGATCGACGCCGAGGGCGACGACAGCTATCTGGCCGACGACCGGAACCTGGTGTTCAAGAGCCCGCAGACCGCGGAGCACAACGCCAGCCTGTCGCAGGGCTTCGGCTTCGGCCGGCGAGCCGACTACACCGACGGCCGGTCGCTGGCCGGCGGGACCGGCTGGCTGGTCGACGGCGGTGGCGCCGACCGCTACGACTGCGGTGTGTTCGGGCAGGGCGCGGGGTACTGGTACGGCGTCGGGATGCTGGTCGACCTGGCCGGCGACGACCGCTACCACGGCATCTGGTACGTGCAGGCCAGCGCCGCGCACTTCGCCGTGGGAGGGCTGGTCGATCAGGCGGGCGCGGACGACTACCAGGCCGAGATGAACATGGCGCAGGGCGCCGGCCACGACTTCTCGCTGGGCTTCCTGGCCGACCTGGCCGGGAACGACCGCTACCGCGCGCCGAACCTGGGTCTGGGCGCCGGCAACGCCAATGGGGTTGGCTACTGCTGGGACGCGGCGGGCGACGACGTGTACGAGACCGGTCGTCCGCTAACCTTGGGCGCGGCCCAGGTGCCGGGCAAGCCGGGCGACCTGGCAGTCAGCCCGCGGCGGGCGGCGACCTGTCTGGGCTTGTTCCTGGACGGAAGCGGTACGGACCGGTACCCCAGGCCGGAGTGCGGCGACCAGAAGACCTGGCGCCGCGCCGACGACACCACGGCGGCGCTGGGCTTCGGCATGGACCGGTGAGGGTGAGCGGTGAGGGCAGCGGCTAGCGCATCTGGCCGAGGATCTGTCGCAGCCGCGCGCGCTCCTGTTCGTAGCGGCCCCAGTCGCCGGCGCGGAGGGCTTCCTCGGAAGCGTTGAAGGCTTGCTCGGCGGCGGCCAGGAGGCGGGGATCGACGCCCTTGCCCTTGGCCGCCGGCGCGGTGCTGGTCGGCGCCGCGGCCGGCTCGGCCGCGGCGGACGGCCCGCCTACGGCGACGCCGAACAGCCGCTGCAGCGCCGCCGCGACGGTGGCCTCCATGACCACGCGATCCTCGTACGAGACGATGATCCGCTTCAGCTCCGGGAGTCCACGCTTCTCCGATTCGAGGTACAGCGGCTGGACGTACAGCAGCGATGACTCGATCGGGATGATCAGCAGATTGCCCCGAATCACCCGGCTCCCGCCGCGGTCCCAGAGGGTGATCTGCTGCGAGATGGCGTCGTCCTGATCGATCCGCGCCTCGACCTGCAGGGGGCCGTAGATGTTGGTGTTCTTGGGGAAGGTGTAGATCACCAGCTCGCCGTACCGGTCCGGGTCGCACAGCGCGCCCATCCAGGCGATCAGGTTGTCGCGCTGGCTGACGGCCTCGCGCCGGGCGCCGGAGCTGAACGGGGTGAAGGCGTTGATCAACATGAACTGCGCCGAGGTTTGGCCGGGCAGCGACATGGTGATGTAGTACGGGTCCATATCCTTGTACTGCTCGGCCGATGGCTGCGGCCGGCCAGGCGTCCTGGGCGGCGTGATCGCCTCGCGGTCCACCTCCCGAGCGACCGCCCAGAGATCTTCCTGATTGTAGAACGTTCGCGGGTCGGTCATGTGGTAGGCGCGGTACATCTCAGCCTGGCTCTTGAACAGCAACACCGGATACCGGAAGTGCCGGCGCAACTCGATGGGAGCCTGGTCCGCCGGCCGCAACATGCCGGGGAAGATCCGGTCGTAGGAGCGGATCAGCGGATCGTCCGGGTCCACGACGTAGAGCATGACCGTGCCGTCGTAGGCGTCGACGACCGCCTTGACGGAGTTGCGCACGTAGTTCCAGGTGCGCCGGTACTGCGGTCCGCGGACGGTCATCTCGGGCCGGTAGTAGCTCTCGGCGTAAGGGTAGCTGAGGCTGTAGGTGTAGGCTTCACAGACCCATTGCGTGCGCCCGTCCACGACCACCGGGTAGGGATTGGTGTCCCACACCAGGAACGGCGCCGCGCGGCGGCAGCGGCGGGTGACCTGGCGGTGGAGCAGGAGCCGGGTCTGCGGCGTGACCAGATTGCTGATGGCCAGCTCGACGCTGTGCAGCCGCAGGCCCAAGGCGATCCGGCGGAGCAGCCCGCCGGCCGGGATGCCCGACTTGCCCTGGTACCGCGTGCGGTGCTTGACCTCCTGGTCGCCGACGGTCTCGGCATAGTCGAATTCGTCGCGGGTGCCGACCAGCAGGTAGTCGACGTCGTCGGATTCGCGGCCGCTGTTGAACCGTTCCCGGAGCCGCTCGGCGGTGGTCGTGGGCGTCGCCGCGCGGGTCTCCTGTTGGCGCGGCATGAGGCTCGACTGCTGGGTAGTCTCCTCGGGCGGGAGCAGGATCGCCTCGCCGAAGTAGAGCCGCGGCTGGGTCACTTCGAGGCCGGGCACGCTCCGGGTCGGGATGTCCTTGGCCAGGAACTGCGGCTGCCCCTCATTGCCCATGCGGCTGGCCGAGCTGACCACCGTGCCGTAACCGTGGGTGTAGTCCAGGTGGAGGTTGACCCACGACTTGGCCTTGATGTCGAGCTGGTCGTGGTTCAACTCCCGCGCCGCGATGAGCACCTGTTGGAGGCGGCCGTCGACCTGATAGCGGTCGCTGTCCACGTCAATGATGTCGTAGTACTGCCGGATCTCCTGCAACTGCGCGAAGGTGCGCAGCAGCGGGCGGTGGTCCCAGATCCGGATGTCCTCGATGGTCGCGCGGTTCCGGGCCAGGTCGGCCGGCTTGAGGTTGGCCACCGCCGGGAAGCTGCGCTCCTTGGCCCGATCGATGCCGAACGCCCGCCGCGTGGCGGCGATGGCGCGCTCGAGGTACGGCTTCTCCATCTCGTACTCGTTGGGCAGCACCAAGAGGCGGTGCGCCAGCGCCGGGGCGAGCCCGGTCAACAGGAGCGAGCCGAGCAGATGGATGGCGATGGCGTAGTACGCCGGGCGGGCCGGGCGGTGCGGCGCCATGACCACCAGACAGACCGCCGCCGCCGCCAGCGCCAGCACGGCGCTGATGGCCAAGCCGGGAATGGTCACGTGGGCCGAGGTCCAGTTCGCGCCGGTGAACAGGCCCTTGTCCGCGAGCAGCTCGCCGTACCGGCCGAGCCACTGCTGGCCGGCGCGGAGGACGAAGAAGAAGGCGGTCACGGCCAGGATGTGATTGCGCGCCGTGCGGGCGAAGGCCAACTCCTGATCCCGCACCCGGATGAGCTGCAGGTGGCCGTAGAGCGCGACCACGAGGACCAGCAGTACGATGGTCAGGGTCGACAAGCTGGAGACGATCTGGCGGAAGGCGCCGAGCCGGTAGACATAGAAGCCGACATCGAGGCCGAACTGCGGGTCGGGCGTGCCGAACGGCACGCCGAGGACCGCCAGGAGCCACAACTGCCACGACTCGGCGGTGCCCAGCCCGCCCATGAAGGCGGCCAGGACGGGCAGCCAGAGCACCACGCGGGGGACGATGGTGTCCAGCCAGGCGCGCAGCTCGGGATCGAGCGCGTCGTCGTCGAGGACCCGCACCGCCGGCCGCTGGCGCAGAGCGTAGCGCAGGTTGAGGGTCAGGAAGCCGTAGACGAAGGCCGCCGAGACGACGAACAGGGCCAGCTTCCAGAGCACCCGGCGGGAGAACACCACGGCGTAGGCGTCGTGGTGGTACCACAGCCAGTCGGTGTAGAACTCGGCCAGCCAGAAACCGCCGATGAAGACGGCCACCAGGGCGAGGAAGACGACTATCAGCCTGCGATTCGGGGACACCTGCGCTCTCCGGAGTCGGCCTTCCGGGCGCCGTTCGCCAAGGCGTGTCAACACGCGACAAGGTGGCTGGGTAAAGGGCGCTACTGGGCGAGAGCGTAGCACAGCGCGCACTCAGTGTCAAAGCGCGGCGGAGGAGAAGAGGATGATGGGACGCGTGGTGACGGGGCTGGTGGCGGTGTTGGTGGTGACTGCGGCCGGGTACGGGCAGGGAGTGCTCATCCCCGAGCGCGTGATCGCGCCCGAGCCCCTCCCGGTCCCGCCCGGCACCGCCCCGCTGAAGGTGGAATCCGAACAGATCGCCGCCAAGCTGGCCGACGGCGCGGCCACCACCATCGTCGAGCAGAGCTTCCACAATCAGTACAACAGCCGGATCGAGGGCACCTTCCTGTTTCCCCTCGCCGCCGGCGCCGCGGTCAGCGACTTCGGGATGACGGTCAACGGGCAGATGGTCGCCGCCGAGCTGCTGGACGCCGGCAAGGCGCGTCGCGTGTACGAGGAGATCGTCCGCCGGCAACGCGACCCCGGCCTGCTGGAGTACCTCGGCGCCACCGCCTTCAAGGCGCGCATCTTTCCCATCGAGCCCGGCGAGACCAAGAAGATCCGGCTCGAGTACACGCAGGCCGTGGAGGTGGACAACGGCCTGGCCGCGTTCCGCTTCCCACTGCGCAGCCGGGCCTTCCGCCAGGACGTGCCGCGTCCGCGGCCCATCCGCCCGATGTTGGAGCGGCACCTCTCGGCGCCGTCCGATCCGGGCGAAGCCGACCTCTGGGCGTCCAAGGTGGGGTCCCTCTCGGTGACCGTCGAGATCGAGAGCCGGCTGGGGATCACCTCGGTCTACTCGCCCAGCCACGAGATCGATCTGCACCGGGTGAACGACCACAAGGTCAAGGTCGGCTGGGAGGCGGCGAACCTCGTTCCGCAGGAGGACTTCGCCCTGTTCTACCAGCTCAGCGACGCCACCTTCGGGCTCAACCTGCTCACCTACCGCGCGCCCGGCGAGGCCGAGGGGACTTTCATGATCCTCCTCGCACCGCGCTCCGAGCTGCGCGACAGCGAGGTTCAGGCCAAGGACGTGGTGTTCGTCTTCGACACCAGCGGGTCCATGTCCGGAGACAAGATCCAGCAGGCCCGCGAGGCGCTGAAGTACTGCTTGACCAACCTCAACCCCGGTGACCGGTTCAACGTGCTGAGCTTCTCCACGGCGGTCGACCCGTTCCGCTCCGAGCTGGTGGTGGCGACCAAGGACGGCATCCGCCAGGCCTCCGAGTTCGTCGAGGGGATGAAGGCGCGGGGCGGGACCAACATCGACGAGGCGCTGGGCACGGCGCTGAAGATGCTCCCCCGTGACGAGGGCCGCCCGGCCATGGTGCTGTTCCTGACCGACGGCCTGCCGACCGCCGGCGAGACCCGTGTGGCGCGCATCCTCGAACACGCCGGCGAGGCCAACCAGGCCAAGGCGCGGATGTTCGTGTTCGGCGTCGGCCACGACGTCAACACGGTCCTGCTCGACCGTTTGAGCAACGAGAACCACGGCACGCGCACCTTCGTCAAGCCAGACGAGAATATCGAGCAGGCGGTCAGCAGCCTGTACCAGAAGATCAGCAGCCCGGTGCTGGGCGACCTCAACCTGGAGGTCGACGGGGTGCGCATCTCGGAGCTTCAGCCGGTGCGGTTGCCGGACCTGTTCCGCGGCTCGCAACTGACCGTCCTCGGCCGCTACGAGGGCGCCGGGCCGGCCAAGATCCGGCTGACGGGCAAGGCCGGCCAGCGCGAGGAGAAGTTCGAGTACAGCGCCGACTTCCCCCGCGAAGACCGCCAGTACCCGTTCATCCCCAGACTCTGGGCCACCCGCCGGATCGGCTACCTGTTGGAGCAGATCCGGCTCAACGGTGAGGACAAGGAGCTGGTCGAGGAGGTGGTTCGCCTGGCCACCCGGTACGGGATCCTGACGCCCTACACGTCGTACCTGGTGCTGGAGCCGGGAGTCAAGGGCGAGAGCCTGGCCTTGGACGCGATCCGCGAGCGGCGCGCGGTGCCGATGGCGGGCCGGGGCGGCGCCGCCGGGGCGCCGGGACCGTCGGCCCAGCGGCCCACCGACGCCCCCACCGGGCAGGGGGCCGTGGCGCGCAGCGAGGCCGAGGGCAAGCTGCGCGACGCCGGCCGGGCCGAACAGACCTCGGCCCTGGCCGTCCGCAACGCCGGCGCGCGGACGTTCTACCTGGTCGAGCAGTCGTGGGTCGAATCGACCTATCCGAAAGACGTCAAGGACCGGCCGGTGGTCAAGGTCAAGTACGGCAGCGACGCCTGGCTGGAGCTGGCCTTGTTGCGCGCCGAGATGGCCGAGGTGGTGGCCGTGGGCGAGCGGGTCAAGGCCGACTTCAAGTCGTTCCTGCTGGTGATCGACGAGGACGGCCTGGAATCCCTGACCGACGCGCAACGGAAGCTGATCCGCGGCTGACCGGCCGGCGGAAGGGCCGGCCCGTGAGGTGGCCAACTACGGGCCGGCCATGAAGCGGTCTCTCGACATGGTGGTCCTGGTCGCCGTGCTCGGCGCCTTCGTGGTGCTGAACGCGGTTCTGTTCGGTCGCGCCGCGCGGGTGGCCCGGCGGACCGAGGTGGTTCCGGTCCCGTCCACCTACCGGGCCACCGAGTCGGGCTGCAAGGCGTTGTACACGCTGCTCGGGCGGATGAACCTGCGGGTCGACCGCCTGCTGGTCCCCTGGACCCATCCACTGCCCGAGGACGCCACGGTGCTGGTGGTGCTCGACCCGGCCATCTACGTCCGGCCGCTGGAGGCGCGGGCCTTGCGGGAGTGGATCGCCGCCGGCGGCACCGCCGTCCTGGCCGTGCCCGGCGTTCGGGAAGGCCTGTCTCCGGCCCGCGAACTGCCGCGGTACCTGTTCCTGGCCGACCCGGTCCGGCGCGCCGAGCGGATCCGGCGCGCCGCCGCGGCCGACGCGGTGACGCGATACCTCCGGGAAGGGAAGCTGATCTGGCGGGTGACCGAGCCAAACCGCTACCTGGCCGGCGTCGGCAGCCTGAGGCTGGACCCGGAGAAGTCCAGCGTCCCGCCGCCCGAGGTGGTCGCCACCGCCGCGGCCGAGCTGACCGACGACCGGCGCGAGTGGCCCATCGCCGGTGACGACCCGGCCTGGCTGTGTACCTTGACGCGCGTCGGACAGGGCCGGCTGTTCTTCCTGCCCACCGCCGCGCTGTTCGCCAACGGGCAACTGCTCAGCGGCGACAACGCCACCTTCGTCACCAACCTGATCGCCGGCCACGCGCGCGGCGGGCGGGTGATGTTCGACGAATACCATCTCGGCAGCGCCGGTGGGCGGAATCCGTACGCGGTCTTCTGGCGACCACCGCTGCGCTGGTTCGTGCTCCAGCTCCTGGCGGCGCTGGCCGTGCTGCTGGCCGGCGCGGCGGTGCGGTTCGGCCCGGCGCGGCCGTCGTCGGCCGGCGAGCCGCGCCGGCGGGCGGTCGAGTTCGTCACCGCCCTGGCCGGGATGTACCGCCGCGCCGGGGCGCGGGAGGCGGTGGCGCGGCTGTGGCACGACGACCTGACCCGCCGCCTGGCGCGCGCGGCCGGGCTGCCGGCTGGCTCCGAGCCGGACCGACTCGCCGAGCGGGTGGCCGCGCGGGCCGGATTGCCGGCCGACCAGGTGCGGGCGGTGCTGGCCGGGTTGGAGACGACCGGGCTGAGCGATCAGGAGCTGCTGCGCTGCTGCCGCGAGGCCGACACGCTGCTGCGGCGCGTCGAGCGCGGCTGAGCGAGAGCGAGGAAGCCGATGGCGACGGACGAGGTCAAGGCCCTGGCGGACGACATCCGGGCGGAGTTGGGCAAGGTGGTGATCGGCCAGGACGATGCCGTCGAGCACCTCACCCTGGCCCTGCTGCTGGGCGGGCACGTCCTCCTGGAGGGCGTGCCGGGCGTGGCCAAGACACTCCTCGTGCGGACGCTCTCCCTGGTGCTGGGCGTCTCCTTCAAACGCGTCCAGTTCACCCCCGACATGATGCCCTCGGACATCCTCGGCACCAACGTCTTCGACGTGGCCACGGCCCAGTTCCACTTGCGGCACGGGCCCGTCTTCACCAACCTCCTGTTGGCCGACGAGATCAACCGCACCCCGCCCAAGACGCAGGCGGCGTTGCTGGAGGTCATGGAGGAGCGGCAGGTCAGCATCGAGGGGCAGGCCCATCCGCTGGCCGAGCCGTTCATGGTCTGCGCGACCGTCAACCCGGTCGAGTTCGAGGGGACCTACCCGCTGCCCGAGGCGCAGCTCGACCGATTCCTGTTCAAGCTCGAGCTGGGCTATCCCCAGCCGGCCGCCGAGCAGGACCTGCTGCGGCGCATCGACGCCGGTTTCGACGCGCGCAAGCTGGAGGACGCCGGGGTGTCCTGCGTGGCGGACGCCGAGCGGCTGGCGCGGGCCGCGGCGCACTGGCAGCCGGTGCGCATCGAGGACCACGTGCTGGACTACCTCGGCCGGCTGGTGCGCGCCAGCCGCGAGTCGCTGGACATCCTCCTGGGGGCGAGCCCTCGCGCGGCCATCGCCCTGCTGCGCTCCAGCAAGGCCCGTGCGGCGATGCACGGCCGGGACTATGTCACTCCTGACGACCTCAAGGCGCTCAGCTACCCGGTCCTGCGGCACCGGCTGGTCTTGCGGCCGGAGACCGAGATCGAAGGCCGCCGGCCCGACGACGTGATCGCCGACCTGCTGGACGGTGTCGAGGTGCCGATGCATGGCGGTGAGTAGGGCCGAGCGGCTCCGCCGGTACGAGCGCGCCAAACGGGCGTCCGACGTCATCCTGGCCTTCATCGGGCTGTTCCTGCTGTGGCCGGTGCTGCTGCTCGCGGTCGTCGCGGTCTGCCTCGATACCCCGGGGCCGCCGCTGTTCGTCCAGGTTCGTGTGGGCCGGCACGGGCGGCGGTTCCGGCTGTACAAGCTGCGCACCATGGTGGCCGACGCCGAGCAGCGCCTGCCCGAGCTGGTCGCCGTCAGCGGCCTGACCGGGCCGGTGTTCAAGGCGGCCGACGACCCGCGGGTGACCCGGCTCGGACGCTGGCTGCGGCGGACCAGTCTGGACGAGCTGCCGCAACTGCTGAACGTCTTGCTGGGCGATATGAGCCTGGTCGGCCCGCGGCCGCTGCCGCCGGCTCAGATCGATGACGAGGACCCGCGGTTCCGAACCCGAATCGAGGTGCTGCCCGGACTGACCGGCCAGTGGCAGGTCACCGGCCGGGTGATGCACGTCGACTACGACCGCTGGCTGGCCCAGGACTGCTGGTACGTCGAGCACCGCTCGCTGGGCTTGGACATCGCCATCCTGGTCCGGACCATCCCGGCGGTGGTCCGCGCCCGCGGTGCATACTGACCGGGAACGACGGCCGAGTGAGGACGGGAGCGACCATGAGACGAGCGACGACCGTGCTGATGGCCCTCGCGCTGTCCGCCGCGGCGCCGGCGGTGACCGTCACCGCCGTGCCGAATCCCAGGCTGACCGGCGGCTGGGTAGCCGACCAGGCGCAGGCCCTGGACACCACCACTCTGGCCAGGCTGAACGCCAGACTGGGCGCGCTGAACCGGGCCAACGGCGCCGAAGTGGCGGTGGTCACCGTGACCGACACCGGGACCATGTCGAGCAAGGAGTTTGCCACCGCGCTGTTCAACACCTGGGGCATTGGGCAGGCCGGTAGCGACAACGGCGTGCTGCTCCTGGTCGACGTGGGTGGCCGGAAGGTGGAGATCGAGACCGGGTATGGCGTCGAGAGCGTGCTGACCGACGCCCGGTGCGGCGAGATCCTCGATGACCGGGTGGTTCCGGCCTTCAAGCGCGGCGACCTGGCGGGCGGCGTCACCGCCGGCGCCGAGGCCATCGTCGGCGCGTTGAGCGGCCAAACGTTCGACCCGGCCGCGGCCGGCTCGGCGAGCGACGCGTCGGGGTGGAACGAATCAACCGCGGCGCCGCGCGGCCAGGGCGCGCTGGCTTGGCTGTTCGGCCTGCTGGTGGCCATCGGCACGGCGGTGGGGCTGGGCCGGGTGCTGAGCCGGCCGAAGTGCCCGGCCGGGCACGGCCGGATGCGCCGGCTGAAGGGCGAGGACGAGGCCGAGCACCTGGACGAGCTGCAACGGTTGGAGCAGCAGCTCGGCGGGATCCGCTACAGCGTCTGGCAGTGCGGCGAGTGCGATATGGTGATCACCCAACGGCACCTTCGCGGGTCTGACAAGGTGGAGGTCTGCCCGCAGTGCGACCGGGTCACCGTCGAGGTCACCCGAGCGGCCCGCGACCAACTCGAAAAGGAGTGCCGCAACCCGGCATGCGATTACCACCGCCGGTTCCGGCTGCTGTCCGAGGCCGAAGAGGACGCGCACCTGACGGTGGTCCAGCAGATGGAGGAAAAGCTGGGCGGGGTCAGCTACAACGTCTGGCGCTGCGAGACCACCGGCGAGCTCAGCATCGAGCGCAAGCTGCGCGCCCTGTCGCACGTTCAGGACTGCCCGCAGTGCGGCAACCGGACGCTGCAAACCTCGCGACGGGTGATTCGCTACGCCACGCGGCACCACAGCGGACTGGAGCAGATCGAGTCCATCTGCCTCGCCCCCGGCTGTGCCTACCGGTCCGTTCACGAGCGGATCATCCCGCGGATTGTGGAGTCGTCCAACACCAGTTGGTCGAGCGGTTCGTCAAGCAGTTCGAGCAGTTCGAGCAGCTCCAGCGGGTCGAGCGGCGGGAGTTTCGGCGGCGGGAGCTCGGGCGGCGGCGGCGCCGGGCGGAGTTGGTGAGAGGAGCGGAATCATGCCCGACCTGCGCGCAGGACTGAGCCGGACCGGCTTCGACGACGACCAGGTGAACGCCATCCTGGACCGCGCGGGCGACCTGCAGATCGCCGCCGACGGGTCGCTGGACCTGACCAGCCAGGAGCTGCTGGAAGAGAGCGCCGAGGAGGCCGGGATCGACCGGGCTCTGGTGCGCGAGGCGGTCCGCCAGCTCCAGGCCGAGTGGCAGGCCGAACAGAAAGCCGAACGGCGAGAGCGGCAGGCCCGCCGCCAACTCGGCGTCGGGATTGGTGTGGTCCTGGCGGTCGTGGTGGTGGGTGGGCTGGTCGGGCAGGCCGGCCGCCGCGCCGAGACCGAGACCCGGCGCGGGCAGGTGGTCCGGCTGCAAGGCGAGTTGGAAGCCGCCCGGGCCCAGCTCGACAACGTCCTGCAACGGCGCCGGGAGATGGTGCCCAGGCTGGTGGCGGCCTCGTCCAGTCAGTCCCCTGCCGCGCGCGACCACGCCGAGCGGCTGCGCCAGCTCGCGCTGCGCTACGACGATGCCTCCGGCGCGAACCGGCCGCGGCTCGAGCAGGAGCTGGCGCGGGAGCTGAGCCGGCTGACCGATGCTTTGGCCGCCACGGCCGCGCCGGGCTCGGTCAACCGCGGCCTGATGGACGAGCTGGCCGGCACCGAGAATCGCATCGCGGTCGAGCGGAAGCGGTACAACGAAGTGGCGGTCCGCTACAACCAGGCGGTCCGCCGCCTGCGCGAACAAGCCCCCTCGGCCGCGGCCGACTTCCCGTCAGCACCCATCGGCGGCTGAACAGCGAAAGTGGCCGGCAGTCGGCCATCGGCGGTCGGCCAGCGTGCGCAAAGTGCCGCCACCGAGCGCCGAGGAAGACCGGCACGCGCACCCATCCAGCCGACGAGCACGCAGGAAAACCGGGACTGGTACAATAGCCCCCGGCGAATGCCGTTCTCGCCGGGCGTTAGTTGTACCTGTCCCAGCGTCTTCCGTCGCCAGGAGCCAACCGCCGGACAACGGCAGACTCGCGCAGAGGCTGGCATCAGCAAGCTGATGCCTCAGAGGCGCAGAGAACGGCAGTCGGCAATCGGGCACCGCCGACCCTCGCCACCGAGGACCCAGGAAGACCGGCACGCGCACCAATCCAGCCGACGAGCACGCAGGAAAACCGGG
>JAANMW010000928.1_pt1 | contig 33907 bp, 28 predicted proteins | sample 7279671 | NCBI WGS metagenome assembly JAANMW01 (sample SAMN14094541, study PRJNA606508) | bioreactor metagenome | isolation source: A lab-scale SPAN reactor treating ammonium-rich wastewater day 247 | place: Ireland: Galway | collected 2017-09-19 | reverse complement strand
GCGCCGTGGAACTCACTGCGCGCTACGCGCTTCGTTCGGACAACCACGGCGAGTCAGATCACGAAGCGGGTGTGTCCTGCGGCACACCCGCCACCCCGCAAGCACCCCGCCGCAGGCGCAGCCAGAAGGGGGGGGGAAGCCCCCACGGGCCATCGCTGCGCTTGGCCCGGCATGCGCGGCACGTAGCGCCTGCGCCCCCTGGGGCCGAGCGCAGCGATGGCCCGTGGGGATTTTGGGTCCCAACCCCTTCTGTATGCACCTGCGGCGCGCAGGGGATGGCGGATCAGGGCTCGCGATTGTTTGAGCGCCGCAGGCGCGAGTTCGAGCGAGACCCCGCCAGCACCAAGCACCGCAGGTTGCCCGCAGCGAAGCGCAGGGACGCAGACAGCAGGGTCGCCTTTCTTTTGGGTACTTTTCTTTGGCGAAGCAAAGAACAAGTACCTCGCCCGCCGGGGCGAGACCCGGCCTGCGCCCTCAGCAAAGCGCACAGTCACCACAAGGCCCTCTATGGGATCATCCCCCCCATGTCCCTCTGGATCGACACCCATTGCCACCTCGACGCCCCCGAGTTTGCGCATGACGCAGACGCTGTGCGTGCCCAGGCCCGCGCTGCAGGCGTGCAGCATCTCGTCCTCCCAGCCGTGCAGGTCGCACATGCCGAAGCCGTACGCAGGCTGGCCCACCGCCATGGCGACAGCTACGCCCTGGGCATCCACCCGCTCTACACCCTGCAGGCGGCGGATGACGACCTGGCGCGCCTGGCGCAGCGGCTGGATCAGCACCGCGACGACCCGCACCTTGTCGCCGTGGGCGAAATCGGCCTGGACTTCTTTGTGCCGGGGCTGGACGCAGAGCGCCAAGCGTATTTCTACCGCCAGCAACTGCAACTGGCACGCCGTTTTGACCTGCCCGTGATCCTGCATGTACGCCGCTCGGCCGACCCGTTGCTCAAAGGCCTGCGCGAAGTGCCGGTGCAGGGCGGCATTGCGCACGCCTTCAACGGCAGCCTGCAGCAGGCGCGTGCCTTTATTGCGCTGGGCTTCAAACTGGGCTTTGGCGGCGCGTTGACCTACGAGCGTGCGCTGCAGTTGCGCCGCCTGGTCACGGAACTGCCGGTCGAGGCGCTGGTGCTGGAGACCGATGCGCCTGACATGCCGCCGCACTGGCTCTACCGCACCGCTGCCGAGCGCGCCGCAGGCGCTGAGCAGGGCCGCAACACCCCTGCTGAGCTGCCGCGCATTGCCCAGGTGCTGGCCGATCTGCGCGGCATGGCACTGCACGACCTGGCGCGCCAGACCCAGACCAATGCCCTGCAGGCATTGCCGCGCCTGCAGGGGTGCACGGGAAAATGGGTGAAAATGGGCTCTAGCGCTTAACCATCATGCGCTACCAGCTATTGAATTAGTAGTAAATGTAACCAGCCTCTTTTCCCCGATATTTCTGCACCATGACCCACCCAGCGACACCCTTGCCAACGCCCCCAGGGCGGCTGGTGGGTTTGCCGCCGGTGGTGGGGTCGGGCACGGTGGTGCTGGTGCTGGGCAGCTTTCCCGGCGTGGCGTCGCTGCGGGCGCAGCAGTATTACGCGCACCCGCACAACCATTTTTGGCGCATTCTGCAGGCGCTGTGGCCGCAGCACCTATTGCCCGGGCCACAGGACTATGCGGCGCGCTGCGACTGGCTGCTTGCGCGTGGCCTGGGCTTATGGGATGTGTACGGCGCGTGCGAGCGCGAGGGTAGCCTCGACGCCCGCATCCGCAATGCCGAGGTGAATGACTTTGCCCTCCTGCGTATGCGCTGCCCCCGGCTGGCTGCCATCGCACACAATGGCGGGGAAAGCTTTCGGCATGCACGCGCCACGGCGGCGTTGGGCGTGCCGGTGTGCAAGCTGCCCTCGACCAGCCCGGCCAACGCCTCGTGGAGCTTTGAGCGCAAACGCGCGGCGTGGGGCGAGGCCCTGGCCGCCCATGGAATCCTTTGAAGACAATTGAATGGCCCGCAAGAAAACCACCACCGACGAATTGCCCGAAGTCAGCGTCTCCGACGACGGCGAGGTGCGCCACCTGCACCTGGGAACACCCTGGATCCAGGGCTCCATGCGCATCGATGCACCTTTTGATCTGGAGCTGGAATACATCCAGCGCATGATGGCCTGGCTGCTGTTCATGGAGCCTGCCAGCGTGGGCAAACGCCACGCCATGCAACTGGGCCTGGGGGCCGGTGCCATCACCAAGTTCTGCCACAAGAAGCTGCGCATGTGCACCACCGCCATCGAACTCAATCCGCAGGTGCTGGCCGTGTGCCGCGCCTGGTTCAAGCTGCCGCCCGACGGCCCCAAGCTGCGCGTGGTGCTGGCCGATGCGGCGCAGGAGATCCGCGATCCCATGTGGCTGGGCACGGTCGATGCGCTGGCTGTGGACCTGTACGACGACCAGGCCGCGGCCCCTGTGCTCGATACGCCCGACTTTTATGCCCATTGCCGCGACCTGCTGAGCGAGGATGGCTGCATGACAGTCAACCTGTTCGGCCGGTCGTCCAGCTTTGAGCAGAGCATCGAAAAAATGGCCACCGCCTTTGGCGAAGATGCGCTGTGGGCCTTCAAGCCCACGCGCGAGGGCAATACCGTGGTGCTGGCCCAGCGCACGGCCACGCGCTTCAAGCGCGGTGAACTGGCCGCGCGCTGTGAAGACCTGAACCAGCGCTGGGGCCTGCCCACCGCCAAGTGGGTGCGCGGCTTCAAGCCCCTGGCGGGTTAAGCGGTCGCGGCGATACTGCACCAAAGAGCACAGACATGACACACCATACCTCCCATGCGCCCATCCCACGGGCGTCCGGCCCGGCCCCCGTGGGGCCGCTGGACTGGCGCCGCATTGTCGATTGGCTGAGTACCGACGGCGTGATTGCCACCGAGGAGGCGCAGCGCACCATTGCACGCTGTTCGCAGGCCGAAAGCGCCCAGCACCCGCTGGTGCGCCTGGCCAACGTGGCCATGGTGCGCGAGCGGGACGGCAAGCCGCTGGACATCGAGATGCTGACCGAATTTTTGGCCCAGCGCTGCGATCTGCCCTACCTGCGCATCGACCCCCTCAAGGTGGATGTGGGCAAGGTGGCCGACACGATGAGCGCCACCTATGCCGAGCGCCACAAGGTGCTGCCGGTGCAGGTCACAGCCAAAGAGGTGGTGATCGCCACGGCCGAGCCCTTCATCACCGACTGGGTGGCCGAGGTCGAGCGCCAGGCGCGCCGCCCGGTGCGCCGCGTGGTGGCCAATCCGCTGGACATCCACCGCTTTACCGCCGAATTCTTTGCCTTGGCCAAATCGGTGCGCGTGGCACAAAAGGCGGGCGGCAACGCGGCCACCAGCAACTTCGAACAGCTGGTCGAGCTGGGCAAGACCAACAAGCAGCTCGACGCCAACGACCAGGGCGTGGTCAAGGTAGTGGACTGGCTCTGGCAGTACGCCTTTGACCAGCGCGCCAGCGACATCCACCTCGAACCCCGGCGCGAGCAGGGCGTGATCCGTTTTCGCATCGACGGTGTGCTGCACCCGGTCTACCAGATGCCGCTCTCCGTGATGAGCGCCATGGTGGCGCGCGTCAAGCTCCTGGGCCGCATGGACGTGGTGGAAAAGCGCCGCCCGCAGGACGGCCGTATCAAGACGCGCAACCAGCGTGGCGACGAAGTCGAAATGCGCCTGGCCACACTGCCCACGGCTTTTGGCGAGAAGATGGTGATGCGGATTTTTGACCCCGACACGGCGGTCAAGGACCTCGACGCGCTGGGCTTTGCGCCGCACGACGCACAGCGCTGGGAAGAACTCATCAAGCGCCCCTACGGCATCATCCTGGTGACTGGGCCTACGGGTTCGGGCAAGACCACGACGCTGTATTCCACCCTCAAGCGCGTGGCCACCGAGGAGGTCAACGTCAGCACGGTGGAAGACCCGATCGAAATGATCGAGCCCAGTTTCAACCAGACGCAGGTGCAGCCGCAGCTCGATTTCAGTTTTGCCGAAGGCGTGCGCGCCCTCATGCGCCAGGACCCGGACATCATCATGGTGGGCGAAATCCGCGACCTGGAAACCGCCGAAATGGCCGTGCAGGCCGCGCTCACGGGCCACCTGGTGTTCAGCACCCTGCACACCAACGACGCGATCTCGGCCGTCACCCGTCTCATGGAACTGGGTATTCCGTCCTACCTCATCAATGCCACGCTGCTGGGCGTGCTGGCCCAGCGGCTGGTGCGCACGCTGTGCAAGGAGTGCAAGCAGCCCGACGAAGAGGCCTCGCAGGATGCGCTGGCCCAGGCGGTCAAGCCCTGGAAGCTCAGCGGGAGTTTCCATCCCTACAAGCCCGTGGGCTGCGTGGATTGCCGCATGACCGGGTTCCGTGGGCGCATGGGCCTGTATGAATTGCTCACCGTCACCGAGACGCTCAAGGCGGGCATCACCAAGGAGCCCTCGATGGACACCTTGCGCCGTCAGGCGGTCAAGGATGGCATGCGTCCCCTGCGCATGGCGGGCGCCCTGCGCGTGGCGCAGGGCATGACCACGCTGGAAGAAGTGGTCGCAGCCACCCCGCCTCCGCAGTAAAGACGCACACACACACCAAGGCCTTCCCCGGTACCCCACAGCGTTCATCGCTGTGATGGCCCCTCTCTTGCCACCAAAGGTTTTTCTTCGATGCTCTCCGCGCCCCCCCCTGCGCAGCACCCCCAGCGGGCGCAGCTGCACAACGAGGTTCACGCCCGCCCGCCCGAGGCCATCAGCGCCCCCGTAGCCAGCACGCACATCGTGATGCTGGCCGACGCGGCCGGGCGCGAAGCCAGCCGCGCCCATGTGGCCGCGCTGCTGCGCAACCACCACCAGGCCCTGCCCGATGGGCAGACCACGCACCTGCGCGTGGACCTGGGGGCCTACCGCCTGCGCTGGGAGATGCACACCGAGTTTGTCAGCTGGACATTTACCGTGCCGCTGCAGACCGAGGGCTTTGGTGAGCGCGAGCCCGTGGGCGCCTTGAGCGCCGTGCCGCGCGACTGGCTGGCGCAACTGCCGGGCCAGTGCCTGTGCAGCCTGAACCTGTGGGTGCTGCCCACCAAGGAGTTCGGTTCGGGTTCGCTGGTGCGCCATGTGTTGAATGAGGACACCCTGGTGGCCTCCACCGTGGCCGACGGCCATGGTGAGGTGTATACCGACTTCGCCATCCACGCCGATGGCCATTCGCGCATGGTGCTGCTGACCGGCGGCATGACGCCCCGGCGCCTGGGCCGTCTGGTGCAGCGCCTGCAGGAGATCGAAACCTACCGCATGGCCGCGCTGCTGGGCCTGCCTGCCGCACGCGAGGCGACCGCCTTGTTGGCCAGTGCCGAGCGTGAACTGGCCGAACTGGCCGATGCCATCCGCACCGCCAACCGCCATGCCGAGCCCGCATTGCTTGACCGGCTGACCCGCCTGGCCGGGCAGGTGGAAAGCGCCTACGCAGCCACGCATTCGCGGTTTTCGGCCAGCAGTGCGTATTTCGAGCTGGTGGACCGGCGCATCCAGGACATTTACGAATCGCGCCTGGCCGGCATGCAGACCATTGGCGAATTCATGCACCGGCGCCTGACCCCCGCGCGCAGCACCTGCGAATGGGCTGCACGGCGGCAAGAAGCGCTCTCGCGGCGCGTCTCGCGCATCAGCAACCTGCTGCGCACGCGCGTCGAGATCGAGCAGCAGCAAAGCAGCCAGCAGCTCCTGGCCAGCATGAACCAGCGCCAGGACATGCAGCTCAAGCTGCAGTCCACGGTGGAGGGCCTGTCGGTGGCTGCCATCACCTATTACATCGTTGGCCTGGTGAGCTACCTGGCCAAGGGGGCGCAGCCGGTCGGCTGGCCCCTCTCGCCCGAGACCACGGCGGCCATTGCCATTCCTGTGGTGGGGCTGACCGTGTGGTGGTCGCTGCGGCGCCTCCATCACAAAATGTTCAAGCACTGAAATGAAACACCCCCCTGTGTCGCTGCGCTCCTTCCCCCCACTCTCGCATCGCTGTGCGATGCGGGCAGGGGGATGCCACCGGTGCGGCGGGGCGGCCCTTGCACGGTGGCCCTGGCTTGGGCCGCGCCAGTTTCATCGGTGAGGGGTGGCGTCTAGCGCGACGAATCACTGAGATTTTTTCAACCTTCAATTCCTATGCCCCGCATCCAGTTCCAGCTGCCAGAGCAGTTCACGTTTTCCACCGAAATCCAGATCTACATCAGCCATGTCAACCAGGGCGGGCATCTGGACAATGCGCAGTTGCTCACGCTGGTGTCCGAAGCCCGCGTGCGCTTCTTCCAGGCCCTGGGCTATCGCGAAGCCGGTGTCGAGGGGCTGTCCATCGTGGTTGGAGACATCGTGGCCCAGTACAAGTCCGAGGGCTTCCATGGCGAGACCATGCGCGTGGAAATGCTGCCCACGGATTTCAACCGCTATGGCTTCGATATCGTTTTTCGCATGACCGAAAAGAATGCGGGCCGCGAAGTAGCGCGCGGCAAACTGGGTGTGGTGTTCGTGCACCCGCAAGACAAAAAGGTCGCCCCCGTGCCTGAGCGTTTTATGGAGCGGATTGCCGCCCTCTGAACGGGAGCCGCCATGCACTTCGACTACCAACCGTCCTACCCCAGCGCGCGCCTGCCGCTGTTTGCGCGCAATGTGGTGGCCACCTCGCATCCGCTGGCGGTGCAGGCGGGGCTGCGCATGCTGTGGCAAGGGGGCAATGCCGTGGATGCCGCCGTGGCCGCCGCCGCCGCCATGGCCGTGTGCGAGCCGGTGAGCAATGGCCTGGGGGGCGATGCCTTTTGCATCCTCTGGGACGGCCAGGCCTTGCATGGCCTCAACGCCTCGGGCCGTGCACCACAGGCCTGGACGCCGGACTACTTCCACCGCAAATACGGCACGGCGGCCCGCACGCCGCCCCGCCGGGGGATGGATTCAATCACCGTGCCGGGCGCGGTCAGTGCCTGGGTGGCACTGAGTGAACGCTTTGGCAAGTTGCCGTTTGCCGACCTGATGGCACCCGCGACCGAGATCGCCGAGCGCGGCTACGCTGTGCCCGTGGTGGTGCAGGGCAAATGGGCGGCCGCCGTGCCCGAGCTGCAGGCGCAGCCCGGTTTCGCCCAGCACTTCATGCCCTGGGGGCGGGCGCCGCAGGTGGGCGAGCTGTTCCGCTTCCCGGCGGCAGCGCGCGCGCTGCGCGCCATTGGCGCTACGCGGGGCGAGGCGTTCTACACCGGCGCAATAGCCCAGGCCCTGGCGCGGTTTTCTGCGCAGCATGGCGGCGCCCTGACGCTGGCCGACCTGGCGGCGCACCGGGCGGAGTGGGTTGCGCCCCTTGCGCAGGCTTACCGGGGCTACGACGTGCATGAAATACCGCCCAGCGGGCAGGGCCTGGCCGCGCTGATGGCGCTGGGCATGCTGGAGCATTTCGACCTGGCCCGTCTGCCCGTGGATGGCGCGGCCGCGCAGCACCTGCAGATCGAAGCCATGAAGCTGGCCTTTGCCGATGTCTACCGCTACGTGGCCGATCCATCGTCGATGGAGGTGACGGCCGCGCAAATGCTCGATGGCAGCTACCTGGCCACCCGTGCCAAACTCATCGACATGCAACGCGCACAGGACTTTGGCGCCGGCAAGCCTGCCGGGGGCGGCACCATCTACCTCACCACGGCCGACGAGAACGGCATGATGGTCAGCTTCATCCAGAGCAACTACCAGGGCTTTGGATCGGGCTGCGTGGAGCCTGAGTTCGGCATCAGCCTGCAGAACCGGGGCTTTGGTTTCAGCACCGACCCGCGCGGCGCCAACCCGGCCAACCGGGTGGCGCCGGGCAAGCGGCCGTTCCACACCATCATTCCCGGCTTTGTCACCCAGGGCGGCCAGCCGGTCATGGGCTTTGGTGTGATGGGCGCCAACATGCAGCCCCAGGGCCACGTGCAGACGCTGGTGCGCATGCTCGACCATGGCCAGAACCCGCAGGCCGCATGCGATGCGCCGCGCTGGCGCTACAACCAGGGGCTGTCGGTGCATGCCGAGGCCACTTTGCCTGCAGAGACCCTTCAGGGCCTTGCAGAACGCGGCCACCAGATGACGGTGCTGAATGACCCCTATGGTGAATTTGGCGCAGGCCAGTTCATCTGGCGGCTGGGCGATCCCCACACCCAGGGCTACGTGGCCGCCAGCGACCCACGGCGCGACGGACAGGCGGCCGGGTTTTAGGTTCGATTTACAGAGATTTGAATAAAAAGTGCCTCTAACGCAATCGCAGCAAGCGCTGGTAGCTAGCAAAAAAAGAGCATCCGGTTTGGTGCTGGCCCTGTTGGGCGCCATTGCCTTCAGCGGCAAAGCCATCATCGTCAAGCTGGCCTACCGCTATGGGGTGGATGCCGTCACGCTGCTGATGTACCGCATGCTGTTTGCCTTGCCCATTTTTGCGGCCATGGCCTGGTGGGCGAGCCGGGGCCAACCGCCGCTGGAACCCCGGGACCGCTGGGGCGTGCTGGGGCTGGGGTTTTCGGGCTACTACCTGGCCAGTTTTCTCGACTTTGCCGGGCTCGCCTACATCAGCGCCAGCCTGGAGCGGCTGATTCTTTACCTCAACCCCACCATCGTCCTGGTACTGGGCTGGGCCGTGTATGGGCGCGGCATCCGCTGGGGGCAGGCGCTGGGCATGCTCATCAGCTATTGCGGCGTGGTGCTGGTGTTTGGCCAGGAGGTGCACCTGCAGGGCACGCACACGGCCTGGGGCACGGCGCTGGTGCTGGGCAGCGCTGTCAGCTATGCCATCTACCTGGTCTACAGCGGCGAGATGGTCAAGCGCCTGGGTTCGCTGCGCCTGGTGGGGCTGGCCACCAGTGTGGCCTGTGTGCTGTGCCTGCTGCAGTTTGCCCTGCTGCGGCCGCTGTCGGCGGCGCTGGTGGCGCCTGAGGTGGTGTGGTTGTCGGTGCTCAACGCCCTGCTGTGTACCGCCGCGCCCGTACTCATGGTGATGATGGCCATCGAGCGCATTGGCGCCAGCGCAGCCTCTCAGGCCGGGATGGTTGGGCCCATGTCCACCATTTTGATGGGGGTGTGGCTGCTGGGCGAGCCCTTTACCCCCTGGGTGGCTGCGGGCACGGTGCTGGTGATCGCCGGGATTTTTGTCTTTACCCGCCCGGCCCGGGTACGGTAGCCACGGCTTACTTTTTGCGTGTACCGCCGCCCAGGCGCTGTGCCACCGTGACCGTCGGGGCGCCCGCAAAGCCATCGAGCCGCTGGCCCATGGCTTGTTCCAGCTGGTCCAGGCGCGTCTGTGCTGGGGGGTGGGTGGACAGGGCCAGGGTGAACATGGGGTTGTCCGGCGTGGCCGTGCGCAACTGCTGCAGCACCGCTACCAGGCCGAAGGGGTCGAACCCGGCACGGGCCGCCAGGGCGACGCCATTGCGGTCCGAGTCGAACTCATCGGTCTGGTCCAGGCCGCGGGAATACAGGTTGCGGCCCAGTGCCAGCAGCTGTGAGGCCACCAGGTTGCCCACGGCGTTGGTCTTGATTTGCGAGGCCACCAGTTGCGTCAGCAGCCCTGACTGGGCCGACTTGCGCATGGCGTGCAGGTGGTGCTTGGCCGTCACGTGGGTGATCTCGTGCGCCAGGATGCCGGCCAGCTCGGCCTCGTCGGCGCAGCGGTCGATCAGCCCCTTGGTCACGAACACATAGCCGCCAGGGGCGGCAAAGGCGTTGTAGCCGTTGTCGTTGAGCACGACGAAGGTCCAGGGCAGATGGGGCCGTTCGGACTGCAGGCTGATCCAGCGGCCGAGCTGGTTCACATAGCGCTGCAGCTGCATGTCGGGGTGCAGGGGCTTGCTGCCCAGCAGGACGGCGGCGAGCTGGCGGCCGATTTCGATTTCGCGGGGTTCGTCGATGTTGTCCACCGAGCCCGAGAGCAGGCTGATGAGGTCGTCGCCCTGGCCGCTGTTGCCCGCTGGGGTGCCGATCACAGCGCCCAGCAGACCCGCAGCACCGGAGCCCGAGCTGCCGGAGCCACCCAGCGAATTGAGCAGGTTCATCATGCCCTGGGCATGGACAGGGGCCGCTGCCAGGGCCAGGCAGGTGGCAGCCGCCGCGAGGCTGGTGCGAGAGAACAGGGTTTTGATACGCATGGTGTCTCTCTTCAATTGGGGCTCATGTTGTCCGGTGTGAACTGGCTGCCGCCCGCAGCAGGGCGGGGCGGCTCTGGCAGGGGTTCGACCCGCTGCGCGCGCAGGGCCGAAGCGCTGGCAAAGCGCTGGGCCTGCTCGGAGCTGACGCGCAATTTCTCGGCGTCCTTCACAGCCGCCGCGTTGGGCTGGGCGTTGGCAATGTCCTCGGCACCCAGACCGCGGATGCCCACGGTGGAGGTGGCCGTCGTGGTGCTGCCGCTGCCGCCAAACAGGCCGCCCAGGCTGCGCAGGCCGCTGGTGGTGCCACCACTGGCGGGGGCTGCGCCCGCTTGCGCGCCCAGATCGAACATGTGCACCCACCCGGCTGCGCCCTGTGGGGTGCGCACTTTCACCCATGAACCTTTGCGTTCGCCAGTGCGCGCAACGCTGCTGTCGGCCGCCAAGGCGCCCAGGCTGGCGGAGGTTGGTGCGGGGCCTTCGCGCAGATCCGTGGCGCGTTTGAGGATGGCGGCGTCTTGCTGGGCCAGCGCGGGCGCAGCCAGTAGCGCCAGCGCCAGGGCGGCAGCCAGGCTGCCGTGGTGCAACCAGGAGTTCATGGGCTTCTCCATATATTTATTTATGATGGGATCGCGCTGACGTTGTGCTGCAGCGAGTAGACGGGGATTGTTATGGATTTGGGCTTGGCGGGCAAATGGGCGCTGGTATGCGGCGCGAGCAAGGGTTTGGGGCTGGGCTGTGCCCAGGCGCTGGCCGCGGAAGGGGCGCACGTGGTCATCAATGCACGCCAGCCCGAGGCGCTGCAATCTTCTGCTATTGATTTGAGAGCTGTTAGCGCACAGTGGGAAAGCGTTAACGGCCAAAAAGGCATTAAACCCCAGGTGCTGACGGTGGCTGCAGACATCACGACCCCCGAGGGGCGGGCGGCGGTGTTCAGCGTGCCCGGCGGACCAGGACATGGTTTCGACATCGTGGTCACCAATGCCGGCGGACCGCCGCCCGGCGATTTTCGCGACTGGGACCGCGAAGCCTGGATCAAGGCCGTGGACGCCAATATGCTGACGCCCATCGAGCTGATCCGTGCCACGGTCGATGGCATGGCCGAGCGCGGTTTTGGCCGCATCGTGAACATCACGTCCAGCGCGGTGAAGGCGCCCATCGACATTCTGGGCCTGTCCAATGGTGCGCGCAGCGGCCTTACGGGTTTTGTGGCCGGGGTGGCACGCAGCAGTATTGCCGCCCGGGGGGTCACCATCAACAACCTGTTGCCCGGCAAGTTCGATACCGATCGCCTGACCGCCACCCTGGGCGGTGCTGCGGCGCGCAGCGGGCGCACGCTGGAAGAGGTGCGCTCGGCGCACCAGGCCAGCATTCCGGCGGGGCGCTTTGGCTCAGCCCGGGAGTTCGGCGCACTCTGCGCTTTTCTGTGCAGCGTGCATGCCGGGTATGTCACTGGACAAAACCTGCTGGCCGACGGGGGCGCCTACCCTGGAGCGTTCTGAGCATGATTTTCCAAGGGTAAACCCTGGGTTTGGTTTTTGTAGGGAGTGGCGCGACCCGCCAGTCGTCGCACACAATCAGATCAATCTATTGCCGAGGGGGTTTTTGTATCGCCATGCACTGTTCACCGCGTTCTCTCCGAACCAGGTTGCTTGCGCGCGCCTGGGCGGTGGTGTGTGCGTGCATGGCTCTGGCCTTGGGTTGTGCGCCTGCGCAGGCCCAGGAAGGCAATGCCGTGCGCCACCTTCGTGTCGTGGGCGGGTTGGCCAGCATTAACCAGTACACCCATTGGGAGGAGCCTTTTTGGAACCGCGAGCTGGCCAAACTCAGCCGGGGGCGCTTCAGTGCCGAGATCGTGCCGTTTGACCGTGCGGGTGTGCCGGGCGATGAAATGCTGTCGTTTTTGCAGCGCGGCGTAGTGCCGTTTGGCACCGTGCTGCTCAGCGCCCTCACGGCCGTGGCCCCGGAATACACAGCGCCTGATTTGGCGGGGCTGAACCCGGACATGGCCAGCCTCAAGGCCAGCGTCGCGGCTTTTCGCCCCGTGCTGACAAAGAAACTGCGCGAGACGCACGGCGTGGAATTGCTCGCCATGTATGTCTATCCCGCGCAGGTCGTTTTCTGCCGCAAGCCCGTGGCTGCGCTGGTGGATCTGGCGGGTCGGCGGGTGCGCGTGTCGTCGGCCGGGCAGGCTGATTTTGTCGAAGCCCTGGGTGCTGTGCCGGTGCACATGGCGTTTGCGCGCATCGTGCCGGGCGTCGAGTCAGGCAGTGTCGATTGCGCCATTACGGGCACCATGTCGGGCAACACCATAGGCCTGCATGCGGTGACCAGCCACCTCTATGCCATGCCACTGACCTGGGGCCTGGCCCTGTTCGGCGCCAACAAGGCCGCTTGGGATGCCCTGCCTGCAGATCTGCGCGCCTTGCTGCGCCAAGAGCTGCCCCGGCTGGAATCCTCCATCTGGGCGGAGTCCGAACGCGATACCGCCCAGGGGCTGGCCTGCAACAGCGGGGCATCCGGGTGCACTGTGGGCCGCAAGGGGCGCATGCAGGTGGTGGTGCCCTCGGCCCAGGATGAGGCGCGGCGCCAGGAAATTTTCAAGGCCACCGTGCTGCCCCGTTGGCTCCAGCGCTGCGGCCCGCAATGCGCCGACCTCTGGAATCAGACTATCGGCGCCGCACGCGGGCTGACCTTGCCGAAAGTGCACTGATGGCGTGGACTTCCTCGCGGATCAAAATCACGGTTTGGGCGCTGGCTTCGCTTTTTCTGGTGGGATTGCTGTTCACGGCAGGCATGCTGGCCTGGACGACCCGGCAGACGGCATTGGAAAACCGTGTGGAACAGGTCACGCGCTTCGTGTCGGGCGCGGAGGCCGCCCTCAACAGCAGCTTTCTCACGATTGATCTTTTGCTGTCGGGTTCGGACGACCTGCTCGGCCTGTCGGCCTCGATGGTGGACTGGGTCGATACCAGCGTATCCGGCAAGCTGCTGGACACGGTGACGCGGGGTAACCTGCTGGTCAGTCATACGGCGCTGCTGGACCGCGAAGGCCGTGTGCTGGCGTCCTCCGATGCCGCAAGTGCGCGCAATGCCGTGCAGCTGCCGCCCGATTTTTTGCAGGCGGCACTGTCGCCCTCGGCGCCCAGCCTGCTGGTCAGTGCGCCCACCGTGAGCTTCAACAGCACACAGGTCGTTCTGTACTTTGCCCGGCCCAGTGTCCTGGCCAACGGCCATCGGCTGGTGGTGGTGGCGCAGGTGCCGGTCGCCAAAATGGCACAGGTGCTGATGCAGGGTGCCGACAGTGCCGGGCTGGAGGTGGTGCTTGAGCGCAGCAATGGCAGCGTGCTGTTGTCTATTCCCGACTGGGGTGAGCAAGCGCTGTTGCGGCCGATTCAGCCCTTGAACACACCCGCTGAAAGCGCCACCTGGGGCGCTCCTGCGCGGCTGAGCGGCGTGCCTGCACTGGTGGTTTCGCGCCCGCTGCTCTACCAGAACCTGCGCCTCTCCGCGAGCCTGCCCGAGGAGGTTGCTCTGGAGGACTGGCGCGCAGAGCGCAATGCCATTGCCGTCGTCACGGCGGTGTTCTGCCTGATGGTGTTGCTGGCTGCAGGTGCGGCCGTCGCTTTCTTTCACAGCGTCACCATGGCGCGGCAGGCGATGGCCCATTCCAAGACCATGCTCGATCAGGCGCTGGAGTCGATGGTGAGCGGTTTTGTCCTGCTCGATCAGCGCGGCCGGGTGGTGCACTGGAATCGGCGTTTCGCCGAGATCTATCCTTGGCTGGCGGGTGTGATGGCGCCGCAGTTGCCATTTCGAAAGGTGCTGGAAAAAACCGTCAAATACCATCTGCCGCAGGCCGACGAGGCAAAGCAGCAGCAGTGGGTGGAGCAGCGCCTGGCACGCCAGCGCAGCGCTGCCGGGGGGCATGAGCAGACCACGCCCGATGGCCGCCATATTCAGATATTGGAGCGTTCCACCCCCGAGGGCGGGTTGGTCATCACCTACCACGATGTGACCGATCTGCGCCGTGCCACGGCTGAAATCGAGACCCTGGCCTTCTACGATCCGCTGACCGGCCTGCCCAACCGGCGGTTGTTGCTTGACCGCCTGGGCCAGGCGTCGGTGCTGGCGCAGCGCTCGGGCCAGCTGGGGGCGCTGCTGTTTCTTGATCTGGACCAGTTCAAGGCGCTCAATGACACGATGGGCCATGAAGTGGGTGACGAGCTTCTGATCCAGGTGGCGCAGCGCCTGCGCGCCTGCGTGCGCGTGGCCGACACGGTGGCCCGACTGGGTGGCGATGAGTTTGTGGTGATGCTCAACGACCTTTCCATCCGCACCGAAGAAGCCGCGCAGCTTGCCCAGCGTATCGGCGAGAAAATTCTGGCCAGCCTGTCCGAGTCCTACCAGCTGCAAGGACATGAACACCAGAGCCGTGCCAGCATTGGCGCCACGGTTTTTGGTGGCTCCCTGCAGACGGCGACGGAGCTGCTCAAGCAGGCCGATATCGCGATGTACCAGGTCAAGGCACGGCGCGGCAATGGCCTGTGTTTCTTCGACCCCCGGATGCAGGTGGCCATCAACGACCGTGCGCAACTGGAAGCCGACTTGCACGACGCCCTCGAAAAAAGGCAGTTTGCGGTGCATTACCAACCTCAATTCACGCTGGACGGGCGCATTGTGGGTGCCGAAGTGCTGCTGCGCTGGCACCATCCGCAGCGCGGCATGGTGCCGCCGGGGCAGTTCATCGCCGTGGCCGAGGAAAGCGACCTGATCCTGCACATTGGCCTGTGGGTGTTGCGCACGGCCTGCGCGCAGATGGCGGTGTGGCAGGACGTGCCGCAATGCGCTCACCTGCAGCTGTCTGTGAACGTGAGTGCCCGCCAGTTCAGACACCCTGATTTTGTTCGCCAGGTGGCCGATGCCCTGCAGGAAACAGGGGCCAAGGCGCACTTGCTGACGCTGGAGCTGACCGAATCACTGGTGCTGGACAACGTGGACGACGCCATCGAAAAGATGCACTTGTTGCGTACCAAGGGCGTGCGTTTTTCGGTGGACGATTTTGGTACCGGGTATTCGTCGCTGGCCTACCTGACTCGTTTGCCGCTGCACCAGCTCAAGATCGACCAGTCTTTCGTGCGCAACCTGGGTACGCGGGAAACCGACGACGTCATCGTGCAAACCATCATCGGCATGGGACGCAACCTGGACCTGGAAGTGATCGCCGAAGGGGTGGAAACACAGGAGCAGAAGGACTTCCTGGCCCGGCAGGGCTGCGATCTCTACCAGGGCTATCTGCTGGGCAGGCCTGTGCCTCTGGACGCTTTCAACGCGCTGATACAAGCCTCAGCGGCGTGATGAGACCACGATACCGCCCACGATGAACGCAAAGGCGGCTGCGTGGTACAGGCGCGGTGTCTCGCCCAGAAAGGCCACCGACATCAATGCGGCAAACAGCGGCGTGAGGTTGGAGAAGAAACCGGCCACTGCCGGCCCGGCGCGTTGTACGCCCACGCCCCAGCAGCGGTAGGCCACCACGGCCGGGCCGATGGCAATAAAGGCCAGTGCTGCCGCCAGCGGCCAGCCCCAGGTGATTTGCGTGTGGCCGGCCGCCCACTCGGCGCTGGCAAAAGCGCCCGACCAACCCAGGCCAAAAACCAGCTGTGCCATTAAAAAACCGGCCCAGTCGTTGCGCAGATTGGCGGGCTCGCTGGTGCGCACCAATAGCCAGCTGTAAAACGACCACGAAATGGTGGCCAGCAGCATGAACAGGTCGCCCGGCACCAGGCGCAGTGCCAGCAGCTGGCTCCATTCGCCGCGGCTGAGCACCAGCAGCACGCCGGCCATGGACAGGGCTGCGCCCGCCAGTTGGCGGCGCGTGACGGTAACGCCAAAAAACACCGCGCCGACCGCCAGCATCCACACCGGCATGCTGGAGCCCACCAGGGTGACGTTGATGGGCGTCGAAGTCTGCAAGGCCATGTACTGCAGTGCGTTGTACAGGCCAATACCCAGCAGCCCCAGCAGGGCATAGCGCCGCCAGTGTGCCCACACCGGGTGGTCCGGGCGCAGCACGCCATGGGCCAGCGGTAGCAGCAACGCAAAGGCCAGGGCCCAGCGCAAAAAGTTGAGTGTGATCGGCGAAACCAGGTCGTGCACCAGGCGGCCCACCACGGCATTGCCGGCCCACAGCAAAGGCGCAGTCACCAGCAGCGCCGCCGTGCCGGGCGTCAATTTGTGTGTCATACCGGGACTGTAACGGCGCACGCAGGGCAAGGCTTGCAGAAACATGGCACGATGGCGCCCACCTTTGCGTTTGCCTTGCAGGAGCCCCTTTTCTATGAGCCTCGCCGTCCAGATCCGCCAACATGGCGGCCCCGAAGAACTCCAGATCGTTGATGTGACCGTGGGGGAGCCCGGCCCGGGCGAGATCCGCATCCGCCACCACGCCGTGGGGTTGAATTTCATCGACGTGTACCACCGCACGGGCCTGTACCCGCTGTCCCTGCCGGCCACGGTGGGCATGGAGGCCGCGGGCGTCGTTGAGGCGGTGGGCGCGGGTGTGACCCACCTGCAGGTGGGTGACCGCGCCGCCTACGCCAGCCAGCCGCCCGGCAGCTATTGCGAGGTGCGCGTGATGCCCGCCCAATGCGTGTGCAGGCTACCGGACGCGATCAGCTTCGAAACCGGCGCTGCCATGATGCTCAAGGGTCTCACGGCGCAGTACCTGCTGAAGAAGACGCTGCCCGTCCAGGGCCTGCAAGCCGGTGACTTTGTGCTGTTCCACGCGGCCGCCGGTGGGGTGGGCCTGATTGCCTGCCAGTGGGCCCGCGCCTTGGGCCTGCAGCTCATCGCCACCGCCGGTACCGATGCCAAGTGCCAGTTGGCGCTGGCCAATGGTGCGGCGCACGCCATCAATTACCACACCGAAGACTTTGCGGCGCGCGTCAAGGACATCACCGCAGGCCAGGGCGTGAAGGTGGTGTACGACTCGGTCGGCAAGGACACCTGGGACAAGTCGCTCGAATGTCTGCGCCCCTTTGGCCTCATGGCCAGCTTTGGTAACGCCTCGGGCCCGGTCGCGCCGTTCGCACCAGGCATGCTGGGCGCCAAGGGCTCGCTGTATGTCACGCGCCAGACCCTGTTCACCCATATCGCCACGCGCGAATCCACCCAGGCCATGGCGGACGAGCTGTTTGCCGTGGTGGCCAGCGGCCAGGTGAAGATCCACATCGACCAGCGCTACCCGCTTGCCCAGGTGCAGCAGGCGCACCGCGACCTGGAGGCACGCAAGACCACGGGCTCGACCATTCTCACTTTGTGAGTGGTGGTCTGGGCGCATGGGCGCCCACTTGTAAATTTTGATGAAATGATGCTCTATCGCTTTCTGGATAAGCGGTAGCAGCTATCAAAGAAATAGTATGAATCGCCGGGCTACGTGTCTGGCGCCGCCAACGCCTGGGCGGCCTCCCAGCCGCTGCGCACGGCGCCTTCCAGTGTGGCCGGGTAAGGGCCTGCGATGTAGTCGCCGCAGGCCTGCAGGCCGGGCGCAATGCAGGCGCCCGGGCGCTGCAGGCCGGGGGTGCAGGCAAAGGTGGCGCGTTTTTCCACCACGGTCTGCACCACCTGCAGGCCCGGCAGGCGCAGCTGTGCGCGGGCTTGCTGCAAGACCCGCTGTTCTGTCTGTGCGCGTTCGCCCTGGCTGTCGCTGGCCACAAAAGCCAGCAGACCGGACGGCCCCCCCAGCTGGCCCCGGTCGAAGACGAACTGCGCTGGATGCTCTGCGCTGCTGTGCAAAGCCAGCATGGGCTCGGGCAGCAGGCGGCCGTGGGCGTGCGGTGTGCCCTGGGCATATACGGTGCTGATCGCTCTGAACTGCAATGCCTGAGCGCTGGCGGCCCAGTCGCACAGCGGTACGGTCATGGAATAAGGGGCCGTCTGCGCGCTATGCGAGACCAGGCGTGCCGCTTCGGTGCTGGAGGTGGCGAGCACCACGGCATCGAAAGGGATGCCGTCCACAAGCCAGCCCTGACCGGGAGCCGGGGCCGTGAGGGCCTGCACGCGCTCGCCCGTGCGCACGATGGCACCCTGGCCGGTCAGCCAGGTGGTGGCGGCCCCGGGAAACAGCGTGCCCAGATCCACGCGCGGAAGCAACAAGTGAGAGCCACCGCGCCCGCTGAACAGGCTGTCTTGCAGCACGCGCAAAAACACCTGGCCGCTGGCCCTGGGGGCGGGGGTGTTCAGCGCGGCCACGCACAGCGGGTCGATGAAGCCGTCGAGCAGGCGTTGCGGTAGGTGGGCGCACAGGGAGGCCACCGTATCTTGCGGGCCGCAGACAAAGCCCGCGCGCTGCCAGCCATGGGCCGTGCGCAGCAGGGCGAGCCGGTCGCGCCAGGACCAGCCGCGTGCCCGGGCGATACCCAGCAAGGCGTCCCAGGGCGGGGCCAGGTCGGGCAATTGCAAGCCGCTGCCGTCGGGAAAACGCAGCACCAGGGGCAGGCGCAGCAAGGCAGCATCAATATCCACGCCTACCAGGCGCATCAGGCGCAGCGAGGTGGTGTAGGCGCCGATCAGGATGTGCTGGCCATTGTCCAGCACCAGGGGCGTGCCGTCTGCGCCGGGTGTGGTGAGCGCGCGCGCCCGTCCGCCCACCGTGCGTGCGGCCTCGAATACCGTGGTCTGGTGGCCCGCCTGGACGGTGGCAATGGCCGCCGCCAGGCCGGCCCAGCCGGCGCCAATGATGGCAACGTTCATGCGTGTTGTGGTGCCAATTACATGCGCCCCAGGGCCTGCATCTTCCAGGCCAGCCAGAACTTGCGCAGCGGCGTCAGGCTGATGCGCTGGTGCAGCACCTGGAAGTTGTCGTGCTCGATCTCGCGCAGCAGGGTGCGGTAGATGCTGGCCATCATCAGGCCCGGTTTTTGGGTGCGGCGATCGGTGTCGGGCAGCAGCGCCAGGGCTTCTTCGTACAACCCGTGCGCGCGCGCAGCCTGAAAGCGCATCAGCGCTGTAAAGCGTTCGGAATATTCGCGTTGGAGGATTTCGTGCGCCTTCACGCCAAACTGCTGCAGCTCGTTCACCGGTAGGTAGATGCGCCCGCGCATGGCGTCTTCGCCCACATCGCGCAGGATGTTGGTCAATTGCAACGCCTGCCCCAGGCGGTGTGCGTACTGCGTGGTGGCGGGGTCGATCTGGCCAAAAATACGCGCCGCCACCTCGCCCACCACACCGGCGACCAGGTGGCAGTAGCGCTGCAGGCCCGGATAGTCGAGGTAGCGGGTCTGCTCCAGGTCCATCTGGCAGCCTTCGATGATGGCCATCAAGTGGCGCGGCTCGATCTCGTAGTGCGCGGTGTGTGGCATCAGTGCCTGCATCACCGGGTGCGTGGCTTGGCCCTTGAAGGCTTGCGTCACTTCACCTTGCCACCAGGCCAGTTTGTTGCGGGCCACACCGGGGTCGGTCACTTCATCGACCACGTCGTCCACTTCACGGCAGAATGCATAAAACGCTGTGATGGCTGCACGCCGGGGGCGGGGCAGGAACAGGAAGGCGTAATAGAAGCTGCTGCCTGAGGCGGCAGCCTTTTGCTGGACGTACTGTTCCGGATTCATGGGGCGCGATTGTCCCATGGCGGGCGGCTACCGATGTCGGCGCACTGCCGCCAGTGTCCGACTATTGTGCTCAGATGCGCATGAGATGGCTTGTGCGGGCGTTATGATGGTTCGCGCGTAACAAATTGAAAGAAAGCATGCTAAACAACCTTCGTATCACGCTGCGCTATGTCGTTATTCTGAGCGCATTCTGGCTCTCGGGCGCAGTCGTGATTGCGGTGAGTTACTGGGGTTTGTCATCTGCGCGCGACAGTCTCAAGACCGTGCATGAGCGCGCCATGATCCCCGCCCTGATGGCATCCGATTTGGTGGACCTGACCGTGCAGAACCGCCTCCAGGTGCTTCTGGCGTTCCAGCATGCCCCCGAGAGCCCGTTGGCATCCATCCACAACCACGAGCTGTCCATGCATCTGAATGCCATCGCGACCAACCGCGATCGCGTCAGCCAGATCATCAAGACCATCGAGTCGAGCATCACCGATCCCGAAGAAAAAACGGTGTTTGATGCCACACGGGCCAGCCGCATGGCCTGGGTGGCCGAGCTGGACGAGGCCACCAAGGCCATTCAGGCGGGCGATTTCCAGCCTGCAGTGATGGCGCGTTTCCTGAAGGCCGGGAGCGAGCACGGCGAGGCCGTCATCAAATCGACCAAACAGTACCGCGATTTCCAGGTGGCCCGTGCCGATGCTGCCCTCAAGGCTGCACAACACCGCTATGAAATCGGTTTGATGGTGTTCGCCTTCGCCACGTTCGTGTTGGGGTTGCCTGCCTCGCTCATGGCATTGCTGCTGCTGGGACGCCTCGTTTCGGGTTTCCGCCAGGTCAATGCCGCAGCCACAGCCATTGCATCCAACAACCTCACGGTCAAGGTCGAGTCTTCGGGCAGTGACGAAATTGGCCTGATGCTCACGCAGATGGAAACCATGCGCAGCAACCTGCACCACATGATTGCCCAGGTGCACAGCGGCGCCGACACGATTGCCGGAGCATCCACCCAGGTCGCCGTGGGCACGCACGACCTGTCCGCGCGCACCGAGCAGCAAGCCAGCGCGCTGGAAGAGACGGCATCCGCTACCGAACAACTGTCGAGCACCGTGCAGCAAAACGCCGACAGTGCGGCCCAGGCGAGCCAGTTGGCGGCGACTGCCACCGGCGTGGCCGAGCGGGGCGGGGTGGTGGTGGCGCAAGTGGTGGACACCATGGAAGCCATCAATGCGTCGTCGCGCAAGATCGTGGACATCATCGCCGTGATCGATGGCATTGCCTTCCAGACCAACATCCTGGCGCTCAATGCCGCCGTTGAGGCCGCCCGCGCGGGTGAGCAGGGCCGGGGCTTTGCCGTGGTGGCCTCCGAGGTGCGCAGCCTGGCCGGGCGCAGCGCCGAAGCGGCCAAGGAGGTCAAAACCCTCATCAGCGATTCGGTGGACAAGGTGGGCGTGGGCAGCGAACAAGTTGCGCTGGCTGGGGCCACCATGCAGGAAATCGTGGCCGGTATCCAGCGCGTCGCCGACATCGTGGGCGAGATCGCCTCGTCCAGCCGCGAGCAGGCGATGGGCTTGGGGCAGATCAACCAGGCCGTGGCGCACCTGGACGGCGTGACGCAACAGAACGCTGCGCTGGTCGAGGAAACCTCGGCGGCATCCAGCGCCCTGCAGGAGCAGGCACGCCATCTGGCTGCGTTGGCAGCCACGTTCAGGCTGCAGTAAACACGATCGGGCCGCTTGCAGGCCCTACACTTGCCGCCCATGGACGTGCAAAACATGCTGGTGCTGGGCATCGAATCATCGTGTGACGAAACCGGCGTGGCGTTGGTGCGCACGCAGGGCAGCGGCGTGCCGGACTTGCTGGCGCACGCGCTGCACAGCCAGATCGACATGCACCAGGCCTATGGCGGCGTGGTGCCCGAGCTGGCCAGCCGTGACCATATCCGGCGTGTGTTGCCGCTGGCCGAAACGGTATTGGCCGAATCCGGTTGCCGCCTGTCCGAAGTGGATGTGGTTGCCTATACCCGTGGCCCTGGCTTGGCGGGGGCTCTGCTGGTAGGGGCGGGCGTGGCCTGTGCGCTGGGCTGCGCGCTGGACAAGCCCGTGCTGGGTGTGCACCACCTCGAAGGCCACTTGTTGTCACCTTTTCTGAGTGCCGATCCGCCGCAATTTCCCTTTGTGGCGCTGCTGGTCTCGGGTGGGCACACACAGCTCATGCGCGTGGAAGGCGTGGGCCGCTACGAGCTGCTGGGTGAAACCATTGACGATGCGGCGGGCGAGGCGTTCGACAAGTCCGCCAAGCTCATGGGCCTGGGCTATCCCGGCGGCCCGGCGCTGTCGCGCCTGGCGGAGCAGGGCGACCCCACAGCCTTCAAGCTGCCGCGCCCCTTGCTGCACAGTGGCAACCTGGATTTTTCCTTTGCCGGACTGAAGACAGCGGTATTGACCCAGGCGCGCAAACTGGGCGATGAACTGGAAGTGCGCAAGGCCGACCTGGCCGCCAGCACGCAGGCCGCCATTGTGGATGTGCTGGTGAAAAAAACGCTGACCGCGCTGCAGGACAGCGGGCTCAAGCGCGTCGTGGTCGCAGGCGGCGTGGGTGCCAACCGCCTGTTGCGTGCGCAACTGGACGCCGCCTGCGCAGCACGGCATGTGCGCGTGCACTACCCTGAACTGCACTTGTGCACCGACAACGGCGCGATGATTGCCATGGCGGCCGCCATGCGCCTGCAGTCAGGCCAGCAGCAGGCCCGGTTCGACTATGCCTTCGACGTCAAGCCGCGCTGGCCCTTGAACGCCATCCAGGGCGCGTAAGCAGGCGCGGCCCAGGCCAGGAGCCACCGCGCCGCAGGCGATTCAGGGGGGTGTTACGTCTTTCTGACGCGCAGCAGCTCGTCCAGAATCAGGCAGGCCGCGCCCACGGTGATACCGGCATCGGCGATGTTGAATGCGGGAAAGTGCGAACCCGCCCAGTGGAAGTCCAAAAAATCCACCACGTAGCCGTGCATCAGCCGATCGACCACGTTGCCAATGGCACCGCCCAGGATGCTGGACAGCGCAAACGAGAACAGCTTTTGCCCCGGATGCTGGCGCAGTTGTCACAGAATGAACAGGGTTGCCGCCACCCCGATGCCGGTGAATAGCCAGCGCTGCCAGCCCCCCGCCGTGGACAGGAAGGAGAACGCTGCCCCGGTGTTGTGCACCCGCACGATGTTGAAGAAGCTGGTGATGAAGGTGGCATCACCGAGCTGGTAGTACCCCAGGATCAGTGTCTTGGTGAACTGGTCTGCGATCAGGATGAGCAGCGCCCAGGCCAGCCAGGGCCAGAGGCGCGCGCTCGGGCGGCCAGCCCACCCCGTGGAGCGGGCCATTAGGCGCACGCCCGGTGTTCACCGGCGCCATAGAGGTTGCTGGTGCAGCGCCCGCACAGGGAGGGGTGGGCGGCATCGTGGCCCACATCGCTGCGGTAGTGCCAGCAGCGCTCGCACTTGGCATCAGAACTGGCTGTAACGCTTATCTGAAGATCGCTGCCAGCTATCAATTGAATAGCGGATGTGATGAACACGAACTTCAGGTCATCCCCCAGGCTGGCGAGCAGGGCGTGGTCTTCAGGGCCTGCGGTGAGTTCCACGCAGGCCTGCAGCGACGAGCCCACCTGGCCGGCGGCGCGCAGCTGTTCGATTTCCTTGTTGACCAGGTCGCGGATCGTGCGGATGCGCCCCCATTTGGCAAGCATGCCTTCGTCGCTCGATGCCGAGACGCCGATGGCACCATAGGTTTCCAGGAAGATGGAGTCCGAATTGCCAAACAGCTTCCAGGCTTCTTCGGCGGTGAACGAAAGAAACGGTGCCATCCAGCGCAGCATGGCGTGGGTGATGTGCCACAGTGCAGTTTGGGCACTGCGGCGGGGCAGGCTTTTGGCCCCGGTGGTGTAGAGCCGGTCCTTGAGCACGTCGAGGTAAAAACCCCCCAGGTCTTCCGAGCAGTACAGCTGTAGCTTGGCCACCACGGGGTGGAATTCATAGTCACGATAGTGCGCCAGTACCTCGGCCTGGAATTCGCCGGCGCGGGTCAGTGCGTAGCGGTCAATTTCCAGCATCTGCTCGAAAGGCACGGCGTCCTGGGCGGGGTCGAAATCGCTCACGTTGGCGAGCAAAAAGCGCAGCGTGTTGCGGATGCGGCGGTAGGCATCCACCACCCGCGCCAGAATCTTTTCGTCACCCGCAATGTCGCCCGAATAGTCGCTCGCAGCCACCCACAGGCGAATGATCTCGGCGCCCAGCTTTTTGTTGATCTCCTGCGGGTCGATGCCGTTGCCCAACGACTTGCTCATTTTGCGGCCCTGGCTGTCCACGGTGAAGCCGTGGGTCAGCAGGCCGCGGTACGGGGCACGGCCTTCCAGGGCCGATGCCAGCAGCAGCGAGCTGTGGAACCAGCCGCGGTGCTGGTCATGGCCTTCCAGATACAGGTCGGCCTCGGGGCCGGTGTCATGGTGCACCTCGGGGTGCGTGCCGCGCAGCACGTGGCTGAAGGTGGAGCCGGAGTCGAACCACACTTCCAGGATGTCGGTGCTCTTGGTGTAGTGGGGGGCGTCTTCGGCGCTCAGGATGTCTTCCACGGTCACGCGGCTCCAGGCCTCGATGCCGCCCTTGTCCACAATGTCGGCCGCCTGGTCCAGGATTTCCATGGTGCGCGGGTGCAGCTCGCCCGAGTCCTTGTGCAGGAAGAACGGGATGGGCACGCCCCAGCTGCGCTGGCGCGAGATGCACCAGTCGGGCCGTCCTGCAATCATGTCGCGCAGGCGGGCCTTGCCGTTCTCAGGGTAGAAGCTGGTGTGCTCAATGGCTTCCAGGGCGGTCTGGCGCAGCGTTTTGGGTGCCTTGTCTTGGGTGAAGACGCCTTCGCCCTCGTCCATGCGCACAAACCACTGGGCTGCGGCGCGGTAGATCACCGGCGTCTTGTGGCGCCAGCAGTGCGGGTAGCTGTGCGTGATGTCCTTGGTGGCCATCAGGCGACCGGCCACGCGCAGCGCATCGAGGATGACCGGCACGGCCTTCCAGATGTGCTGGCCGCCAAACAGCGGGAACTCGGCCGCATACGCGCCATTGCCTTGCACGGGGTTGAGAATGTCGTCCAGCGCCAAGCCATGGGCGCGGCAGGAGTTGAAGTCTTCCAGGCCGTAGGCGGGCGAAGAGTGCACGATACCGGTGCCGTCGTCGGCCGTGGCGTAGTCGGCCAGGTAAACGGGCGAGAGGCGGCGGTAGCCCGCGTCCATGTCGTAGAGCGGGTGTTCGAATTCCAGTCCGCCGAGTTTCTCGCCCAGGGCCGTGGCGATCACCTGGCCGGTCAGGCCATAGCGTGCCAGGCAGTCTTCGACCAGCGTGGCAGCCAGCACGAGCAGGCCGCGCTCGGTGTCGACCAGTGCATAGGGCAGGGCCGGGTTGAGGTTGAGCGCCTGGTTGGCTGGAATAGTCCAGGCCGTGGTGGTCCAGATGACGATAAAGGCGTCTTTGGTCAGCTGCGGGATACCAAACGCGGCGGCCAGCCGGGCCGGATCATGGGCTTTGAAGGCCACGTCGAGGGTGGTGCTTTTCTTGTCTGCGTATTCAATCTCGAACTCGGCCAGCGAGCTACCGCAGTCAAAGCACCAGTACACGGGCTTGAGGCCGCGGTAAACGAAGCCCCGCTCGATCACGCGCTTGAACGCGCGGATCTCACCCGCCTCGTTGGCGAAGTTCATGGTTTTGTACGGGTTGTCCCATTCGCCCAGAACGCCCAGGCGCTGGAAGTCGAGCATTTGCTGCGCAATTTGCTCGGTGGCGTAGGCGCGGCTCTTGGCCTGCATGTCGTCGCGCGAGAGCTTGCGGCCGAATTTCTTCTCGATGGCGTTCTCGATCGGCAGGCCGTGGCAGTCCCAGCCCGGCACATACAGCGCGTCGTAACCTTCGAGCTGGCGCGCCTTGACAATCATGTCCTTGAGGATTTTGTTGACCGCATGGCCCATGTGGATCTGGCCATTGGCGTAGGGCGGTCCATCGTGCAGGATGAACTTGGGCTTGCCGTGGCGGGCATCGCGCAGCCTTTTGTACAGGCCCTTCTCGTCCCACTCCTGTACCCAGCCCGGCTCGCGCTTGGGCAGGTCGCCGCGCATGGGGAAGGGGGTGTCGGGCAGGTTCAGGGTGCTGCGGTAATCGGGGGGGCTGGCGTTGTTGGCGTCGGACATGGCGAATGGTTTTCGGGGAAGGCTCGACAAGCTCGGCCCGGGCGCTACAGCGTCCGGAAGGCGGTGGCAGGGGATGTTGGCGGTCTGCCTGCCTGAGCCTGTCGAAGGCGGCGGGCGGTGCCAACGCATCAAATTCGGTCGCGCGTGGTCTGGCGGCAGGTTTCAGCGTGGGCGGCAAACCAGGCGCGCGCATCGGCACAGTCCTTCGCAATGCCCTGGGTCAAGGCATCGAGGCTGTCGTACCTGAGCTCGTCGTGCAGTTTGTGCAGCAGTTCCACGCGGATGATTTTACCGTAGGCCCCTTCGGCGCCCAGATGCTGCGGCCATTCGAGGCAATGGGTTTCGAGCAGCACGCGGCCGCCGTTGACGTCCTGCGGGTCCAGCGAGGGGCGAATACCCAGGTTGGCCACGCCGGGCAGGGGGTGCTCGGCCAGGCCGTGCACTGTGACGGCAAAAATGCCGCTGGCGGCGGGTTTCCAGTGCGCAAAGCGCAGATTCAGGGTGCGAAAACCATCGCCCGCATCCAAGGCGCTGGCGCCCAATGCCCGCCCGAGCTTGCGCCCGTGCACCACATGGCCCGAGATGGCATAGGGGCGCCCGAGCAACTGCGCCGCGTCCTGCATGCGCCCGGCCGCCAGGGCTGCACGCACCTCGGAGCTGGAGACGCGCACGCCATGCACTTCATAGCTCATCATGCGCGCCACATCGAAGCCCTGGGCCTGGCCGGCCGTGTCCAGCATGGCGTAGTCGCCGGCACGTTGTCGGCCAAAGCGGAAGTCATCACCCACCAGTACATAGCGCGCGCCCAGGCCGTCCACCAGCACTTCGCGGATGAAAGCCTGTGGCGATTGCGAGGCCAGCCGGGCGTCAAACGGCAGCACCACCGTCTGCTGCACGCCGTAGCGGGCCAGTTCACTGAGTTTGTCGCGCAGAGTACCGATGCGCGCGGGCGCCAGCGCGGGCTTGTTCTGCACGGCTGCGAAGTAGTCGCGCGGATGGGGCTCGAAGGTGAGGGCGCAGCTGGGAATGCCACGCTGCGCCGCCTCTCCATTGAGCAGCGCCAGCATAGCCTGGTGGCCCCGGTGCACGCCGTCGAAATTGCCGATCGTCAGCGCGCAGGCAGGGGCAATTCCGGGATGGCGGAAGCCGCGAAAGATTTTCATGAAGCGTTATCTTTTTAATAGCACATTGCGCACGGCCATACAGCGCAAGACACTGATTTGACTTGAAAACAGCGTATATTGTGACGCAGCGGCCACGCCCTGCGTGACAGGTGCGTGGCTGCCTCATCCATTCCTTGCATGCAGTGTTGTTCGAGGAGGCGTGTTGTGAAAGTCTTGAAGTTGTCGTCCCAGGGCCTGCCCCAGTCCTGGATCTCGCTGGAACAGGCAGTCATCCATTACGCGGCGGGCGATGTGCGCTGGGAATCGGGCGGGGAAATTGCTGTTTTCCACGGCGGGCACAACGCAGTGACGGGACGGCAGTCGGTGATTGGCGTCAACAGCATCATCGGTACCCGTGGCGTACCGGGCGTCAACCCCTTTGACCTCAAACCCAGCCTCACCAACGGCAAGCTGTTCGCACGCGACCGCAACATTTGCGCCTATTGCGGCAATCGTTTTCACGAAGAAGACCTCACGCGCGAACACATCGTGCCCTTTGCACGGAATGGCCAAAATCATTGGATGAATGTAGTCACCGCGTGCCGCCCCTGCAATCACCGCAAAGGCCCGCGCACGCCGGAGCAGGCACACATGCCCCTGCTCTATACCCCCTACGAGCCCAGCCTGTGGGAAGACTTCATCCTGCGCAACCGGCGCATCCTGAGCGACCAGATGGAGTTTTTGGCCGCCCACTTGCCGCACTCGTCGCGGCTGCTCAACTAGAAAATGCCATCCATCAATACCCTGCAGTTGAAAGCCACAGCCCCAGTGCTGCGTAGAGGCCGTAACTAAAAGATGCAGAGATGCCCCCCCTTGATGCCCAATGGGAGCGCATCAAGGATATCTGCGATCTGGTCAGGCAGGACAGCCTGGAGCCACTGCAAAAGACAACCGACTGTTCGTCGATGCAGCGCTCTACCGCTGCCGTGCAGGCATCCCCTGGCGGGATCTGCCTGCCCGCTTTGGCGATTTCCGTGCCGTGCACACCCGCCACAGATGTCTTGCTCAAGGACACACCCGCGCAAACCATCCTTGCCGACAAGGCCTATGACGCCCAGGCCCGGCTGATCGAGCCGTTGTTGGACAAAGGCAAGGCAGAGGTCATTCCTTCGCGTGCGACGAACAAACAGCCGCGCGAATATGACCGTGACCTGTGCAAGGCACGCCATCTGATCGAGAACTTCTTCGCACGCTTGAAGCAGTACCGGGCCATTGCCGCACGCTACGACAAGACTGCCCGCAACTTTCTGGGGGCCATCCATCTGGCGGCATCCATGGTGTGGTTGGCATGACCCCTGGCAACCTCGCTACACCCTCGAAATGGATTGATGACACGCCCTAGTGATCTGCCCCCGTGGCAAGCGGTATTTGTGCACGAAATGTCAAAGATTGTTGCAAATCGTGCGCGTGGGGTGATTTCGGCCAGCATGTGATCTACAGGTCTTGTTTAAGAGGAGAGATGGATGCATAACTTAAAAACGGGGCAGCCACGGCTGCTGAATGGCTTGGCGCGCAGATGTGCCAAAGCCCTGCGGGTTGGAGCCATGGTGGTCGGGGGTGTTTTGCTCGCGGCGCCTATGGCGCATGCAGGGTTTCAGAACGGCGGATTCGAGAACGGCGACTTCACGCAATGGACGCTCAAGAGCTACACCCGGGGGACGGCACTTACGCAAGTGCCGCCCACAGATTTCACTCAGTTGGGCTTGACGCAACAAGGGGGAGCTGTGGTCGGTACCTCAGGCGTAGCCACGATTGGACTCAGTGCTGTACTGACAGGAAGCAACCAAAATGTGCCTGATACGGCTCCAGGCACCTTGACCTATCCGCGTTGGGACAGCTACACCGGTCGAGTGAACGATCAAGGAGGCCTGGCGGCGAGCTCAATCGAGCAGCGCGCCGTTATGACAACCGCCGATGTGGACCCAGTCGACGGCAAGATCCACATCCGCTTTGGCATGGCACCCGTGCTGAACAATCCAAGCGGCCACAACGCAGCCCAGCAGCCCTTCTTTTACGTCGAGGTGAACAACATCACCAAGGGCACGAAGCTCTTCACAACCTTCAACTATTCGAACCAGGCAGGCGTTCCCTGGCAGGGCACGGTGGGCGGCTACCTCTACACCGATTGGCAGGGTTTTGACATTTCGCCCGGCAATGGTCTGCTGGATGTCGGTGACGACGTGCAACTCATTATCTACGCCGCCAACTGTTCGCAGGGGGCCGCCAATCACGAAGCACGCGTCTATCTGGACGCAGTGGGCGCCTTTCTTCCCGGTTTGACGGTGGCTGCCACCGGCCCGTCCACAACCAAGCCGAGCGAGCAAATCACCTACACGTACACCTACTCGAACAATGCAGGGGCTATTTCTGTCGGCACGAAAGTACGCGTCGCAGCCCCCAAAACGGAGGACGGACTGTTCACCACATTCGTGCCTGGGTCGTATCCGGCCTATTGCGTCGGCCCGAGCGCTGGCACTGCACCCAGGGCAGAATATCTGGAGTGCGACGTCGGTACGCTGAACGACAGCCAGAGTGGCAGTTTCGATGTGACGTTCGCGGTGCCATCCACCGCGGCTACCGCAGCACCCAACAACATCGTGAACAACGGCGACTACGACATTCGTGCCAGCACCGTCAGCGCGTTTGTTGGGCCCTTGGTCAAGACAAGCATCTTGCCCGCTGCCACGCCGACGACCGATCTGGGCGTGACGGTGACCAATGGCGGCCAGGTGTCGTACCCGCCCGCCACGTTGGTGAGCAACCTCACGGTTGCGGTCACCAACCACGGCGCAACGGATGCACCTGCGTCGTCTGTCACGCAAACTCTGAGCGGACTGTCCGGCGTGACGTGGACCTGCGTCCCGGCACCCTCCAGCACTGCCACCTGCGGCGCGGCCAATGGAACAGGCCCTATTGCGGATACCCCTAATCTGCCCGCCGGCCAAGGCGTGATTTACACGATTACCGGCACCACGGGAGCGGCGGGTACGCCGGTCAGCACTGCAGTCACGGTGACCCCACCTGTGGGCACCAGCGATTCCCAGTTGTCCAACAACACGGCAGGCCTGAACGCCCCCGTGGGCACCCAGCACAACGTGACGGCCAACGCAACCGGTGCGGGCGCGGGCCACATTCTGGCCGTGCCCAGCGGGTTGGTCTGCGGCGACGCCAGCACGGCCTGCTCCACTACGGGCACCACGAAGCCAGTGGCCGAAGGCGATGAAGTGCGCCTGACGCCCGTGGCCCACGCTGGCTCGATCTTCAAGGGCTGGACGGGTTGCACCAGCACCAGCGGCAACGTGTGCGTGATCACTGTGGGCACCACCGACGTGACGGCCACGGCCAATTTTGCCAAGGCCTACATCGTCACGCCTGCGGTTGATCCCGCCGGCGGTGGCTCCATCGGGCCCAATACTCCCCAGCAGGTGGAAGAGGGCGGCTCGAAGGTGTTCACCCTGAATCCCGATCCAGGCAAGTACCCCGTGATCAAGCCCCCGGCTGCGGGCGCGGCATGTACCGGCACTCTGAGCGGTAACACCTACACGGTCAACCCCGTAACGGCGGACTGCGGCTTCACCGTGGAGTTTGTCACTGGCGTGACGCTGACCTCCTCGGTCACGGGCGGCAACGGCACGATTGGCCCCCTGGGAGCCACAGGCCCGCTGCCACCCGGCAATAACAGCACGGTCTACACCCTCACGCCCGTTGCCGGCTACACCCCCGTGGTGGGCGGTACCTGCTCCGGCACGCTCTCGGGCAACACCTACACGGTGACCAACGCCGCCAGCAATTGCACGGTGGTTGCTTCGTTCACCAACGACCCGGTCACGGTGACGTCCTCCGTCAATGGCGGCAACGGCAGCATCGATACTGTAGGAACAGTGAACTTGGCCCGGGGCGGTGCGCGCACCTATTCCTTTACGCCGGCGCCAGGATATTTACCGCTGGTCACCGGCAACTGCCCTGGCACGCTGGTGGGCAACACCTATACGGTGACGCCGGTGAACGCGAACTGTGCCTTCAACGTGACGTTTACCAACCAGACGGTGGACATCACTGGAACGGTGATCGGCGGAGGCGGCTTGATCACACCTTCTGGTACGACCACCGTGGCGCGTGGTGGTGGCTTGACTTATACGGCAACACCTGGTGCGGGCAATGTGGCTGTGTACGACGGTACCTGCCCCGGCATACGTACCGGCAACACCTTCAGCGTGACCAATGCGCAATCTAGTTGCGGCGTAAACGTGAGATTTGTTCCTGCTGCAGGAGCGATCACGGTAACGACGAATGTGCCTGGTGGCAACGGGACAGTGACCACGCCCGGGCAGAACAGCGCAGGAGAAACCGTGCTGGCCATTGGCGACACGCGCGTCTGGACGGTCACGCCCGCTGCGGGTTTTGTGCCGCGTCTCATCGCTGGGTCTACATGCGCGGGTACGCTGAGCCCCACGGCGCCCTACACCTACACAGTGAACGCTGCGGCCGCGAGCTGCGTAGCGAACTTTGCCTTCGTGGCGGCGGGGCCTGGTTCGGGTGGCGCGACCTCCATTCCCACCCTGAGCGAGTGGGGCCTGATCATTCTGTCGGCCCTGATGGCGCTGTTTGCCTTGGGTATGCGCCGCCGCCAGATGCCTTGAGGCGGCACTGAAAACGGCGGGCGTGGCACACGGCCCGCCCGCTACAACAAAGCCAGCGGCGCCGAGGTGCGCCGCTGGCTTTTTCTCCATAAAATCCGGTTGTAACGCCTATATATAAAGCGCCAACAGCTATCTTTTTTGAAATACTCACGGGGTACAAATGCAATACAGCCACTACGGCCTTGTGCTGTGTGCGGCGCTGATGGCCGCGCACAGCGCCGCGCAGGATGCACCGGTCGCCGCGCCTGCGGCCAGCAAGGCAGCCGCCGGTACGGCCACCCAGCGGGCCGCCAAGAAACCTGCCCTGCCCGCGCGCAAGAGCGGCCTGTGGGAGGTGACGCTGCGCAGCGGGGAGCTGGCCCTGAAGCGCGCAGGCCAGGGCCCCCAAAGGGCGCAAACGGTGCAGCAATGCACCAGTGCCGAGGCGGAGCCCGTCATGCTGCTGTCCATCGTGCCCGGCCAGGAAAATTGCCGCAAGATCTCGTCCAAACGCCGCAGCAAGGGCGGGGGACATGACATTCGCACCGTGTGCTACGTGCACGACAACCGCGTGGAGATGCAGATGGAACTGACGGGCGACCTGCAGTCAGCCTACCAAGGGGTCTTCTCGGTGCAATACGCCCAGGCGCCCCTGAACAACACCGGCCGCACGGCTTTTGAAGGCCGCTGGCTGGGAGCCTGCAAGCCGGGCCAGCGCCCTGGCGACATGGTGCTGCCCAATGGCGTCACGGTGAATGTGGTGGACGACAAGAAACGCGCCGAAGGGCGTGGGCATGAGGGGCATAGCCACTGAGCCTTTGCCGCATGTGGTGGATTTTTAGAGCTAAAAAAGGCGCTAGCGCTTATTCAGTAAGCGCTGGCAGCTCTTTTTTTTGATTTTTTTGCGGTACGGACAGGCCAACCCGCACAACGGAAAAGCCCCGCAGGCACAACGCCTGCGGGGCTTTTTTAAATCCGGGTGGCGCTGCCCCGTTCAGGCAAACACCCCCGCCGTCTCCTGCATGCGGCTGGAGACTTCGCCCAAGTGGTGCAGGGTGTCGCCAAACGTCATTTCCATCTGCGTGAGTTTCTTGAAGTAGTGGCTGCCGATGTACTCGTCGGTGACGCCAATGCCGCCGTGCAGTTGCACCATCTGCTGGCCCACGTAGCGCATGGATTGGCCCAGCTGCACCTTGGCTCGCGCCATGGCAGTGCGGCGTTCGCCTGCGGGCGCGGCGAGCTTGAGGCTGGCGTAGTAGCTCATGGAGCGGGCCAGTTCGAGCTGCATCTTCATGTCGGCGACGCGGTGGCGCAGCGCCTGGAAGCTGGCGATGGTGACGCCGAACTGCTTGCGCTGGTTCATGTAGTCCACGGTGAGCGCCACGGCCTTGTCCATCACGCCCACGGCTTCGGCGCACAGCGCGGCGATGCCGGTGTCTACGGCCAGTTCCAGCGCGGCCAGGCCGTCTTTGGTAATGAGCGTGGCAGGGGCGTTCTTGAGCTGCACCTCGGCGGCGCGGCTGCCGTCCTGCGTGACGTAACCCTGGGCGCTGACGCCGCTGGCCGAGCGCTCGACCAGGAAGAGGGCGATGTGGCCGTCCAGTTGCGCAGGTACCAGGAAGGCGTCGGCCTGGTCGCCTGCGGGGACTATGCTTTTCGTAGCTGTCAGCGTATGCCCAGATTGCGTTATAGCCGCTTTTGCTTCACATTTTTCGAGCGTGTAGCGCGCCTTGCGCTCTTGCTGCGCCAAGACCACCAGCGCTTCGCCGCTGGCAATGCGCGGCAGCCAGGCGGCCTGCAGCTCGGCCGGTGCGTACTGCGTGAGTACGCTGCTCGCGATAAAGGCGTGCGCCAGGGGTTCGAGCACCATGCCGCGGCCCAGTTCTTCCATTACCACCATCACGTCGATGGGGCCCTGGCCCATGCCGTCTTGTGCCTCGGGCACGGTCAGCGCGGTCAAGCCCAGTTCAGCCAGTTCGCCATAGGCCGTGCGGTCAAAGCCACCGGCGGCCACGGTGCTGCGGCGGCGCTCGAACGTGTAACCCTTGTCCACCCAGCGGCGCACCGCGTCGCGCAGGGATTGCTGGTCGTCAGAAAAATCAAAATCCATGTGTCTCTCCTTGTGCCGGTTGTGGCGCCGTGGCGCCATCTGTGTGCAACC
>JAANMW010000927.1_pt1 | contig 33910 bp, 30 predicted proteins | sample 7279671 | NCBI WGS metagenome assembly JAANMW01 (sample SAMN14094541, study PRJNA606508) | bioreactor metagenome | isolation source: A lab-scale SPAN reactor treating ammonium-rich wastewater day 247 | place: Ireland: Galway | collected 2017-09-19 | reverse complement strand
CATATGAAACTATGTACAGAACAGAGCTTGCAATAATTGATGCAATAAATGCAATTAAAGCAGCTAAAGATGCAGGCGCAACCGATGACCAGCTTAAGGAAGCAAGGAAACTGCACAGGCGCGCACAGCTTCGCTGGGATTTTGTTGCCGCAGAAAATTCCATGGGATTCCATTCACCCCAGGAAGTTATGAAAACACTCAGCAATGCAATTGACTACGCAAGGCAGTCGCAGATTGCCGCCGAAAGATTGATGAGAAATGTTGCAGTGAAATAGAATTATTTACATTATTTAGTAGTAATTAAGGGGTTATTTAACCCCTTTTTTATTTGATTTTTATTATATTTTATAAATTAGATTTGTTTATAAAACAATTTATATTATTTTTAATTAATCAAATCATACCAATTTGAAAAACCTGCTTAAAATATCGCTTACACTTGTAATTACAGTAATATTTGTAACAGGCATAATAATGCCTGAAATAATAATGGGTACACCGGCATCACCTGCAGTTGGCAACTGGTACCAGCAGTTTATGCCAAATATCGGGGGAAGAACAATTCAGGACATCACATTTCTTGATAGCCTTACAGGATACGCATCAGCTAGACAAACTGGGGATACAAGTTACATATTGAAAACAACTAACGGAGGGGACAATTGGCAGATTATACGCAGGAATTTTCTAGCTATGACGCAGATGCAGTTTTTAAATATAAATACCGGTTATGCAGTCGGTGCATATATATTTAAAACAACAAATGGAGGATTTAACTGGGGTCAAGTAACAGCCCCTTCTATCTCACCTGAAGAATTATATGTTTTAAACGAAGATACTATATGGATAATTAGCAGTAATACTTTGGTCGGCGGCGTCTTTCGTACGACCAACGGGGGCGCATTATGGGAACAGCAGTTTTCCGGCGGTAACCAGAACCCGAACAGGATATATATGTATAACGCAAGAATAGGATTTATGTGCAACAGCTCGTCGGCATCACCCAATATATACAAAACGACAAATAGCGGGGTGAACTGGAATATCAACCTGCCGGGCGAATATTTTTTTGACATCCATTTTACGGACAGCTTAACTGGATGGAAATGTATGCCGGGATTTATTGCAGGCGATTCATGTGTAAAAAAGACCACTAATGGTGGTATAAACTGGTTTAAACAAATTATACCACAGGGAGGAATTCTAACCACATCACAAATAGTGAAGTTCAGTTTTGTAAATAAAGATACTATTTGGGGTACAGGAGGACAGGCAAATTTAAACGGCGGAAGAGGTGTACTTTACAGAACTAATAATGGAGGCAGTACATGGAAATTTCAGATACCTGATACAGGTTTTGGAATACCTGCTTATGGCTCAATTCAGTTTATAAATAAGAATACAGGATGGGCATATCTTAATTCCACAGGTATTCATACAACCAACGGTGGCGATACAACCTGGCTTACACCTGTTACTCAAATATCCACAGAAAAACCAAAACAATATCAGATATTTCAAAATTATCCAAATCCGTTTAACCCAAAAACAAATATTAAATACAGTATAATATCAAACCTGAAAGGTGAAACGTCAAACGTAAAATTAATAGTATATGATATACAGGGAAAGGAAGCAGCAATACTTGTAAATGAAAAACAAAGTGCCGGTACTTACGAAGTTGATTTCTCAGGAAGGGGCTATTCTTCGGGAGTTTATTTTTATACAATGTTTATTAACGGCAGACAATATGATTCAAAAAAAATGATTCTTATAAAATAAATTATCAGAAAGGAGGTTTATTTAATAACATTAACAAATTGATAATACTATGCTATGGTATTTATGATATAAACAATACTTACCCTCTGATTTGGTGTTAATAACTTAATAACAACAAATTAAATTCTAAACAAATGAAAAACCTAAAAATTAAAAAACTGCTTCTTACATCATCCATCATTTTTTTCTCAATTATCAATTTCAGCTTTAACACATCCGTAAATAATAATCCAAATATTAACCCGCCGCCCGGTCCCGGCAACAATAACGGCAAATTTATGATCGGCTCGTTATGCTCCATGTGGGATGTAAATACTCAGCATTATTCAGATCTCAGGTTTAACCTTACACATATTTATCCAAACACAGAGTCTCTTGGTGCATTTCCAAAAGATCCTTTACGCCACACACCATCGGTGAATATTACGGGAATAACAGAATATCTTTATTCACCTGTTAATACAAGCGGCATACAGCAGACACTTAATAACGTTTATTACCGTAACCAAAGCCGTGTATTCTGGCAGCGGCCTAAAATAGAGTGGCTTGTTTACGGGCAAAGCAGTACATATAAGGCATTTCAGGATAACCCTGATTTATTTTTCTATGCTTTTAATGACGTAAACGGTGAACCTTATGAGGACTGGCAGTGGAATGAGGGTAAAACGGTTCTTCATTGCGGCCAGCCGGCGCTTGGTCCGGGAGCGCAGTATGTTTTAAAGCGCCTGAAAGCAAATACAGAACAGTCAAGAGGCGAATATGACGGAACCAGTAACCAATGGCACGCCGATAATGAAGGCGCATGGTTTGTGAAGCCGAGAATAAGAGTCAATGCAAATTTTATAAACAATTTAAACAATAGCGAAGTTGAAATATGTAAAATTCATGTGATAAAAGAGGATATTACTAATAAAATTTCACCTATTTCAATTCGTGCAAAACATTTTAGGCAATTAAATCAACAGTATAATGGCAGTTATATTGAAGAATTTTATTTTAACCAAACCCCTAATGAAGTTCCAACCGGTATCACATTTACCGGCGCATTAAATACAACTACTAATAGCTGGTGGTGTACAGCGCGGGGTACAAGGTTATTGGCGCAGGAAAATGAAGACTTTAACCATGCCGATATAAAAATTGAATGGCTTGATAATTGCGATATGTGGATTGATTATGTTAAAGTGGAAAATGAAGTGGCAGATAAGCTATTGAAAGGATATTATGATGACCCAACCCATCCAGAAAATCAATGGATTAAACAGGAAGTTGATGCAGTAAAGGACCCGCCGCCGGGGGCAACTGACCCTGTGGTGTATAATTTTTACATAGAGCTGTTTGAATACAACAACATACCCTGTATGGCTTATGTAAACCAGAAAATAAAACAATATTCCGGCGGTAAAATAGGCTTTATGGCTGATTTGCTTACCTTTTACCAAACCCATTTGAGATGGGCAGACCTTGGCGTTATTGTAACCCCTGAAAAGCTTGAGCGGAATTTTTTTGACGTTACAGGCTTTGAACAGGTATTTATAGGTGACCCTTATCCTCTTATTGCAAACCAACCTTCAGGCTGTCCCGGGGGTGAAAACCAGCAATACAGCTTAATACCTAATACTCTTAATGTTACTCCGGGCACTACAAGCTTGTATGCGCTTGCTTCCCCGCAAAACTATGATGCTTGGCTGCAGGGTTTACTTGATACAACATGTGTAATTTACGAAGGCGGACCGCTTCCTGCAAATTCATTATTTTTGATTGGTGATTTCAGGTATCTTATGCAGCATGGTAACCAGGTTTCAGCACGAACCAATAAACCATTTATAGCAATGCTCCAGGCGCATCAATGGAATCTGAACGGTGAAGTTGACAGGGAGCCTACAAATGAAGAGCAGAACCTTATGGTTAATGAGGCTGTTTCGTATGGGGCAAAAGGAATTATTTTCTGGGGCTGGGGTTCATTCCATGACCCAAACTACCCCGAATGTAAATACGCCAGGGGGATAACAGGTGAGGACGGTCAGCCTCGTCTGCAAAATGAATACGGTCAGCAGAAATGGGATACTTTAAAACGTATTACTCAGCGACTTGAACAGTGGGGTCCCACTTTGATGAGTTTTGATAATACACAAACAAGTTCGTACATATACAGGTTACCGGCTGAACGTAACTTAATGTACCAGAATGCTTATTTTTATGATATATATACTTATAAACCGGGTTCTGCGCCATTTCCGTGTGTCGAAGACTATCCGGAAGGTGACGTACCGCCCTTAAATACAATTGGTGAGTGCAAAAATGAAAGATACTTACAGATAGCTACATTCAAACAGGGACCAAATGATATTAACAATTATTTTATGATTTTAAATAAACGATGCTCACCCCATAAACCTGCTGAAAATGAAAATGGAGGAAGAAGATTAGTAAAAGTTTATTTTAACCAAAATGCAGGACAACTTGAAAGATATGAAAACTGGAAAATTACAAATATTTCTGACAGGAATCAAATGATAACTTATGTAAAAGGACAAACATTACTGGATTTTGGCTGGTTTGAGCCGGGTGAAGGAAAGATATTCAAAATGGAACCTGTTATGATCTCCGGCGGCGAACTGGCAGGCGATGAAATATTATCCGGAGAAACCTTCACCTGCGAAGCGCCTGTTTATAATAATGGATTTGATATTACTATCGAAGCAGGCACGACAATACACTTTAATGACAGCTCGCGGTTTGTTATGAACGGCGGAACATTCACAGTTGGTAATCAGAATGTTTCAGGCTCACAGAATATTACCAATGATGCAGTGAACGGTACCACATGGCTTGGTCACAGCTTTACCAATTGCGAAGTTAAAATATACGGTGCCAGCTTTACTGGTATTACAAATGATACTGCATATTCACTGAATATTGTAGACTGCCCGGTTGTGGATATAAGGAATTGCACTTTCAATAGCGCTCAAAGCCTTAAAGGAGCTGTAAATGCTGTGTTTTACAATAATCCGTTTGCAGCAGTTAGCAATGTTTATTTATACGGCAATACATTTAACTCATCTGGCTCTACTATTCCGACTGTAAATATATCAAGTTATGCAGGTCTTACTTTACCTTTAATAATTGAAGGTAATACTTTCAATAACGGTAATACTGCAATATTCCTGACCGGAGTAACAGGCGGAGCAATAAAAGGTAATACTATTACTGATAATTACTACGGACTTAATGTATTAACATCTTCAGTAGATATATTTGAAAATACAATAAACTCATCGGTAAACAGTTCAATAGGTGTATTTTCTGCGGGAGGCAGTGAAATAAGGCTGAATAAAGCAGGCAGCCTGCTTATCGGCGGACAGAATACAATTACAAATACAGGAAGTGCTTCCAATAACATAAAAGTTGAAGGAGCTGTATTTCTGCTTGCCGATGGTGAAAATGTGTTCGATATAGCTTCAAACCTGTCTGCATATCATTTATACGGCTGGTTCCCGTATTTCACAGCAGTAAACTATGATGAAACCGATAACTGCTTTAAGGTTGATAATACACCCGTAGACCCGCCTGTTAATCTGGTAACAGATGGCTACCAGGGTTCAGCATTAAGCTTTACATTCCAGCCATACTTAACGGGATGCGAAATAGAATCCGGCGGTGACGGACTGGTAATAAATCTGGGTGATGGCATTTATGATACAATATATACAGGCGGTTCAGGTTCTGGCGGCAGTAAAAGCGGCAATAATCAAATTCCCCTCTCGAGAGGGGTGTCCGGCTCTGCCGGACGGGGTGTGTTCCTTCTCACTTCTGCAAAAACCAAATACGATTCCATTAGCGTACTAATGCGTTACCGCAATTACCCGCTTGCAAGAACCAAATGTATTGACCTTATCAACACATATCCTGACAGCATTCAGAGCCTGAATGCAATTTCTAAATTGTTCCTTGCATCAACAGCATCAGATACAACAATAAACGGAGCAAATGAGCTTAAAATTTATTACGAAAACCTGATACTTAACTACCCGAACAATGTATCACTTGTAAAACGGGCAAATTACTTCATCTTAAAATGTAAAGTCAGGATGAGGCAGTACTCACAGGCACTGTCGGGATTTCAACAGATAATAAACCAGAATCCGTACAGCTACGAGGGACTTATCGCAAGGTGGGATTATATGGCAACGAGTCTGCTTGTGCAGGGTCAGGGCGGCGGCGAGCCATCAATTACGAATTACGAATTAGGAATTACGGGTGATTCTGAAGATGATATAGAGGGAAATGATGATGACAAAAAGCCTTTCACCAAAGAACAAAGGCGGGATATACGTAAATCCATCAATACAGTAATAGAAATATCCAAAAATGATGATGAGGTGAAGATAAAGAAGCTTGAAAAGAAATCAGAACTTGGAGATGTCAACGCATCAAAAGAGCTTACTCAGATGAAATCATTAAAACAGGTGGTAAAGACAGAAAAGCCAAAAAGCATAACCCAACATGTAAGGATAGTATCAGAAGATATAAGGAAAGTATTTGGAACTAACACCAGCAGTAAAGGTAATGAACCGAAGAATATTCCATTGGTATTCAGGTTATCACAGAATTATCCAAATCCGTTTAATCCGGTAACTAAAATAAACTACGACCTGCCAAGAGATGCAAAGGTTACGATAATAATTTACGATATACTGGGAAGGGAAGTAAAACGTCTTGTAAACAATGAACTTAAGACGGCAGGTTCAAATATTATTGATTTCAATGCATCGAACTATGCTAGTGGTGTCTACTTCTACCGCATAGAAGCAGAAGAGCTGAATGGCAATAAAATTGTGGATAGCAAGAAGATGGTGCTTCTTAAATAGTGAAATTTCGCAGTGAAGTAGAATTCAGCTAATTGTATATAAAAAAGGAGAGCTATAATATAGTTCTCCTTTTTTTATCACTGTTTTTGCGATAACATTATCAATAATAATTAGTTAACTTTGCTGTAAACCAGCTTCAAACAACGGAGGAAGTTACTTATGGTAGAAATTAATACTACTTATACAGGCAGCCTGCACTGCAAAGTTACACATAAAACCAGCGGTGTTACAATTGAAACCGATGCGCCGGTAGATAACCGCGGCAAAGGTGAAAGTTTTTCTCCAACCGACCTGCTTGCTGCATCGCTGGGTGTCTGCTATTTAACTACTATGGGAATTGCTGCTGAAGACAGGGGAATTAACATGACAGGCGCAACCTGCAGGGTTGAAAAACATATGAGCACTGATTCACCCCGCCGTGTTGCAAGGCTTGTTGCTGAAATTTTAATGCCTGCCGGAATTCCATTAGATAAAAGGGGAATACTTGAAGCCGTTGCATTGCACTGCCCGGTATCAAAAAGTATTCATCCCGATGTAGATGTTGATCTTAAACTGCATTTTGCAGACGGGCAGGATATGGAAGAACATCACCACCACACTGAAAAATGATCAGGCTTTGCTTCTGCTGATAAGTTTTGATGCGGTGTAAATGCTGATTGCTGCAACCGGCAGTGAGCCGACAAGGTCGATAAGATAATGCTGGCGCAGGTAAACCGTTGCTATTGCAAGCAGTGTGCCAAGCGGAAGCGTGCAGAACCAAAAGTATTTTCTACGGTAAAGGTATGCAAAATAATTTGTAATTAGTATAATCCCGAAATGCATACTGGGGAAAGTATTCCGAACAAATGATTCCCTTAAGTATTTCCCAAGATTTTCAAGATATGTATTTGTAATTGGCGATAGCCCCTGTAACGGGACTGTATAATGTTCCGGGTAAGCAATATCCGGACCGGCAGCAGGCAGAACAAGGTAAAAAATAAATGCCCCGTACCATCCCAGTACTATTGCCAGAAGGTAATTCCGCGCAGTTAAAAAAGCATCAGGTTTTTTACTGAAATACAACAGAACAAATGTTAACGTAGGAAGTACATAATATGAAAAATATGAAAGTGTTAATACTTCTGTTAATCCTTTGCTTATAAATTTTTCAAGCCAAACTGTTATATCAAATCCGAATACTGCATAATCCCATTTTAGCAGAAGGTAATCGTAATCATTGGGATTAAGCTTATGTACAAATACCTGGAATGCGCTGAAAATTATTCCGTAAAGCGGAATATGCAGGTAACTACTGAAGAATTTGAGGATTTTAGAGGAGGATCTATTTTGATAAACGGAAATTACAATAAATATCAATATTGAAACTGCCGGTGTTATTAACGTAAATATATCATTTATTCTCTCGGACTCTATATAGTAAGCAAGAATTAATATTGTTATTCCTGAAAACAGCAGGGCTGTAATATCTTCGGGGTAAAATTTATTTTTAGTTTCCGGGGATCTTTCCACTTTTATGTTCGTGAATTCAATGCATCTTCCATTTCTTTAAGCTGCTCAATTGAATTCACACCGGTTACTTCAAGCTCATCATTGGTAACTACAGTGCCTGTTTTTTCTTTCGGGATGAAGTGGAATATATCGGTCAGGTAATATTCTTTCTGACTGTTTTCAGGAGAAATCTTTGAAAGGGCATCAAACAATACTTTTGAATTAACAATATAAATAGCGGGATTTATTTCTTTTATCTTTTTCTCTTCCTCTGAAGCATCTTTTTCTTCAACAATTTTACTGAAATTGCCTTCGGCGTCACGGACAATCCTTCCGTAACCGTATGAATTCTGAAATACAGTTGTTAAAAGTGTTGCATCATTATTATTGCTGAAATGTTCATCAATCTGCTTTTCAACTGTTTCATATTTCAGCAGGGGAACGTCGCCTGAAAGTATCAGTACTTCACCGTCAAAATCCTTCAGCAGGCTTTCTGTCTGGATAACTGCATGGCCCGTACCAAGCTGCTCTTCCTGCACTGCATACTTAATTTCTTTTCCCGGAAATTTACTGTTCAGATAATTTATGACCTGCTCGCGGTGATGCCCTACAATTGGCACAACAAGCTCTGCATTAACCCTAAAAGCCAGCTCAACAACATAATCAATCATAGGGCGGCTGTTAATTTCAAACATAACTTTCGGCTTATCGGGTGATTTCATCCGCTTGCCAAGTCCGGCAGCCAGTATTGCAACAGCAAGCTTTTTGTTCCTGTCTCCTTCGGTTTTCCTGACTTTTTTCATAAGCTCGGCAAGCTTTCCCTCGAGGAAAGCAGAATTTTTATTGTGAAAATCAGTATCGGTTATCGGCATATATTTCCGGGAAAATGCGGGGGTTTAAAATTATAAGGTTAATGTTTTCAGTTCTTAAATTTCAGCAGGTGTTCTTTTTGTTTATTTTTCCAGCCGGCCTGTGATTCATAATCAACAAAATAAATTTTAAGATCTGCCTGTGATTCGTAATCAACAAAATACAGCTTAAAATCAGCCTGGCTTTCATATTCTACATTATACCATAAGCCGTCTTTGTTCGCCTGTGATTCATATTTTACCATGTAAACAGTCAGGTCAGCCTGTGACTCGTATGAAACAACATATACTTTAAGATCAGCCTGTGATTCGTATTTTACTTTATACATTTTCTGGGCAAACACCTGCCCTGTAATAAACAAAGCTGCAAACAGTAATAACAATATATTTTTTTTCATGGAAGCCTGTAGTTTAACTTTCCGGTGTTATACTTCTAAAATTTCGTTAGTGTGTTTAATATCTTTGATTTTGTTGTCTTTATCCATTAAAATTATGGTGGGCTTAAATGTTTTAAGCTCTTCTTCTGTGTAATTTGCGTATGTGATAATAATTATATGATCGCCGACAGCAGCATTTCTTGCAGCAGCGCCGTTAATACAAATTGTTCCGCTTCTGCGTTTGCCCTGTATTGCATAGCTTTCAAACCTTGAACCATTATTGATATTTACTACCTGTATTTTTTCATAAGGTATTATATCAGCTGCATCCATCAGGTCAGCATCTATAGTAACGCTTCCTTCATAATACAGTTCTGCCTGCGTAACAGTTGCCCTGTGCAGCTTTGATTTACACATTATTCTTTCCATATTTGTTGCCTTTCTTTATCCATAAAATACTATAAAACCGGTCAATTTATTGCCGGACTACAAAATTAACGCTTAATTACAATATTATCAATCAACCTAACCTTGCCGAACCTGACCGCTAAACTAACCAGTATTTTATCAATTTTAATGTTTTTCAGCGATTTTATCTCTTCCAGCGTATCATAATCATTAAACGAAATATAATCTATTTTTGTTGCCGATTTCCTTGATTTGATAAGCTTGCTCATTTGAGAGCGCAGAAAATCAATATCCCTGTTATAATTTTCAAGCATTAACTTGCGTTTTGCATATTGTAAAGATTTATAAAGATATGGCGCATCTGCCCTCTGCTCGTTTGTCAGGTAAACATTCCTTGAGCTCATTGCCAGCCCGTCAGCTTCACGGATAGTCGGGACAATTACGATCTTATTGTTTACGTTAAGGTCTTTAACCATTTTTTTTATTACAGCAGCCTGCTGAGCATCTTTCTGCCCGAAGACAGAAAAATGAGGCTGTACTATATTAAAAAGTTTAAGTACAATTGTTGTTACACCTTTAAAATGTTCAGGGCGTATTTTACCTTCAAGCCCTGAAGTTAATTTTTCAACAACTGCGTAAGTTGAAAATCCCCGGGGATACATCATTTCATCCGAAGGGTAAAAAATATAATCAGCGCCTGCATCTTTGCAGAGCTTTTCATCCCGCTTAAAATCACGCGGGTAGCGTGATAGATCTTCAGTTGGTGCAAACTGCAGTGGATTTACATAAATGCTTACAAAAACAATATCTGCTTTTTTGCGTGCTTCTTTAATTAATGATAAGTGCCCGTTATGGAGATAACCCATTGTCGGGACAAAACCGATTATTTTATTCTTTGATCTGAGTTTTGAGGTAAGGTTTTGAGTCTGACTGATAGTGCGCAGTATTTTCATTACAGGATAGCCGGTTTATAGTCTATTTATCATGCATATAAACCATAAACTGGTACAGTTTATCCTTCAGGTCTTTCCTGTTCACAACACAGTCCAGGAAACCGTGCTCCTGCACAAATTCAGCATGCTGGAATCCTTTAGGCAGGTCTTTGCCTGTAGCCTGTCTAACTACACGGGGACCGGCGAAACCTATCAGCGCATCGGGTTCGGCAATATTAACATCACCCAGCATGGAAAAGCTGGCGGATGCTCCGCCTGTTGTTGGATCTGTTAAAACAGAAATGTAAGGAAGCTTATGCTCTGCAAGCTTGGCAAGCCAGGCAGATGTTTTTGCAAGCTGCATAAGCGAAATTGCTGCTTCCATCATTCTGGCGCCTCCGGATTTTGAAATAATTATATATGGGCATTTTTCCTTTATAGCTTTCTGGATTCCGCGGGCAATTTTTTCACCTACTACAGAACCCATCGAGCCGCCGATAAAATTAAAATCCATTGCGCTTATGACACACTCTTTGCCGTTAATTTCACCGTGTGCATTCCTGATAGCATCATACAGCCCGGTTTTTTTTATTGTGTCGTTTATCCTGTCTTTATACTTTTTTGTATCAACAAAATCCAGCGGATCCTTTGAAATTACTTTTTTATCTAGCTCTTTATAATCACCTTTATCAAAAAGCAGCTTAAAATATTCTTCGCTTCCTATCCTGAAATGGTAATCGCATTTAGTACAGAGGTAATAGTTGTTTTCCCACTGTTTTTTGTGCATAATTTCATCGCACTTCGGACATTTTATCCAGTGGCCTTCTTCAAGCTCCTTTTTTTCCTGTGTTGCAATATTCTGTTTTGTACGTTTAAACCATGCCATCGTTTTTTTCCTCTGAATATCCTGAAATTGAGTTAAGGTTTCTTTAAATTAAATTCTTTTATATAAAACGGCTGAACTTTCTGCGAGTCTATTAAATAGCCTTCATTAAAATATTTAACTGACAGGTTTGCCAAAGATTCAGGCTCTGAAGCACCGTTTTTTAAATTAATTATGCTAAAATAGCAATGTTTTAATTGAGTTTCATCGTCAAAATCTCCCACAACTACAGCTTCATTATTAAGCAATTTTGATATATTTTCAATATTTTCTGCGCCAAAAGAAGAAATTATACCCTTTTCAATTACCGCATAATAATATTCCGGCAGTTTTGAAGGAATAATAACGCAGTATTTTTTTGTGCTGTCTGAATCAGGTACACGCTGAAGCAAAAGCTCAAAATTATTTACAGGTATCAATGGTTTGTTTATTCCGAATGCTATTCCCTTGGCAAGGGATAAACCCACCCTTATGCCGGTAAACGAACCGGGGCCAATTGTTACAGCAATTGCATCAAGCTCTTTAAAGCTTATCCGGGATGATAAATTCACAAGGCAGTTAATAAGGTTATCCGGCTTTCCTGCAGTATTGCTGCTATTGAATTCATTTGAATAAACTGTACTTAAACCGTTTCCGTCATATAATGAAGCAAATGGATTTTTATCACCGGAATTTATAAGCAGCAGTTTCAAACTTTAGGTCTTTCTATTTTTATCCAGCGGTGTTCTTCACTTTCTTCCGTATGTGCAAGCCTGATCTTTATCGTATGGTTTGGCAAAAGTCTTTCAGCATGTTCTGGCCATTCAATTAATATTATATTTCCGCTGTTAAGGTAATCTGTAAATCCCATGGAATTAATTTCATCTTCCGTTTTCAGACGGTAAAGGTCAAAGTGGTATACAGTTCCTGCAGTTCCGGAATAATATTCATTTACTATCATAAATGTAGGAGAGTTTACATTATCCTCCACTCCAAGCCCTTTGCATATTCCTTTAACGATCCTTGTTTTGCCTGAACCAAGCTCACCATAAAGCGCAATAACATCACCGTTTTTCAGTGATTCAGCAATTTTTTTGCCGAGAAAAACAGTTTCTTCCTCGTTTTTGGTGGTAACGGCAAAATCATGCTCCATAGTATTTTACAATAAGAATTTTTAATTCAGAAATTCGTAGCCGCAGCCTTTAGGCTGCGTCTTAAAAAAAGATAATGATCATTTATTATTCAATTTCATCTAAATTATACATTGTTGATCCTTTAAAAGGATAGTCTTTCCAACTTGAGACAAGTCCTTTTCTCACAGGATTATTTAGTATATAATAAAATTGATTTTGCAGATCCTGATCATTTCTGATAATATGATCAAAAAAATCTTTTTGCCACCTGTCGCCAAATTTAATTTGAGAGAACCAATATCCTGATTTTTGTTTGAAACGTTTAATGAAATTTAACGGATCAGAAACATCATTTTTTCCAACTGTTATTATGTGGAAATGATCTGGCATAAATATATAAACCATTAAATCTATATTACATTTTATTGCTTCATTTAAAAGAAAACTTTCAATTTTTAGAAAAACCGGAAAATTATTAAGAGTCGATTTATTAAACATCATACATCCTGTTATTGAAACAGCTTTTAAGCCTGAATAATATATTTTTTCTAACCTGTGATTTTTTTCTCTTATTTTATTCAATTATTAATACTTTTTTTGATTTTTTTAACTTTTTTATCCAAAATTAAGTATAAAATCAGCGCAGCCTAAAGGCTGCGGCTACGTTTAAATAAATAATATTATATAAAAAATCAAAGATTTCCGAATAATCTGAAATTTTTACACCTTCGGTTCCAGGGTTATTACGGGTAATATTAATTCTTCCATCGAAATGCCGCCGTGCTGGAATGTATTCTTGTAATGATTAAGGTAATAATGATAATCGGTCGGGTAAACAAAATAAAAATCTTCTTTTGTAACAACATAATTGACGATACCGCCGCGCTTTGGAAGTTTATAATCCTGCGGATTCCTGATAAAAATTGCCTGGCGGTCATCTATCTTTACATTCCTGCCGTATTTATAGCGCAGGTTTGTTGATGTTTCCCTGTCGCCAAGCACCTTGGCTCCGCGCATACAGCGTATGCTTCCGTGATCCGTTGTTACTATGATCTTTATATCTTTCTGCTGTGACAGGATTTTGAACATATTAAAAAGAGACGAATGCTCAAACCATGACTGTGTTAATGAGCGGTAAGCTGATTCATCCGGCGCAATTTCCTTGAGCACGGCATTATCAGACCTGTTATGAGCCAGTATATCAACAAAATTTACAACAATGGCATTAAGATGTGTATTTGAAAAGCTTGATATTTTGTTTTCAATACCTTTGCCGAAATCAGCATCCAGTATTTTAACATAACGCAGCTCATTTTTCAGCTTAATTCTTTTCCTGTCCAGAAGTTTCTGCAAAAATTCTTTTTCATAATTATTTTTGCTGTTCTCATCATCTTCGCCTTTTGCAAAAAGCTCGGGGTAGTGTTTTTCTATTTCACTGGGGAAAAGACCGCTGAAAATTGAATTCCTTGCATACGGCGTTGCAGATGGAATTATTCCGTAATGAAAATCCTTTGATATTTTAAAATAATCATAAAGCATTTTTTCCATCAGCATCCACTGGTCTAGCCTTAAACAATCAATTACAAAAAAGAAAACTGATTTATTGGAATTAAGCTCTGGGAATACGTATTTTTCAACAATTCCATTGGAAAAAACAGGACCTTCTTTTTTGCCGTGGATCCACTCAAGATAATTGCGCTCAAAAAACCTGCAGAACTCTGCATTGCATTCTTTGCGTGTTGCCAGAACAGTTTCCTTTAATCCAAGCTCAGGATGTTCATCAAGCTCCATTTCCCATTGAGTGAGGTCGCTGTTAATTTTTATCCAGTCATTATAATCCAGCGGCTCCATCATAGACATATTGATCTTATTCAGTTCCTGGATATAGTCGCGTGAAACAGTTTCACTTTTAATGCGTTTGCCTTCAAGGAATTTTTTGCATACCAGTAATATCTGGTTTGGGTTAACCGGTTTTAAAAGGTAATCAGATATCTTTGCGCCGATGGCATCTTCCATCAGGGTTTCAGTTTCGTTTTTGGTTACCATTACCACCGGAACATTCGGCTGTATCTCTTTAATTGAAGCAAGAGTTTTTAATCCACCCATACCTGCCATCATTTCATCAAGAAAAATAAGGTCGAAATCCTTATCCTTCACCAGGTCAACAGCATCTTCGCCGTTTGTAGCTTTTTCCACAAAATAGCCTTTATCTTCAAGAAAGAGGATGTTTGAGCGTAAAAGCTCAATTTCATCATCAACCCAGAGAATTTTATTCTTCAATTTTTCCATTTTTAAGTGTTTTTGTTATAAAATGGCTGTTTCAGCAGCCGGGATTAAAATAGTAAATTGATTTTCTAATAAGATATGGCTATTTTTGTAATTAAATCTGAATTAAGCAATAATAAATCTATAATTTTAGTATAAAAAGGACAAAAATTAGATGCCATTAAGACATAAATCAGCTCAAAAAAGAGCAAGGCAGACACCTAAGCGAACTGAATATAATAAACACTTTAAAGCTAAAATAAAATCCGCTTTAAAAAATGTTTCTTCCGCTAAAGATAAAGATACTGCCTCCAAAGAGCTGAAAAAGGCTGTAAAAGTTCTGGATAGAGCCGCTGTAAAGGGAATTATTCACAGGAATAATGCAGCAAATAAGAAATCAAAACTTACAAAAGCTGTAAATAAACTAAAGTAAATCAATCAATCAGATGACACTAAGTTCTCTGATTAGTATAAAGTATTTAAAAAAAAGGAGCTATTTAGCTCCTTTTTTTATTTCATCAATTTTCTCCGTAATCCATATTCCGTTGGCTATGGTTTTATCACCTTTTACCTGTTTCCTGATCTTCTCCATTTCAAAATCATCGTTTGATTCCATTGCCTGTAAAAGACGGCTCATGCAGCTTACAAATTTGATATTGTTGCTTCTTAATACATTGCTTACATGAGGGTTCTTTTCATAAAAATGCCTGGTTGTATCAAGAAAGCTTTGCAAAGTTTCAAATTCTTTCATTTCGAAATACGTTCTTATATATAGTGTCTTTACGTATATTTTATCAAGTGTGTCTATGAACTCAACTTCGCTGAGATATTCAAGAACTTTTCCGTACTCTTTCTTAAGATAATACAGGTGGGCATAACAAAGCATTTTTGTCGGTTTTTGATAGGAAGGCTTAAGCTTTGGTGCATACTCTTCTATATATTTTACAGCCCAATCATATTCCTTTAAATAAAGCGCATTGCCAAGTATCTGCATAAAGGTTACCTTTGGCAAAATTCGGCTTATTAGAACAATTTCCTGTTTAAGCTTAAACTTATCGAGCTCAAAGTTTGCCTGTCTTAAAGATGCATCTCCTTCATTCATTTTCTGCACACAGTAATTTGTAAGCTCTGCTGCTACCAAATGTTTTTCTTCTTTGGTGAAAAGATGATGGTTTTGTTCAAAAAGCTCCATAAGCCTGAAAAAATGTTCCTTATTATTGTATTCCAGCGAAAGCATTATTGTTTCATGATATATATCCAGTACTGCCGCATATTTAAATTTGGTTTTATATGCATACTCAACAATTTTATCAAGCTTAAGATTTGTAACAAACTTATAAGGCATTGATTCTTCATATGGTTTATTATACATGCTTTTGCTGGTTCGCATACTGCCAATAATATCAGAAATTTCCCTCATAAAGTGCAGGATAATATAATTTCCCTTTTTGTCAACCAGCTCAGGAAGATATTTCTGTGTGTCTTCAATAAAATGGTATGCCATTCTGCCGTCTTCCAGCTCTGCTTATTGTCTGAAATATGCTGACCCGATCCCAAGGCTGTCAAGAGCAGATTCCATTTCATTCAGCTTTTTTTTATAATACGAAGAAAGCCTCCTTTCAAGGAATTCTTCAGCTACCTGCCGCTCTCTTCCGAATTTATCTCTTCTTAAAGAAACATACATTAAAAAGTCCTCACACATTGCAAGCACAGAAGAGGACATATTCCAGATTATTTGTTTATTGTACTTTTTGCCCGGGTAAATTTTAGAATAAATGTATTCCGGGGTCATTTTCTCATCTTCAAATTTGGGGTAGAATTTCTTGAGCTGGTTAAAAAAGGGAATGTAATTTCTTCCCCTGTTAAAAAAAGGGGATGAAATGAATTTTTCGAACTCTTTCATTTCGTTTTTCGAAAAAGTCCTTAATATATTGATGAGTTTTAAATTATTCACATGATTATCCTGATTAGTCTGAGATCCCTAAAAACCTTAAAAATAAGGCTAAAATCAACACTTCCTATATTATAGAAGTTAAATTTACTGATTAGTTTCAATAAATATATTATTTGCTGAGTCTGCCTGTGAAAACTATCTTTGATACAGAATTGAAAATCATAAAATGAAAAACAACAGCAGAAAAAAATTCAGCAAGACTTCAAAGCAATCCATGATCAGAATAGCGCTGATAAACGGATACAGTTTTAATGAAATTCTGCCGAAAATATTAACCCGGGAATCAGAGAATATAAAAAAAATAAAAAAGAAAAAAAAACTATTATAAAAACACAATTAAACAGAAATATCAATAAAGAATAAAGAAGGGAATACAAAAAAATGAAAATCGTAAAATATTTAAAGCTCATTATACTGCCATCAATTTTACTTGCAGTTATAATAACAGGTTTTACGCTGAAAAAAAGTGATAACAGCAGCTTTGAAAGGCAGCCAGCGGCTGAATTAAAACAGGTGGAATTTTTATCTTCGTTTTATTATAAACCTGCCGGAGATACAAGACTGTGGCACATAATAAACAAATACGGCAGTGATTCGAACGGAATATTTGAGATTAATAATTCAGCTTACACATTTACCGCAGATTCAGTAATAGTAATAAATGAAATAGCTTCAATGCCTGATTGGGATCATTATGTTACAGGTTTAATTTTTAAAAAGAACTGATTTTATAATTAAATACATTCAAAAAAACAAAGAAAGGATAAAACAAATTGAAACAGGGAATAATAAAACTTTTAATTGGGGGTTTAATGCTTACATACTTGCTGGTCACAGGATGCAGCAATAACGGACCAACAGAACCGTTAAACAATTATAATGTGACTTTTCAGATATCACAAAGGATAAATCCCAGCGGCAGTGTGCAGTTTATATTTCAGCCTTCAGCTAATGCAAAAATTTCTTCAGTGGTAAGCAGGTACCGCGCTGAACAGTTTACAGACTCTCTTGTATACGGCAACCCGGATTATATCTACAGCAAAGACAGCGCATATATAATCAATAATTATACGGGAGTTACTCAGGGGCAGCAATGGCAGTTTGAATTTACCGGGAAAGCACCGGCTGCCAATAACACGTATAAAGTAACAACAGACTACACAGTTCAATAAAAATATTTAAAATTATAAACAAAACAAAAAACATTAAATTATTTAATTAAGAAAGAAAAAAATGAAAAATTTAAAAACCATTTTAACATTAATTTTTACAGTATTTGTTTTAACCGGCGCTTCATTTTCACAGCAGGGAGTTAGCCTTGGAATTGAAGGGGGATTGAATCTTGCAAATGCAAATTTAAAGCCAACTTTAAACAATGGTTCAAAAACAGGGTTTATGGTAGGCGGATTTGTTGATATCGGGGTTTCAAAATATGTTTCCATAAAGCCGGCTATCAGGTATATTACAAAAGGCTTTGAGATAAGAAACAATTTCGGGGTTACATATACCGAAAACTTAAGTTACATTGAATTTCCTATGCTCATAAATGTAAATCTTCCGCTTAACCAGGTTAAGCCATATTTTGAACTGGGACCTACTTTAGGGATACAGCTTTCCGCAAGCGAAGAAGCAACAGACGGTGTAAACTTCCAGGAAAATGATGTATCTACTGCTTATGAATCGATTGATTTCGGGTTATATTTCGGCAGCGGTATGGAATTTAAAGTTGCAGATAAAACCGATCTTTTTACAGGTATTGGATATTCACTAGGTTTTTCAAACATACTTAAAGGAACAATAACTGCAAAAAATAACGGCTTCAGGTTTACAGCCGGTGTAAAATTCGGATTATAAGTAAAAGGGAATTCTATACAGCATAAAACAGGGGCTTAATGCCCCTGTTTTATTTTCAAAGATATGTTAATTTATTATGATATAATAAATATTCTTCATGACTTACTCATTCAGTTTTTCAAGCAGCCAGTTTGCAAAGGGCATTTCTTTATCTGCTTCAAGCTTTTTTTTGAGTACAGCAATGGCTGCATCATCATTTTTTTCCTGTGCATTAATTGCGCTGTTGAGCGCATTTAGAAATCTTAAAAAATTCGTCCTGGTGGTTTGCGATAATGAGTTTGCCGAAGAAATAAAATGTTTGGCTGAATCAATCTGGTATAAAAGCTGTTCTGTATCTTTAAGCTCGTAATATGCCCTTATGTAAAGTGTTTTTACGTAATATTTGTCACGGGAATCTATAAACTTAACATCTTTCAGATTCCCGATTACTTTATCAAAATTTTTCAGCTTTAAATTAAGAAACGCCATTGCTAATGCGCGAACCGACTTCTGAAAAGATGGTTTAAGCCTGGGTGCGTATTCATTTATATAATCCAGCGCCCAGTCTGTTTTATTTATCGTTAGGGCATTCCTTAATATCTGGATAAATAAGATTTTCGGAATATTTTTATTGTTATTGCTGTATCCCACTTTAAGCTCCAGGTTATTGATTTCGAACTGGTATTCCCTGAAATCAGTAATTCCGAAATTCCCTTTCATTGAGCAGTAATTTGCCAGTGTTGTTATCCAGGAAATTTTTTCATTTACAGAGAATTTATCGATATTTCTTTCGAACAGCTCTTTAAGCCTGATAAAAAATTTTTCATCTTCAAATTTCAGAACCATCATTATAGAACAATACAGCATATCCATCACATCGGCGTTTTCAAATTTATTTTTCCGCGCATATATAATGATATTTTCCAGATCAAGATTTTTTACAAAATTCAGCGGAAGGTTAAGGGTAAATTCGGCGTTAAACATATATGCATTTGCTTTCAGATCATTTATCACACCTGAAAGCTCCCGCATTAAATGCATTATGGCATTTTCTCCCTTTTTAATGATATGCTGTGAAAGCAAATGCTGGGTATCTTCAAGGAAATGGTACAGCATTCTGCCTGACTCAAGCTCTGTCTTAAATTTAAAATAATTTTCGCTTATTCCAATTTTTTCAAGGTCTTTTTCCATTTCATCAAGCTTTTTAGCCTGGTAATGTGAAAGCTTCCGGTTCAGGAATTCATCTGCAAGCAGGCTGTTCTTTACATGCTTTCTTCGTTCAAGTGCGCGGTATATCAGGAATTCTTCAGCCATTTTCTGAAGTGATGAAGTGATGTTCCAGATTACCTGTTTATTGTATTTTCTTCCGGGATAAAGCTTGCTATAAATATTTTCAGGCAAAAGTTCTTCATTATCAAATTTTGGATGATATTTTTTGATATATGATATAAAAGGCACATAATTTCTGCCTTTGCTGAAAAACGGAGACGAAATGAATTTTTCAAATTCATTCAGCTCATTTTTTGAAAATGTTCTTAAAATATCCGCTAATTTGGAATTTATCACACTTTTAACTGTTTATTGCTGATTAGTTAAGGCTTGTTAAAACCCTTTAAAATTGCCGTTTTTTAAAGATTTTGTGAAATTTATACAATTTAACGATGTTTAGTTCTCAATTAAAGTCTCTTTGTTAACCCCCGGTTTTACAAATATCTTTGTATGTATTTAAAATTTGGGTAAAATATAAAAGGAGATTTTAAAATGAGCAGCAAAATTCAGCTAAACGGGCCCTGCAGAAGCATCTGGGGACCTGTTGTGACAAGATAAAAAGTACAGGATTTAAAATCAGTAAATAACATTTACTTTTAAGTCCTGAAAACAATAAAGGAGCTAATTAGCTCCTTTATTGTTTAATTCTTCAGTTTTTTCAACCAGCCAGTATTTTAAAGCAATATCTGTCCTTGATTCCATTTGTTTTTTCAGGAACAACACATCTTCATTATTATAATTGTTTTTTATTTTGAACAGCTGGTTGAAGAAATTCAGAAAATTTAAATAGTCATTTTTTACCAGTTCAGGTACAAGTTTGTTGTTAAGCAGATAATGACGGAATGTATCCATTAACGATTCAGTTGAATCTGTGGCATTCTGTTCGTAATAAATCCGGAGTGTTAGCGATTTAATGATCAGCTTGTATGAAAAGTCTTTTGTATCGACTTTTGCCAACAGGTCCAGTGCTTTATCAAAATCTTTTTCATAAAAAAACCTTAAAGCTTTGCAATAGTTAATTGTATCATTTATATGCTCAACAGGCAGCCTTTCCATGTATTCATTGATAAAGCCGTCTAGAAATTTATAATCTTTTTTTCGTAGCGCAAGGTCAGCAGTAGCAATAAAAAAAGTATTGCTCATGTAAAAATGGCTCTTAAAAATTCCTTTATTCAATATAGTTTTATAAAGACCGAAGATCTCATCAATATATTTATTGCTGTTCTCGTCAAATTTTGACCGCATAAACTTTGCCAAAGAAGCATAAATATTATACAATTCATTAAAATCAATAATGTCTGAATATTTTTCAGTCATATTTTTCAGATTTGTATAATACTGTTCGCCTCCCTTTAAAGTTAGCATAAGGTCGTAATACTGCAGAAGTATCAGAGGCTTTGTTTTTTCTGTATTTGCAGATATATAATTTACAACTTCATCCAGAAAGCTGAGCTTAAAATCAAAATCAAACAAAAATTTTTGCTGATATATCATAAATGAATACAGCCTTAACACCTGCAGCAGGAAATAATCGATGAAATTATCCAGCTGTTTCTGAAGAATGTCCTTTTCGTAATAAAGCTGGTTGTTGGTTACATTAAGGATATTCTGGTTTTCGAAAAAGAATTTAACAAAATAATAGTTTTCATCTTTAAATTGATTATTTTCAAGCTTCTTTGATGCCCTTTTGTAATTGATCTCAAAGAGTTTTTTCAGCTTTCGTTTTCTGAGCTCTGTTAAAAGGAATTTATCAGATTCAAAACCCTGTTCCTTATAACCGGTATACGCAAGATATTCTTCCGCCAGCTTAAGCATATCTGACTCCAGGTTCTTCAACTTTGAATAACTGTAAGGCTCACCCGGAAAAACCGCGCTGTATATTTCTTCGGAATTAAAACCTTTTTTAGAAAAATCAGGATAATATTGTTTCAATTCCTTATAGAATTTTATTACACTATTTAAACGGTTAAAAAATGGTGAGTTAACAAATCTTCCGAATTCTTTGAATTCATTTTTTGAAAAGGTTTTCAATATTTCTGTTAACTTTGAATTTTTCATATCATTAATTTTAAGCTAAAAATAAACATAATTTTCTTTAAATAAAGGCTAAATTTAACGTTATTATATAGATCAGACAAAAATTTCAAGTTAAAAATTGAAGGAATTTTCTTTGTTTGTACCTGTATCTGTGATGTAGTTTTGCAGCAGTTAATCAATAACACAATAAATAAAAATAAAAGGAGATTAAAATGTTTACAAAATACTGCAAAACCATCTGTTCAATAATTCTAGCATCAGCTTTATTGTTTCCGGCAGCTGCTACTGCTCAGCTCACACAGCAATGGGTATACAGGTATGATAACAGCGGTTATGATTTTACAACAAATAACTGTTCTGTAAAAGATGCAGCCGGAAATCTTTACCTGGCAATAAATGCATACGGCAGCAACAATGATATTAGAATAGTAATAATGAAATTTTTGGCTAACAGCCCGGGATTTCCCGTTTGGATTGCTTATTATGGAACTCCAAACATAAATGAAGTAGCTAATGCAATAACACTGGATAATTTCGGAAATGTATATGTTGCAGGTCAAATTTCCAATAATAACGCATGGGACGCTTTAATTGTAAAATATAATAATAACGGGATCCTGCAGTGGGCCGGACAGTTTAACGGGGCGGCCGGAACCAATGATATTGCCACATGTATATCAGTTGATCCTTCAGGAAATGTTATAATAGCAGGCTCAACACAAATATCTGCAAGTAATACAGACTACCTTGTTATTAAATACAGCGGGTCAGCTGTAATGCAATGGGTGAGAACTTATGACGGACCTTCCGGCGGGAACGACGCTGATGTTGTAAATGCTGTTGATTGTGATGCTTCCGGAAACATTGTGGTGACCGGTAAAGCCGGCTGGACTAATGCGGGGTATGACGTAGTAAATTTAAAATATACTCCCTCAGGAGTAGCCGGGGCAACCAGGTATGACGGAGCCGAACATAAAGATGATGAAGGAAAAAAAGTTGTTTTTGACCAGTCAGGAAATTATTATGTAACCGCAAGTACTATTGAAAGCGGCAATAACTCGGAAATTACTACAATGAAGTTCTCTTCAACTAATGTTCCGCAATGGACAAGATATTATGATTATGCAACCGATGAGCCCACAGATATGAAAATAGATGCTTCCTCAAACGTATATGTTACCGGTTACAGCTCCGGAAATAACAATGGCAGGGATTATGTTACAATTAAATATCACACAAACGGAACGCAGCTTTGGCTTCAAAGGTGCAATGAAGGTGATGTACCGCAATCCCTTGATTTTGATGAAGCAGGCAATGTTTACGTAACAGGTGAAGCTGACGGAAACGTAGCGACTGTTAAGTATAACTCGTATGGTGTGCAGATAGGAACCGTTGCAATCTATAATAGTCAGTCAAACGGGTTCGATAGGGGAGTAGCAGTAACCACAAACAATAACGGTTCCAATATTTATGTTGTATGTATGAGCGCATACACTGACGTAGAGGTCATCAGGTACTCCCAGTTAGTAGGTGTTTATAATTCAAACACAGAAGTTCCGGAACGTTTTCAGCTTTCTCAGAACTATCCCAACCCGTTTAATCCTTCCACTGTTATAAAATTCAGCCTGCCCATCGGCGGTCATGTAAAGCTTTCAGTATTTGATATATCAGGTAAAATTGTTGAAGAGCTTTTAAACGAAAAGCTTGAAGCAGGAAATTTCAGTATAGACTTTAATGCTTCACAGCTATCAAGCGGAGCTTATTTTTACCGCATAGAAACTGAAGGGTTTACGGATACCAAAAAAATGATACTGGTTAAATAATAATTCTTTAAAACAAAAAAGGAGCTTAAAATTAAGCTCCTTTTTGTAATTAGCTTCTGTGAATTACTTCACGAGTATCATTTTATTTACCTGTTCAAAATCACCTGCTTTAAGCTTATAGAAATAAATTCCCGAACTTAAATTTAATGCCGCTGCATCTACTGAAACTTCGTACATGCCTGCATTTTGCTGCTGATTTACAATTACTGCAACTTCTTTTCCGGTTATATCATATATAGCAAGCTGAACATAGCTGTTCCTTGGCAAACCATAAGTAATTTGGGTTACCGGGTTGAACGGGTTTGGATAATTTTGCTTCAATAAATATTTCGATGGAATTGTTACTGTCTGCGGAATACCTACGGTATTTCCATAAGTTATTTCAATCATCCAGTCATCAAGAGTGCTGTTAAATCCTGTTGTTGCATCATCAGTGTATCTTAAGACCCACATTCCGTTTGGAGTTCTGCCGTCAAATACGTTAAGCGGAGTTTCAGGTCTGAACCTGCCTGTGAAAGGAACTGTGCCTGCAGTTATAGCTATGGTTGCTTCATCATCAAAAATAGTATTCACATAACTATCACCTGAGCCACCGTTATCAGTAGTAAGCTCACTTTGCTGGCTTCCTTTGAATAAAAATACATCTACATCCTGGTCATCCCTGTTTGATATATTTAATTTTACATCAACATCAATTACGCTGTCATTAATTCCGGATACAAATATGGTATCAAAAATTGTTGTGTTATTTAAACAAAGCTTTGGTGTTGTGGTGCTGGTCTGAACGCGGTATTTCCCGATCTTATATGTAAAAAAGCTCGGCGGAAAAACCGTTCCTGGCGGATTTACACCGGAGCCTCCTTTAGGCAGGGTAGAAACATTCGGGGCAAGCGCTGTATCCTGTGCAGCAAAATAATATTCTACCGTTGAGCCTGTTGCCTGGCCCGGAATTGTAAACTTAAATGTATCAAGCACTGTGGTATTCGCAAATACAGTGAAAAATGAGCCGCCATTAACCCTGTAGTACAAGCGCGGCCTGTTATTGCCTGTGCCTAACATTTTATTATCCCTTATAACTGCTGATATATTTCTTGCCAGTGAGTCCGGGCTGGAAACCTGCGGTTTATCATGGAAAATATCCGGTTTTACCCTGTCAAAAAGGCTGCTCATTAATGCAAGAGAAAGCCTTGCATTAATACTGCCGTAACCCATTTCGTTGTTCCACATACCATATTCATTATTGGTAGTATAGCTGTACCCGCCTACTTTTTCTGCGCTTAATGATATAAGCGCTTCTACTTCTTTGCGTGTTAAATTAGGGTTAGCTGAAATTACAAGTGCGCAAACGCCAGCGGCGTTAGGTGTTGCGCTTGATGTGCCGTTGAATGAATTATAATAATCTCCGGTTGAGTATCCCGGTGTTCCAACCCTGTCTGTAGTATAGATCCTTGTACACGGTGCAACAATATCCAGCGTTGGTCCAAAACAAGCGCCCCATGTTTCACCTGAACAGCCGTCAGTCGGGCTTTTTCTTTTATTGCACGGAGTTAATCCGCCAACAACAACCATTTCTGCCAGCGGTGAAATTGCAGGAAATCTCATCGGGCTTGTATTTTCATTACCCGATGCATAACAGCAAACAGTGCCTTTTCCGTTTCTCCCGAATCTTGCAGCATCGTTGATTGCATTTATCATTAAAGAGCTTGCTCCGCCTACAAATCCCCATGAATTGCTTAAAACGGCAGCGCCGTTCTGGTATGCCCAGATTGTTCCGAAAGCAGCAACATGGTAGCCCGGAATACTTCCGGCTGAATTGATTATTTTTATAGGCATGATTTTACACCTGTAAGCTACACCTGATACTCCAATTATATTATTTCCTATAGCGGCTGATATTCCCGCACATGCAGTGCCGTGGTTTCCGTCATCATTCGGGTTGCCGTCATTGTTTGCAAAATCATAACCAAATACCCGGCTTATATCAGGATGTGTAGTATCAACACCTGTATCCAGAATAGCAATAATTACAGTGCTGTCGCCTTTAGTTACATTCCATGCGCTGTCAACATCCATATCAGCATCAGCAATTACGTTAGGCGGATTGGTAGGAACATTAGTTCCTGTATTTCTTAATGCCCACTGCATGGGATAAAACGCATCATTGACTGTATCGCAAAGTACATTAGTAACATACAGGCTCGGTTCAGAATAATTCACAAAACCGTTCTCATAATACCTGTTTGAAACTTCCATAGCATTAAGTCCGGCTGAATTATTGTTAACTCTTGCAAGGAATGTTTCTCCGCCAGTTACATTGATCTTTTCGACAATTTCCACACCGTTATCCCTGTTAATATTATCTATCTGGCTTTTTGAAATGTTTTGTTTGAACTGGAGTATAAGCAGGTCGCTTAAACCATAGAAAGTTTTGTTATCGTTTACTCCGCGGGGGGTGAAAGCATGATTAACATTTTCGAAAATGCTTTCTTTTCTTAGATCATTTAAAAGCCTCGAGTAATTATCATCATTCAGCGGGTATTTAAGCTTTACGAAGTTTTCATCTGCAGTTTGTATGCCGCTTCTGCTTAAATCTACTTGCGGGTATTTTTGAAATACCTGCTGAACGCTTTGCATAGAAACATTTTGTTTTAGTGTGATAAATATTACATCATTTGAGGGCTGAAGATAGAATTTTTCACCGTTAAAATAATAAAAACCGGTGATGCTTCCGGATGTTCCGGAGTTGTTTGTATTGAATAAAAAGCCAAAGAAACCAATACAAACTACAATTAAAAGCAGTTTGATGAATTTTTTCATGGCGGTTATAGTTAATTATTAAAAAAATCTTCAGTATAACCAGCAGTAATTTCAAAATTTAATTTTTTAAATTTTGAATATATATAATAGTGTTATTTTATTTCAGTTTTCTTAATGCTTTTCTCAGGCTTTCGATAACTTTTTCAACTTCTTCGAGCCTGCAGGTGCCTACAGATAAACGGTACCAGGTTGAGTCATCTGAGTCACCGAATGCAGAAAAAGGAACAATTGCAACACGCGCTTCTTCAAGCAGGTATTTAGTCACATCTTTTGTTGCAGCAAGCAAAGTGCCGTCTTCTTTTTTCTTTCCGTGAAGATCGAACTGTACAGTTAAATAAATTGCTGCCTGCGGAGCTATTGCATCAACTTTATGCCCTTCATCCTTTAAAGATATGAAACCATTGTAAAATCCTTCAAGCCTGTCGTGCACTTCTTTTTTAAATCTCTTCAGGTAATTATCTACATCTGCTGTTCTGGCAAGATATTTTGCAGTTGCAACCTGTTCTGCTTTAGGCGCCCATGCGCCAAGATGTGAGAGGATTGATTTCATCTTGCCTATTACCCTGGCCGGTCCAACCGACCAGCCGACCCTTACCCCTGTTGCAGCAAACGCTTTTGAAAGTCCGTCAATAAAAATTGTATAATTTTTCATTTCAGGTATAAGGCTAACCGGGTTAAAATGCTCGGTTTCGCCGTATGTTAATACCCAGTAGATCTGGTCATACATCAGGTAAACAGGTTTTTCGTTTTCTCCCCTTCTGTTGTTTTCTTCAACTATCAGCTCGCAAATTTCCATCAGGTCTTTTTTCGAAAATGTCGTTCCAGTAGGATTTAGCGGTGAGCATAAAGCAATCAATGCTGCATCTTTAATGTGCTCTTTAAGCTCTGCTGCAGTAGGCATAAAATGATTTTCAGGCTTAGTATTGATTTCAATTTTATTTGCATGTGAAAGGTGTGTGTAATGATTGTTATTCCATGACGGAACCGGGAATAATACAGTATCTCCCGGCTGTACCAATGTCTGAAAAGTTGCATATATAAGCGGTCTTGCGCCTGCAGACATAAGCACTTCCGTTGCCGGATTGTAATCTATCCCCTCTTTTTCTTTCAGGAATTTTGATACAGCTTTTCTTGTCTCAAGCATGCCATCTGCAGGGGGATAGTTTGTTTCGTGGTTAGTGTATGCTTTAATTATTTCTTCTTCAAGCTCTGCGGGAATCGGGAAAACCTTCGGGTCAAAATCTCCGATTGTTAAATTGTGGATCTGCTCACCCTGTTTTATCTTTTCATTTATTTCACCGGCAAGCTTAATTATTTCAGAGGCAATCAATGTCTCTGCCATTTTTGATACTCTAAGGGTTTTTTCCTTTACTTCAATTATCTCTGTATGCATAGGAATTCTGATAGGTTAATGATATTTCAAAATTAACTAATATTAATTACATACAAAATCCAAAATGGAACAGAATCTGTGTTATAACAATCTTTATACCATTGCTATAACTTCAATTTCAACCAGCGCATCTTTTGGCAGGCGGGCAACCTCTACGGTTGATCTTGCCGGCTTTGAATCGCCGAAATATTCTGCATAAACTTCATTCATTGCTGAAAAATCATTCATATCTTTTATAAAAACTGTAGTTTTTATTACGTTTTTCAAATTGCTGTTTACTTCTCTAAGTATTGAATTAATGTTTTCCAGAACTAATTTAGTCTGCTCTTTAATATTACCGCCTTTAAATTCTCCCGTTGCCGGATCAATAGCTACCTGGCCAGAAGTATATAATATCTTTTGATTTTCCCAGCTTAATTTTACAGCTTGTGAGTATGGTCCAATAGGCTCAGGCGCATTTTTTGTATATATAATATCTTTCTGCATATATAAAGTATTTAATTTTAGAGATGTGAATACAAAAATCAATAATTTTCTGATAATATACAAGGTATGACAAAATTTCCATTAATATTGAAATTTTATACAATATTAATCAGTTTATGGCAAATAATGTGACATTTTGGCAAATCAATAAATCAGAAAAGCTGCAAAAAATGGTTAATTTCAATAAAAAGTTTGGCACGGCGTTTGTTATTAGCTTATGCGAAAGAAGAAAATAAAAATTTTAAAAAAAAGGAGATTTAAAAATGACATTAGTTAAATTCAAACCGGCATCAGAGCTTTCAAACATCGACAAGAAAATTAAAAAGTTCTTTGAAGATTTTGATTCACCGTTCATGGGTGAATGGGGAATAAAACCGTTCAATTCAAACGTATTTACACCCAGGGTTGATGTTACTGAAGACAATGAAAATTTATACGTTCATGCAGAAGTACCCGGTGTTGATAAGAATGATATTAAGATCAATCTGGTAGGCGATGTTCTGACAATAAGCGGCGAAAAAAAGACCGAACAGAAAGATGAAAAGAAGAATTATTACAGGATCGAAAGGAACTACGGAGCATTTTCAAGAAGCTTCACTCTTCCTTCGGAAATAATTGTAGATAAGATATCTGCTGATTATAACAACGGTGTGCTTAACATTACTCTGCCTAAAACAGAAGAAGCAAAGATCGTTGAAAAGCAGATAGAAATAAAATAATTAGCTTCAGGAAATTCAGATTGTTTCATAGTTAGTTAATGTTTGGTTAATTGAAGTAAGTTAATGCAGAAGTTTTGCATTAGCAGTTTTAAAAGCGCCGGAGTTGATGGTCCTCCGGCGCTGATTTTATGAGAAATGAGACCCTCATCCCCCAGCCCCTCTCCCGTAGGGAGAGGGGAGAGCAGTCCGAAAATTTTTGGAGTTTTCCCCCTCTCCTTTTAGGAGAGGGGTTAGGGGGTGAGGTTAATAATTCCGGGAAAATAAAACTGTAATGTGGGTTTAAAAAGATATGTCTGAATTTAATAAATAAATGTTTCTAGGAATTATTAATGAAAAATAAATTAATTGATGTTCTTTTAAAACAGGGTTACAGTAAAATACCCCTTAAAAATAACGGTGCCGGACATTTTAAATTAACTGCAAAAGTTAACGGTAAAAACGGCAGGTTTATTCTGGATACAGGGGCATCTCATACTGTAATTGATGAGGCTTCAGCAGAAAAGTTTTCACTTAAGATTTCAGGCAAAACCACAAAAGATGCCGGAGGTCTTGGTACCGATGCATTAAAAACACGGAAAAGCACCGGCAATGAATTAAATATTAAAGGATTTATTCTGTCCAAAGCAGTGTTTGCAGTAATTGACCTGGCTTATGTTAACAGCGCACTGCAAAAGAACGGGTCTGAAAAAATAGACGGTGTAATTGGCGCTGATATCCTGAAAAAACATAAGGCTTTGATAGATTATTCAGAAAAAGCCTTGTATCTGAAATAATAAAGCCGCAAAAAAGAAAGTACATGTTCAGAAAAGATTATATAATGCGGATGATAGAGGATTTTATCAAAGCCATGGCCAAGATAATCCTTATGCGCGAAATGAAAAGCTACACTGATGCGCGTACGGAGCTTGACGGCTTAAGCCGCCTGGTAACCGGATTCGGGGTAGAACATTTAAGGTCACTTGGAGCAGCAGGAATAAAATATGTATTTTCCCAAAATAAAGAATCTGAAGCCGAAAAAATATACTGCTCGGCAAAATTATTAAAAGAAGAAGGGCTTATACTCAGGTCACAGGGGAATACCGAAGAAAGTTTAAAGTGTCTGGAAATTTCAAAAGATCTGTTTAAATCGGTTTCAGATATGGATATACCGGAAAAAACCGAAGCATTAAAAGAGTATACTGAATTAAAGTTTGATATAAATAATAAGTTTTAAAAATAAATAGCCGGATAAATATTCGGGATATAAAATAGAAAGAATAAAAACTATGGGAAAAATTATCGGAATCGATCTTGGAACAACCAACTCGGTAGTTGCCGTAATGGAAGGCAATGACCCCGTTGTAATTCCAAATTCGGAAGGGCACAGAACCACGCCTTCTGTTGTTGCTTTCACCAAAGGCGGCGAGCGCCTTGTGGGACAGGCGGCAAAAAGGCAGGCTGTAACCAATCCGCAGAACACTGTATCTTCCATAAAGCGTTTTATGGGCAGAAGGTACAACGAAGTCAGTGACGAGATCACAAAGGTCTCTTACAAAGTTATAAAAGGTGATAATGATACCGCCAGGGTTGAAATTGGCGACAGGGTTTATTCACCGCCTGAAATTTCAGCAATGGTGCTTCAGAAAATGAAACAGACTGCCGAAGACTACCTTGGTCAAAAGGTAACTGAAGCAGTTATTACAGTACCTGCATATTTTAATGATGCACAGCGCCAGGCAACTACCGATGCCGGTAAAATTGCCGGGCTTGAAGTAAAAAGAATTATCAACGAGCCTACAGCAGCAGCGCTTGCATACGGGCTGGATAAAAAGAAAAAAGATGAAAAAGTTGCTGTGTATGACCTTGGCGGCGGTACTTTTGATATTTCCATATTAGAGCTGTATGATATCGAAGGCACAGGCAACTTCCAGGTAAAATCAACCAATGGTGATACACACCTTGGCGGAGATGATTTTGACCAGAGGCTGGTTGATTACTTAGCCGATGAGTTCAAAAAACAGGAAGGGATAGACCTGCGCAAAGACCCGATGGCTCTGCAGAGATTAAAAGTTGAAGCTGAAAGGGTTAAATGCGACCTATCCCAGCAAACACAGGCTGATGTTAAGCTGCCTTACATTACAGCAATTGACGGCGTGCCTAAACATATTGATATGACAATTACACGCGTTACATTCGAACAGCTGGTTGATGACCTGATACAGCGGACAATTGAACCGTGCAGAAAAGCGCTTCAGGACTCAGGTTTCACAGTAGACCAGATAGACGAGGTAATTCTTGTCGGCGGTTCTACAAGGATTCCAAAAGTTCAGGAAGCTGTAAAGAACTTCTTCAAAAAGGAGCCACATAAAGGCGTAAATCCCGATGAAGTTGTAGCTATCGGCGCAGCTATCCAGGGCGGTGTATTAACAGGTGATGTTAAAGATGTATTGCTTCTTGATGTTACCCCGCTTTCACTTGGTATAGAAACTCTTGGCGGAGTTATGACAAAGATGATAGATGCCAATACAACTATCCCCACTAAGAAGACAGAAGTATATTCAACCGCAGCTGATAACCAGCCTTCAGTTGAAATACATATTCTGCAGGGTGAGCGTCCAATGGCAAATGATAACAGGACAATTGGAAGATTCCATCTTGATGGAATTCCGCCCGCTCCGCGAGGCATACCGCAGATAGAGGTAACTTTTGATATAGATGCAAACGGAATACTCCATGTTGCAGCAAAAGATAAAGCTTCAGGCAAGGAGCAGTCAATTAAGATCACTCACTCAAGCGGATTAAGCGATGCTGAAATTGAAAAGATGAGAAAAGATGCCAAGGAGCATGAAGGCGAAGATAAAAGGAAACGCGAAGAGGTTGATACAAAGAACCATGCTGACAGTTTGATTTTCCAGACTGAAAAACAGATGAAGGAATTCGGCGAAAAGCTTACCCCTGAAATGAAAGGTAAGCTGGAAACAGCCCTTGGCAGGCTTAAAGAAGCTGTTAAGGGAACCAATACCGATGAGATTAAATCTGCAATGGAAGCTATGAACGCTGCATGGAATGAAGCATCGACCCAGATGTACAGCCAGGCAACCGGTACGCCGGGTGCAGGTGGTGAGCAGCAGGCGAATCCAAATGCCGGCGGTGAGCAGAAAACAGATGATAAAAAAGTAGAGAACGCTGATTTTGAAGTTGTTGATGATGAAAAAAAGTAAATACGGGAAACGTGAAATGTGAAACGCCAAACGTAAAAGAATCAAACATTTGATGTACCCATAGCTTTAATATAACATATTCTCCATTAAAGCAAAATAAGCCATCCTGAAGTATAGGATGGCTTTTTTATTTTCCCCAAAATACGGTATAAAAGACATTTGCTTAAATCATAACTTTAAGTTATTTTGGTAGCGTATATATAACTATAATTGTTATGAAAAACAGAAAATTACTATATATATCGTTATTTTTTTCGTTAAGCATTTATCTGACGGGTTGTTTTCCGGCTTCGCGTACTGAAGAAGATACAGAAGAAAAGACTGAAACCACTGAAGAGAAAAAAGAAAACGAAGAAAATAAGGAAGTTACTGATGTTGGCGAAGCCAACGGCGCGGCAATTATGAAAATTGCTGCCAGTGAGCAGAACAAAAAATGGTATTCGCCCAGTGTTGACTCAACATACCTCTATTGGCTCAATAATCAGTTAATTGTTCTGAACGGTTCTACTAAATGCAACATATTTGCACTTAATGTGCTGTATAAATCCGGTTTTAAAACCCCAAAGCAGAATGCTTTATGCCGTGATCTTCATAATACTGATAATTTTTCTGACATACTTCCCGTTGTTGGTATAAAAGATATTTCCGATGCCCAAAAAGGTGATCTGATAATATGGAAAGGCCACGTAATAATTTTTGAAGAAAAAGTTCAGTCAAAAAAGGATGTTTATGTTAAAGCATGGTGGGCAGGCACCAGGCAAAAAGATAACGGAGATAATATCCGCAACAACGTTATTTACGGCAAATACAAGATCAGCGGTGATTATGTTGTAAGAAGACCCATCAAAAAATAGAAGTCAAAAGTAAAAAAGCAAAAATTTAATTAATATTACTTTATTTATACTTTCATCCCGGATATTAAAATTAAAACGTTATTTGTTTTAACTTGCCTGAAAAACTAATATAAATATTTAGAATAATATCACTTTTTTGCCTTTTGCCTTTTTACTTTTTAATAAATTCCCATTTGCCTTTTCCCTGCTTTTTCTTCATTGTAACACTCTCAAATTATAGGTAATTTCCGTAATATTACATAAATACTTATAATTTTTGGAGAATTACGTGAAAAAACGCTATTATATTGATAAAATTGCTGATTTTGTTGGCGAGGAAGTGATCATCCGGGGCTGGCTGTATAACATTCGTACCTCGGGTAAGCTTATGTTTCCGCAGCTTCGCGATGGCACCGGAATCATACAGGGAGTTGTATCCCAAAAGGAAGTTTCGGAAAAAGTATGGGAAGATTTTAAAAAGCTTACACAGGAATCATCATTAATAGTAACCGGAACGGTTGCAAAGCATCCTAAAAAGGATGAATATGAGCTTCATGTT
>JAANMW010000923.1_pt1 | contig 34012 bp, 30 predicted proteins | sample 7279671 | NCBI WGS metagenome assembly JAANMW01 (sample SAMN14094541, study PRJNA606508) | bioreactor metagenome | isolation source: A lab-scale SPAN reactor treating ammonium-rich wastewater day 247 | place: Ireland: Galway | collected 2017-09-19 | reverse complement strand
ATTGCAGGCCTTTCCTTGTGCGACTTCACATTCGTGATGGGGAAATTTAAGATCCAATCCACCCCCGTGAATATCAAAATTTTCTCCCAAATATTTAGTTGACATCGCAGTACATTCCAGATGCCAACCCGGAAAACCTATTCCCCAAGGTGAATTCCACCGCATGATATGTGCGGGTGAAGCTGCTTTCCACAAAGCGAAATCCTGCGGATTTTTTTTCTCATCCTGACCGTCGAGATCCCGGGTATTGGAAAAAAGTTCGTCTATATTTCTTCGGGAAAGTTCTCCGTAATTCAGGCCGCGCCGGTTATATTCCATCACATCAAAATATACAGAGCCATTTTTCTCATAAGCAAAACCGTCTTCAATAAGTTTCTGCGTAATTTCAATCTGCTCCAGAATATGACCTGTAGCTGTTGGTTCGATGGTAGGCGGAAGCAAATTGAAACGCTCCAGTACTTTATGAAAATCTACCGTGTATTTCTGTACAATTTCCATCGGTTCCAGTTTTTCCAGCCGTGACTGTTTCACAAACCGGTCGTTATTCACATCGCCGTCATCTGTCAAATGCCCTGCATCCGTGATATTCCGCACGTAACGGACTTTATATCCGAAAAAAAGTAAAGTTCGATAGATAAAATCGAAAGACATAAAAGTCCGAACATTCCCTAAATGCACGTTGCTGTACACCGTCGGTCCACAGACATACATTCCCACATTTCCTTCTACTATTGGTTTAAAAATTTCCTTCTCGCCGGAAAGCGAATTATAGATTTTCACGTTCATGATCTTCTTATTTTCTTAATATTCCAATTTTGCATGGCTTCCCACATAATGCAGGAATTCCTGTCTGGTAATAGGATTGGTTCTGAATATTCCGCTCAGTTCTGCGGTAATGGTAGAGCTTGCTGTATCCTTAATTCCACGGCAATTTACACAAAGATGTTTCGCATCAATAATACACGCAACATCCGTTGTTCCGAGAGCTTCTTTCATGGCATCTACGATTTGCATCGTCATACGTTCTTGAACCTGAGGCCGTTTTGCGTAATAATCGACAATTCTATTGATCTTTGAAAGCCCAATGACTTCGCCGTTTGAAATATAGGCCACATGTGCTCTTCCGATGATCGGGAGGAAATGATGCTCGCAGAAAGAATAGACTGTTATGTCTTTTTCCACCAGCATTTGGCGGTATTTGTATTTATTGGAAAAAGTCGAAATTCCTGGTTTATTTTCTGGTAAAAGGCCACCAAATATTTCGTTCACATACATTTTTGCGACGCGTCTCGGGCTGTCTTTCAGGGAATCATCCGTCATATCCAGACCTAAAGTTTCCATGATTTCACCGAAAAGTTTTTCTATCTTCTGAATCTTCTCTTCCGGCGACAGTTGGAAGGCATCCGAACGAATGGGTGTATGTTCTTTTCCGGTAAAAACGTCATCGTCATTATCAAAAATATCTTTCATAGAAGCATTGTATTCAGCAAAATTAAGGAATTTAAATGGTGTTTATATTTTAATTTCATCCAAAAAAACAGTACTTTCGTTATGCTAAATAAGTTTTATGCTGAAAGCGGTACATGTAAGCGGCTCGCTACAAAAAAAAGAATTTCTCGAATTTCCTGCGCGGCTTTATAAAGATGATAAAAGCTACATCCGCCCTCTAAACAAGGATATTGAAGCAGTATTTGACAGAAAAAAAAACAAACTTTTTGAAAGAGGAGAATGCGAGAGATTTCTTTTCGAAAACAATGCCGGACAAACGGTAGGAAAAGTCGCCGTTTTTGTTAATTCATCTTATAAAAACAATCAACCAACCGGCGGAATCGGTTTTTTCGACTGTATCAACGATCAGAAAACTGCTGATTTTATTTTTGATTTTTGCAAAAACTGGCTTCAGGAAAGAGGAATGGAAGCCATGGACGGTTCTATTAATTTCGGCGAGCGCAATAAATTCTGGGGCGTACTGATCGAGGGATTTCACGAACCGCTCTATGCCATGAACTATAATGCTCCCTATTACCAGCAGCTATTTGAAAACTACGGTTTTCAACCATATTATCAACAGCTTTGCTACAGCCGTTCAATTTACGCACCTGTTTCCCGAGCGTTTACGATCATGCACTCCAAGCATTCCAGAAATCCGGCCATCAAAGCCAGGCCTCTGACCAAAGACCGGCTGGAAAAATTCGCCAAAGATTTCACGGAAGTTTACAATAAAGCCTGGGCAAGCCATGAAGGCGGGAAACAAATCTCTGTCGCAAAAACATTGAGAATGTTCCGTTCTATGAAACCCGTGATCAATGAACATATTGCTTGGTTTGTTTATGAAAATGAAAAACCGGTGGCAATGTGGATCAACATTCCGGATTTGAATCAATGGTTCAAATACCTGAACGGAGGATTTGGTTTATTAGAAAAATTAAAATTCTTGTGGATCAAGAAGTTCAGGGAAAACTCCAAAATGGTGGGGATTGTATTTGGCGTAGTTCCTGAATGGCAACGAACCGGAATTGAAGGATTTATGATCTGGGAAGGCACCCAACATCTGAGGAAACACACCACATTTCAGGAAACAGAACTTCAGTGGATTGGTGATTTCAATCCGAAAATGATGAAGATCGCCAAGAATTTAGATGCACAAGTAACAAGAAAACTGGCTACTTATCGGTATCTTTTCGATCCCAACCAATCCTTTGAAAGACACCCTGAGATTTAATCCTTACATCGTTTCTTCCATGACCTCGCTGATGGAAGTGGCATTGGATTTTAAAAGCTGATAATGCTTACCAAGTGCCGTAAACATTGAGAATCGCTTATAGTTAAGGTTGTTATCTTGGGCAAATTCTTTAATTTCTTCAGTAATTTCATCGTAATAAGCATAACTGTAATTTGGGAAAAGATGATGCGCAACATGATAATTGAAATTGCCCAGAACATGCCTTACAAACCAATTATTTTCTTTTAAATCATTGGTCACTTCAAACTGATGCCGCATCCAGCTGTACGGAAGGTTTTTATTTTCATCAAGCTGCGGAAATTCATTATCAGGAAGCGGATGCAACGGCAGTAAAACAAAAAGCGCAAAAATACTGGCCACAATAATTTGAATAAACCAAGCTCCTAAAGCTAATCTTAATGAAGCCTCAAAAAATAAAACAGGAACTGCAATCTGATAGAAAAAATAGAATAATTTGAAAATGATCATTTTTATTTTTTCATTTAAAGGTATCGCACCCTGAGTTTTCAGAATGATTCGGTTTTTATCAAAAAAATCGCGGAAATCGCGGATAAACATCCAGTTGAACAGATAAAACGGATAAATTAAAAAGAAAATCCTGTGTTGTATTTTCTGGATGCCTCTTGGTGGTATATGAGGGTAAATCTTTAAAAGTCCGCTCTGCTCAATATCCGTATCCCATCCGTCCACATTGGGATACGCATGATGGCTCACAATGTGACGCTTTTTCCAGATGTAGGAATTCGCGCCTACAAAATCAAAAAACCGAAGTACAACGGCATTTAATCTCTTATTTTTGAAAATATTGTTGTGGGCGGCTTCATGAATAAGATTGAGGTAAATGAGAACGAGCAGAATTCCCATAAGAGCAAATAACATAATGTACCATAAAGGATTTTGCACACTAAGAAGAGCTCCAAAATATAATCCGATATAAAATAAAGGCATAATAACCGCTTTCCAACGAATTGAAACATCGCGGTCTTCCGATATAGAAGCAACGCGATTCTTTACCCGGTTCCTAAGGTCATTAAATAATGAAGTTTCTTCCGTAATTTTTTGATAGATTGGTTTGTCCATTTGATACTGATTATTTCAAAACTAAAATAATTTCATCAAAAAGTCATTTCAGTTTTCTTAACCTTTATTGCAATATTACGTTTTCTTTAAAATTTAAAAAAGAGAAACTGAATTCTATAAAGCCTTCCCTGCGAATTCCATTATCTTTAACGAAACAAATATAATATGAATTTTGAAAACAACAGATCGGGGAACGGTGGAGTGATAACATTGAACAAAGAAACCGAAGAAGTAGGCAGGTTAACCTACACCATTTTTCCTGAAGAAAATAAAATGATCATTTCTTTCGTTTTGGTGCACTCTCAATTTGAAGGCCGTGGAATGGGAAAATATCTGGTGGAAGAAGGTATCAAATTTGCTCGCGACAATAACTGGAAAGTGTATCCGCATTGTTCCTATGCCCGTGCTGTGATGTCGAGAATGAATGATGTAGAAGATATTTTCTTAACACGTTAGCACCTCGTTAACAATAATACTTTCAATTTCATCGGGATAATCCACCTTCAAAATCTCGCTGGAGGATACCCAATTTTTAATTTCCTCCACATTTAAAGATTTAGAATTAGGTATTCCCATCCGTCGCATTGCTTCTGCATTACACTCCTGTTCATACTGATTGCGGATCGGAATTACAAACAGTTTCTTCTCCATGAAAAGTGCTTCGGCAGGCCCTTCGAATCCGGCATTGCATAATATTCCTTCACAATTTTCAAAATATTTAAGAAACTGAACCTCATCTACAGGATACACTTCTACGTTTTTATCTGTGTAAATAATGGAACTGCATCGGGAAAAAATCTTCCATTCGACGGGAATCTGATGAAGAATTTTTAGAATATTCTCATCTGAAAAACTGGGAAGATACACGATATAAAATCCTTTTCTATCGGGATTCAGATTTCGGATCTTTTTTCGAATTACCGGTTTTTTGATTTGGAGATTATAATTTTCAAAATGAAAACCAATTTTATAGTCACTCGGAGCATAATACTTCAGAATCATTTCACCAAGAAAATCCTTCTTCTCAGGCTTAGGTGTTTCTTTAAAACTCATGGATGCCTGATGGCTAAGTTCCAACATTCTGAGGTTTCTCACTTTACAAGCCCATGCTGTTAGTGGCTCGAAATCGTTGATAATCAAATCGTAGCCTTTCAAGTTCATCGAATTGATATCTTTTATCGCATTCAGGAAATTATTCTGAAGAATAATTTTTCTATAGGAAATCCCGCCTGCTGCATTGTATAAAAGTGAAACTCCCTGATGATGAAAATCAATAGATCCCTCCAGTTGAAGCTGAGACTGATGACCACTGATAAGGGTATCCACCTTCGCATATTTTTTAAGAATTGGGATAATTTCCTGCGCTCTGGCAATATGTCCGTTTCCGGTTCCTTGAAAGGCGTACAATATTTTCATCAGGAAACCTGAGTTATAATTCGTAGAAAATCCGAGTAAGAAAGATCATTCATTTCTTCCGTTCCTTCATCTGTGAGCACTGCCTTGTGATCCTCGAAATAAAAAACCTCCCATTTTCCGTTATTGTATTCCAAAGCTGACAAATTCTCGATCCAGTCGCCGGAGTTTAAATAGGTGCAAGATCCTTTTTTGTTGGTATAATCACGCATCTGTGGCTGATGAATATGGCCGCAAATCACATAATCAAATTCATTTTCGATGGCAAGTTCTAATGCAGTATCTTCAAAATCATTAATGTACTTCACTGCTTTCTTTACATTATTTTTGATTTTTTTTGAAAAAGAATACTTCTCTTTTCCCATTTGGGCAAGTAACCAATTCACTATACTGTTAATCATGATGAGAACATCATATCCTTTCCCTCCTAATTTCGCGAGCCATTTAGAATGCTGAACTGAAGCATCGAAAACATCGCCGTGAAAAATCCATGCTTTCTGGTCTCCAAGATTTAAACAAAGTTTGCTGCACACTCTCAGATTGCCCAACTGAAAATCTCGGAATTTCCGGAACATTTCATCATGGTTGCCCGTAATATAATATACTTCGGTGTTCTCTGTTGCCAAAGAAATGATTTTTTTAATGATTCTGAGATGGGATTTTGGGAAATAGGATTTTTTGAACTGCCAGACATCAATAATATCTCCATTTAGAACAAGCATCTTTGGCTGAATAGAGTTCAGGTATCGGGCGAGTTCTTTGGCTTTGCACCCGTAAGTCCCTAAATGCACATCCGAAATAATGACCAAGTCAACGTTTCTCCTCATAATGATTTTATGCAAAGAAACTACCTGATAATGAATTATATATTAATTCAGCATTATCTTTTAGAGTGTTTGCATGAGCTCATCGGAAATCTCCATATTGTGATATACATTCTGTACATCATCATCTTCTTCAAAACGCTCAAGCATTTTCATATTGGCTTTGAACTGATCGTGAGTCATTTCCTTGGTAGTGTTGGGTATTCTCTGGAGTTCAGCGCTTTTGGGTTCTATTCCCAATTCTTCCAATTTGTGAGATAAGGATCCAAAATCTTCAAAAGCCGTCGTAATCATTACTTCTTCCTCATCGGAATCGATCTCTTCCGCACCACCGTCGATCATTTCCATTTCAAAATCGTCCCAGTCCAAGTTTATCTGAAGTTTATCAAGGGTGAAAATTCCTTTCCGATCGAAGATAAAAGCCAATTCGCCGTTTTTCCCAAGATTTCCATCAAATTTATTGAAAATCGCTCTTACGTTGGCCACCGTTCGGGTCGGATTATTAGTAGTACAGTCGATAAAAAAAGCGACACCACCTTGTCCGTAACCTTCATAAGATACTTCTTCATAGTTTTCAGCATCTGCACCGCTGGCCTTTTTAATAGCTCTTTCCACATTGTCCTTCGGCATATTAGCACCTTTTGCATTCTGTATGCAACGTCGTAAAGCCGGATTAGAATCAGGATCAGGACCACCAGCTTTCACGGCTAATGCAATATCTTTCCCAATTCTGGAAAATGTTTTGGCCATTTTATCCCAACGTGCCATTTTCGATGCTTTTCTGTATTCGAATGCGCGACCCATACTATTATAAAATTTAGAGTACAAAAATACAAAAACACCCTCAAATATTGAGGGTGTTCATTATGATTTGAAAATTATTATTTTCTTTTTTTAGGAGCAGCTTTCTTAGGAGCAACTACATCAGATTTTTGGTATTTGTTCCATTCAGCATCATCACCAACGTATCTTACAGTTACTTTTCTATCAGCTTCTCTTTCTGCGTTAGATGCATTTTCAGGCACCTTAGCATTTTGCTCACCAACTCCGATAGACTTCAGAACGCTTGGGTCAACTCCTCTTGCATCCAGGGCAGCAACTACAGCAGCAGCTCTTCTTTGAGACAAGTTCAGGTTGTAAGCTTCAGAACCTTTCTTATCAGTTTCACCTACTAGTAAGAATCTACCACCATCTTTTTTGATAATATCTGCAGCAGTATTCAATGCTCCGTTAGATTCTGGCTTGATGGTCGCTTTATCAAAGTCGAAATAAACAGCTTTCAGTTCTTTTTCAACACCTATCGCCGTAACTTCTTTTGGCTTAGGACATCCGTTATATTCAGGAAGACCTGGGATTGTAGGACAAGCGTCGTCTTTATCAAGGATTCCGTCTCCGTCAGTATCTGGCCAAGGACAACCTTGATTTTCTACTGGACCAGGAACATCTGGACAGTTGTCATCTTTGTCGATTACACCGTCACCGTCAGTATCTGGCCAAGGACAACCGTTGTTTTCCACAGGACCTGCGACATCCGGACAGTCATCCAAATTGTCAGGAATTCCGTCTCCGTCCGTATCAGGACATCCTTGGAATTCTGGTAATCCTGGAGTATCAGGACATAAATCGTCTTTATCTAAGATTCCGTCTCCGTCTCTGTCTCTCTGTCCGAATCTGAATAAGATAGACGCAGATGCTTGCCAGAAGTTAGGAGCGTTTCCTCCATCATTGAAAGGTGTAGATACATAATCTCCCTGAATTCCAAGACCGAAGTTCTTAGTAATCCAGAAATTAGATCCCAAACCAAACGGCATAGCAAAGTGATTTGCTTTTCCGCTGGAGTTTTTGTCGTCATAGTTTACCATGACATCATTTGCGGCATCATAAGTCGGGAATATAACTCCGGAATAATCATGTCTCAAATAACTTGCACCTACTCTCAGATACGGATCAAACCATGATTCTTCGTTCCATAGAGCGTTTGCTTTTAATTGTAGACCAAGACCGGTCATTAACATGAATTCTTTACCCATATTAAATCTTGCGTTGGGTACATTACCTACGGAAGTTTGCCAATCTAACACTAATGGCCCAACAAGATGTCTGGCTACTGTTAGTTTAGAAAGTGGAGGCGTAATATGATAATCACCGACATTGAACAATCTTTGGAAGTGATTAAATTTTTCACCTACTCCGCCATTTGCAACGGCCATGTGATTCACTCCGTGAGCTCCTACCCCAATTAGCCAAGGGTTATTGCTCGTTTGAGCGAACACAGTAGAGGCAACTGTAAGTGCCAATGCTGAAATTCCTAATTTTAGATTTTTCATAGAATTAAATGATTAAATAATTGATATTGCAAAATAAATATAATTTTTCCTGATAAACAAAGTTTTTGCGAGTTTTTTTAACTTTTTTTAAGAACTCTGTCAAGGTTTCTTTTATTTTCTCTCTCTTTGATGCTTTCTCTTTTATCATAAAGCTTTTTGCCCCGTGCCAATGCAATTAAAACCTTAGCCTTGCCTTTTTCATTAATATATAGTTTCAATGGCACGATGGTATTCCCGGCATCTTTGAGTTTTTTCTCAAATTTCTGAAGTTCCCGTTTGTGAAGAAGCAACTTACGCTCTCTTTTCGTTTTATGGTTATAAAAGGTTCCCAGTTTATATTCATCAATCATCATGTTAATGATAAAAAGTTCGCCATCAATGAACTGACAAAACGCTTCCGTAATACTCGCTCTGGAGGAACGAAGGGATTTAATCTCGGTTCCTGTCAGAACCAGACCCGCCTCGAGTTGATCCAAAATCTCATACTCATATCGGGCTCTTTTATTAAAAATATTGACGGTTTTTTCGATCTTCATATTTTCGTTACAAATTTTGAACAATTTGTCCAGAATATGCTTATAAAATTTTAAACAATGTTATTAAAATTAATTACGCCAAGAGCACTGGTCTCATTCCACCGGTTATGAAGCATCAAACCGTTACCTGCTTAAAGCCAATTTCTTTTCGTATTTTTGCACCAAATTTACAAAACAATATGTTAACAGTATCAAATCTATCTTTACAATTTGGAAAGAGGGTTCTTTTTGACGATGTAAATATCATGTTTACCAAAGGCAACTGCTACGGTATCATTGGTGCTAACGGAGCCGGAAAATCTACTTTTTTAAAAATATTAACTGGAAAACAAGTTCCTACTACCGGCAATGTATCTTTAGAGCCAGGAAAGAGAATGTCTGTTCTGGAGCAGGATCACTACGCCTATGATCAATATACTGTGTTGGAAACTGTACTTCGGGGCAACACCAGACTTTTCGATATCAAAGAAGAAATGGATACCTTATATGCAAAGCCTGATTTTTCTGACGCAGACGGCATCAAGGCAGGGGAACTCGGTGTTATTTATGAAGAAATGGGAGGCTGGAATGCTGAATCCGATGCACAAACCATGCTGTCCAACGTAGGCGTGAAAGATGAAATGCACGGGCAAATGATGAGTGAACTGGAAAATAAAGACAAAGTAAAAGTCCTTCTCGCACAAGCGCTTTTTGGAAATCCAGATGTTTTAATTCTGGATGAGCCAACCAATGACTTGGATATCGAAACCATCTCCTGGCTTGAAGATTTTCTGGCTGATTATGAAAACACCGTGATCGTTGTTTCCCACGACCGACATTTTCTGGATGCTGTTTGTACTCATATCGGTGATTTGGATTATTCGAAACTGAATCTTTATACCGGAAATTATTCCTTCTGGTATCAAGCTTCACAATTAGCAACGAGACAAAGAGCGCAGGCAAATAAAAAAGCTGAAGATAAGAAAAAGGAACTTCAGGAGTTCATCGCAAGGTTCAGTTCCAATGTTGCTAAAGCCAAACAAGCCACAGCGAGAAAAAAAATGTTGGACAAACTGAGTATTGAAGACATCAAACCAAGTTCCAGACGCTATCCTGCCATTATTTTTGAAATGGAAAGAGAAGCAGGAGATCAAATCCTGGAAGTGAAAGATCTTCAGAAAACAAAAGACGGAGAATTGCTTTTTTCCAACATTGATTTTAAATTAAAAAAAGGAGATAAAGTCGCTATTATTTCCAAAAACTCTCTCGCTATTACAGAATTTTTTGAAATTATCTCCGGAAATGCAAAACCAAACGGAGGCGAATATCACTGGGGAGTTACCACCAACCAATCTTATATTCCGCTCGACAACACCGAATTTTTTCAGGATAAAAACCTGAATTTAGTGGATTGGCTTCGTCAGTTTACAAAAAATGATGAAGAAAGACACGAAGAATATATGCGCGGATTCCTGGGCAGAATGCTCTTCTCCGGAGATGAAGCTTTGAAATCCTGCACCGTACTTTCCGGTGGGGAAAAAATGCGTTGCATGTTCAGCAGAATGATGCTGCAGCGTGCGAATGTTCTGCTGATGGATGAGCCTACCAACCACCTAGATTTGGAAAGCATCACCACGCTCAATAACTCACTCAGTAATTTTAAAGGAAATATTTTATTGTCATCTCATGACCACGAATTGCTGCAAACCGTTTGTAACAGAATCATTGAGCTGACTCCGAACGGAGTTATCGACCGTGAAATGACTTACGACGAATACCTCACCGATAAAAAAATAAAAGAACTGCAGACACAGATGTACGCAGGATAATTTTTTGTTTATTTCAGCATATAAAATCCATCTTATCAGCAAGATGGATTTTTTGTTAACGACTATATTCGTCACGTCCGGAATTGTAATTTATAAATGATCCAGTTAAATATTAAACCAATTAAATTCGTAAATTTGTAACATTATGAGTCAAAAATGGATTTACAAACCCGAACCGGACGAGGAAGTGGTGGACCGACTGAGCATGTCCCTCGGTTTTGGAACATTTGAATCTAAACTTCTCGTTCTTCGTGGTATTGATAATTACGAAAAAGCCCGGGAATTCTTTAAGCCAAAACTGGAAGACATTCACAATCCTTTTCTGATGGCAGACATGCAAAAAGCTGTAGAGCGTATTGCCACCGCCATAGAAAATGGAGAAAAAATATTGGTATACGGTGATTATGATGTGGACGGAACTACCGCAGTAGCGCTGATGTACCTGTACCTCAGCAAAATTGTTCAAAAAAAATACCTTGATTTTTATATTCCTGATCGTAATGCGGAAGGTTACGGTATCTCGAAAGAAGGGATAGATTTTGCCAAAGAAAATGGTTTTTCTCTTATTATCGCATTAGACTGCGGAATAAAAGCTGCAGACAAAATAGATTATGCGGCCTCTTTGGGAATTGATTTTATTATCTGCGACCACCATTTGCCTGGCGATGAAATTCCGAATGCATGTGCTGTTTTAGATCCGAAAAGAAAAGACTGTCGCTACCCGTACAAAGAACTTTCCGGATGTGGCGTAGGTTTTAAATTATGCCAAGGATTAAACACAATATATAAAATTCCCGATGCTGAAGTCTACGAATTGACCGATTTGCTGGCCATTTCGATTGCAGCAGATATTGTAGCGATGACCGGCGAAAACAGACAGTTAGCAAAATTGGGATTGAAACACCTTCGGAAAACGAGAAATATGGGAATAAGACTCCTTATTCCTGAAGAAAAACTTTCAAATTTTGATATTTCAAATATTGTTTTTGAAATTGCTCCTAAGATCAATGCTGCAGGAAGAATTTCCCATGGGAAAGCTGCCGTAGAACTCATGATTTCGGATAATCTGAAACACGCCCATCAGATTGTAGACAACATTATGGGATTGAATGATGAACGGCGCGAATTGGATATGAATTCCACCGTTTCTGCACTCAATCAAATCATCACTACCGGACAGGAAAACAAATTCACTACCATCGTGTTCGATCCCAGCTGGAATAAAGGCGTTATCGGCATTGTTGCCTCCCGACTTACAGAAACGTATTACAAACCGACGCTCGTTTTCACAGAAGGAACTAATAGCGAACTGGTAGCTTCTGCCAGGTCTGTTTCAGATTTTGATGTCCATGCGGCGTTGGATAGCTGTTCGGAATACTTCCTAAAATTTGGTGGACATCAGGCTGCTGCTGGACTTTCTATGGAAAAAGATAAGTTTGAAGCATTTAAATTAAAATTTGAACAAGTAGTGGCAGAAAAAATTCAGGAGCATCAAAAATTTCCATGTCTCATGATTGATTCTGAAATCCATATAGATGATCTGAACCGGGAGTTTATGAGTTTTCACCGGAAACTCGCTCCATTCGGGCCACAAAATATGAAACCCGTTTTGGTTCTTAAAAATCAGAAAGTTTCAGGTTTTGTTAAAACGATGGGGAAGGATAATAATCACCTCAAATTTTATATCAAACAGGAATCTACCGGAAGAAGCTATGAATGCGTAGGGTTTAAACTGGGACAGTTTGCGGATGATTTCAGGACGAAGAGTTTTGACATCGCTTTCACACTAGAAGAAAACCACTGGAAAGGAAATGTAACGTATTACCTCAATATTCGGGATGTCAAATTCAATGAGTAAAAAAATAGGTTTATTTTTCGGATCTTTCAATCCAATTCACATCGGGCATCTGATTCTGGCGAATTATATTACCGAACATTCCGATATGGATGAACTTTGGTTTGTAGTCAGCCCACAAAATCCTTTCAAAGAAAAAAAATCTTTGCTGAAAGATACCAACCGCCTGGATATGGTACAACTTGCGATACAAAATTATCCAAAAATGAGAGCATCCAATGTTGAATTTTCGCTTCCCCAACCCAGTTATACGATTGACACGCTTGCTCATCTGAAAGAACAATATCCGCAATATAGTTTTGCCCTCATCATGGGTGAAGACAATTTAAAAAGCCTTCACAAATGGAAAAATGCCGAAAAACTGATGAATGATCATCAGATTATCGTCTATCCACGGGTTTCTATTGGCGATGAGGAAAAACAGCATCACTTTCAGCATGAAAACATCAGCCTCATTCAGGCACCGGTTATAGAAATTTCGGCCACGGAAATCCGGAATATGATCCAACAAGGCAAAAATGTACGGCCGATGCTGCCGCCTGAAGTTTTTGAATATCTGGACGGCAGTTCATTGTATAAATAAAAATCTTTTATGAATTTCATCGAAAAATATTTTTCAAAATATCCTCAGGAAAAAATCATTACCTGGTTCCGAAAAGCCTGTGTTGCAGAAGCGTGGACATGTTTTTTTCTGTATTTAGTTGCCATACCATTGAAACGGTATTTTCCTGAAAACGATCCCGTTTTGATTTTCATGATTATTATCGGGAATCTTCATGGCTTTTTCTTTGTTGCCTATCTTCTGCTTCTTCTTCCGGTTCGGAAAATTTTCTCTTGGGATGATGAAGATTTCGTGTTCGCAATTCTGGCAGCATTCTTTCCTTTTGCAACCATTTGGATTGACAAAAGCCTGGCGAAATTTGACCGGGAATAATTTTTCTTGAATTTTTTGTAACATTTCTTTCTTCCTTACGTCATATTAGTCGTAATCAAGGATGCATTGCGCTACAATTATTTATTAACAACCCGATAAGGGTTTTATTTTTAAACCATTACTTTGCATTGCAAGCTACTTGACTACGGTCACTTCTTTAAAAATAATAAACAATAAAAAATAATAAAAAATAATATTATGAAAAAAACAATTTTCCCCTTAGCGCTTTTTTCAATGACGTTGGCGTATTCTCAAAAAGGAGATCAGAAAGACACCCTGAATATTCAGGCCATACAAGAAGTGACCCTGACTAAAAAGGTTTTTCAAAAAAAAGCCGACCGTTTTGTTTATGATGTCGCCAACGCTCCTGTTGCAAAAGGAAATACCGGTTTCGGGCTGTTGCTTCAGGCTCCATTAGTAAGCAGCACCGATGACAAAACCCTCCAAATTCTAGGAAAATCCAATGCTGTCGTTTATATCAACGGCTCCAAAACAATGATGAACACAGAAGCTGTTATCGAAATGCTGAAAAATATGCCGTCGGAGAATATCAGTAAAATTGAGATCATCAGTGTTCCGGGAAGTGAATTCGATGTGGAATCATCTGACGGAATCATCAATATTATATTAAAGAAAAATCCTGATGATGGCATCAACGGAAACCTAAGAGCTACCAACAATCAGGCAAAGGTGAACCGACAGTCAGCAGCAGCATCATTGAATTTCAGAAAAAACAAACTTGGCATCAGCACCAGTCTCCGTTTTTCCAACTGGACTAACAATCAGGAATATCTTCTGAAAAACGGCACAAAAGATTATTTTAATATTTCCGAAGGTCCGGTAAACGATCCCAGTCAAAATTTGGGAGGATATCTGAATATCGATTATTCTCTTTCAGAAAAACAGAATATTGCTTTGTTATTGAACTCCAATTCCAATAGAAGTTATGGTTCTGATGCAGAGCTTTTTAATACCTTAACCACACCTGCAGGAACTACGTACAATATCACTCAGAACAAAGACGATTCTCGTACATACAACAATTCGGCAAACCTCAACTATCAGCTAAAAACAGATGAAAACGGCAGTAAAATCAACATGAGCATTGCTTATCTGAATTATAGAAAATTTGCTAACAGTGTGAATGATGCTTTTGTTTCGGACAGCAACCGCGGGATTCACGAACTTGCTCAACGGTTCCGTCAAGAAACTCCGCAAATCATCAACAGTTATACTGCAAAGGCCGATTATCTTCAGAAACTAAAAAAAGATTTCACCATAACAGCGGGCGGAAATTTCTCCAAAACTGAAACTGACAACGATATTCTTCATGAGAATCTCGATTTGAATACCGGAACTTACAATAAGGATTTTTCACAATCCAATCACTTTGTATACCATGAGCGAATTGCTGCTGCTTATTTTACCTTGGAAAAAATATTTTCAGATGCATTTTCTGCAAAAATAGGAACACGGTATGAAAATACTCATTCCACAGGAGAGACGCTGGATACCCAAGAAACTTTAAAGCGAAACTATAATAATTTTCTCCCGTATGCCAGTTTCAATTACCAATTGAATCCTGATAACAGTTTATCCTACGCTTTTTCCAGCAGAGTGAGAAGGCCGTCGTTCTGGGAAATAAATCCAGTGAGAGTATATTTGACGCCTTCGAATTATATCCAGAATAATCCGTTTGTGAAGGCTTCCAATGTGTTTAATAACGAGTTGACTTATATGTTCAAAAATTCATATTTTTTAATTCTAAGCCACACTCTTCTGAAAGATGACGCAACACAAATTCCATTGCAAAACGGAAATGAACTGCGGTATATCCGCACCAATTTCGGCGATAAAAATACACTGAATGCATTTGTGGGAATAAACAAAAATTTCTTTAAAGGCATCCTCAATACCAATACCAACGCAGGCATTCAAACAAACCATGTGAAAGGTTTTCTGGATACCGATCCTATCACAGGAGATCTTTTTGATCCTTATGTTATGGACAGAACTACCACTTCTTTCCGTTTGCAAAGCAATAATAACATCAGGCTTTCTTCCAAAAAGGATTTATTTCTGGGGGTGAACTATTTTTATATCAGTTCACAAGTTATGAGTATCGGCATGCTGCAACACATTTCAAGCCTGGACATCAATCTTAAGAAAATCTGGAATGACTGGACATTTGTTCTTCAGGCAAGAGACGTTTTTAACACCAATATTGCCATCATTGAAGACACCCAAGCCAATGGCAATTACAATTCGGTATATAATAAAGGATTTAACAGGAATATTGAACTTTCAGTAACGTATAATTTCGGCAACAGAAAATTGAAAAAAATGCGGGAAGTAAACGATGCGGCAAGCGAAATCAATTCCAGAACCGGATCTTAACACCAAGGTTGCTTTTCTGAAGCAGCCTTTTGTTTTTAGTTTCATTTTCAAAAAACTACCTGAATAGCTGTACCTTTGAGAAATGGATTCTTTGTTTAATGATCAGGTTTATGAAATCATCCGCCTCATTCCCAATGGAAGAATGACGAGTTACGGTGCCATTGCAAAAGCGATCGGATATCCTAAACATGCACGACATGTTGGAAAAGCACTGCGTTTTACGGAGGAAGATTTTCCCGCTCATCGGGTTTGCAATGCTTCAGGAAGAATTACCGCAAGCTGCACCCGCAATTTTATGGGGAAACTGAAAAAAGAAGGTGTAGAAGTAAAAGGGGACAAAATTCTTAATTTCCGGGAAGTTTTCTGGGATCCGATGATTGAAATCGATGTCAAAGAAAACGAATAAAAAACAAAAAACCTTGTCAACTGGCGATGTGACAAGGTTTCCGATATAAAATAAAATTTTCCTAAACACTCAACTGCTGGTAACTTCTTTTGATAAAATCTGAAAGGTCTTTTCCTTTCAGCAGGTTTTGTGAAAGCTTGGCAAGATCTAACGCGTGTTTTATTTTGGAAGCTTTTTCTTCTTCATTTTCCGTCTTCAAAAGCTCTGAAGCCAGTTCACTGTTAGAGTTTACTACCAGGTTGTACATTTCGGGAAAACCATTCATCCCAAACATTCCACCGCCCCCAGTTGCCTGCATGTCTTTCATTCTACGCATAAATTCAGGCTGGGTAATGAGAAAAGGTGCTTCAGAACTGTCCAGATCTTCCAGTTGCACCGTGAAAGTCTTGTCGTTCACAGTTTCTTCGATGCTTTTTTTCAACGCTTCTTTTTCCGTTTCGTTCAGTTTAGAAATGGAAGTATCTTCTTTTTTAATCAGGTTGTTAATGTGATCGGCATCTACTCGTGCGAAAGAAATTTTCTCTTTGGAAGTTTCCAGTTTTTGAATTAAATGCGGAACAATGGGCGAATCCAACAGCAAGACTTCATATCCTTTTTCTTTCGCCGATTCTATATAACTGTGTTGTTCATCGGCATTTGTCGCATAAAGGATTACAAAGTTTCCGTTGGTGTCTGTTTGCATCGGTTTCAATTTTTCTTCCAGCTCGTTCCACAGATAAAAATGTCCGTCCGTGTTGGGATACAGTGCAAACTTGTCAGATTTTTCATAGAATTTATCCTCAGAAATCATTCCATATTCAATCACGATTTTGATATCATTCCATTTTTTCTCGTAATCATCGCGGTTTTCGTTGATGAGTGACCCCATTTTATCCGCAACTTTTTTGGTGATGTAAGAAGAAATTTTCTTCACAGCACCGTCTGCCTGTAAATAAGAGCGGGAAACGTTCAAAGGTATATCGGGAGAATCAATCACTCCTCTTAGCAACATCAGGAAATCCGGAACAATTCCTTTTACTTCATCCGTTACAAATACCTGATTCTGATACAATTGTATTTTATCTTTCTCAATATTCAACGAATTGCTGAGTTTCGGAAAATATAAAATTCCCGTCATTTTGAAAGGATAATCTACATTCAGATGGATATTGAACAGCGGTTCCTCAAACTGCATCGGATACAACTCATGATAGAATTTTGTGTAGTCTTCTGCCGAAAGTTCGGAAGGCGTTTTCGTCCATGCAGGCGTTGGATTGTTGATGATATCATCTACCTCAACCGTTTCAGGTTTTGCATCCTCAGCTGCATCTTCCGGAAGCGGCAACGTTTCTTTTTTTGTTCCAAATTTAATGGGAACCGGCATGAATTTATTGTACTTGGTAAGCAGCTCGCGAATTCTGAATTCTTCCAGAAACTCTTCGGAACCTTCCGCAATATGAAGAATAATTTCTGTTCCGCGTTCCGTTTTGTCGGTTTCTTCCAGCGTAAATTCCGGGCTGCCGTCACAAATCCAACGCACTGCTGGTTCGTCCTTATAAGATTTAGTAAGGATTTCCACTTTTTCTGCTACCATAAACGCAGAATAAAATCCGAGACCAAAATGGCCGATAATTCCTGAGTCCTTGGCGGAATCTTTATACTTTTCCAGAAACTCCTCGGCTCCTGAAAACGCCACCTGATTGATGTATTTTTCCACCTCATCTGCCGTCATACCAATTCCCTGATCAATAATGTGAAGCGTGCGTTCCTCTTTATTGATTTTGATTTCAATCTGAGGATTTCCGTATTCCATATTTGCTTCTCCGATACTGATAAGATGTTTCAGTTTCAGTGTGGCATCTGTGGCATTAGAAACCAATTCGCGCAAAAAGATTTCATGATCGCTGTAGAGAAATTTCTTGATTAGTGGAAAAATATTATCCACGGACACATTAATATTTCCTTTTGTCATTTTGATAAGTTTTAAAATAATGTGTGATGATTCACAAAAAAAACACCATTCTCAAGAAGGTGACAGAGTGGCATTTTTCTGCTGTAGAATAAAAAATTCCTTCCCGATTTGAAGTAAAATTTTCCTTTTTTAGAAAAAAACTTCGGTACAGAAAACTGCACCGAAGCCTAAAAATTCTATCAGAAAAAAATTATTTATTCTTTAAAGCTTCTCTTACTTTATTCTCAATTTCTTCTGCCAGTTCGGGATTGTCTTTCAACACATCTTTTACAGCATCGCGGCCCTGCCCGAGTTTGGTTTCTTCATAGCTGAACCATGAACCGCTTTTCTTCACGATGCCCATCTCCACAGCAGCATCCAAAATTTCTCCCGTTTTAGAAACACCTTCGCCATACATAATGTCAAATTCTGCCATCTTGAAAGGAGGAGCTACTTTGTTTTTAACGATTTTTACTTTCACGCGGCTTCCTACAGCTTCGTCTCCCTGCTTTATGGGTGCACTGGCTTTTCTGATGTCAATTCGCACCGAAGCATAAAATTTCAAAGCGTTACCACCGGTTGTCGTTTCAGGATTTCCGAACATCACTCCAATTTTTTCACGAAGTTGATTAATGAAAATCACGGTACATTTCGTTCTTGATATGGTAGCGGTCAGTTTCCTTAAAGCCTGTGACATTAGTCGGGCATGAAGTCCCATTTTGGAATCTCCCATCTCGCCTTCTATTTCCGCTTTTGGCGTTAATGCTGCTACAGAGTCGATCACCACGATGTCAATCGCTCCTGAACGGATCAGATTATCGGCGATTTCCAAGGCTTGTTCACCGTTATCTGGTTGGGAAATAATCAGATCATCCAGGTTGATTCCTAATTTCGAAGCATAGTGTCTGTCGAAAGCATGTTCCGCATCAATGAAAGCTGCAATTCCACCTTGTTTCTGAGCTTCAGCTATCGCATGCAATGTTAATGTTGTTTTACCTGAAGATTCCGGACCATAAATTTCAATCACTCTGCCTCTTGGATAACCGCCCACTCCTAGCGCGATATCTAAACCCAAGGAACCGGAAGGAATTACTTCAATGGAAGTATCTACAGAATCATCGCCAAGTGTCATTACGGTGCCTTTTCCGTAGGTTTTATCTAATTTTTCAAGCACTAATGCGAGTGCTTTCTTTTTATCGTCTGCTGTACTCATTATTAATTTATTTTTTCAAAAATACGGAATTATAATCTCACAATTTAGAAATGTTAATAAATATTCGGTTGCGATTTGAATTTTAAAATTCAATATATTAAATAGTTTACTAAAGTCGGATCGACTTTACTGCTAAAGATAAAAATTTCTCAATAATGAAAATCTTTCGGGGTGTGTTTTATATAGTCATCTAACACCTTCATCTGTTCCTTATTGCCGAAACTTACCAGTTTTTGGTAGCCTTCAGGTGCATTTATTTTCCATATTTTTTCAGAAATCCTGTTCGCCTGAATGATCATTTTTGGGAACAAGGCCGGAAAAGAAACTTCCGGAATTTTCAATCTTTCGTTCAATTCCCTGTCCAGCAAAAACCAATTCATACTCTGGTGAAGTTTAAGCAACAGTTTTCTTTGAAATTTAAATTTGTAAATGGTATTGGTAAGGTTTTCGTCCAGCAAAGCCCGCGACAACTGCACAGAATCCTCATCCGCTTTGTCCTGAAGCGCACTCCATAAATAGAGCTGCGCTACGGCTTCTTGCCTGTTTTCGGGAAGATATTCTGCAGAAATTCCCAGCAGATAACCGATGTATTTCCAAAGATGAAAAACACCTTTCTCCTCTTCTTCGGAGATTTTAATTCCCAGTTTTTTCAGGCCTTGCATAAAAACCATTGAAAATCCGGTATAGGTAGCGATCATATCCCATGAATTGATGGGTTCGCCCCAATTTTCGTAATCCCAGTTTTCAGCTTTCGCTTTGATGCTCAATCTCGCATAAGAATGCATCAGCCGGGTTCTGACAATCAATTGATACGCATCGGAATTAACTTTCAAAGCGTTTTCGCGCGTCACATGAACCCAGAATTCCAGGGTATCTTTTAAACGTTTCACGGCTCCTTTTTTTAACGCTCCGGTGAAAATGAGCGGCTTGTTGAGATAGGCAAAATCGTAACCACCCATCAAGGTGAAATCACGGAGAATAATTAAAGCGTTCGTCCCGGTGCGCATGTTGAATCTTGCGCCAATGTTGGCTAGTTCGGGATCGAGCCACTCCGGAATCTGCTGCATTTGGAGAAACATTTTCTTCAGGCTTTCTGGTATTTCGTCATTTTCCGAGACAGGATTTTGCGAATATTTCTGTACCAACGCACTGGCTTCGTGATACGGCAATTTCAGATAAGTATCTTTTACCACCTGGTCGCCCAATTCATCTACTTCGTAATATAAATGGGAATATTTTTCAAAATTTTGAATATCAATAGAGATGCCCGCCATTTCCAGAAGTTCCTTTCCGTTTCCGGAATTCCAGAAAGTTTGGAAATGTGTACTGTTATAAAACTTTGGTTGAACTTTCATGCACTATCCGGTGACAAATATCAAACCACATCAACTTAAATTTGACGACTGGAAAGAATCAGAAATCTAAACTTCCCCAATAATCGATTTCATTACCGTAAACTCACGCAGCGCATAAAGAGAAAGTTCAACACCATAACCTGAATTTTTTCTTCCTCCGAAAGGCATTCTCCAGTCGGAACGGAAATTCTGATTGATGGCAACGCTTCCGCTTTCCAGATGAGTCGCAAAAAACATCGCTTTTTCTCTGTCTTTTGTGTACACTGCATTGGCCAATCCGAACATCGTGCTATTGGCAATTCTTAAAGCTTCGTCGTCATTTTCAGCTTTAAATACCATTCCCAGCGGACCAAATAATTCCTCGTCCAATACCGGATTTCCGGCATTCATCTCCATCAGTCCGGGTTCGAAAGCCATCTCGCCGACTCTTTTCAAAGGCAACAGAATTTTCGCCCCATTATTAATTGCTTTCTGATATTGATTTTCCAATTCCGAAGCGAGATCTTCCCTCGCCATGGATCCCAAAACAGTTTCCGGATTCTTGGGATTTCCCGGAATGTATTTTTGATATTTTTCTATAAATTTTGACAGAAATTCATCATATATTTTATGGTGAATAATGAAACGTTTTCCTGCAACACAGGTTTGTCCGCAATTCTGCAACCTCGCTGCGGCCGCGTCTTCAGTCGCTTTTTTAATATCAGCATCTTCCAGAACAATGAAGGCATCGCTGCCACCCAATTCGAGCACACATTTTTTCAGATTTTGTCCTGCAACGGCGGCCACTTTTCTTCCGGCTGCTTCACTTCCTGTTAGCGAAACTGCTTTAATAACAGGACTGGCAATCATTTCTTCAATCTCCGAATGCGAAGCTTTCACATGAGTAAAAGTTCCCACAGGAAATCCTGATTCTTCAAAAAGATGCTGAAGGGTATCGCCGGTTTCTTCACAAATGGAAGCATGTTTTAAAATCACCACATTTCCTGAAAGCATCGCCGGCACAGCAAACCTCAGCACTTGCCAAAAAGGATAATTCCAGGGCATAATCCCAAGAATAACGCCCATCGGTTCATAATGAATTTCTGAAACGGCATGTTCTGTTTCCACTTTTTCTGTCTTCAAAACATCCTTTGCTTCTGCATAATAAGCGCACATTCCGGCACTTTTTTTAATTTCTGAAATTGCCTGCGACACCGGCTTGTTCATTTCGCGGGTGATGATTTGTGCAAATTTTTCTTTATTTTCCAACAGTTTTTCTGAAAGAACCGTCAAAAGTTTTTGTCTTTCCTGAACCGAAGTTTTCTTCCACTTCATGAATGCTTTCTGTGAATTGTTCAGGATATTCTGTAGGTTATTTTCCATAGTGTAAAATTACTAAAAAAAGCATTCTTTGCCGAATGCTCTTTATTTATTGAATAACAGATCGCTATTGACGGAGTCAATTTTTATCGCTGTACATCAGCCATTCGTTCACTAAACTGGCTGCCAGACGGGCCGTTTTTTCACCGGTATCCAAACTGGGATTTACTTCAGCCACATCCAGAGCGATCAATTTTTCATTTCGCAGAATATGACGGTACCAAAGCATAAAAACCGGATCAGCAAAAATTCCGTTGTAGGCTGTAGCCGAAACGCCGGGAGCCACAGCCGCATTGAAAACATCCATACAAACGGTGAGATACAAAACATCGGTTTCTTCACAAAGGCGGTCGATTTGTTCATAGATGAAAGGAAGATTTTCATAAAAAAGTTCATCAGCCAGAATATATTTCATTCCGAATTGGTGTGCTGTATCGAACAGTTTCAGGGTATTTGAATTCCTTTGAATACCAATATGCAACGAATGGATTTTTTCTTCCTGAGCTATTTGCCAAAACCCCGTTCCGGATGTAGCGCCGACACCTTCTTCTGGCATTCGGTTGTCAAAATGGGCATCGATATTAATGATTCCAATTCTTTTTTCCGGAAATGCTTTTTTCAGTCCGCTGTAATGAGCAAAAGTAACCTCGTGGCCGCCTCCCAAAACCAATGATCTCGAACCTTTTACTACAACCTCAGCTACCGCATCAGCAAGTTTTTGTTGTGCAGTTTCCAAATCCTGATTTTCACAGAGAATATTTCCAAAATCTTTTAGTATTAAATTGGAATGAACCACCGGAAAATTAGCCATATTTCTTCGGATGTTATCGGGTGCATCCTTGGCTCCGGTTCTGCCTTTATTTCTTCTCACTCCTTCATCCACAGCGAAACCATGCAAAATAAAATCGTTGGGCGATATTTCTTTTTCAAAACTGATCATTTGAAATAGCCTTTGATGTAAGGCATCATCTCCGTCCTTTCTTCCGGTCCAAACCATGATTAATATTTTTTTCCATTGATATACACACAACAGGGCGACATGCTTCCCTGCATGTACAGAACGTTCTGATAGTTATCTGTTTTGTACGCCACGAAATCTGCCTTTTTTCCCGAAATTATTTTTCCCCGATCTTCCAACCCCAGAGCATGTGCGGCCCTAAAAGTAATTCCTGCAAGAACTTCGGCTGTAGACAGTTTTTCATAGGTGGCCAGAATACTGGCCTGTGTAATTAAATTTCCCATGGGTGCTGACCCCGGATTCCAGTCGCTGGCAATAGCCAAAATAGCTCCGGCATCCAGCAGTTTTCTGACTGGTGTAAAAGGTTCGCCCAATCCGAGACTTGCTCCCGGAAGTGCGACCGCTACGGTATCCGAAGCCGCCAGAAAGGCAAGATCCTCATCCACAGTGGCTTCAAGATGATCTGCAGATTTTGCTCCAACCTCCACGGCAACCCTTGAACTGCCCGGCGTGAACTGATCGGCATGTACGGTGATATCAAAACCGAGAATTTTCGCTTTTTCTAAAAATATTTTGCTCTCTTCAGGCTGAAATGCAGATTTTTCAATAAAAATATCTACTCTGCTCGAAAGATTTTCTTCTTTCACTTTTGGCAAAACTTCTTCCAGAACATAATCCAGATAGCTTTTGTTTTCTTCACTTTCTTCCACAAAATCCTTTGGTTTCATGTGTGCTGCGAGACAAGTGGAAATAAGAGTTGCCGGTGTCAAACCTTGAGCCTGACGAATCACTCGAAGCATTTTCAACTCCTGTCTTTCATTCAATCCGTATCCTGATTTTATTTCGATTGTCGTAATTCCTAAGGATAAAAGAAAATTAACCCGCTGTAATAGTTCTTCCAGCAACTCTTCTTCCGTTGCCTTCCGTGTATGTTCCACCGAGCTCCAGATTCCGCCGCCAGCTGCGGCAATTTCCAGGTAGGTTTTCCCGGCATTGCGCATTGCAAAATCATGAGCACGGTTTCCGCCGAAGCAAATATGCGTGTGACAATCGGTAAAAGCAGGTAATAAAACAACATCTTCATCGATTACCTCAATATCACTTTCATGATTTTCTTTCAGAAAAAGTTCTTTTAATTCTTCGAAATTTCCGGCATTTACAATCTCATTATTGTGAATCAAAACACCTCCGTTTTCGATGACTTGAAGTTGTTCATCATTTATTTTTCCACGAAGCGGAAGATCTGCGAGGGTAACAATTTGCCTGAACGGCCCTATTAATTTCATAAGGTAAATGTAAACATTTGGACATAAAATAACAAGAAGAGAAGGGTGAAAAAGATGTTCTGATTTTTTGCTTTTCATTTTAAAAATTTTACCTTTGGTAGCTACTGAAAATAAAAAGGAATGTCAGATTTTTTACATGCGGATAAGGAAAATTATTCTCAGGATGAACTCCTGCAGGAAGAGAAAATCCGTCCGCAAAGTTTCGGAGATTTTGCCGGACAAAGGAAAACGCTGGACAATCTGGAAATTTTCGTAGCTGCGGCGAAAAATCGAAATGCGGCGCTGGATCATGTGTTGCTTCACGGTCCACCGGGATTGGGAAAGACTACTTTGGCACACATTATTGCCAATGAACTTGAAGTAAACTGCAAAATTACTTCCGGGCCTGTGTTGGATAAACCCGGAAGCTTGGCCGGTCTGCTGACCAATCTGGAGGAAAATGACGTTCTTTTTATTGATGAAATTCACCGTTTGTCGCCTATCGTGGAAGAATATCTTTATTCCGCTATGGAGGATTATAAAATCGACATCATGCTGGAGGCTGGTCCCAATGCGCGAAGTGTGCAAATAAACCTGAATCCTTTCACACTGATAGGAGCCACCACCCGCAGCGGAATGCTCACCAAACCGATGCTCGCCAGATTTGGGATCCAAAGCCGACTGGAATATTACACGGTGGAACTTCTCGGGATGATCATTGAAAGAAGCGCTAGAGTTTTAGGAGTAAAAATTTATGAAGATGCCGCACTCGAAATTGCCCGAAGAAGCCGCGGAACACCCAGAATTGCTAACGCATTATTGCGCAGAGTTCGGGATTTTGCGGAAATAAAAGGAAATGGCGAAATAGAAATCAACATTACAAAATTTGCATTAAACTCCTTGAATGTAGATGAATTCGGGCTGGATGACATGGACAATAAAATCATGCGGGTGATGATAGAAAACTTCAGGGGAAAACCGGTCGGAATTTCTGCGTTGGCAACCTCTATCGGAGAAAATCCGGAAACGCTGGAGGAAGTATATGAGCCGTTTCTTATTCAGGAAGGTTTTATTATCCGGACTCCACGAGGACGGGAAGCGACGGAAAAAGCATATTCACATTTGGGTATCTCGCGACCCAAAAGGCTCGACGAACTGTTCTGAATTAAAAAAGCTGAGAAATCACCCACAAATTATTTAATTTTAATCACAATATGAAACTATATCCTCTACAATGCGGAAAATTCAAATTAGACGGCGGTGCCATGTTCGGAGTGGTGCCAAAATCTATTTGGGAAAGAACCAATCCCGCGGACGAAAAAAATCTTATTGAACTGGGAACGCGTGCTCTTCTGGTGGAAGACGGAAAAAAACTCATTCTGATCGATTGTGGATTAGGCAATAAACAGGATGAAAAATTCTTTGGGCATTATTCACTTTGGGGTGATGATTCTCTAGAGAAAAATCTTTCCAAGTATGGTTTTGTAAAAGAAGATATTACCGATGTTTTCCTAACTCACCTTCATTTCGATCATTGTGGAGGTGCGGTGGACTGGAACGATGAAAGAAATGGCTATCGTCCCGCGTTCACCAATGCTCAGTTCTGGACCAATGAAAATCACTGGCAATGGGCTACCGAACCGAACCCAAGGGAAAGAGCAAGTTTTTTGAAAGAAAACATTCTGCCTATGCAGGAAAGCGGACAGCTTAATTTTCTTCCACTTCCTGCAACCGGTAATTACGGTTTCGCTCGGGATTTGAAAATGGATGTCATTTTTGTAGACGGACATACCGAAAAACAGATGCTTCCTGTGTTGCAATATCAGGATAAAACCATTGTTTTCGCTGCCGATTTGATTCCTACCTCCGGCCACATTCCGCTGGTGTATGTCATGGGATATGACACGCGGCCGCTTTTAACAGTAGAGGAAAAAGATAAATTCCTGAAGCAATGTATTGACAATGAATATCTTTTATTCTTCGAACATGATGCTCATCATGAACTGGCCAGTTTGAAAATGACGGAAAAGGGAGTGCGCCTGGACGAAACTTTTAGTTTTAATGAAGTGTTTGGTTATTAAAAACTTCTTTACCTTTACCAATGAAAATTTTCCGAAATTTTGTAAATATTCATCTTCGTAAAAAATATTATCTTTAAATTTATTTGAAAATTATGGACACAACTGAGGGTGAGCCCCCACCGTCTGAACCCGAACCGAGGATTATCGGGCTTACCGGCGGCATTGGCTCCGGAAAAACTACTGCGGCACAATTTATAGAAGAATCAGGATTTCCTGTTTATTATTCGGACATCCGTGCCAAAGAAATTGTAAATGAAAATGAAGTTCTGAAGCAAAGCATCCAGGAACTATTAGGCCCGGAATCTTATGACGCTGAAGGGCTGTATAACAGAAAAATGGTAGCCGAAAAAGTTTTTGGAAATCCTGTATTGCTTCAGCAATTGAACAGCCTTATTCACCCTGCCGTCCGCGATGATTTTGAAGATTGGGTGCGTCGCCAGCCTACTCCTTTCGTTTTTAAAGAAACCGCATTGCTTTTCGAACTTGGCTTAGAGAAAGAATCTTTCCGAACTATTTTGGTTACCGCTGAAGACAACCTTCGGATCAAGAGGGTGATGGATCGCGACGGAAAAACTTACCGCCAGATAAAATCCGTTATGGAACAACAGATTCCGGAAAAAGACAAAATGAAAAGAGCTGATTTTATTATTCATAACAACAACGGGATAGAAACCCTGAAAAAAGAAATAGAACAAGTTCTGCACGCTTTGAATGTGGTTGTAAAACAGTAAGTTACTCTACATAGCAAAAAAAATCCGGCGGCATTCCGTCGGATTATCTTTATTGGTGGAGCTGGAGAGATTCGAACTCTCGTCCAAACAAGCAATACGCAAGCTTTCTACATGCTTATTCTGCTATTGATTTTCGACTGTAAACAGAGAGCAAACACCCAATTTACAGCTTATCTTCTGAAGTTTTCGTTCCGGAACCGAAGTTTTCCCGGACTTATTTTCGCTTTTTCTATGCCCCGGACTCAGACGCTGCGAAACAGAGCTTCTGCGGGACATCTTGTTTCCTTACTATACTTCGGGAAAAACGCTTATCCTACTATGATTCAGATTAAGCAGCAAGAGCATACTCTTGGTTGCCAGTTAAAAATGTGCAGCAAGGGATTTAAGAGATCGCGCTGCGGTTCTCTGCATGCTTACTTACCCATTGGTCTTGCTGTCGAAACCGGTCAGCCCCAATTTGTAAGTCTGCAAAGATATAAAAAAATCCTGATTTATTTCTCTGCAAAAATGACATTCAGTGCCTCCTAATTTGTTGCAAATTATCACTCTCTGTTTTTCACAAGAATCCAGCCTTTCCGAATGATTGTTTTTTTCGAAATGGGATCTATCCATGTTACCTGATACCAATAGGTTCCGGTACTTACCTGAGCATTGGCATACATTCCACCCCAGATAGTTCTGGCAGGAGCGGAACGGAAAACTTCTTTTCCATACCGGTCGTAAATGGTTGCGGTGAAATCTTTGTATTTGCTGGCAGCTGTGAAATCAACATAATCATTCACACCGTCACCATTTGGCGTGATGGCATTAGGAACAAAAAATGTTAGATATTCCACCGTCGCATAGCAATTCACTCCTTTATAACGAACCGAAACATGATACGTCGTATTGCTAAGGATATTTCCAAAAACATTTGAACTTTGCCAGTTTATTCCATTATCTATAGAGTACTCCATTTCTGCCGTTACATCTTTAACATTTATCGTTAATCCGTTTCCTTCGTAGATAATTTCATCAATTTCAGGAATGGGAGTATAAGTAGCTTCTGCTGCCAACTGTACGGAACACACTCCATTGCTGATAGTGACTGTGTATGTACCTGCTGTATCCACTTGTAAAGTCTGTGAAGTTTCGCCCGTATTCCACAGATAGGTATATCCAGGTCCTGCTCCCGCATCAAACGTACCGCTGTCGCCTTTACAAAATTGAATATCCTGAAGCGTAGAAACTATTGCTGGAACAACATTAATGGTAACAGAAGCCGTAGTTCCTTCACAACCATTTGCTCCTACCCCACTCACGCTATATGTTGTAGTAACCGAAGGTGATACCGTCTGGGTATTTCCTGAGCCAGTGAGCCCCACCCAAGTATATGTTTGTGCCCCGGAAGCTGTTAAAACTACGGATTCACCCTGACAAATAGTGAGACTGCCGGCCGTCAATCCAATAACAGGCGGTTGATTATTTTCAATAACTGTTACTGTCTGCTGTTGAGAACAAGAGTTCCCGAAAGTATTGGTAATCGTAAGCGTATAATTGCCTCCCTGATTCACAACGGGAGTCAAAGTATTCGCTCCGGACACAATATTTCCTCCCCCAGAAGCTGTCCAAAGTATATTGACTTGTCCTTGCGAAAAAGTAGAAGCAGAGGCGTTCAAAGTAACGGAAGTATTGATACAGGTGATTTGTGCAGGTTGCGCGATTACAATATTAATGGGCGCATCCATCGTAACAGTGGCAGAAGCAGAGTATTGACATCCTGCCGGTGTTGTTACCGTTACGGAATAAGTTCCGGCTGCATTCACCGAAGTTGTTTGTGCATTGGAACCGTTAGACCATGCAAATGTATATCCTGTTCCTGTTACAACAGCGGTAAGCGTTGTTGATGATCCTTGACAAATAACTGTGTTTCCGTTAATAGACAAATTAGGATTATTATTCTGAGCAATATTTACCGAAACTGAGGGACTGACGCAGTTACCATTAGAAACGGTCAATGAATAATTTCCCGGCGTTGTGACAGTGATGCTTTGCGTTGTTTCTCCAGTAGACCAAAGATTTCCAGTTGCATAATTGGAAGTCAGAATAACAGGATCTGTTCCACAAATAGCGGGTGCAGACTGTGTGATCACCGGCGCAGGAGTTGATGTTACTATCAATTGCAATTCTGCGATCTGGAAGCAATTTCCATTGCTCACCCGGACATAAATTATGGTATTGCCGGAGTTATAAGTTGTCGGAGTGGTAATATTATTTGTATTCCCTGCATTGGCATCTGCAAGGTTAGTATAATAGGTAAAAGTAACACCAGAAGTTGTACTGATATTAGATTCTGCCGAAGTAAGGTTGAACGTAAAAGTATTCGTTACGGAACATTCATTCATCAAATAATTCTGCACGGCAGGAACCGGATTTTCTGTAACGATAGCAGATTGCTGAAACTGACATCCCGCAGGCGTTGTTACGGTCACGGTATAAGTTCCGGGTGCTGTTACGGTTATTTGCGAGCCCGCAACACCATTAGACCATAAAAATGTATTTCCGGCTCCGCCTGCTGTGGCTGTGAGGATGGTAGAACCTCCAGCACAGAAGGACATATTCCCGCTAATTTGAAGATTCGGGTCTGCACTTCCGGTAATGGTAACGGAAACAGAAGGACTTGTACACGAACCAATAGTATTGGTGAGTGTAAAAACTCCAGGAGTTGTAACAGTAATCGATTGGGTCGTTTCTCCGGTAGACCATAAGTTTCCATTGGTGTAATTAGAAGTGAGCGTAATGCTTCCTGTTCCACAAATCACTGTTCCGGATGCGGTAATCACCGGTGTTGCAGGCTGAGCTTCCACCGTAAGCTGCAGTTCGGCAATATCGCTACACTGCGTACCGATTACTTTTACAAAAAGAGTAATATTTCCAGAAACGTACGCTGTTGGATTAGTAATAAAATTATTGTTTCCCGCAGTCGCATCTGCCAGATTGGTATAATATCGAAAAGTAACACCCGGAGTTGTACTGATGGAATTTTGTGCTGAAGTAAGATTAAAAGTGGCTGTATTGCTGGCTGAACAGACGCTTAAAGAAGCATCCAAAGCCTGAGGCAATGGCAATGTCGTTACTGTAATTGAAGCATTTCCCGGGCAAGTTGTATTGGGAACATGCACTTCTACAGAATAAACTCCAGGCTGGCTAACCGTGTAAGAAACACTGGTAGCTCCGGGGATTAGATTATTATTAAAAAACCACTGATACGTAGCACCTGGAACTGCAACAGAAGCGTTGAGCGTTTGCGAACTTCCCTCACAAATGCTGATGCTGGAAGGTAGATTATTTCCGGAAGGATCAGTCAACTGTACGCCGATATTGAAAGAACCTGCCTGAAGAAATACGCCGGTATCAAACTGCCTGTCCGTGTAATCTGCCAACACCATTTTGAAACGGTAGGTTTCTCCGGGAACTACTGTCGCTGTCGCTGTAAGAGGAATCGTTCGGCCAGCAAAATTCGTTTCAATATTAGTGGTATTATATCCTCCGAAATACTGCTGATTGATCGCAGGACAAGATGGTGACACATACGGATGAATATTCGTTACTCTTACCGGTGTTCCATTCGGCAAAACAGCAATATTGGTATAGGTAGGATCAGTTACTTTTTTTAACAGCAATGCAAAACCATCACTGAAATCACACTGATAATTCCCGTCATATTCTTCTGAAGCAAAAATATAATTGAATTTTATCTCACTGGTGACCGGAGTAAAATCAAACTGGATATAAGTAGCATCAAATAGTTCGCTATTCGCCACGCCTAATGCATTTGCCAAATCAAGATCACCTCCCGTTGATAAATTTCCAGAAAGATTAGGAATAAAGGAATTTCCCGCAGTATTTGCCGGGCCTGTCATAAGTACTACTCCATCGTTAAAGGGAAAATTGGTAGTCCCCTTATTAAAATAACCCCATGAGCGATTGGTATTGGTTGCCGTAAGATTAGGAGAAACAATTACATTTGTTACATTCGCTGTACAATTTGAACCACCGGTAATCAAAACATTTTTTATCAAATCCTGAATACTATAGGCACTCTGAGGATATGCTGGCGTATTAACATTAATAAAAGCCCCTGCTTTCATCGTGGCTGCTGTTGCCACTTTAGGCTTGTTTTGAGTTCTTTGCGCCACAACAAATGAGCAGAAAAAGAAAAACAAAATCAGTACTATTGTTTTTTTCATTATATCAATTTATTAAGGATCATTATGTATAATACTGACTTGGAGACTATTAGCCGCATTCCTATTATCACTATGTTCCTTGTTTTTCAAAAATTAAAAGTGGTTAAAAATAGTAATTATTTTTTTATAGCTCCTTACAAGATTTTAATATTTGGTGGCTTCAAAAAAAAATTTTACTTTTGCAAACCAAAATGAGATGTAATATATGTTAATAATTCCAGTAAAAGACGGAGAGTCTATCGACAGAGCCCTCAAAAAGTACAAAAGAAAATTCGACAAAACAGGCGTAATACGCAAGTTAAGATCGAGACAGCAGTTTATAAAACCTTCTGTTATCAAAAGACAGAAGATTCAAAAAGCCGCTCATAAGCAAAGAGAGGCCAGCTTAGAAGAGCAGTCGTAAGATTTCCCATACACACATACCATATCACTTTCCGAATCGTTATATTTGGAAAGTGATTTTTTATTTCTACCCATGACTGAAAAATTCATAGAACATATCATCGTAGAAAAACGCTATTCCGCACACACCATCACCAGCTATCGCAAAGACCTGGCGGATTTTCAGCACTTTTATTTAGAAACAGAAGGTTCCGAAAATTATCTTCAGGCCGATAAAAAAATCATCAGAAACTTCATCGCTTATCTCGGAGAAAAGAAACTAGCGAAAAGAACCATTAACCGCAAACTTTCCACTCTCCGGAGTTTTTACCTTTTTCTTTTAAAAATAGGTGAAATCAAAGCCACGCCGATGGAAAACATCTCAACCTTAAAATTTTATCCCGAAATTCAAATCCCTTTTTCCCGGGACGAAATGGCAAATCTACAGCTGCTTTTATCTGATTCTGAAAACTTTTTTTTTGAAATGCTCATCATCGAAACGCTGTACCAGACCGGAATGCGGAAAGCCGAACTGTGCAATCTCCTTTATCAGGATGTGAATTTGAAAGGAAATGAAATGAAAGTGACCGGAAAAGGCAACAAGCAAAGAATCATCCCTTTCTCCGATGAACTGAAGCAGCAACTGGAGTTTTACGCAGTCCAAAGAAAACCATTGAAAGACAACAAAAAATGGTTTTTCCTCCATCCCAAAGGCAAAAAACTGGGAGAAAAATTTGTCTATTCCATCGTAAACAAGTACCTTAGTCTTGTCACTTCAAAGAAGAAAAAGAGTCCCCATATTTTAAGGCACAGTTTTGCTAGTCACGTCTTAGAAAATGGGGCTGAAATTTCTAAAGTAAAAAAAATAATGGGCCACTCGTCCTTGGCATCCACGCAAATGTACACGCATGCCAATATTGAAAAGTTGAAAAAAGTATTCGGCGAGGCTCACCCCAGAGCAAAGAAATAAACGAAGGTGCAACAGGCACAAATTTTTAACCTTTAATTAAATAATGCAGTTATGAAAATCACAGTACAATCCCTTGGAGTTACTCCTCATGCGCCACTGGAAGAACATCTGAACAAAAAAATATCGAAACTCTCCACTTTTTACGATAAAATTTTGGAATGCCAAGTAGTCCTGAGAGTGGAAAATACCAACGAGAAGGAAAATAAAACTGCCGAAATAAGATTAGTAGTTCCCGGAGATGATATTATAGTAAAAAAGACTTCTGAGAGTTTTGAAGAAAGCGTGGATCAATGCGTGGAAGCCGCTAAGAGGTTGCTAATCAAGAAAAAGGAAACCGCCTGATTATTTTTCTAAAAAAAATACTAAAGTAAATTTGTAGATTTCAAAAAAACAATCATATATTTGCACTCGCAAAAAGAGATCAGCGTTCTTTTGAAATCTATTTTGCCTCCTTAGCTCAGTTGGCCAGAGCACGTGATTTGTAATCTCGGGGTCGTGGGTTCGAATCCCTCAGGAGGCTCTTGCAACATTTATCTAAAAATTGGGGAGATTCCAGAGCGGCCAAATGGGACTGACTGTAACTCAGTTGTTTCGACTTCGCAGGTTCGAATCCTGCTCTCCCCACATTTTTTGATAAAAACTTTTGCAAATTTCATAAATTAGATTAAATTTGCACACCGTTTACCAACAGATTTGTAAACACAAATTGCGGAAGTAGCTCAGTTGGTAGAGCGTCAGCCTTCCAAGCTGAATGTCGCGAGTTCGACCCTCGTCTTCCGCTCAAAGAATCACAACCAAGAAACGGCTTGTGATTTTTTTTTAAAATTATAATTGCCGACGTAGCTCAGGGGTAGAGCGTTTCCTTGGTAAGGAAGAGGTCGTGAGTTCAAATCTCATCGTTGGCTCTACAGAATCACAATCTTTTTGGTTGTGATTTTTTCATTTTTAAAGTAAGGAAGAGGTCGTCTCGTCGCGTACCGGAACGAGATCGTTGGCGCTACAGAATCACAATCTTTTTGGTTGTGATTTTTTTCATTTTTAAGGTAAGGAAGCAGACGGGAATTCCCGTCTGCTTTCAGAAAGAAAATTACATCTTAACCCAGAAAACCTCGGCAGTACAGGAATTCTTTCATGACAACACTATAAAAACTGCAAAGTATTTTTAAAAAAGAGATAATTTTATTACCTTCGCAGTCTCATTTTTATGTGGGTTCCAC
>JAANMW010000911.1_pt1 | contig 34319 bp, 29 predicted proteins | sample 7279671 | NCBI WGS metagenome assembly JAANMW01 (sample SAMN14094541, study PRJNA606508) | bioreactor metagenome | isolation source: A lab-scale SPAN reactor treating ammonium-rich wastewater day 247 | place: Ireland: Galway | collected 2017-09-19 | reverse complement strand
GATGATCTCTTTTGTCTTCTCATCAAGGGACTTTGCCATAACATTAAATGAGCTTGCCAATTCACCCAGCTCATCTTCTCTCTGGATGTCTACCCGTTGTGCTAAATCTCCTGATGCCATCTTCTTGGTCACTTCTGTTAACTTAAGAATCGGCACTGAAAGTTTTTTCCCCACAAGGTATGCTACCATAACAAAGGGAAATGCAAGAATTAAGAGCACACCCCATACAATATAATTCAGGTTATAAGCGACTCCATATCCTTCATCTTTGTCGATTTCTGCTATAACACCCCAATGAAACTTAGGCAACCAGCGCCATGCACTTAACACGGTTACATCGCTATAATCCTTATAGCCCTGTGCATCAAAGCCGTTATTACCTGAAATGCACTGTTGAACACCTTGAGTTACTTTACCCGTTTCCCGATCAATCACCCTCAACTCTAACGCACATCTCTTTTTTATTAGCCCCATATCTCTGAGATATCCTGCAAACCGTGATTCAGTAATCATGTATCCATCTTTGTTGACAAGATACGTTTTCCCTGTCTTCCCCAGATTAAGGCTTAACATTACATCGTTCAGCCTGGATACATCGATCCTCAATGCAACAACGCCCGTGATATTCCCCCCTTTATCTTTCAATGGTGTTGAAACAAACATCGTAGGAATACCCAGTTCTTCTTCTGCGTATTCATTGATAAGGGGAATCTCAGATGGAACAATACTTGATACAAATGAATCTCCTTGCATTGCTCCATGAAAATAATCAGTTTGCAGGATATCCCTTCCGATACTCTCTCCTGAGGTAGTAACGGTTACTAATCCCTTATTATTACTCATCATTATCCCTTTATATCCATATTCATTCTTAATTTCTTCAAGATATTGAACAATTTCGGGATAATCCTTATCCTCTTTAGTAATCTCCGTACCTTTTGCTATGAGGGGATTGTTTGCAATTACACGCGCATTCTTTACCCTCTCATATATCCAGTTAGTTACCAATTCAGCCTGTTTATGGACAATACCCTCGAGATTCCGTATCAACACTTCCTGAACATCAGCCTGTATTCTTGGATACGCTAAAATCCTCAGTAAAACGAACGGCAACAACGTAAAGGTGATGAGCAAAAGAATAAGCCGGTTTTTAATTGGAATCGATAGTAATTTTCTCTTTAATTGAACAAACTCAGGTTTAAATAAAAAACGCAATAAAAGAGTTATTATAGCAAATGAGAGTGTGGATACATTTGAAAATATAATGGTAGAATTTTTTATGTGGATTCCATAAGCTAACCACAAACTGCTTGCTACTACTACAATGGTCATCATGGCTGGCGAAACATCAGACAATGATTTAGTTTTTATACCCTGAATGATTTGTGGTATAAATCCTATTGACGAGCAGATTGCAGCAATTACTCCTATTAAAAACCATATCATAAGTATTCCACCTTACAAATATTTAACTTTATCCAGGCGATTTTGTTGGACATAAGCTACAATGGTATATTATCGTATTATTACTTTTTTTCAAAAATAATTTCTTGTATCGGGTATGTATCATGGATGGGCAAAATATGGGAATTTGGGAAATTATCTTATTTGTAATTTCGCTCATAATAATGGTGGTCGGTATGGCTGGAATTATAGTGCCCATAATACCGAGTATCCCCCTTATTTGGATTGGGGCATTTCTCTATGCTCTCTTCACACATTTTGAAAAAATTACGTGGATGATATTACTGATATTTGCGCTCCTTACCATTTTTTCTATTGTACTTGAAAATCTTGGGAATGTATATGGAGCAAAGAGGTTTGGCGCCACAAAATGGGGAATAATAGGCTCAATAATAGGCACCGGAGTTGGGTTTTATATGGGCGGCCCTATAGGATTGATATTAGGACCTGTTGCAGGCACTGTTGTCTTTGAGGTTATTGGCGGAAAGAGTTACAAGGGGGCATTGAAGTCTGGCTTGGGTAATTTTGCAGGTTTTCTGGGAGGGTCAATAGTAAAAATAATAATTGGACTGGCTATGATTATTATATTTATCTGGAAAGTATTTTAGCAAATTGATTCACCTGTAAAATTTGAATTCTTTTATTCCTTAGATTCCCTTCTTTTTACCTTTCCGATGCGACTTTCCTGGCGGTCTGTTTCGGTTTTGATGATAAACTGCCCATGCTGCACTTTTATCGTATCTGTTGTATTTTATCCCTTAGCTCAGCTGCCCGCTCGAATTGCAATGCCTCTGCGGCCTTAAGCATCTCTTCTTCCAATTCATTCACAAACTCCTGGGTAATGTATTCTTCTTCACTTTCAGCAACGGTCTCATAAACGATCTTATGAGATGCAACCTCATCTTCAATGCCCTTCTTGATCTCTTTTTGTATGGTAGCTGGCGTGATATTATGCTTTTTATTATATGCAATTTGCAGGGTACGGCGGCGGTTGGTTTCGTCCATTGCTCGTTTCATCGAATTTGTTATCTCATCTGCATACAATATCACCTCGGCATTTACATTTCTTGCAGTTCTGCCAATAGTCTGTATGAGCGAGGTCTCTGAACGGAGAAAGCCCTCCTTATCTGCATCCAAAATTGCTACGAAAGAAACTTCCGGTAAGTCTAAACCTTCTCTGAGTAGATTAACACCCACCAATACATCAAATTTCCCTAACCTTAAATCCCTTAAAATCGTTACCCTTTCTATAGCATTTAGCTCGGAATGAAGATACATACCCTTCAGTCCCTCTTCCTTAATATATTCACTAAGATCCTCTGCAAGCCGCTTCGTTAATGTGGTTACCAGTACCCGTTCCTTTTTCTGCGCCCTGCTCCTGATTTGCTTCAACAAGTCCTCTATCTGCGTCTTTGCAGGTTTCACAGAGATTATTGGATCAACAAGCCCTGTGGGACGAATAATTTGTTCAACTATGGTACCATGACATTTTTTTAACTCATAGGAACCTGGCGTTGCTGAGACAAATAAGATCTGATGTATCTTCGATTCCCATTCGTCAAATCTTAAAGGCCGATTATCTAATGCAGAGGGTAAACGGAAGCCATATTCGACTAAAACCTCTTTGCGCGCCCGATCTCCATGGTACATACCTCCGATTTGTGGAATAGAAACATGAGATTCATCTATAATAAGGAAAAAGTCTTTCGGAAAATAGTCGAAAAGAGTATACGGTGTTTCTCCAGGTGCACGGCCGCTCAGATGCCGTGAATAGTTTTCGATACCATGACAGTAACCTACCTCCAGAAGCATTTCCATATCATAGCGGGTACGCGCCTCCAGACGCTGTGCCTCTAAAAACTTTTCTTTTGAACGAAGATCCTTAAGTCTATCATTGAGTTCATATTCGATTGATCTGACCACCCCTTCAATCTTTCCTTCCGGCATAACAAAGTGCTTGGCAGGATAGATCGATATATCTTGTACTTCCTGTAAGAAATTTCCTGTCATGGGATTAATTTTAGAAATTTTATCAACCTCATTACCAAATAGTTCTATACGATAGGCAATCTCCTCGTAGGCAGGAAATACCTCTACCACATCTCCGCGTACCCGCAATGAGCCGCGAATAAACTGGATATCATTCCGCTCATATTGGATACTGACAAGCTTCCTTAAAAGTTTATTTCGTTCTATCGAGTCACCCTTGCAAAGATGTACATACATCTCCTGATACTCTTCAGGAGAGCCTAAGCCGTAGATACAGGAGACACTGGCAATAATAATAACATCCCTTCGTGACATAAGAGCGCTCGTAGCCAGGAGCCGTAACCGGTCGATCTCCTGATTAATGGTCGATTCTTTCTCAATGTAGATATCGCGCTGTGGAATATACGCTTCTGGTTGATAATAATCATAATAGCTGACAAAATATCCAACGGCATTTTCCGGAAAAAAACTTTTGAACTCACTGTAAAGCTGAGCTGCCAGAGTCTTATTGTGAGTCATGACCAGAGTAGGCTTTCCCAAAGCTGCAATAACATTTGCCATAGTAAAGGTCTTCCCTGAACCTGTTACACCCAATAAGGTTTGGGAACCCACACTGTTTTTGTAACTTTCAACCAATTGTTGTATCGCACGAGGCTGATCACCTTGCGGAGTAAATGACGAAACTAATTTAAAAATAGACATAGACTAACCCGTATACTATTCCCGTTAATTTTAAGCTTTTTATACATTTTTATTTTTCTGTTCCCTTTGATTTTATCAGTAATCTAAAGGCTTTCAAGGGAATTTAATTTTTATCTGTCTTTATCTTTTCCGAAACGGTCTTTGGCGATAAGTTTCATGCCAGGATCTTGCTTGGCAAAGGACAGAAGCCGGTATCAAGGCAGCTTTTCTAAACCGTATTATAGAACTGGGAATGCCTGAAAGTTATGCTATCGCATAAATTACACGATGCAGGAAAAAAACTATTTTTTTATCAGATTTGTGCAACAAAGCCATTAACATGTATAATATCCTTATTATCCACGGTGTTATAGAACTGGATATAGAAAGTTCGGTTAAAGAGGTTTTTAATTTCTTTGGACGCATTGGATATGTTATCGGCGGATTTTTCTTCACTCCTGATGATATAGAGCATGGGATACTACGCGCCAATAGTCCTCATCCTGGCTCTAAACTAAAACAATTCTCATGGTTTGATAAGAGAAAGGCGTTGTGTGTAACAAAACTGGATCCCCGTATTCACTTTGACCTCGTTTGTGCGGCAAGCTCCTGCCCTCCCATAGAATTTTATGACCCTGCTCGTATTCATGAGCAGCTTGATATTGCAGGGAGGAGTTTTGGTAATCGTAGGGGCATTGTGCTTGATAAGAACAGTAACATACTCTACCTTTCCCAGATATTCAAATGGTATGCCTCTGATTTTGGTAAAACACAACAGCAGGTAATACGTTATGTACTCAACTTTGCTGATGAGGATGTGAAAGATTATACCTTAGAAAATATCAATAATTTAAGGATACGGTATTTACCATACAACTGGAATTTGAATAAATCTTTGGAGTAAAGGAGACCGATTATGGCCGATTATGATCTTACGGTAATTGGAGGCGGGGTTGGTGGATTAAATGTTGCAAGTGGCGCTGCCCAACTGGGTGCCAGGGTTGCCCTTATTGAGAAAAATAAACTGGGCGGAGATTGTCTTTATACTGGATGCGTTCCAACGAAGACTTTAATTCATTCTGCCAAAATAGTATCTAACATAAAAAGGTCAAAAGCATATGGATTGAATGAAACCACTGTCTCATTCGATTTCAAAAACGTTGTGAATCATATGAGAGACGTAATAACAAAGGTCGGCGAACGCGATGATCCAAAAAGATTTGAGAATATGGGGGTAAAAGTCATTTTTGCCAATGGAAGGTTTATCGACCCTCATACTTTCGAATTCGATGGCCACAGGATTACCAGTAGAAAATTTGTTATCGCTACAGGGTCAAGGGCAGTTGCAATTCCGATCAAAGGACTTGAAAATATCAAATATTTAACCAATGAGAATGCCCTTGGGTTGGATTATTTACCGAAATCAATAATTATATTAGGAGCCGGGCCAATAGGACTTGAATTTGCACAAATGTTTGCAAGATTTGGATCGAAGGTCATTATTTTAGAAAAGATGGGGCAAGTTCTGCCGCGCGAGGATAAAGAGCTTGCTGATACCCTTGAATCAATCCTTAAGGAAGAGGGAATTGAGATATACACCTGTATTAATGTAGATCGTGTTAAGCAAGAAGGAAATCTAAAGGTCGTAGTAGCAGAATGCAGCGGACAGCCAAGGACCTTTCAAGCCGATGAGTTTATGATTGCCATTGGACGAGCGCCTAATTTAGAGGGACTAAATCTTGAAGCTGCTGGAATTAAGGCAGAAAAGAAAGGGATTCTGGTAAATAAGTATATGCGTACTACTGCTAAGAATATATGGGCATGCGGAGATGTTACAGGGCAATATTTATTTACCCATGTAGCCGAATATCAGGCGGGCCTTGTAATACCAAATGCCTTGATTCCTTTTGTGAAGCGAAAGGCAGATTACCGTGTCGTTCCATGGGTTACCTTTACCGACCCAGAACTGGGTCGTGTTGGATTAACGGAAGATGAGGCACGAAAAAGATACAAGCAGATAAAGGTATATAAATATGATGTAAAAGATTTGGATAGGGCTATCATAGAAGGTGCAGCAAAAGGAATTATTAAGATTGTTTGTACAACGAGAGGCATGATATTAGGTGCTCATGTCCTTGCACCACAGGGCGGAGAAATAGTGCACGAGTTTATCCTGGCAATGAAGAGTAATCTTGGAGTGAGAAATATTTCAGAAACGATCCATGTCTATCCGACATTAGCTCAAATAGTAAAAAGGACAACGGATAAATACTATGCTGAAAAGATATTTTCTGGATGGGTTCCGAAATTTACCAAGAAGCTGATACGATGGTTTGGATAATGCATCTCATTTCAAGATATTATTCCTCATAGTTGTTTATCGTAGTCGTAGCTATTAATCATTGCAGATAATCATTGCAGAAGGAGGTTGAAATGAGAATGATTATACTTCTGGTTCCTATACTGATTTTGGGTATGGTAATTACCGTTTATGCGGCTGAAGAAAATGATCCAAACACTCTCTATGATCGTATTCTAAAGCAATATGTTACGGAAGACGGAATGGTTGATTACAAGTCACTGAAAGGGGATAAGGAATTTGAAAAATATAGAGAATATCTTTCCACGATAGACCCTGATACACTGCCGTCCGATAAACACCGGTTGGTTTTCTGGATAAATGCTTATAATGCGTTTGTTCTAAAAGGGGTATTAGAAGAATATCCGATAAAAAGTGTCCTTGATGTAGGTTGGATTCCTCACGGTTTTTTCATCCGAAAGAAATTTAAGACGAAACAAGGGAAGATAACACTGCGAGAGATCGAGAATGAAATGCTAAGAGAGGCATTCCATGAACCGAGAATACATTTTGCCATTAGTTGTGCCTCAATGAGTTGTCCAAAGTTACGAACAGAGGCATACAGGACTGAGAAATTGGAACATCAATTAGATGATCAAGCAAGGTCTTTTCTCAATAACAGGAAAAAGAATTATTTAGATAAAGAAAAAAAGATTCTGTATCTCTCATCGATTTTTACATGGTATGAGGAAGATTTTGTAAAGAAAGGCGAAAAGATTGAGGAGTATGCTGCAAAATATCTAAACCAGGATGACGCAGAGTTCATAAGGAATAATAAAGTTATCGTAAAATACCTTGATTATGATTGGGGCTTGAATGAGCAAAAATCATAGATATTCTCATTTTTGTGGGAATATATTTCCATTTATTGTTTGTCTTGAGTAGGTGAAGGAATAATATTATTTCCGATGAATAAGAAATCAATAATAAAATTCAGCATTTTCATTGGTACCATTGGGGGCGCTTTCTTTGCCCTCAGGTATACCTTCTTATCACAATATATCCAAAAAGACAAGCTTTTAGGTCTTCTTGAACAGTTGAGAGAACACTGGTGGGGACCGGTGGCTTTTATTCTTATTTATGGCATTGGATGTGTCTTTGCAATTCCCGGTTCACTTTTGACATTAATTGGTGGTGCAATATTTGGCGTGATATGGGGTACTGTCTACAATATACTCGCCTCTAATTTAGGTGCCACCCTCGCGTTCTTAATGGCAAGATACTTTGGTCGTGATTTTGTTGCCGGTCTTATGAAAGGAAGAATAGAATCATTTGACGAAAAGGTCGCCAGTCATGGTTTCCGGTTTATTTTCACCCTCAGGCTCATCCCTCTTATCCCCTTTAATGCACTTAACTTTGGAGCAGGTCTTTCCAGGATTAAATATCGTGATTATGTATTGGGTTCTGTTTTAGGTATGCTGCCAGGTACGTTTATTTACACCTATTTTGCAGATGCACTCCTGAAAGGAGCCACAGGGGCCAGGAAAAAGGCCTGGATTAATTTAATAATAGCCAGTTCATTATTGATAGTAATTTCACTTGCACCAACTCTTTATAAGAGGTTTAAAAAATCGTAACAATTGAGTTTTTTGAAGACCCCTGCACGAATGGTATTTATTGATAGGGGCAGGTTTGAAACCTGCCCCTACGCGGCGTGTAACACATTGTTATTGTCGGAAACTTTTCAAAAAACTCAATTGTTGCAAAAAATCAAAAGATATTGACGTTAAATAATGTTCTATCCCTGTCCGTCAATACAGGAAAATAAAAACAGAGAATCTTAAGTTAGGCTTTTGGCAACGACTATGGTTGGTTCAACCTTGTAGATTGAACCATGCGTTTAGCACTGGCCAGTACGTTTTAGTTTACGCCAGGCGTATGAAACATGCTAAACGTTTCGGTTCAATCATGGACGATTGAACCAACTTTGAAACGGCGAAAAGGAAATACGAAATACTAAGCACGAAATGCGAAACAAATTCAAATGACCAAAATTTAAAAAAAACTTTTTAACACCACGAAGAGCATGAAGGGCACGAAGTAAAAAAACTATAAAACAAATCTTTCCCTGCAGGTTCGGGTTTGCAACCTGAACTTCTGAGTTTATGTAGATAACGGCGCTATGTGTAATCGAAGACGTGATCGGCAACATAAAACATAGGGTTCAAGTTACAAACATGAACCCGCCTAGGTTCTATAAATTAAGTCTTTCTTCGTGTCCTTAGTGAACTTCGTGGTTAAAATATTTTTGGTTACAGCTTTGCCACGCTGTGCAATCTATGTTTACTGTGTGTTTTAGTCGTTCAAACATTAGAATTAGAGAGGGGAATTTTATAAACAATGAAAAGGAATTTATTCTTGATAGGGCTTATCACTTTTATTATAGGAATGTCTGGGGGATGTAAAGGTATTAATCCTCATAATACTAATGGTTCTTTAACTGCAAATAAGGTGGTACATACTACAGAAAAGGAAAACGAAACGGGAGATGCAGAAAAGAAAGGATGCTTATCATGCCACGAAGGAATTGAAGTTATTAGTGACAGGATGCAGCCTTTTCTTTTAAGCTTTGCCAGACAGAAGTATAAAAAAGGGTCGGCCACGAATGCACAATCTGCCACGAAGGGGAACCCTCATCCGGTAAAAAGGAAGAAGCTCACAGAGGACTCATTTCAAACCCGTCGAGTATGTGGGTACTCCATGAGGGAAAAGGTTGCGCAAAATGCCATGACAGTAAAGGAAGTATACCTACACTCATGGGAGAACCTCTCAGCCAGCCTGTTGGAGGAGAACTTATGTCGCAGCAACTCCTTTTTTCAGAACCTTCCATGACGCTGGAAATAGACTACACATACAGAATGTCAATGTCTTTGCACTCCCTGATGACAGGAATATCAAGTAAGATACTGTCTTCAAACGGGGTAATACCGAAAGGCACATTTCCTTTTGGAAACTTTAACATGATAGATACAGATGGTGCAGTTCCAAGGGTTGGTTCTCAGGAATACAAGGAATGGGTTGAAAAAGCAGTTACCGCAGGTTTTTTAAGGAAACTTGAAAAAGTAGATGAAATCCCTGATTTTGAAGAGGTGATGAAAGTATTTGGCTCAGAAGAAAAAGCAGGTTTTTCAGATATTTACAGAAAACAGTGTGCAAGATGCCATGTCTGGGGCGAGGGGAGAAATGAAAGGGGAGACCTGAGGGCTTCCGGTTGTGCCGCATGCCATGTACTTTACGGAAACGACGGTAAATATGAGGGAAATGACCCTACAATAAAAGATGATGGCCATCGCCCACATCCGTTAAAACTTCGTATTACCTCTGCTATACCGGCGGCACAGTGTACCCATTGCCATACGAGAGGAAGAAGAAGAGGATTGCCACACCAATCCAAAAACTATAGGATATGGAACGGGCAATTCAAGGAGTACCGGGAAACTATTGGGTGGCAGTCCTTTATTTCAGGACTTGTCTAAAGGGGCGTACGGAGATATCCCCGGTGCGAAGAAGTCCGGCAAATGGCAGGTTCCAGGAATAGAGGATTTTCCTTATGCTTTAGACCAACTTGTTGTGAGAAGTGGAAAACAGGTACAGAACATGCCGATGCCTGAGGACAGGCCATTAAATTCCGGCGAGAGAAACCTTGTTGAAAGAGAGGGTTTGTGTATAGGCTGCCATCAATATCACGGTACACCTGAATGGGAAAAAATAATTGAAAAGTACGGAAGGGCTGAGACGGCAGAGCAGCATGAGAAGATAATCTCAGAAGCAATGAGGAGCCTCATAGAGAAAAGCAAATAAAGACCTGAAAACATTTGAAAAGGAGGTGCTAAATGGCAATCTTAACAATTCTTTTTCTGGCTACATGCTTTCTTGCATACACAAATGGTGCTAATGATAATTTTAAGGGTGTTGCAACGCTTTTTGGTAGCAGGACCACGACGTATAAATGTGCAATATGGTGGGCAACCCTTACAACATTTGCAGGTTCGATAGCTTCCATTTTCCTTGCATACAACCTGGTAAATACCTTTTCCGGGAAAGGGCTTGTTCCTCAAAGCACTACAAACTCTCCTGAATTTCTTACCGCAATTGGAATTGGTGCTGCTCTTACAGTTATGGTTGCAACGATCACGGGATTTCCCATCTCAACAACACACAGTTTAACAGGCGCCTTGATTGGTGCAGGTTTTATAGCCATAGGCACGCAGGTAAATTTTGCTATTTTAGGTACCTCTTTTTTACTTCCTCTTTTATTGAGCCCTGTTATCGCAATAGCCTCCGGTAGTATTCTTTATGTTATTTTCCGGAATATTCGAATTCGATCAGGTATAACAAAAGAGTGGTGTCTTTGTGTCGGCAAGCAGAAAAAGATAATTCCATCATATGAGCCTGCCGCTTCTCTTTCAGCAAACTGCGGCAGTACCCTTAGTGTTACCATTGATGAAGAAAAGAACTGCCGGGAGATCTATAAAGGTTATTTTTTAGGTATGAATAGCCAAAGACTGCTGGATTCCCTGCACTTCTGCTCTGCTGGAATCGTAAGTTTTGCCAGAGGTCTTAATGATACACCAAAGATCGTAGCCCTCTTATTGTTAATAAAAGGTTTATCTATATATTGGGGCATGTTGGCTGTTGGGCTTGGTATGGCTGTTGGCGGACTTTTTAGCGCCAGAAAAGTGGCTAATACCATGAGCAATGAAATCACAAAATTAAATCACGGGCAGGGTTTTACTGCAAACCTTGCTACGGGTATTCTTGTAATATGTGCTAGTAAATTTGGAATGCCTGTATCTACTACCCATGTATCAGTGGGATCCCTTTTTGGGATAGGTTTAATTACAAAACATGCAAATATTCGTAGAGTACTGGAAATACTTCTGTCATGGTTCATAACCTTGCCTGCTGCCGCGGTATTTAGCGGCGGCGCGTACTGGATACTAGAAAACTGGTTATTCAATTAACTCTAAGCATACAATGTTTAGAGGGTTTTTAAAACATGTTAAAGGAATATTCTCAATAAGAAAATTAACGGTAGTTAAGCTTCGAACCGAACTCGGAGTACATTGAGATCACTGGTGGTGATGGATTCGAAAAAGAGAATCTCTATTCAGCCGAGATTGCAAAAAATTGTTTGAATGCCGGCCTTTGGGAAGTTTTCCTCTATACAAAAGAGAATGGACAAAAGGCCCTGTATTACCAGGGATGGTTTATCTTTCCTCTTGGGCATTATAAAAAGGTATTTGAAGAGATTAGTGGTTTATCTTATTGGGAAAATCGGCGATGGTAGAGGTTAGAGCATTGGGTAGACCCTGCCGGGTCTCATGTGAGTTTAAATATTCTAAGAAAGGTTATCTCCGCAAAGGAAGCTCACGCAGAATTTCTGGCTCATGAGCGTGTTTTTGCACTCGGAGAGCAAAAGAAAAAACTCCGGACAACGCATTTTTGGAATATTATCACATGGAAGGATTTCTACGATGGGCATCACCCGGTTGAATTTGCAACATTTGCTTCTCCCGGAAGATATTTTGTTAAAAAACCCTGGAAAAATGAATACTGGAAAATTGCTGAGTTTACGAGAGCTATGATAAGGGATATTCAATCACCTGCTTCGGAGGATGTGTTACAGGAGATAGAACTTATTTTTAAAGATTCTAAAACGGGTGAAGAGAATCGGTTTTTCGTAAGCGGATTTAAGTTAAATCAGCTTCCCCAGCTCCGGATCGAGGATTATCCACAGGGCTTATACATGCCGATGGGTATCGAAGTACCCCCGTTCTTCCAGGGTTATCAAGATTTAGAGAGGAATCCACCCAACAAGAGCCCTTATTTTAGCGTACTGCTGGATTCAAAGGATACATGGGTTAATCATCATAAACTGGCTGTTGATGGGCCTGTTCTTCACAGGGATATTGACAATCCAAATTCCCTCCATGTTTATTTGCTTTCTTATGAGCGTCATAGTCTTGTAGGGCATTTCATTCTTAAGGCTTTTTGATACGGGCATAAATTTTACCCGGTATAATATTTTGAAGATTTGTACATTGAAATAAATTCATCAATAAAAACTTTTAGCGTAGCTACAATCGGAACTGCTAACAGTAACCCTAAAAATCCCCATAGTTGGCCAAAAATCAGGATAGCTAAAATTACCAGAGCAGGATGCAGAGATAACTCCTTTCCCATAATTCTCGGTGTTATTACCGTTGCTTCAAGCGATTGTCCAACACTGAATGTTATGATAACATATAAGAGATGTTTGAAATCACCGAATTCGAAAAGAGCAATAATAGATGCTAGAAAAATACCAATAGCAGTCCCCACATAGGGAATCAGATTACCAAAACCTCCTATAAAACCAACAAGAAACGCTAGATCAATCCCGGTAATTGTTAAACCAATGCTATAGATAAAGGAAAGAACAAGGCAAGTAATAGTTTGGCCTCTCAGATAAAACCGGAGATTGTGATTTACTTTAGATAAAAGGGCCATTGCCTTGTCTCTTATTGGTAAAGGAAAAATATTTTTTACTTTTTGGACAAGGACATTAAAGTCCTTAAGTAAGTATATAGCTACAACACTAAAGATAATAAAATTTACTGCAACACTAAAGAATCCGAAGGTACCATAAAAAATATTCTTAATAATTTTTAAGAAAAAATTGATAATCTGCGGAAGATATTTTTTATATTCCTGTATTGCTTCAGCTAAACGTCTTCTTTGCGCCCGAACCTCTTTTTTAACTTGCTCCTCCGGAGCAGTAAGGACATCCTTTACCTTTTGTTTTTTTATCTCTTCTGATTCAGTCTTCTCAGCATGCTCCTGTTTTTTTTGTTCTTCATTCTCCGTTGATTTCACTTTTTCAATTTGCTCCTGCAGAATTGGTTTTACTAATTGAGCAAATTCTTTATCTCCGTATCTTTCGATCAATCCCTCAAAGACGTGTAAATACTTTGGATACCGTTCCTTTATTAAAACACCTATTCTATAAACCCCGTCAGCTGTTTTAGGTATTGCGTAAGCTAAAAATCCTGATGTAAATAGCAAAACAGCAAGAATGAGAAAAATTATTCCAAATCCACGTTGTATATGTTTTCGGGTAAACGGCCATCGCTTTCGCTCAAAAAAATTAACCACAGGATTAAAAATATAAGCAACAATGAATGCGAGGAGAAGGGAAACAAGCGGCCCTCTCAGCAAGTAACAAAAGAATGAAAAAATAACGATTGAAATACCGATAAGTACGACCCGCATCCATATGTTGTCTAATATCTTTTGTTCTTTTTCCATAAAGTTTTATTTTCAGTCTACAGAAGCCGTATCCGGTCCAATCTTTATATGTTCTCTTATGGCATCTATAATAGATGTTCCAATACCGTTTACCTTTGCCAATTCTTCCGGGGTTTTAAAATCACCGTATTTTTCACGGTAGTTCACAATTGCCTTTGCCTTTACTTCACCTAATTTTGGCAATAAAACCAACTCATACCAGGGAGCCTTATTAACATCCAGTTTGATTTTTATATCCTCAGGATTAAGATTACGTATTACCTCTGTTTCGGGTAGCCACCAATGGTAATCCGTACCTGCTTTTATCACAACGCCAATACATAATAGTGTCGTTAAAAAGAAAATAACTATGAGCTGTTTTTTTGTAGGAGAGGTACTATTCGGCAATTTCTCTAACATAGAGATAACCTATTCTCATAAGGAATAAAGGCACCCTGAGTCGTGAAATGATACAGAAGAACCTCAACACTGAAATTCCTAACATCAAAATAGATGCTATGCTGAATCTGTTTGAGTGTCAAGGGAATTATTTCAACTGAAATCAGACAAGGATCACTATCTCTAATATCTTCAAAAATCAGAAATCACCTTTTTATCTTGAAATAATTATCTTAGTTCAGGTAGAATCCAAATTGTATTAACAATCTTAAAAATGGTAATTGCAAAAGAGCAAACCCTCCTTGTCTTCAAGGGAATCAGTAACGGAAAGAAGCTCCCTGCCAACTCCTTTTTTCAAAGGGAAAAAATCTATGGCGAAATATTTCAAGACGAATCGCGAGACAGCCGTAAAGGCCGCTATGAGTGAAAAACCACTCATCTTTAAATACCACGGCTGGCTGGGTATTGGGTTAATCTGTTTTGTAGAGTTTTGTTTACTTATCCAACATCATGTCTCCTTTGCATATAAAGTAAGTATCTGGACGACTCCTTTGTGTTGGTTAGGCTATGTGATGTTTTTAGATGCTGTTATTTTTAAGCTTAAAGGAAATTCGCTTCTCTGTAATCGCAGACGCGAGTTTTACATTCAAATACCTCTGTCTATTGCTTTCTGGCTCTTATTTGAATTTTATAACTTGCACCTCGCAAACTGGGAGTATCAAGGTTTACCCAAAAATAAAATAGAACTTTGCCTGGGGATGGGATTAGCCTTTGGAATGATTATGCCGGGGATGTTCCAGACAACAGAACTTATTGAAACACTTCGGCTCTTCGAACGATTTCGGATTAGCAGCCTCCATGTCTCAAACAGGGTTATTTACACCAGTATTGTACTCGGATTCTTTTTTATTATGGCGCCATTACTCATAAGCAGAGACTATGCTCAATATCTCTTTGGGCTTGTATGGACTGGATATGTAATGATATTTGAACCTATTGTATATTCCAGTAAAGGAAATTCATTACTCAGGGATTTAGAAGAAGGCAGGCTCTCGCGTATACTGAGCTTGTTTATAGCTGGCTATATCTGTGGTTTCCTGTGGGAATTTTGGAATTACTGGGCTGTATCAAAATGGGTATATACAGCTCCCTTTATGAAGGACGTCAAGATTTTTGAAATGCCTATTGCAGGATTTTTAGGATTTGGACCTTTCGCATGGGAATATTTTTGTTTTTATCATCTTTGCAAACTCGTAAGACAAGCACCTCAAATTAACCAATAAAACAATGTACGATATACCAAAATGCATCAATCAAAACGTCAGCACAAAAGACAGTGGGCAATTGGTCTATGTATTATTTGTGTAAGCATTCTTTTTGTTATGGTTACATTGGACACAAAAAACATAAAACAGCCTGCATTTATGAACAAAATCAAGCCAGAAGAATTAACCCCCTATGAACATCTTATTGAAGCCAAGAAGGCGTTAATTAATGAATATAAGTTGAATGAAAATTGGTTAAAATTTTCTCAGGAAAAAATTTATGATGCAAGAATACATTTGGAGGCTATTAAACGCGATTCTCCTGAATATATCGAAGCACAAAGGCTCATGGATGAAGTAAAGCAGAAAGAAGCAGAAATGGAAAAAGTATCGGCGATCTTAACCCAGGAATGTATGAGAAAACAACGGGAAGAAGTGGCAGGCAAACTGGAGAAGTATTTTATAGGCAAAAACATGTACGTAAATGTGCAATTAGACGGAGAAGAAAAAACCATTTTAAAATTAGAGTATGTATCATGGTCATACCCTCTCATATACAGAGTAATTAATGGTACAGGTTTTTTGCCCTCGCTTAAAAAACTAGGGTTCAAAAAAGTAATCTTCGACGCTACTCATAATTATTCCTGGACTTATGATTTAGAAGGGAATATACAAGAGTAAAAAAGCGGCATCAAATAATCTTATACATAGCGGATTAAGACGTTACTTCTTCAGTTTTGCACGATACTGCTTACGAAGTTTAGCCACTTTGGGCGCAATTACTATGCGACAATACGGTTGCTCAGGATTGCGTTTATAATATCCCTGGTGATGCTCCTCTGCCCGATAGAATGCTGTGAATGCCTTCATTTCGGTTACTATCGGTGCATCCCATATTTTGGCTTCACGAAATTCTTTCATCACATGTTCGGCAATCTCCCTTTGCTCTTGTGTGTGATAAAAAATCGCTGAACGGTATTGTGTACCTACATCAGCACCCTGGCGGTTCAATGTCGTAGGGTCATGTATAGTAAAGAAAACCTCCAAAAGTTCTCTAAATGAAATAATCATAGGATCAAAGGTAATCTGAACCACCTCAGCGTGGCCAGTAGTTCCGGTACAAACTTGATCGTATGAAGGATTAGGTACATTACCCCCGGAATAGCCAGATTCCACCTTCTCTACTCCACGCAGTTCTAAAAACAAAGCTTCCAGACACCAGAAGCATCCTCCCGCAAGTGTTGCAATTTCCTTTCCATTATCCACAGGAAAAGTAGATCTCATTTGACCTCCATTCTGAGCTTTGGAATCAATATTTAAAAAATACAGATAACTTATAAAACACAAGATAAAGATAATATATTTCATTTTAATCCTCATAGAAAATATATAGTAATTATTAATTCGGCTTAATTTTAATTTTATAGGTTGAGAAATGAAACTCAACTTTTCTATAAGACCGTGGTCAACGTTAAATTTTATAGGGCCTATCAGAATATCCTACTATCCAAATTATAGTAAAATAATAGCATGAAGTCCTGGATAAAGATATATTCAGTTATTTTTCATGATAATCCGTAAATCCCTTGCTTATTATTAACCTTGCCATTCTTTTAAATCACGCATAAAAAGGGATAAAATTGAGCTAACCACCAGGCGTACTGAAAATACTAAGGGTGATGGCTTTTATCGTTTTTATAAAATTTGTTTGACAACCAATTGGATGTATTGTAAATTTACGATTATTAAAGAATTCTAAGGCGATGGAGTTCGCCAAACTGCTACACGGTAGCTGATAACTCCTATTGAGGTTTTCCTTCGATAGGAGTTTTTTTATTGGAAAAGCCCCTGTCGAAGCATATAGTTTTGACAGGGGCTTTTTGTTTTTCAGTATTATCTGAAAGATAATTCCCCTATTCCCTGATCGATAGGAGGAGTTTATGGAGAAAGTTATCGGCGTTAAGGATCTTCAGAATTTAGGTTTGTTGGGCGTTGAATATACGAAGTTAGATTTGTACGATGCTTTTATGATGTACTTGATACTGAATAGTGAAACCATTAAGGATCATGTTGTTTTAAGGAACGGCAAATATATATTTGACAGTAGCTCTTGTTTTGGGATGGATAATTGGATGGTTTAAGACTTATAAAAAAGAGATCATGAGAGTTGCAGGAAGGGTAACAACGGCAAGTGCTGCTGTGAAAAATATTGCTATGAGTTATTTGAGAGAGGAATGTGTTCCATGTTAGAGGAATTTATAAAACAGAAAACAGAAATACTGGCTGTTATTGAAGATATTGAGGTTCTAACGAAAGAAGAGTTCGGGAAAACGGATGATCGATTGCTTACCATCAAGGAACAGTTGGTATCCAATTGTTTTAACCTGGTAACCCTGGGCCAATTCAAAAGAGGTAAGACGACACTTATTAATAGTCTGATTGGCAGAGAAATCCTCCCTTCATCCATAGTGCCACTAACATCTGTTGTAACGATCCTGAAGTTTGGTGAAGAAGTCAGATGCGGTGTCTTTATGGAAGACGGTAGTGAGAAGAAGATTCGCATAGAAGAACTTTCTGATTATGTAACAGAAAAAGGAAACCCGAAAAATATACGTGGTGTACGGTGTGCACGTATCGAGCATCCGTCTTCTTTTCTTGAGCAGGGTATGTTGCTGGTAGATACGCCCGGTGTAGGATCTACCTTTCTGCATAATACAGAAACGACGTATGAGTTTTTAGACCATCTGGATGCGGCATTGTTCCTCATGAGTGCTGACGTACCCATCTCACAGGTAGAAAAAGAACTCCTTGATACGATTAAAGATTCTATCCAAAAAATATTCTTTGTTTTGAATAAGATCGATAATTTGTCTCCTGAGGAAATCGAAGAGATTATTGCCTTCAACAAGCATGTTCTTGAAGAGATGGGATTTACTGTTCATGAAATATTACCCGTCTCTGCAAGGGAAGCACTTAAGGCTAAGATGACGAAAAACGATATTCAGCTTTCACAGAGTGGACTTTTGAACCTGGAGGATAGATTAGGTAATTTTCTTGCTTCAGAGAAAGGTAAAATCATCTTAAATACAGCGGTATCCAAGGTAAAACGAATTATTTTACAGAAACTGTCACAAATAGCCATTGAGAAAAAGACACTAGAGGCTTCCGAGGAAGAGTTGGAAAATAAAATCAAAACCTTTCATAAGCTTGTTGCAAACCTGAAACAAGACAGAGAGGATATTACCTGTCTGCTCAGGGGTGAATCGGACAAGTTGTGTTTCAAGGTAGAAGAGATGTTAAAGGTTTTTGAGGAAAAGGAGATACCGGCGATAAAGCGCTTCCTCCAGGATTTTTTTGAAAAAAATCAAGATACAAATCCAACGATCTTAAGGGATGAGATGCAGAAGATTATCAAGGATGAGATTGTTAAGGGATTTGATGTGTTTAGGAAAGATATCGAGGGCATAATCTCAAATAGTATCCAGGAAACCTTTCATCGTTTTACAAAACGTTCCAACGACATTATGTGTGAGTTTAGGACGGCTGCAGAGATACTCTTTGAGGTATCCATGAATCAATTTGAATTTTCCGTTGAACTAACCAGGGATAATAGTTTTTATTACATGGTCCAGGAATATACGGCTCCTACCGAAGAAGAGGTCAAGTCTATTCTGCGCACCTTTCTGCCTAAATCGGTAAGCAGAAAGATGGTTTTACATGAGATGATGGAGCGGGTATCCTCTGATGTGAGTCGAAATTGCGGCAGGGTACGCTCTGATTTATCAGCAAGGATTTGTAAAACTATTCATCATTACTCTAAACAATTGAAGGATCTTGGGAGTGACCTCATTAAGCAGATAGAACAGGCAATTCAAAGAGGCCAGGAGAGGCGAAAGGCAGGAAGTGAGTCTATACGTGTTGAACTTGCCTTATTAACGAGTAAAGCAGAAATCCTTGAAGGGAATAGAATGAAACTTGAAAATATATGGAACACTGGTAATTTAATTGATAAAGAGAGTAAGCAGATGTAGAAACAATACCCTTAGTTTTTCAATTACGAGAAGTCTAAATTTCAGAGTATCTTTCGTATATTCATTTTAAACAAATGGAGGTCTTTATGAAAAAGATAGAAGCAATAATTAGGCCTGAAAGGTTTGATACCGTGAAGGATGCTTTATTAGAATTGGGCTATCCAGGGATGACGGTAACAAAGGTAAATGGACATGGGAATCAAAAAGGGATAGATCAGGTGTGGCGCGGGAGAAGATTTCGCATTGATCTCTTATCAAAGCTCAAGATTGAAATTGTTGTCAAAGATACTGATGTGGAAAGTATTGTTACTGCTATCATCAATGAGTCTCAAACGGGGAGTATTGGCGATGGGAAGATATTTGTTTTCAATATAGAGAACGCTTATCGAGTTCGTACCAGCGAGTCAGGAGAGATTGCAATCTAAATAATGTGATTGTGAATTTTTCAACAAATTAAGGAATAGAGGAGAGGTGAAGCATTTGCTGATCGTGAAATGAGTGTATTTTCCCATACCCTTGCAAATGCTTCGCCCCTACGGGGGGACATAGTATTATGTTAAATAACGATCAAAAAAGGATGCCATGTATGCCTGATACATGGGATGGCACTGGTAAACAGAAGTATATCATACCAGTACTTGAAATTGATACCTATGGGTCGGTAGAAATGACTAATAGAGTGGGTCTGGTAGGTGTAACAAAATCCAGTCTTGACACTTTAACTACGCTGGTATTAAGTATTCTTGCTGGTGTTTTTATGGCACTTGGTGCTCAGCTCTTTATATTAGTAACACATACTGCAACATCTAATTATGGTATAAATCAACTTGTTGGCGGTGTGGCCTTTACTTTGGCAATGGTTTTAATTGTGATTACCGGTGCCGAACTTTTTGCGGGAAATTGCCTTGTTGCGATGTCTTTTATGGCCCGGAAAATTTCCGGTAAGGCCTTTACCAGGAATATGGTCATTACATTTCTTGGCAATTTTATTGGTGCATTAGCCGTTGTATTATGTCTATACACCTCTGGCCAATGGATGATGAATAATCATCTCCTGGGCGCGAAAATAGTCCTTACGGCCAATGATAAAGTAAACATCCCATTCGGTGTAGTCTTTGCACGGGGAATGATGGGCAATGCCTTGCTGTGTCTCGGTGTCTGGATGTGCTATTGTGGTAAAAGTAATCTCGATAAAATACTGTCATTACTCTGGCCTACGTCTTGCCTTATGGCCTGTGGATTCGAACACTGTGTTGTTAACATGTGGCTTATTCCTATGGGAATTATCCTAAAAGAGAATCGAGCGGTACTGGCTGCCGCCGAAAAGATTCATGGTGGAATACCAGATCTTTCAAATCTTACCCCTTGCAAAGGAAAGCGAAAGATGGCAGAAAATAATATTCCAGAGTCTACCCAAACTATAGATAGAGATGTAGCATATTCACCTTCACAGACAGCCTCTGTAGTTGAAAATAAGGCAGTAATAAGGGCAGGATTAACGGTTACACAAACACTTGTATTGAGCATTTTAGCCGGGATTTATGTTGCTATGGGTGCCCAGTTTGCCACCTTTGTGACAAGCGATTCTGCCTTACACGCTGGATTTACTTCTTTCATTACTGGTATTGTATTTTCCCTTGGGCTTATACTGGTCGAAGTTGCTGGCTCTGAACTTTTTACGGGTAACAATTTAAATATTGTAGGTTATCTTAGTAAAAAGATTATGACACGTGAATTGTTTAGGATCTGGACCTTAGTATATGTTGGTAATTTTATAGGCGGCCTTATGATGGTTTATTGGATGTATACGGCACACCAGTGGGAATTTTTCCACTGTATGACAGGTGCGAAGGCACTGCTTATTGCCCATAAAAAAGTTAATCTCTCTTTTGAAGAGGCCCTGGCAAGAGGTACACTTTGCAACGCATTGGTATGTCTTAATGTCTGGTTGTGCTACAGCAGTAGGAGTGTAGCAGATAAGGTAATTTCGACTCTGTTTGCCATTGGTGGTTTCGTTGCCAGCGGGTTTGAACACTGCGTTGCAAACATGTATTTTATCCCAATGGGTGTAATTTTGAGAAAACATCCGGATGTCGTCGCTGTAGCAGAAAGAATGGCAGGAAAAACACTAGATCTCTCTCAACTTACCTGGAAGGGGTTTTTTATCAACAACCTTCTTCCCGTTACCTTGGGAAATCTCATCGGTGGCGTTATTCTGATTGGTGCAGTGTTTTGGTTTCTTTATTTGCGGCCACACATGCGTTATTTATCTTTTTCCTCGGAAAAAGAATTTTCTACGGATAGTGAATAAATCTTTAGATATACAAATAGTAATAAATCATTACTTATCATAATGAATATGATGGTTCGTTTAATGTTAGAAGGAAACCATGTTTTATAGGAAATTGGATAGAAACTTTTGATTTAATTGATTGTATTTTCCTTAAGGTAAAATATCATGACATTCTTTTGTCCTTTGTGTTGGAAGGAGATCAAAGAAATCGATCTCATATGCCCTTTCTGTGGTGCCGATATATTAGAATATGTGAATAAAGATTTTGAGGAAAAGTTGGTAAATGCACTCAGGCATCCAGAGCGGGAGACAGTTCGGCGGGCTATTCATATCCTTGGTAAACTTAAAAGTACAAAAGCTGTACGGCCGATTATAAAGCTCTTTAAACAAACAGACAATACCTTTTTAAAAATGGAAATTCTTAATACCCTTAATGAAGTTGGAATACCAGAGACCAAGGAATTTATGCTGAAAGTGATCGATTCAGATGTAGGCCTGATAAAAAGAATGGCAAAGTCAATAATAAGCAAGGGATTCACAGAGTATCATGAAAAATAACTGAATATATCTTTACAGGCTGTCCGCGAATTCAATTGACTCACAAATACCATACTAAATATTGTTGTTGTGCTAATATTTTATCAACATATAGTATAGGATTTGTCGTGTGAAAACATTCTCGGACAGCCTGTCAAGGCGTGATTCCATTCATATGGAGCGGTAGTGGAATAGTGGTCATGTGGGGCGTTTTTGTTAGACGAATTCAAACATCTATCTTGCTATTATTAAAGCTTCTTTCACTTCGTGAGGTAGTTTAACAAGAATGAAATAGGACTGTGGATAAAGATAGTCTTCACCGGATTCATCAACAACTCTAATATATCCTTCCCTTTCGGCATCGTCGTCCGGAAGGATTTGATAAATCTTGCGTATTTCCAAATCTTCACAGTCTTTATTTCCTATACAAATCGCAAATGTCTGATCTTCCTTTTCTCTTTCCATAGTTTAACCCAAAAACCTCTTGATTTTCATTTTCTTTCTGCCAATACCATGTGCTTCGTACCAGTGTAACTCTGCATTACATATCCTTCCATTTTCAAGACAAACTTTTCCAATACCTTTAAGCTTGCGCCAGCGACCATGACCAAAGTGTTTTTGAATCCGCATTATACACGTATTCTTCCTCCTATGGCAATAGTTTCAATATCCTGAATCTCTCCTATTATCTCAAAATACACAGGATTTTTCACCCTTATAATCTATATGCCCAACGTCAGGAATGACTCACGGAGGAGGCCTCGACTAGCGGCGCAATGCAGGTTAAGTTAGGCGCTTTCTTCATTCTTCATAAGAAGCTACCACACATAAAGATTCAAGCTATTGTCTCATGCGTCATGTATCACACTATCTACTCCCCCAACAAGCGAGAAAATATATTCGCAATTCTTCTTAATCAGTCATCATAGGGGTCATAAGAAAAAGGCTCGTCTCTTTGCAGGATGCAGCAATGCTTTCTCCATATGACTTAAGTATCACGGTATAATCAAAATACCATTTCTTTTGACCCCATTCTTGACACGCCAACGTTTGAGCTAAGCGGCCCGCACCGCGGGCATGCCGATGACCGATCCGTCTGGACGCAATAGTTAGGCGCCTGCTGCACAGACGTTGCTGATGCTATTGCGACAGCGAAAGGTCCCTAACTAGGTGGAGCTTGACTTGCCCATCAATTCCGGCGCGGTAGAAGTATCCCTTGTTCGGCTCGACAGTTGTCTCTACCTGAACAGGCGCAACCGTTCCGATGATGTTGAACATTCGAATCTCAAGAAAGACCAGACCGGGATCAACATCAAAAGCGAAAGCTTCCCTCGGCCTCAATTCAGCGACAAGAATGCCGTTGATCCAGAGTTCAAAGACATGTTCTATTCCTTGAAACCCCGAGTCTCGAATGACCGTTATTCGCGCCGGCGACTTGGAAGCGGAAGGAAGAGCCGCGCGCACTCGGGATTGCGGTACCTGCTTCACCTTAGACATCGGTGTTGGAACGGTGCCGCATCCAAGAAGAACGAATGCGAGTGTGAGAGGCAGGATCGATGCTTTGTGCATGTTTTCCCTTCAGAGTTCCCGTAAAAAGGATCACACCTTGAGAGGTTGTCCGAGAATGTAAAATCCAAAAAATCAGGTATTGATATTAAAGGACTTATGACACGAGAATTTGATAAAATACCTATTCTCGGACAGCCTGTTTATTATTGACAAATCGCCTCCATAACCCCCTTCTGTGTTTCCCGATTTCATTCTGCTATTTTCAAATCATTTAAATAGCTTCAGCAACCACTAATTTTCAAGAAAAATCAAAGCAAGCCTTACGATAAGGAATAAAGATATTTTCAAGCAACCTTGCGTTCAATTTCCTCAAACTTAACAGCCACCTTTTTGGAAACTCCCGGTTCCTGCATAGTATACATATACATACATATACATATAGGGGTCCATATAGGGGTCAGTCCATATAGTCCATATAGAGTCCATATAGGGGTCAAATCTTTATTATTGACAAATCGCCTCCAACTCTTTTGATAATCTAAGAAAAACGCTCGTCTCTTTGCTATGACTTAAGTATCCCTTGACCCCCTTCTGTCCTTGGCCGGGGAAGTACCTTTGTTTGAAAAACCATCGCTTCTACCCAGCAAACCTGAACCTGTTACGAGGACGGCGCGACCACGTCTGTCTTGAACGCCGTGTTATACCACGTTTTTATTGCGAAAGACGTGAATTACTGTTTACAATTTTATCGTATTGCCGCCGCAAATAAATTATAGCTAAGATTTTGGGCTAGCGACCAAATTAAACTTATTTAGCAACCAATTGAGTAAAACTCTTTGGTCATTAATTGTTGCACGACGTGCTTGGGAGAGCAAATGAATTTGGTCGGGTTTTGGTAGTGCTGTATTTTGTAAACCTTCATTACAGTTAGTACAAATAGCGCGAAGATTTTGCGGTGTATCGTCGCCACCTTTTGATTTATCCAAAATATGGCCAATTGTTAAACGAACAGTGCGAGGGCCGCCTAGAGGATCTGGGTCACCTGCCGCAACGCCGCACATTTGGCAAGTAAAACCATTGCGTTCTAAAACCTGAGCACGTGTTTCTTTTGAGATGCCACGTTTAAAAGCAGGGACACGAGCAATTGTTTCAAGAAGATATTGGCCTGGCTTTAAATCAGAACGGTCTTTGTGAGATAGAATTTGATATCCTTCTTCATTACGTAGCTCGCGAACCCGACGTGCCCATTCAACAGCACCGCCACTCACACGCTGTATTTGCTTTGAATCTAAAACTTTACCAATATTTGCTAAAAAGTAATTTAGAATTAATTCTTTAGATCCGGAAGGCTTTTTGACAGCCATGGCTTATGCGTTCCTTTGAAAAAGTGGAATATTTTGGATTTAATTCAATAAGAACAGCACTCCGATCTAATTCTTGAGCAACTACTCCTGTGGTTCCAGAGCCACCAAATGGGTCTAATATAGAATCGCCGACTTGGCTACCAAGAAGAATGCAACGGCGTACTAATTCACGTGGAAAGGTTGCTGGATGGCCATTATCACTGCTATCAGGGCCAAGAAGCCAGTAGTTTCTCAAATTAGCACCAGACGCTTCTCTCACGGCGGTTGCATTGTAATAATAAGTTGGCGATTTTGACATTAGAAAAATATCTTCGGTTGCATTTGTTGGCCTGTTTTTTACGCTTTCCGGCATGGCTGTTTTTTTAACCCAAGTTATTCTTGACCTAAATATCCAACCATCTTCTTGTAATGCAAAGGCTACACGCCAAGGGATACCCATTAAATCTCTATCTTTCAAGCCCCAACAATCTGGAACTTTGCAATTTCGTTTTTGAATAAGCTTTTTTGTATTACCAACTACTGCATTTGGGCCGCAACTACCAGTTCCACCATTTCGTGCATAACCATCGCCGATGTTTAACCAAAGAGTACCATCTTTACGTAAAACACGCCAAACTTCGCTAAAAACCTCAACAAGGCTTTTTACATATTGAACCGGTGACGGCTCCGCACCAATTTGGGAGGAATGATTATAATCGCGAAGACCCCAATATGGTGGAGAAGTGACGCAACACTGAACTGATTCTGCAGGGAGAGCAGGAAGGATTTTGCGGCAATCTCCTGTAAATATTTGTAAATCATTTATCTTAAAATCTGGTATCATTTCTCTCTCATTTTTTTCGTGGTATGGTTTTGCAGCGACAGTTTGGGTTTTAATGCATCAAATATACCGAATTCCGGAGCTTACTCGTAAACCATTTGCCATTGTCTTTATTGCGGTATAACAAAAAAATCAGCCGCCATGCTTTTTACGGTCGGCTGTCGTAGGGGTAAAATCTTTGTTATTGACAAATCGCCTCCATGACCCCCTTCTGTGTTTCCCGATTTCATTCTGCTATTTTCAAATCATCTTAGATAGCTTCAGCAACCCCTCATTTTTAAAAAAATCAAAGCAAGCCGTGCGATAAGGAAAACGTACAGTGAAGATATTTTCAAGCAACCTTGCGTTCGATTTCCTCAAACTTAACAGCTACCTTTTTGGAAACTCCCGGTTCCTGCATGGTAATTCCATACATCACGTCGGCGATACTCATGGTAACTTTGTTATGGGTAATTATAAGGAATTGCGTATCCCTGGTAAAGTCCTTTACAACATGGGAGAACCGATTGATGTTACTCTCGTCAAGGGCTGCATCTACTTCATCCAGAATACAAAAAGGACTCGGCTTGGTTTGGAATACAGCAAAAAGAAGTGCAACGGTGGTCATTACCTTTTCGCCGCCTGAAAGAAGGGTAATTGAGCGAAGCTCTTTATTCGGTGGTTGCGCCATGATCTCTATTCCCGCCTCTAATATATCCACATTTTCCTCCAGGATTACATCGGCTTTACCTCCGCCAAATAGTTTTCTGAACATTACCTGGAAATTCTGACGAATTTCACAAAAGGTTTTCTCGAATAATTCACGACTGGTATGGTTGATTTTTTTTATCAAATCCTGCAAGGCGTTATGTGATTTTTCAAGATCTTCTTTCTGATTCACCAGGAAGGTTTCGCGTATCTCCAGTTCATCTTGTTCTTTAATTGCTTCCAGGTTCACATTTCCTAACCTTTCGATTTTTCCCTGCAATTCTTCGATTTCCTGGGAAACTGCATTCCAGAAATCGACTTGTGAACCGGCGGCGCTGGCAGGTTGGTCTTGAGATATACTTAATTCTAAACTGATTTCACCGGTGGTAGCATCCAAATTTAATAACTCCAGATGATACTCTTCCCGAACGCGCTCCTCCAGATTGGACATACGAATATGGTACTCATTTTCCTTCAGTCGTAATTCCTGTGATTGCTGTTCAATATGTTTGTGTTCTGTCTGTTTTCCTTCAAGGTCTGTCTTTAGTTCTATACGTTTAAGATCATGTTCTTCCTGTCTTGATTTCAGAGAGACTATTGACTCTTCCAGTACAACTCTCCTGGCTTGAAGCTCTTGTATCTGGAGTCCCAGACATCTTATTTCCTCTTCTGCCTCCAGTTTTTTCTGAATACAGCTTTGACTCTCATGGGCAATATGCTTGATTAGTTCTTGGGCTTCCTGTAGTTCAGCACAAAGTTTATTCAGACTTTTTTTCAGTCCATCTTGTTTTTCCTGTTTTTGAGCAAGGCCAACCTTTAAGGTGGTTATCTCATCTTGAATATTCTTTTTTAAGTGCTCTTTCTCCTTTACCAGCATAGACGCATCCTCAACCTGCTGCTCCAATCGCTCATGCTGCTGGTTGAGAAGCTTTAATTCGTCCTGTAAAGCTGCCTCCCGTTCACAAGCCCCCCCGACTTCCACATCTATCTCTTCTATTTCATTCTCATTGATTTTTTTCTCTTCCGTAAGCTCATCTTGCTTTTGTTCATTCTGCGCAAGTTCATTATCTTTAGAGATTTTTGAAATATTTACCTGATCCAATCTTTTTGCCAGTTGAGATGTTTCTATTTCGAGTTCGGCAAGCTCATCGCTGTAATTCTGTTTATTTTGCTCCAATCTTTCAAGGGTTTGCTGGATTTGAATCAAATCATCTTCGATTTTCTTTAATTCACTTTTACGCGATATAATCCCTACCTGCCCTTGTTTCTTGCCACCGCTAAGGGTACCTTCAGGCTCTAATAATTCACCATCAAGTGTTACATAACAAATCCCCTTGGTATAACCGGTTAGCGCCAGCACAGCGTTAAGATCTTTTACAACAATGGTATTGCTTAAAAACCCATGAACTGCCTTACAAACCTCTTCTGTACTATTTACCAGTTTACTGGCAACACCGATAACGCCTGGTTTTTGTAAAATTTCATCGGGAACAGAGGATTGGTTCTTTATTCTGTCTAGCGGGAAAAAAACCGCACGGCCTTTTTGATTCTCTTGTAAGAAGGTAATCGCCTGTACAGCGTTATCTGTAGTATCCACAATAATACCCTGCACTCTATCACCCAAAGCAGTCTCAATAGCCAATGCATACATCAGATCAACCTTTAACAGATCACCAACCATACCCCGTATACCCTTTACCGTTGGTTGCTCTTTTTTAGATTCTTCTAAAATAGTCTTTGCGCCTGCTTCTACACCTTCCGACCGCATCTCGTAATCCATAAGAACTTCGTGCCGGGATACCTTGCTGCTCTTCTGTTGTTTTTGTTGATTAATCTGCTCATCCAAAGAACGTATCATAATCATCAATTCCTGTATGCGTTCTTTTGAAGAAGATACTCTTTGTTCTAAACCGGTGAACTCCTCCATCAGTGCATGTTTTTCTCTCATACTCTCCTGATGTTTAGATACCAAAGTATCCAGAAATGAACTGATTTCCTCTTGTCTTTTCGAAAGCCTCATCCTTCTGCTTTTTAAACTATCTTTTTCCGTAGTTAAACTGCCAATCTCATTTTGAAGGCCAGACTCTTTTTGAAGTATGGTGATAACCTCAGATTTCTTTTCATCCATACTCTGGTACAACAAATCGCATTCCAGACCAATCTGCTTTTGGGCTGTTTCTTTCATCTTTTGAGCATCTACAAACTTAACAATTTCCTGCTCTAACGTAGTCAATAATTCTTTCGTTTCTGTGATTCTATTATCTGTCTCATGTAGTTTGTTTTTCAGGTTTTCCTGCTGCTCGTAATACTTTTCATGCTGAATTTCTAACTCTTTAATACGTTCGTGGTCGTAGTGTATCTTATCCTGATTTTTCGATATCTGCGCCTCCAGATTTATCATCTCTGTTTGCATCTGCGCTGATTGTTGCTCTAATTGATTCATGACATCTTCGATTTCGTTTATTTGAGGCCCGATCTCGTCGATATCGGTAGCTATTCTCTGGTTTTGCTCTTCGATCTGATTTACTTGTTCTGAAACCGTGATCTTCTTATCTTTAAGCTCCCGATAATTCTTCAGTGAAAGTCCTATCTTTAATCGTTTTAGTTGTTCCACATATTCCTGATATTTTCTCGCTTTGGATGCCTGGAGTTTTACCGAGCGCAGTTGTTTCCGTAACTCTTCAATAATATCGCCAACCCGCAACAGATTCTGTTCAACATGATCTAGTTTACCCAAAGCAGCTTTCTTTCGTGATTTAAATTTACTAATTCCCGCAGCCTCTTCAAATAATGCCCGTCGCTCATGAGAATCCGCCCGTAGCAAAGCATCCACATTGCCTTGTTCAATTACAGAATAGGCATCCGCGCCAAAACCCGTATCTATAAAAAGCTCTCGAATATCTTTTAACCGGCTTGCCTGTTTGTTAATAAGGTACTCCGATTCTCCCGAAGTATATAAACGACGGGTAATACAAACCTCAGTATATTCGAGTGGTAATAGTCCTTTATTATTTTGGATAGTCAGGGATACCTCTGCATAACCAAGAGATGGACGCTTATCAGTCCCGTTAAAGATCACATCTGCCATTTCATTACCCCTTAACGATTTTACGCTCTGTTCCCCCAGTACCCACTTTACAGCATCAATGATATTGCTCTTTCCACACCCGTTCGGTCCTACAACAACTGTTATTCCATCTTCAAAAATAATTTCCGTCTTTTCAGCAAAAGATTTAAATCCGAATAATTCTAATTTTTTAAGCTTCATAACCGTAACGTAACTTCAAAATATAAAGACAATATACAAAAAGAGGGGTGTTTTGAATACCTTATTAAAACACCCCTCTTCATTATACATACATTTGGTTCAATACATACATGTAAAATTATTTACATACTATTATTTTCTATGCATATATACTTACCAATTTCTCCATAGTACTAAAAATTCATTATTTCTTTGTTGGTTTCTTTTTTGTATCCTTCTTGTCTGCTGCTTTTGCTGTCTTTCCTGAAGTACCACACTTTTTCATTGCCATACACAATCACCCCCTTTCTGAAATTATCATAAGAACCAAATGGTATAATAAAATCACCAATTCCGAGCTACTACCTTTCCCTCTTCACCGCGAACACAACAGTAATCGACATACTTACCGGCACTTGCTGCAAAATCTCTCAGTGCCTCTACGGGATATGGTATAATCTGTAACATCCTTGTATCCAAACAATGGTTTGGTTTGAATGATTGCAATATGTATCTTTCCGCTCCCTTAATGGCTTTAGCAATATCCTCAATATCATCACCGTCCAATTGAGACGGACATACGGTAGTGCGAAACTCATACTCAATACCGCTTTCCATAATAATACAAATGCTTTTTTTAATGTCCTCAATGTCACAGGATACACCAGAAATTTGTTCATACTTCTCTTTTTGAAGAGGGGCCTTGATATCCATAGCTACACCATCCAGAAGGCCCCTGTCGATTAAATCCTTAAGTACAAGGGGATTCGTACCATTCGTATCCAGGCGAACCATAATTCCTGTTTCTTTTAATACCTTAATAAGCGCAGCGAGATGCTTATGTGAAGTCGGCTCACCACCAGTAATGACAATGCCATCTACCCATCCCAGGTTTTGTCGTATTTTGTCAACGATAGTATCAACAGGAATGGATTCCAGTTCATCTGGTGTTTGAACCAAATGAGGGGCATGGCAATAATGGCAACGCAGGTTACAGGTTGGTAAGAAAATTATTGAAACAATTCTTCCTTCCCATTCAATGAGACTATTTTCTATAAATCCTTTAATTGGTACAACCATACATTAATATTATCTGGTAAATTTGATCTATTTTGGATTCTTCCACAATACTAATTACTCTGCACCGGGAATTCATCAGGCAGGGTATCAGTTCCATTTCACCACAATTGCAACCCTCAGTTAAAGCTTAGCATTTTGTTACGCAAGATTCTGTCAAAACTTCTCTTTCTTTAGGCAATAAATCATTAACCTGATAGTTACCCTTGTGCCTATCTGCCAGTTCGCCGATCTTGGATTTATTCCAGTTATTAATACGGCTAAAATAGCCTACAATTCTTGAAATACCATATACATTCCTGGAGCCGCAATGCACACAAATATCGGTAAGCTTTTGGGTAACTTTTTTACAATCATTGCAAATAGTAAATTCAGGAGAAATTGTAACCTGGGCAGCCTGAGTATTCTTAAAGGTCTTTTTAACAAGATTCATAATACTCGACGCTGGTGGTCTTTCTTCACCAACAAATGCATGGATAATAGCGCCTGATTCAATCATGGTGTGGAATTTACTCTGCAGGAATATACGGGTTATCATATCCACAGGGGCATCCGGACGCAAATGTACGCTATTGGTATAATAGAACTCGTCCCTTTCGATGCTTCCCTTTACCATATCTGCCGCTTCCGGATAATTTCTTACATCGACCTTAGCGAGCCTTCTGCTGGCGCTTTCAGCCGGAGATTCCTCCAAAGAGAATTTTAAATTGTGTTTCTTTCCCGCTTCCTTAACACGTGCATACATATGAGAGACCACCCGCAGTCCCTGTCTGATCATGTCATCACCTTCGTGTAATTCCCTTCCTGTCATAAATTGCAGGCATTCATTTAATCCTAAGATACCCACAATGTATGTCGAAGCTTCCAGATCCACGTAGGGGCGGCCATCCTTGGCTTTCTTACCAATCTCCCAAAGGGGCATTTCCTGACTCTGCATCAACTTCTTGACAAACTTCTTTTTCTGCAAATGTGCCTTTACGGCAATCTCGATAGCTTTGTCAATCTCTTTATACATCGCATCCCAATTACCTTTACCGGCCCGATAAGAGGCTTGAGGAAGATTAATCGTAATATTTTGAAATCCGCAAAAACGCATGCTTTCTGGATGCTGGATCATATAGTTATCATCAATAGTAGTGCGTAGACGGCAGCAAGCAGAGAGTGTGATCTCATCTCTGTCAAAGATAAAGTACGGAACACCATTCTCGCTCGCAATCTGGCATGTATACTCCAAAATCTCGTATTGCTTTGGATCATTAAAGGTATCTTCATTAATATGAAAATCACACTTCGGAAAAGCAAAAACATGTCCGTAGCAATCCCCTTCACGCCATACATCCAGCATAGCAAGAGTAAATTGTCTGGCTGTTTCTTCATACTCCCCATACGTTTTACCGGTAGGTTTTCCACCAGGCCCGATGGCAGGAATATTCCTTAAGTACCTTGGAACACCGGTATGAATATTGAAATCCAGGAATAAAGTCTGGCCTCCGCGGGAAAAAGCACTTTGGGAACAACTGAAGATAAGGTGCTGAGCCTCTTGCTTCATCTCTTTATAGCTCATCCCTTCCAGATAAGGGGCATACATAATATTGACATATCCTACTCCGAGAGCACCGGCGTAGTAAGCCTGCATAGAAGCCAGGAACGTATTCAAATGCCCGGTCAAAGTACGTGCATGCTTTGCAGGTGCAGATTCGGTATCTAAATTCTGAAGCGTCAGCCCATATTTTTTCAAATATTCCAGAGAGTGAGAGGAACAATACACCCGTGTTGGATAACCCAGATCGTGAATATGTACCATCCCGTTGAGGTGAGCATCTGCAACGTCCTTTGAAAATACCTCCTGCAGGGCAAATTGTTTTAATGTATTTTCAGCAATTGCAAGGTTAATTGCCTCCGGATTATTCGTTGCGATATTACTGTTTTCCTTATTTTTCGACATAATTAATTCATCAAGATCGTACTTAGGCATACCAATCACGACTTGTTTTTCGAGTTTCTTGTTATACCCTCTTTCAAAGAGTTCATTATCCACAAGTTCTCGTATAAGAGATGTCGAAATACGGTTTAATCCTGAGGAAAAAACTCTCTGTTCTACGGCACTCGCAATTTCACCTGATGCCTCTTCCGACATATCAGCTTCCTTGAGCAGGGCATCTGCAATTTTTCTTTTATCCCACGGAAATGTTTCATCCTTTGTTTCTGTATTTACCATCAGAGAGACATCAGTTGTATCAGCCCGCTTCTTACTTTGTTTCCGCACACGAAGGGATTCGCGTACCCTCGCCCTTTTATCACGATAGAGAATGTAAGCCTTGGCTGTCTTGGCATGTCCCGTCTCGATAAGCACCTTCTCCACAATATCCTGTATATCTTCAATGCCGGGGGTTTGCCCTGCATATTTCTTTTCCAAAAACATAGTAACAACAACTGCCAGTTCATCAGCTAAGGCACGGTCCTCGCCTCCCACCGCCAATGCAGCCCTAAATATTGCATCAGCAATCTTTTTCTCATTAAAAGGTACTAATCTTCCATCACGTTTTACGATGTTCTCTATTGTTGTGTTCATCCCACTTCCTCCAGCCTAATGTTTAACAGATGCGCCTCGTACATTGCCATTTTCATCTTCCTTTTTCTTTTTAATAGTACTCATAAATGGTTTCAATTCGTCTATGAATTCCGATATATCTTTAAATTCCCTGTATACAGATGCAAATCTCACGTAAGCGACCATATCCAGAATTCTCAATTTTTGCATTACCAGCGACCCTATAAAACTGGAGTCTACTTCCCGATCAAATTTGTTATAAATATCCCGTTCAATTTCATTTACAGTATTTTCTAAAGTATCTGTTGATACAGGTCTTTTTTCACATGCCTTCAATAATCCGGAGAGAATCTTTTTGCGATCAAAAACCTCACGCCTTCCATCTTTTTTAACCACTCGCAGCGGATTTTCCTCAATCCGCTCATACGTTGTATACCGACGCCCGCAACTCAAGCACTCTCGTCTTCGCTTAATACTCAATCCATCCAAAGACGTACGAGAATTAATAACCTTGTCGTTATCTACTTTGCAGAATAAACATTGCATATAACCCTACCATAAAGAATACATGAAATTAAGCTATTTTTAAATCCTATTCGCTTAAAAATATTATATATATTGATAGGTTGATTATATACCATACCACATATAGACAGTCAAGAGGATTCTTAAAAAAAGAAAAAAATACTTCTCATTCTCTGGATTTTTCCCTGAAGTAAATAGTATCTTATTGAGTAAGATACTATATTTTGGTGGGGAGATTTTTTATACTTAATG
>JAANMW010000906.1_pt1 | contig 34374 bp, 31 predicted proteins | sample 7279671 | NCBI WGS metagenome assembly JAANMW01 (sample SAMN14094541, study PRJNA606508) | bioreactor metagenome | isolation source: A lab-scale SPAN reactor treating ammonium-rich wastewater day 247 | place: Ireland: Galway | collected 2017-09-19 | reverse complement strand
ACGCAGTTGACGCCGAACCAGCCCACCCCGGTGACCGTGGTCGTCTCGCCCCAGTTCGACGGGTATGACGCGGGTTCGGTGACGCTGCACCTGCGTGAAGCGGGCGGCGAGTGGCAGGAGTTCGCGATGGCCGCGCAGGGCGGCGACGTCTTCACCGGCACGATCCCCGGCCAGGACTGCCTGGACGAGGTCGAGTACTACGCCTCTGTGCAAACGGACAAAGGTTCGACGATCACGACCTCGGTCGTCGATGCGAAGGCGATCGGCGACGTGATCGTGTCGTTCCACGACGACTTCGAGACCGACAAGGGCTGGACGGCCGGCGCGCCCGGCGACAACGCGACCGCCGGCATCTGGGGCCGGATGGCGCCGCAGGCGACCGACGCGCAGCCCGGATCGGACGTCTCGGACCCGGGCACGATCTGCTACGTGACGGACGGCCGCGCCGGCACGAGCATCGGACAGTACGACGTGGACGGCGGGAAGACGACCCTGCTCACGCCGTGGCTGGACGTGAGCTCGATGACCGAGCCGCGCATCGGCTACTGGCGGTGGTACTCCAACGACAAGGGCGCGGCGCCGAACACAGACACCTTTCGCGTGGACATCACGACGAACGGCTCGCAGTGGGTGAACGTGGAAACCCTCGGTCCCTCGGGGCCGTTCACGAGCGGAGGCTGGTACTACCACGAGTTCAGCGTTGCGGACTTCGCGAGCACGGCTGGCAACGTCCGCCTCCGCTTCATCGCCGAGGACCTCGAACCCGGTTCGATCGTCGAGGCGGCGATCGACGAGTTCTCACTCTTCGAGTACGACTGCGGCGAGCCGCCCTGCGTTGCGGACTTCAACGGCGATACCGTCGTGAACTCGCTCGACGTGCTGGCCTTCCTGAACGCGTACTCCGCGGGCGACCCGAAGGCGGACGTGAACGGCGATACGATCGTGAACTCGCTGGACGTGCTCGCGTTCCTGAACCTGTACAACGAGGGTTGCTGAGGCCTTCCGATGCCGTCAGATGAGGCCGGCCCCGGATCGTGCCGGGGCCGGCTTTGTTCTCCGGCCGTTCGCGGTGGCTCAGACGATCTCGACGATCAGGAACTGCTTGACGCCGCGCGGCGCACGCACACTGATCGTTTCGCCGACGCGTGCCTTCATCAGCGCCTCGCCCATCGGACTGGTGGTCGTGACCTCAACCACGTCGCCGGACATGTCGCCGGAGGCTTCTCCGACAAGGCGGTACAGATCCTCGTCGTTGGAGCCGACTTCGCGCAATCGGACGGTGGAGCCGATGAACACGACGTCGCCGTGAGCCTTGGAGTCCTCGATGACGTGGGCCTTGGCGAGGCGCTCTTCGAGGCGGCGGATTTCGGCCTCTTCATAGCCCTGCTGTTCGCGGGCGGCGTGGTACTCGGCGTTCTCCCGAAGGTCGCCGAGAGCACGTGCCTCGGCGATTCGCTGCGTGATGACGGGGCGGTTCAGGATGAGTTCGCGCAGGCGTGCCTGGAGGCGTTCGCGTTCGTCGCGTGTGATGACGTCCATGGCGGTCCTCCCTGGGCGTTCGGGGGTCAAAAAGAAACCGGGCCGCCTCGGGGGCTGCCCGTTCGCGCTTCGCCCGACATTCTTAGCCACCGGCCGGCCGCCGTGCCACCGCCGCTGAGACCAGTGGTATCCACGCCGCGAGAGCGAATCCCCCGACGATGATGATGGCCCGCCAGTGAGTTCCATCCACTTCGAGGGATCGCCCCCGCCACGAGCGATCCTGGGTCAACTCGACAATGGCGGTCATGGGCGACGCCATCAGCCAGAATCCCCGGGGACGAACCGGGGGGGCCACGGACGCCCAGGCGATGCCGATCGCCGGCACGACGTTCACAAGGACGGCGACGCCGAGCATCGCCCACCAGCGCCATCCGTTGCCCGCCGAGCGACCCCCGAGCGAGAGAACGAACGCAAGCAGACCCCCGATGAGGACAGTCCACACGGCCAAGCACACTGCGATCGCGGCGACAGCATCCAGAGGCCAACGGGCGAGGAGCGCCTGCGGCCAGATCACGGCCTGTATCGGCACGAGCAGTACGACGAGGTCGCGCAACGTCGCGATGGCGCACCCGCGGAGGCCGCCCGTCGGAACCGCCTGCGCCAACCTCATCATGGGCCAGAGGAGCGCGACGCCGACAGCAACGGTCACCAGCAGGCCTCGCGCTGCGGGACGGTAGGCATCGACGTTGCCCGCCCCACCAGCTCCGACGGTCGAGAACGCCGCAATGGTTGAAAGCAGCAGGTAGACCGTCCATGCGAGAGCAAGGAAACGAGGCTCACCGCGACGGTGCGACCAGTCCGGACGGTTGCGAGGCGTGTGACCGAAGATGTCACGGTCCGTCTCTGGCGGACGCGAGGGCTCGAGCGGGCCGCGTTGGCCGTCGTCTTCGAGGCTCATCTCCGGATCGCCGTCAGGTCCGCGTAGACTGCGTCCTCGTTGTAGATTTCGAGGCGTTGCTGGCCGAGGTCGATGCGTCTGCCCCGCTCGGCAAGCGAAGCGAAATAGGCAAGGCGGTCGAGTTTGGCCTTGGTCGAGGCCTCGCCGGGAATGAACTCGCCCGGTGGGCCGCCCCAGACGACACGGGTGCCCTTGTCGGTCACGACGTCAATACGGCGTGTGACGAAATAATCTCGCACGTCCACGCCGGCGACCTGGTTGGCGTAGGGCTGCGCGAGCAGAAGACGGAGCGTTTCGACGCCGACGCGGATGTCGTCGCCAGGCCATGCTTCGGCGTAGTTGAGCGTGCCTTTCGCGTCACGGGGCGGGGGCGAGGACGCCCCGTGGATGATCCGCAGGCCGGATGCGCCCGCGTCGTAGGTTGCGGGCATCGGTCGGCTTCGCCAGTCGACGAGGTGGTCGCGGCCGTTGTGCCGCACCACGCACGCAGGTGTCCGCCACGAGCCGCTCACCACGATCGTGCCGTCGCCGCGGCGCACGACGCAGGGCGCGCCATCGAACCAGCCGCTGGCCTCCATCGCACGGCCGACCCGTGCGACAGCATCGCCGCGGACCGGGTCGGGCGATTCGGCAGCGCGGGCGTGCGCCGTGGCAAGAAGCCGATCCCGGAAGTACGCGCTGAGCCAAGTCTTCGGCTGATCGGGCGTGCTGTCCGGCGTCAACGGCCAGACGATCTCGACCGAAACGGGGGCTTCGAGCGTCTCGCCCGCGTGCGTCCAGACTCTGTGCGTGAGCAGAAGCAGGGCAAGGGCCAGCGCGCCACCGATACTCGCCATCCCCAGCAGCTGCAGAGCGCGGATCGCGGTCGGCGGCCGGAGTTCGACCTGTGAGGAACGCTGTGCTTTGCGTGATCGTCCCATCGTCCTTCCTGGAGAAGTCACGGCCGGGCAGCGGCGGAGCGTTCGGCGAGCGCGGCCTTGACAAGGCTACCGCACAGGGCGGGCATGTCGAGGCCGACGGCTCGGGCGGCCATCGGGAGCAGTGAGTGTGATGTGAACCCGGGCATGGTGTTGATCTCGAGGAGCCAGGGCCGGTCGTCGGTGTCGAGCAGGAAGTCCACCCGGGCCAGGTGGCGCACCCCGAGGGCCGCTGCAAGACGCTCGGCATCACGGCTGACGCGATCGGCGACGCCCGCGGGAAGGTCCGGACTGACTCGGTACTGGGTATCGTCGCGCTCGTACTTCGCGCTGTAGTCATACGGTCCGGCCGCCGGCACGATCTCGATGATGGGCAAGGCAGAGAGCGACCCACCAGGGTTCCGAGCGATAAGGCCGACGGTGAGTTCGCGGCCATGAACGAACCGCTCGGCCATACAGACCCGACCGGGGCTGGCTTGGGCCTCATGCCGGGCGTCGTCGAGCGCGGCTGCCCATGCGGCCTCGTCGCGACACAAGCGCAGACCGACGCTCGACCCCTCGTGAACGGGCTTGACGACCACGGGCAGGCCAAGCGGGCAGACGGCATCGCGGACATTGAGAGCCACGGCGTCAGGGGTCGGAATGCCGAGCCTGCCGGCGATGAGCTTGGTGGCCAGCTTGTCCATGGCGACCCGAGCCGCACGCGGGCCGCAGCCGACGTATGGACGGCCGTCCGCGTGGAGCATGTCCTGGAGCGGCCCCCCCTCGCCCCACGCTCCGTGCAGGACGGGAAAGACCGCGTCGCCGGGCATGGCCCGAAGATCGTCAAGCGAGGGGCAGTCGATGGTCTCGTGATGGACGGTGAAGCCCGCGTCGCGGAGAGCCGTTGCGACACTGCTCGCGCTGTCGAGACTGACGGCGCGCTCGGCGTCAGGACCGCCTCCAAGGACGAGGACAGTCGTTCGGCTCATGCCCCGATCCTCCGCCAGACGACGACTTCGCGTTCGAGATGCACACCGAAGGCGTCGAACACGCGGCGTTCGACGAGTTCCATGAGCAAGATCACGTCGCGGGCGCGACCATCGCGGGCGGGCACGAGAAAGTTGGCGTGAAGATCGCTGACGCGGGCGGAGCCGACGGCAAGCCCCTTGCAACCCGCGCGGTCGATGAGCCGCCCCGCGGAGACGCGCTCGCCAGGCAAGCCGATGCCTTCGATCGCGCTATCGAGCGTCGGGTTCTTGAAGCAGCAGCCCGCTGAGCGGTCGGCGAGCGGCTGCGTGCGCTTTTTGTACTCCATGACCTCGAGATGGCGGGCACGCAGCTTCCTTGTGTCGGCAGGACGGAGCGCGAAGTCGCAGGCCGTGAGCAGCAGACTCTCCAAGCCCGAACGGCGATACCCGAAGTCGATGTCGGGCCGTTCGAGCGTGACACCGCGGCCGTTGCGGTCCAGGGCGTGCACGCGAGCAACGGCGTCGGCGATCTGGCCGAATGCACCGCCGGCGTTCATCACGAGCGCTCCGCCGACGGTTGCGGGAATGCCGCCGAGACCTTCAAGTCCTGCGAGTCCGAGACGGACGGACTCGTTGATGAGTTTCGGCAGTTTCGCGCCCGCACCGGCGCGGACGATGACCGCATCGCCGGAGCGCTCGCCGGTCGGTGCAGCGGCCCGAAACGCGTGCGCGTCGAGAACAACGACGAGTTCCGCGACGCCGTCGTCGTCCACGAGGAGGTTTGCCCCATCGCCGAGGACGCGAAGGGACGGGTCGAGCGCGAGGCACGCGCGGAGTTCATCGGTCGTGCGCGGGCGGGCGAGCCGATCGGCGCGGCCTCCGACGCCGAACCAGGTCACAATCGGCGCGTCGCGTTCGATCGGGATGGCTGCGACCGCGGACAAACGCACTCCTCCCGGCGATCATGCCCCTGCCAGTCCAAGGTACCCGTGCGCGACCTGCCAGACCGGCCCGGCACCCATGACGACGAGCGTGTCGCCGGCGCGGCAGAGGTTTTCGAGTTGCTCGACGATCGCCTCGAAAGGGTAGAGGTGCATCGCCCGCACGCCGCGCTTCCGGAGGCGATCGACCAAGTCCGCCGACGACACCTTCTGCTTCTCGATCTCGCTGTCGCGGACGAAGTAGATGTGCGGCACGATGACGGCGTCGGCCTGACCGAAGGCGGCAGCGAACTCCTCCAGCAGGAACCGTGTGCGCGAGTGCTGGTGGGGCTGGAAGACGCAGACCAGGCGGCCGCCGCGGTCCTGCGGGCGTTCGAAGTCTCGAAGAGCGCGGAGCGTCGCGTCGATCTCCGTCGGATGGTGCCCGTAATCGTCGTACACGCGTACCGTGCCCCCGGGGACAGCCCGCTCGCCCAGAAACTGCGTCCGCCGGTCCACGCCCCGGAAGGCGGCGAGCGACTCGGCGACGTGAGCCGCATCCGCACCGAGCGAGACCGCGAGAGCGCACGCCGTCGCGGCGTTCATCGCGTTGTGTGCGCCCGGCAGCGATGCACGCCACGAGGCGACCTCCGAACCCCGCCTCGTCAGCGTCACCTGCCGCGTCGGCGTGTCCAGCCAGACGACCCAGTCAGCCGCCGGGCTGAACCCGATCGTCTCTACCCGGCACTTCAGGCCCGCGGCAACCTGTCGGCGGTGCGCACCCTCGTCCGCGATCAGGAGCAACCCGCCCTGATCCGCGGGCGGGAGCAGCCTGGCGAACTCCGCGAAAGCCTGCACGACAGCATCCAGCGAGCCGTAGATGTCGAGGTGATCCGCCTCGACGGAACTGATCGATGCAATGTTCGGACGCAGATTGTGGAACGAACGGTTGAACTCGCACGCCTCGGCGAGGAGCAACCCCGGACCTCCCGCGAGCGGCCCGCACGGAATGGTCTGCGACCCGAGCCGGAAACCGACCGATCGGCCCGGAGGGGAAAGGCAACCGCCGCTAAGTTGAGAGCAGGTCGCCCCGACGATCACTGTGGGGTCCAGGCCCGCATCGGTCAGGGCTGCGCCGAGCATGGCGGTGGTCGTGCTTTTGCCGTGGGTGCCGGCCAGAGCGACGCCCGTTCTCCCCGCCATGCACCTGCCGAGGGCCTCGGCGTAGGTGGCGATCTCGACCCCGCGCCGCTGGGCTTCGAGCAGTTCAGGGTGCTCGGGCCGGATGGCGGCGGAGGCGATAACCAGGTCGCACGGGTCAGGCACCCGTCCCGAAGACTGCTCGAAGGAGACGGGCACGCCCTCGGCTGTGAGCGCAGCCGTGGCCTCGCCCGGCGCGGAGTCCGAACCGGCGACGATCGCCCCGCGAGAACGAAGCATCCGGGCGAGTCCGGACATGCCGCACCCGCCGATGCCGACCATGTAGACATGCCTGCCGGCGAGCGCGAACGGCGCGGTCCTGGAAGCCTGCGCGGGTTTGGTCTGCCGCATGGCAGAGGGTATCGGTTCCGGGCGCGCGGCGGCGTGAACGGCGCGGAAAACCCGAGGTTGCAACGCCTCAAACCCGAACACCCGGCGCATCGGTCTATCCTCGCGTGTGATGAACGGACCCCGGCCGGAGCTCCCCTACCGCCTCGCGTGCCTCTGCGATATCCGCGATGAGTCCGGGCGAGTGCTCCTGCTGCACCGGGCCAAGCCCCCGAACGAGGGGCTGTGCTCGCCGATCGGCGGCAAACTCGACATGGCGTCAGGCGAGTCACCAGCCGAGTGCGCCCAGAGGGAGATTGCCGAGGAGGCAGGGGTCATCGTGCCGTTGGACCGCCTGCGACTCGTCGGGCTGATCAGCGAGACCGGATATGAGGGGAACGGGCACTGGCTGCTGTTCTATTTCCGCGTGCTGGGCGCGATCCGGGTACGGACGGGACGAATGGACGAGGGGATGCTGGAATGGCACGACCCGGCGTCGCTCGGCGGGCTTCCGCTGCCGGAGACAGATCGGCGGATCATCTGGCCGTTGGTGGAGAGGATTGAGCCTGCGCTGCCGGGCGGAGAGCCGGGGTTCTTTTCCGTCCACATCGACTGCACCGGGCCTGAGATGACCTGGCGCGTCGAGCAGGTGATCCCGGGGCCGAGGTGATTTCGAGGGGCCGGCGGGCGTTCGTATACTTGTGGCGATGAAACGAGCCGATCGGTTGGGTTGGCCGGGCAGCAGGACGCTGGACTCCGTGCGTCGGCTTGTGGGCATCGTCTGCGTCGGCGTGCTGTTGGCCTCTTCCTTCGCGGGGTGGTCGCAGCCGGGGCAGTCCGCGACCGTTCCCGCCGGGCGACAGGCCGACAATGTCGCCATCATCACCATCGAGAGCGATATCAACTCGGTGACGGCGTTCAGTTTCACGCGACGGCTGCGCCTGGCGGAGCAGGGCGGAGCGGACGCGATCGTGGTCGAGTTGAACACGCCGGGAGGCGAGGTCGGGGCCGTGCTCGAAATCTGCGACGCGATCCGCAGCTCCAACGTGCCCAACATCGTCGCGTGGATTCATCCGAACGCGTACTCGGGCGGAGCGATCATCGCGCTGGCGTGCCGGCAGATTCTCGTCTCCGACCCCGCGACGATGGGCGATGCCCTGCCCGTGGCGGCGTCGTTCGGCTTTCTGAACGCCCTGCCCGAAGCGGAACGCCAGAAGGTGCTCGCCCCTCTGATCGCGGAAGTGGTGAACCTCGCGCGACTCCGCGGATGGGACGAGTTCCTCGTGCAGGCGATCGTCAGTCGGCACGTCGAGTTGTGGTGGGTGCGCGACAGGCAGACGGGCGAGCGGATGGCGATCAACGAAGCCGAGTACCGGCGGCTCTTCGAGGGTGAGCCAATGCGCGATCGGCCACGGCTCGTGTCGGCGTCGGCGGGCGGGGCGCCACCTCCACCCGAGGCGGCTCCATCACCCGCGGTCCCGCCGAGCGAGGGCTACGTCCCTGCTTCACCGTACCTTCAGGAACTGGCGGCGGACATCTCCGGCGGCGTGTTCGAGCGGGCGACGAGGCGCGTCATCACGAACGCGGACCGGGGCCGGTTCGAGCTGCTCGACTACATCTGCACCGGCGAGGGGCCGATCGTGCTCAAAGAGCGCGACCTGGCCTACTTCGGGCTGGCGGCGAACGTGGACCAGACGACCGGCGCGCTCACGGCCTTCAACTCCGACGAGGACGTCAGGGCGTGGTTCGGCGCGAAGAACATCCGCCGGCTCGACGCATCGTGGTCGGAGGCGATGGTCAAGTTTCTGACGAACATGATCGTGCGCGGCGTGCTGATCGTGGTCTTCGTGCTTGCCCTCTTCATCGCCATGACGCACCCGGGGCTTCTGGTGCCCGAGGGCGTGGCCATGCTCGCACTCGTCGCCCTGCTCGCACCGCCGTTCCTGATCGGCATGGCAAACTGGTGGGAAATCGCCGCGATCCTCGTCGGCATTGGGCTGATCATCCTGGAAATCTTCGTCTTCCCCGGCTTCGGGGTGCCCGGTGTGCTCGGGCTGCTGCTCCTCTTCGGCGGCCTCCTCGGAACGTTCGTCGAGGACACGCCCGGCGGGCTGTTCCCCGACAGCCCGAAGGCCCAGTCCGACATGCTGTACGCCGTCCTGACGATCGTGCTTGCGGTTACGACCTCGGGCATCGGGGTGTACTTCCTCTCGAAGCACTTCGGCTCACTGCCGATCGTGAGCGGGCTGGTGCTGCGCGATACGATCGGTAAGCCGGCCGACGACACGGACGACGAGTTCCTGGCCGCGCTGGGCGACCCGGACGACGTCGGCGTGGCGCTCGGCGACGAGGCGACGACGGTGACCCCTCTGCGCCCGGCGGGGCGCGTCGAGATCAACGGTCGGCTCGTGGACGTTGTCGCCGAGATGGGGTACATCCCCGAAGGCCGGCGCGTGCGGGTCGTGAGCGTGGGGAAGTTCCGAGTCGGCGTCGAGGAGGTCACGGACGGACCCGTGACCGGGCAGAAAGGAGGGCGGGCGTGAGCGAAGAAGGGCTGCTGCTGCTCGGGCTTGGGTTGATCGCGGCCAGCCTGCTGCTGATGGTGGTCGAGGTCTTCGTGCCATCGGGGGGATTGATCGCCATCACGGCGGGTATCGCCGCGCTGGTGGGTGTGATCAGCTTGTTCCGCTACGACTCGTGGTGGGGCCTGATGGGTCTGATCGCGCTGATGGTGATCGGCCCGGCCGCGCTGGGCTTCGCGCTGAAAGTGTGGCCGAACACGCCGCTGGGCAGGCGGATGTTGTTGGGCGACATGACCGAGGAGCAGATTGAAGCGGAGCGGCTGAAGGAACGGACCGAGCGCGATGCGCTGCACGCCCTGGTCGGGGCCGAGGGCGTGGCCATGACGGACCTGCGACCGGTCGGCGCAGTCCGGATCGACGGGACGCGGTACGACGCGCTGGCCGAAGTCGGCGTGATCGCAGCCGGCACGAAGGTCCGGGTGACAAAGGTGGAGTTCAACCAGATCAAGGTCCGGGAGGTCTGAGCGCTCCACGCGTGGCGGCTCCGGAGCGGTATACTGCCCGGCCCGCGTGCGATCCTCGCCGCGGGAGCAGGGAAGGCACGACATGACGAACGCAGGACTTCAACTCTCGGCACGATTCCTCGCGGCAGCAGGTGCGATGGCGGTTCCTGCCGCGGGCGCGCTCGCACAGGCGGGCGCCGGCGGCGGTGGCGGGATCCCAAGATCCGTGCTCCTGATCATCGCGGTTGTCGTCTTCCTGTTCATCATCGTACTGCTGTTCGTCGTCGGGCAGTTCATCAATCTCTACATCCAGGCGCTGCTCTCCAACGCCCGCGTCGGCATCCTCGAACTGGTCGGGATGCGGTTGCGCAAGGTGGACATCCGGGTGATCGTGCTGAGCCGAATCCGCGCGAAGAAAGCGGGCATCGACGTAACGACGAACCAGCTGGAAACACACTATCTCGCCGGCGGCCGGGTGCAGAACGTGGTCTCCGCCCTCATCGCGGCCAACAGCGCCCGCATCGAACTGCCGTGGAACGTCGGGACGGCGATCGACCTCGCGGGGCGCGACATCTTCGACGCGGTGAACACCAGCGTGAACCCGAAGGTCATCGACTGCCCGAACCCGGCACAGGGCCGCACGACGATCGACGCCGTGGCGAAGGACGGCATCCAGTTGAAGGCCCGCGCCCGCGTGACGGTGCGGACGAATCTGCCGAGGCTGGTCGGCGGCGCGACTGAGGAGACGATCATCGCCCGAGTGGGTGAGGGCATCGTGTCCGCGATCGGTTCCGCGGATTCGCACAAGCAGGTGCTGGAGAATCCCGATCGTATCTCGAAGGCCGTGATGGCCCGCGGCCTGGACGCGGGGACGGCATTCGAGATCCTGTCGATCGACATCGCGGACGTGGACGTGGGCGAGAACATCGGCGCGAAACTGCAGGCCGACCAGGCGGAGGCGGACAAGCGCCGCTTCCAGGCCGAGGCCGAGAAGCGGCGCGCGATGGCGGTCGCGCAGGAGCAGGAGTTCAAGGCCGAGGTGCAGAAGAACCGCGCGCTCGTCGTGCTGGCCGAGGCGGAGGTGCCCAAGGCCATCGCGGACGCATTCCGCCGCGGCAACCTCGGCGTGATGGACTACTACCGCCTGCGCAACATCCAGGCCGATACCAGCATGAGGTCGTCCATCGCCGGTGAGGCGCCGGAAGGCCAGAAGCCTCGCGAAGGCTGACGCAGCGCGACAGCGGACAGCCGACAATGGACAGTGGGCATCAAAACACATGCAGCACCCGCGCGAGCGATGTGCCGGGATTCACCGGTCCACTGTCCGCAGGGCGCGCCCCGCCAGCACTTCCAGCCTGTGCCGCCGGTACGCCTCGTTCGTCCAGATGCTGGCCTCCACACTCGCGGCCTCCGAGCCGGTGGAGTCGGCCCCGCGTGGAACCGGCCTTGCATCAGCCCGCCGGTCAAGCGAGAGATCGAGCCGAGGGGCCGCGCTGAAGGTCGTGGGCACGCGGCCGACAACATCCTCCGGCACGATGCTGCCGATGTGGAAGGTCGTGCCGGGTGGGAGATCGGCTCTCATGCCCCATGGCGTGGTGGTGTAGACGGAGCGGGGAAAGACCGCCGCGACACCGCCGTGGATGCGCATGAAGAGATTCGGACGGTTGGGAACCTGGTAGACCTCCTCGAAAGAGGACGGCCTGAGAAGGTCGATGGGCAGAAGCCGCATGCTGACGCCCAGCGGCCCGACGTCGCCGACGGTGGGGTCGATGCGGACGAGCGATTCGGCGTGAAGATCGCCGAGATTGGTGGAGTGAACGGCCTGCGCGGCGGCGGGTGAGACCGCGAGTAGACCCAAAAGAGTCAGACAGCCGGTGATACTTCTCGGAGGGGACATGGGCTACGGATATGTATCGGCCGCTCGGGGTTGGAGTTCGAGGCTGAGGGGGAGAGAGACAGGAGTTCGCCAGCAAGGCTCTGCACGACGGACGGGGTTAACGCCGCGTCCCGAGGACAAGCCGGAACTCGAGCGTGACGCCGGCGTCCTTGTCGCCCGCCGGCAGTAGGTCGAGGGCTTTACCCTTGGCGCGCCAACGGTAGATCGCATCGAGGAGCGGGCCATCCACATCGGCGTAACCCGTGTTCTTGCCCGGCAGGAACTCGGCTCGCGCGACCTTGCCGTCCTTCGCGAAGGTGACTCGCACGACCGGGTTGCGCGGCAGGGCGGTCATCCGGGTGACCAGGGTCCAGCGTGGGCGGACCGTCTCGATGTCCAACCCCTCCGCAGCCACAGGCTGGCCCGGCGATACCTCGACCGGAGGCCGGATCGAGGTAGCGGGCGATTCTTTCGTCGATTCGACCGACGGCTCGACACCCGGCGTCTGAGCGGGCGGAGGAGACTGTGCCGTAGGGTGCGCCTGCGGCGTCGGCTCCGCCTGTGGCTCAGGCTTCGCGGGGAGCGGCACCTCCCGCAAAGCCCCCGCGGACTCGGCGGGCGGAACCGGCGGACCGATGATCGGCGCCGGCACGACACGCTCCCCCGCCGCCACAGTCGCGTCAGATCCTTCAGCCCGCCGATCGGACGTGACGACCGGCGTCGCGTTGGCCGGCGCTGGGGCTGGAGACTCGGCGTCGGCGTGCGTCTCCGAGGGCGGTGGCACGGCGGCAGTTGTCGCCGGTTTCGGTGCTGTCTCGGGATCGACGGGCACGCCAGGTGTCTGGGGGTTCAATGCGGCCTGATCGACCGTCGAGAGCGCGGCCTCGTGTGGCGTCGGCTGCTCAAACCCGAGCCAGTTGATCGTCACCTCCTTCGACCGCTCGATCCCCGGTCGCACCCGGGGAGGCTCAGGCTGAACGGGTATCGGCAGGTCCGCCGACTGTAGCTCGGGGCCGGGCGAGGCCCAGAAGCCCGGCACGTTGATCGCCAGCGCCATCGCCGCGGCGACGTGGAGCAGCAGGCTGACCCCCGCGCCGGCGACGAGAGGACGGTTTGGAGCAAGCGGGCGGGTCATACGGCGGCGCGACACGGGGGACGTGGGAACCTGCGAAGATCTTGCGGCGTCCGGACCCGTATCGTTGTAGAACTGTATGCCGCGGCGCGGATGAGCCGTGAAGGGAGGAAGCCATGCCCAGGATTCTTACGGGATCCGCACTGGCCCTGCTGCTCTCCGTCGCGACGATCGCTGACGCGCAGCCCGAGCCTGCCCCGCAACCGCGGCCGCCTCGGCTCATCATCGGTGACCCCGCACCGGAGTTGCGGATCGCGGAGTGGGTGCGCGGCGACCCGGTCGAGAAGTTCGAGGTAGGGCGAGCCTACGCAGTTGAGTTCTGGGCGACGTGGTGCGGGCCGTGCATTGCCAACTTCCCCCACCTCTCCGCCGTGCAGGAAAAGCACAAGGACCGGCTGACCGTCATCGGCGTGACGAGCGAGGACCGCGCGGGCAACACCCTGGAAGCCGTGCGCGCGATGGCCGAGAAGCAGAAGGACCGCATGCGCTATGCCGTCGCGTGGGACGAAGGCCGGAAGACGACCGATGCCTACATGACGGCCGCAGGGCAGCAGGGCATTCCCTGCGCGTTCGTCATCGACGGCGAGGGAAGGATCGCGTGGATCGGGCACCCGGCAGACGGTGCATTCGAGAAGACGATCGCGGCGATCATCGACGGGACGTTCGACGCGGCCGCAGCCCGTGCGGAGGCGGCGAAGAACGCCAACCGAGCCGCGCTCTCGGCCGAGATCGAACGCAAGGCCTCCCCGCTGGTCGCCCGGCTCCGCAAGGCGTGGAACGAGCGAAGACACGACGACGCCCTGGCACTCGCCGACGAGATCGTCGCCCTCGACGCAGACCTGATGTCCCACGTCGCCATCTGGAAGTTCCGCGCCCTGTTGGCCGAGTTGAACAGGCCCGAGCCGGCGTTCAGGTACGCGCGTGAGCTGCTCGAAGGGGCGTATAGCGACAACGCGCCGGTGCTGGCACGGATGGCTTATTCGATCGCCGACACGCCGGGCCTTGCCGAACGAGACCTCGACCTTGCCCTGAAACTGGCCGAGCGGGCCGTCGAACTCACGAAGGAGCGGGACGCGGTCATGCTCGACACGCTGGGGCTGGTGCTGCAGCAACGCGGCGAGCTCGAACGAGCTGTGACGGTGCAGCGCAAGGCCGTCGAGATGGCAGACACCCCGCAGATGCGAGAGCGGCTGATCCTGACGCTCGAGTTGTACGTGGCGGAACTGGGCGGGTGAGTGTGATTGCGAAGACCGGAGAAGAGTTCCTTCACGGTCGCGGCTCGTCACCGGCGTCCGGCGTGCCCAGCAGCTGAAACTCCCCCAGGCCCTCGGCGGCGAGCAGGTCAATGAGCGCGAGCACGTCACCCGTTCTCCCCCCCTCGTCAGCAGCGATGAAGAGTTTCGCTGCGGGAGATTCCGCCTTGAGATCGCGCACCCTGGCAGCGACGCCGTCGCGCGGCATCTCCTTGCCGTTGACGAACAGCCGCCCCTCGCGGTCCAAGGTGATCGTGATGGCGACGCCGCGCTCGGCGGGCGTGCCCGCTCTCAACTTCGGGAGCCGAACGTCGAGGATGTCCGCCCTCACCATCACGACCAGCACGAAGATGAAGTAGATGAGGAGCAGGAAGATGACGTCGATGAGCGGCGTCATCTCGAAACGGACGTCAAGGCTGGATCTGCGGAGGTGGCGCATGGGAGGGCAGGGCAGACGGGGCAAGGTCGATGGACAGAGCGAGAGCGAGTCTAGGGATCACCGGCTCTCACGGACGTAACTGCGCCCCCCCCACTGCGTCGGGGTGCGGGAGCGCAGGTCGCGAGCGGCCTCGGCAATGATCGAAGCGACCGGAAACGACGCGAAGGGGTGCAATGCCGCCGACCAGAGCGGCGCGGCGCTCAGGCGGTAGACGGCGATCATCGCAGTAAGCCAGACGAGCAACGCGCCGCCCGCGAGCGTCGTGGACGCTGTGGTCGCCCACGCTGGCACGAGGCTGCGCTGGGCAAACGCGACGCAGAGGCACGCCACCGCCGCGAGCGGGAGCAACCCGTTCACCACGGCAACGCGCAGCGCGGCGCGGCGGAGCCTCGCCGGTCGGCGGTTTGCGCACTCGGTATAGATCCGCTTCCATCCCCGCCGGAACTCGGCCCAGGTCTCGTACATGCGACAGATCAACATGCCATCAGCAAGCAGGAGCGCGGCTGGCAGACCGTGCCTCGCCGCCTCGCGGGCGAGGGCGAGGTCTTCGAGCAGGTGCTCACGCACGGCCTCGTGCCCCCCGATGTGCCGGTAGGCGTCCGCTCGGAAGAGCATGAACTGCCCGTTGGCGAAGGCGCGACGGTCGGTCGGTCGGCTGGCCCGCAGCAGCGGGTACTGGTACATGAGTTCGAGTCCGGCGGCAGGCTGCACGACCTTCTCGAACCACCGATCGGCCGTGAGCGTGCTCATCAGGCTCAGCAACGCAAGCCCGCGCTGATGCAGGAGCGCGGCGGTCGCTCGTACGCAGCCGGGGTGAAACGTCGTATCCGCGTCGGCAAAGAGAAGCAGATCGGCGTCGCCGGCAGCGGGCGAACGGGTCACGGCGGTCCAGACCGCGTTCACCTTCCCGGCCCAATGCTCCGGGCACACGCCGATCTCGACGATCTCGAAGCGATCGTCGTCGCCGATCGCGGCACGGGCGACCGACGCCGTGCCGTCCGTGCAACGGTCGAGAGCCAGGACCACGCGCATCCGCGGATGGTCCTGCCCTCGGAGCGAAGCGATGAGGTGGCCGATGGTCCTTTCCTCGTTGTGTGCCGGAACGACGACACAGACGGAGAGGTCCGGTGCGGGGAGCGTGAGGCCGGCCCTGGCAGTCGGCAGCGTGCGCATCGTGCGGACGACCTGCCAAAGGCCGATCGACCAGTAGACGCCGAGCGCCAACGATGCGGCGACGAGCAGCACGAGCATGACGGCGACCGATGTCTCCACGGGAGGCCAAGCGTAGCGGGCGAGCGAATAGACTGCCCACACCATGACCCGCCCGGCCGAACCTCCCCCCGACGGCGCTCACCGGACCGTGCAACTCGTGCTGACACGCGAGGCCTCCCGGCTGGTTGATCGGCTGGCCGTCGAGCGGTACGGCGTGCCGTCAATTGTGCTGATGGAGAACGCGGCGGTCGCGCTGCGCGAGGCCGCGCTGCGGATGCTGGGCGGGGAGACCCGCGGCGGCGTCCTCATCGCCTGCGGGCCGGGCAACAACGGCGGCGACGGGCTGGCGCTCGCACGGCATCTGCACAATGCCGGCGTCGCGATGGCGATCGTCGCGACCAAGCCGCTCGCTGCGTACTCGGGCGACGCGGGTGTGCAGGCAACCATTGTCGCGCGCATGGGACTGGCGGTTGAGGATTGCCGAGGCGAAGACGCGGCAGCCCCGTTCGCCCGAGCGGCTGCGCGGCTCGGCTCCCCGCCCGCACTCGTGGTCGACGCCCTGCTCGGGACCGGTCAGACCGAGCCGGCCCGTGGCGTCGTGCAGGCGGCGATCCGCGAAGTAAACCGGATCGGAGCGGCGGGTGCAGCCGTGCTTGCCGTAGACCTACCGTCGGGCCTGAACGCCGACACCGGCGAGCCGATGGGCGAAGCCGTACACGCGAAAGTCACGGTCACCATGGTCGCGCCGAAGCCGGGGCTGCTGCTCCTGCGGGCGCAGGCGTACGCGGGCGAGATCGTCGTCGGAGACATCGGCGCGCCGGTGGAACTGCTGCACGAACTGGGCGTGCCGGATTCGGCGTTCGCGGCCGGGCGGGGGGCGCACGCGGCCGGCGACGTGCCCCTGCCGACCGCACCCGGACGCCCCGGCTCGCCCGGCGCGGCGAGAAGATGAACCGGCAGGTCGGACGGGCACTATGCTTGGACGATAGGGAAGGATACCGAGCATGCCCGTGCGGATGGAGTTGTCGAGAATTCTGATCCGGGAGTTGAACGACGGCCAGGTCATCGAACTGCGCGAGGTCGTCGAGGGGAACGACGAGCGGACGCCCGAGGCCGAGGTGCGGTCGTTCCCGATCGTCATCGGCCTGCCCGAGGCGCAGGCGATCGAGCGCCGGCTCAAGGGCATCCCGATCAAGCGGCCGATGACCCACGAACTGCTGGCGAATGTCATGAATGCGCTCGGCGGCGAACTGGTCTCGATCCACGTGACCGATCTCAACGGAGGTACCTACTACGCGACGCTCGACATCCGCACCGCGAACGGCGAGTTGATACACGTGGACTCGCGGCCGAGCGATGCGATCGCTCTCGGCATCGCCGGCGACGTGCCGATCTACGTGGAAGAGAGCGTGGTCGAATCCGCCTCCAGGGGTGAAGCGTGAGAGCGTGAGCGGGCAGGGAGCCCACACCGTGAGCGTCGCGCCGCCTTTCGAGGCGTACTGGCGGTCGGATCGGCCCGGAGCGGCGTGGGCCGCGACGTGCTTTGTCACCGCCAACGAGCCGGGGATCGGCGGACGGATCAAGGAGCGGCCCGAGGACTTCCTCGTCGAGGAAATCCCGCTCTACGAGCCGTGCGGCAGCGGGGAGCACCTCTATCTCTTCGTCCAGAAGCGCAACCTCTCAACGCTCGAAATGGTGCGGATCGTGGCGGAGCACTTCGGCGTCCACCGCTCGGCCGTCGGGTACGCGGGGCTGAAGGACAAGCACGCCATCACGCGGCAGGTCGTGTCCGTGCACCTGCCCGGCAAGTCCGACAGCGAGTTCCGGCACCTCGACCACGAGCGCCTCGCCGTGCTGTGGGCGGACAGGCACACCAACAAGCTGCGGCCGGGGCACCTGCGCGGGAACCGGTTCTCGATCCGCGTGCGCGGCGTGGAACCGACTGCTGCGCTGGCAGCGTCGCGGATGATCGGGATGCTCGCTCGCGTCGGCGTGCCGAACCGTGTCGGCGAGCAGCGCTTCGGCCTGCTGGAGAACAACCACCTCATCGGGCGGGCGATGATCCTCGGGCGGATGCGCGAAGCCGCCGATCTCCTGCTCGGGCCGAGCGCGTCGCACCCCGAGAGCCAGCCTGAAGCGAGGACGTTCTATGCGGAAGGTCGGTACGCGGATGCCGCGGCCCACTTCGCTCCCGCCCTGCGGACCGAGCGCGGACTGGCCAAGGCGCTGGCCAAGGGCCTGGAGGTCGAGAAGGCGGTGCGCCGCATCGACCGCACGGTGGCGTCGTACTTCGTGTCGGCGTTCCAGTCGGCCGTGTTCAACTCCGTGCTGGACAGGCGGATTCACGACGGACAACTCGGCACGCTGCACATCGGCGACGTGGCGTTCAGGCACGTGGGACGAGCCACGTTCGACGTAACGGCCGAAACGCTCGGCAAGGCGGAAACGCACGAGCGCGTGGCGAGTTTCGAGATCAGCCCGTCCGGGCCGATGTGGGGCACCTCGATGCGCCAGGCATCGGGCACGCCGGGTCGAATCGAGCGAGTGGCGCTCGAAGCAGCCGGCGTGACGTTCGATCGCGTCGCCGAGTTCGATCGTGGAACGGGCGGTCTCATGCGGGGTGCGAGACGCCCGCTGCGCGTGCCGCTCATCGACCCGGACGTGGAGGGCGGCGCGGACGAGCACGGGACGTTCGTGCGGTGTGCTTTCGAACTGCCGCGAGGGTCATTCGCCACGGTCGTGATGCGCGAGTTGATGAAGACCAAGTTGGGAGGTGAGGAGGAAGTGGAAGAGTGACGACGTGACGATGAAGAACCGTATCCTCGATCGCTTGATCCGTGGAAACTGTGCCCGTGCCCCCAGTCCGTCTCATCTGCTTCGATCTCGGCGGCGTGCTCGTGCGGATCTGCCGCTCGTGGCGCGAAGGCTGCGAGCGAGCCGGGCTGCAGGTGTACGACGACCTGGACGCGCCCGCCGCACGCGCGGCACGCACGCACTGGGCGCATCAGTACCAGCTCGGACGCATCGATTGCGACACCTTCGCTCGCGGTCTCTCTGACGCCGTCGGAGGTCGCTACACACCGGAGCAGGTGCGCGCGATCCACGACGCCTGGATCATCGCGGAGTACCCCGGCGTGGCAGGCCTGCTCCTACGCCTGAACGAAAGCGCCGGCATCACGACAGCAATCCTGAGCAACACGAATCATGGTCACTGGGCGCGGCTGATCCCGGGCGTGAATGGCGGGGAGTTCCCGTCGCTCGGGCTTGTGCGGCGGCCATACGCGAGCCACCTGCTCGGGCTGGCGAAGCCCGATCCGGCGATCTACCGCGCGTTCGAACTGCGGGCACAGGTCACCCCGGGCGACGTGCTCTTCTTCGATGACCTTGAAGAGAACGTGGCCGCCGCGCGGGCGTGCGGATGGCGCGCGGAGCGCATCGACCACGAGGGCGACACGGTGGCGCAGATCGTCGAACGCTTGGCAACGCACGGAGTGAACGTGTGACGATCAGTTCTGCCAGTCGATCGCGACGTCGAGTTCGAGCGTCGTGGGTGCGAGGCACGCCGTGTCGTTGCAGGCCTGGCAGGTGATGGCGAGCAGCGGCCTCCCTCGCACCGGGCCGGTCTGCTCAACGGCGACGCGGAGGGCGAACTCGCCTTCGTACGCGCTCAGGGTCTCCGAGCCGGTTGCGAGTTTCACGCCCGGGGGGTAGTCCGCGTACGCCTCGATGCCGCCGCCGCCGACAACGTGAACGCGGAACGGCAGCACGCTGTCGCCCGCGTCGGCCGCGGCGACGTGCCAGCCCTCGGCGACACGAACGAGCAGCGGCAGTTCAGCGGGACGACCGGGTCCGATCTCGATGCGCTCAACGCTGGTAAACACCGCGAGAGGCGAGAAGTCCGCCCGTGTTTGCGCGGCCGCTCCGTCCGCGGCAGAAGCGTCCCGTACATCGCACGATTCCACCACATTGGTTGCCGTTGCCACTGCCTCCGTCACGCCCGCTGCCAGCAATCGCGCGAGCGCGGCCGTCGCATGGATGCACGCCGCCGGGGCGCGGGCGATGGTTGCGCTGAGCGACCGGACGCACGCGAGCGCCCTGTCGATGTACCGCTTGTTCCCGGTCGCGTCCGCCAGTGAGATGAGCGCGTGGAGCATGACGGACGATCCTGTCGGGAGCGCGCCGTCCCAGGTCGAGCGGACACGGACGAACAGGTCGTCGCGTCCGGCCGCGACGTCGAAGTACCCACCGTCGGGCGAGGCGAACTCACCCTCGGCACGGGCGAGCAGCGTCCGCGCGGCGTCAAGCCACCGTGTCTCTGCCCCACTCTTCGCGTCGAGCGCGTGCATGCGAGCGAGAGCAACAATGACCGACGCGTAGTCTTCAAGCGAGCCTTGCGGACCGCGCACGCCGCCCCGCCACGATCGCGCCAGCGAACCGTCAGCGTCCGACATCGCGTCAAGAATGAATCGTGCCGCGCGACGGGCGGCGTCGGCGAAGCGGGGATCGCCGAGCAGGGCGGCCCCGTCCACCATCGCCACGATGGCATGCCCGTTCCATTCGGCGATCACCTTGTCATCCGTCGCGGGCTGCTGCCGGCGCCTGCGGGCCGCGATCAGGCGTTCGCGCACCCGGACGAAACGCCCATCGAACTCCGCCATCTCCATGCCCAGCGAGCGTGCGAGGCGATCGGGACGATCGTCGAGACGGAGGACGTTCGCGGGCGGGTTGTCGGGGTGATGGGGATCACGGAAGTTGGGGCCGCGGTCGAGACCGAAGACGCGCGAGGCGAAGGCGAGGTCGCCGGATTCGAGCAACGCGGAGAACTGATCGCGTGTCCAGACGTGCGCTGCCCCCTCGTGTCCGCTCGCGTCGGCGTCCTGCGCAGAGAGGAACTCGCCGCGCGGTCCTGTCAACTCACGCAGGATGTAGTCGAGCGTGCTCCGCGCGACGGAGCGATAGACCTCGTCACCATACGCTGAGCCGGCGCGAGCGTACACCGATGCGAGCATCGCGTTGTCGTAGAGCATCTTCTCGAAGTGCGGCACGGTCCAGTGCGCATCGACAGCATAGCGGTGGAAGCCTCCCGCGAGGTGGTCGTGAATCCCCCCCGCCATCATCCGGTCGAGCGTCGCTCGCACGGCGTGGTCGATCGCGGCGCGGGTTTCGTCATCGCCGGCCATGTCGCGAACGCCGAGCAGGAACAGGAGCAACGAGGGCTGTGGGAACTTCGGCGCGCCTCCGAAGCCGGCGTTGACGGGGTCGAAAAGCCGGAGCAATGCGGCCGTCGCTCCTTCGACCTCGCCGCGACCGACCGGAACTGGCGCGTCGGCACGCGCGAGTTGCTCGGAGACGGCGGCCGCCAGCCGCTCGGCCTGCTCCATCACGCCTTCGCGCTGCGTTCGCCATGCGGTGGCGATCCCTTCGATGACACGCGGAAAGTCGGGGCGAGCGCCGAGCGCGGGGTGCGGCTCGGCGGGAATGTACGTGCCGCACCAGAAGGGATGCAGCCGCTCCGGTTCAAGGAAGATGCTCATGGGCCACCCGCCCTGACCGGTGAAGAGTTGCGTTGCGGTCATGTAGAGGTTGTCCACCTCGGGGCGTTCCTCGCGGTCCACCTTCACGCAGACGAACCGCTCGTTGAGCATCGCCGCGATCGACGGGTTCTCGAACGATTCACGCTCCATGACGTGGCACCAGTGGCAGGTGCTGTAGCCGATCGAGAGGAAGATGGGCACGTCGCGCCGCTTCGCCTCATCGAACGCCTCCCGCCCCCACGGCAGCCAGTCAACGGGGTTGCCAGCGTGCTGCAGGAGGTACGGGCTGCTCTCTCCCGCGAGGCGGTTGCGTCGTGCGTCGGCGCGTTCGGTGTGGACGGGCATCGTGCGGCTCCTGCTCGCGAGTCTCACTCTATCGGGATCGGAGCAACGAGAGCGTCTCCGGCAGCAGGTCGGCGAGCTCCGATGCCAGCAGACCAGCGTCGGCGCGGCGTGCGTCCGCCCAGCGCTCCCCCGCGAGCGCATGGGCCTGCACCCCCAGACATGTCGCGTCGAAGAGCGAAAGAGGCCGGCGCGGATCGACCGGAACGCGGGCACGAAGCGCCTCGGGGAGCGCGGAAACAGTCGGATCGGGCCGCGGAACGAACTGCGCGATGATCGCGCCGATCAGTCCTGCGAGCACGTCGCCGGTGCCGGCGGTAGCCAAGCAGGCATGGCCTCGCTCACAGACCCACGAACGGTGGCCGTTGCTGACGACGGTGCCGGCGCCTTTGAGAACGACGATGCACCCAAGCCGCTGGGCCATCTGTTCAGCACCGGCGATCCGGCCGGTTGGGATCGTCGGGTCCGCGCTGATCCGCAGCGGGCCGGCCATGCGGCGGTACTCGCCGGGGTGAGGCGTCAGGACCGCGGGAGCACGAAAGTCCCGCCACAACTCGGGAACCTGCGACAGGTTGTTGATGGCATCGGCATCGACGACGACCGGCACCGTGTCCTGCTGCACTGAACGGAGAGCGAGCACGCGCGCTCCTTCGTCCGTGCCCAGGCCCGGTCCGATCACAAGGCAATCGGCGTCGGCCAGCACGCAGTCGAGCACGGCCGCGGCTTCGTGCGCGACGATCGCGCCATCCGCATCGACCGGCAGCGCAACACCTGTTGCCGACGGCGCGATGACGAGAGCCGCATTCAGCACAGGGCGTGGCGTGACGAGACGAGCCAATCCCACGCCGCCCCGCAGCGCCCCGAGCGCGACCAGGGCTGGCGCGCCGACCATCCGTCTGCCGCCCGACGCGCAACCGCCGACGACAGCAACCGTGCCGAAAACGCCCTTGTGTCCCGCAGGGTCGCGCTGCGGGAGTTGCGGAAGCGGTGAAGCCCCGGCCGTTTCGCTCCGCGGAGTCATGGACGTCCCTTCGTCGATTCAATCTCGACTCGGAGCCGCCCGATGAGCGGCGCGGCGGCGGCCATGGCACGCGCCGCTTCACCGTCCGCGAGCGCGGACACGGCGAGTGCGATGTGCGTGGCGTCGAACGGGACCGTCCCGAGGGTTGCGTCGAGATCGACCCAGGCGGGGCCGCCGTCGGTGTCGAGCAGGGCCTGCGTCCACATGTGGTAGACGAAGACGTCGCGCTCGCCCTCGAAGCGGTCGGCGTAGATCAGCCCGCTCACGACGCGCGAGGGGATGCCGTCGGCACGGAGCATGGCCGCCAGCAGCACCGCGTGCTCCGTGCAGTCGCCTTCGAGCGTGCGAGCGACCTCGCTGGCGGACGCGAAGCCCACGCCGAGCGACTTGGCGCTGATGTGCCGCCCGACGAACTGGCGCAGGCTCTCGGCACGCGCGGGCTTGCCGTCCCGCACACCGCGCAGCGCGCCCCTGGTGAGCTCGACGATGACAGGGTCGTCCGAATCCGCCATCGCGGACGGGGCAAGATACGGCGCGGCGTCAAGTTCGAGGGGTTCCGCTCGCCGGTTTTGAAAGCGAACAAGCACACGCGCCCGCGAGCCATCGAGCCGATCCACGTGCTGCGCGCCGCCGATGGGGAGGTCCGGGAGCGATCCGTCGGGGACGCTCAGGAGATAGACCGCCTCGCCCACGCGGCGTGGCGAGTCGATGCGGCGGTCGGGCCGAACGAACGATCGGATCAGCAGTTCGGGGGCATGAACTCTCGCTTGCGCGGCAGCCTCATCGGTGGCGAACAGCGCCATCTTCATGCCGCCGAGGTCGAGCTCGGTGCGCAACGGCACGCCCCGCCTGTCCATGATCTCGACAGTGGACACCCCGACCGGCATGTCGCTCGACGAGGTCCGACAGCGGATGGCGTCGAGTGAGCGGCCCATGACCTCGACCGTCGTCGCCTCGAAGCCCTCGCGGCGAATCTCGATCACGGTCGGACCGCCCTGAGGGTCCACCGTGCGCAGGACAATCGGGTCCGCGCCCGCAGCGAGCCGCTGCTCGAGGTAGCGAGATGCGGCCGCGGGGGGAAGCCAGCGGCCCTCCGGCGCGGGGAGCGTGCCGCGGGTCGTACGCCCCCCCTGCGTCGTCTCGACATCGACTCCTTCGCGGTTGAAGCGGTAGCGAACGGAGACCGGTTCCGAGCCGAAGCGCTGATCGACGCTCATCTCGATCGGCTCCCCGGCCTCGGTCTCAACGAAGCGCGTCGTCAGCGCGATGGAGAGCGGCGTCGCGCCGCGCCGAATAGCAACCTCCATTCGAGTCGTTGTGGTGACGCGCCCCTCGGCCGTCGCCTGCGAGGCGTACATCCAGCCGGCCCGCTGCCCATCGATCTCCACCGTGTACCAGCGCTCGTGGTCGGCCGCGCGGACGGTCGCCGTGAGAGTGAGCCAGACCGCGAACACAAGCCGGACCAAGACATGGGGGGACATCGGCATGGGTTGATTGTAGGGGAAGGCACGAGGCATCGAGGCATTCTGGCACCGGAGCGAAGCAGGAGGGAGAACGCAGGAGCCGCACGATGATCCGGGCATCTACTGTTCCGTATCACGTCTCGCTCTCTCACCCCGATCCCGTTGCCTTGATCCCTCGATCCCTGGCCATGATCGACACGCACTGCCATCTCACGTTCGACGACTTCGCGGGACGGGTGCCCGAAACGATCGACGAAGCCATCGCTGCGGGGGTAATGGGGATGATCTCCGTCTCCACGACGCCCCCGGACGCGGAGCAGGCTCTGCACCTGGCCGAGACGAACGATCGCGTCTGGTGCACGGCAGGCGTGCATCCGCTGTACTCGGATCGCGGGCCGTTCGAGTGGGAGCGGTTGCGGAAGGTCGCGTCCAGCCCGCGGTGCGTCGCGTGGGGCGAACTGGGCCTGGACAACCACTACGACCGTCCGGCCCGTGCGGTGCAGGACACCGTGCTTGCGGAGCAACTGGCGTTCATCGAGCGGGTGCACGAGGGCGGCCGGGCACTGCCGGTCGTGCTGCACTGCCGCGAGGCGTTTGACGACCTGATCCCTGTACTTCGGCGGACGCGGCTGGACCCGACGCGGTTCGTCTTCCACTGCTTCACGGGCGGGCCGGCGGACGTGCGAAAGGTACTGGACTTCGGCGCGATGGTCTCGTTCACGGGAGTAGTGACGTACCGGAATGCGCGCGAGGTGGCCGAGGCCGCGCGGCTCGTGCCGCTCGACCGCATCATGGTCGAGACCGACGCCCCGTTCCTCTCGCCCGAGCCGGTGCGTGGCAGGCGACCCTGCCGACCGGCGTTCGTGCGGCACACGGCCGAGTTCCTCGCCCGATTGCGCTGCGATGACTGGGAGACCTTCCACGCGGCCATCAACTTGAACACGGAGCGGTTCTTTGGTGTGAAAGCGTGAGGAGAAGACCAACGGGACCTGCAACGCCCCACGCTGTTACACTGTCTCTCGTCTGCGCCCCTTTGATGCCTTGAACCCGCTGCCCTTGATCCTTTCTTCCATGCTGCACACTCTCGACCCCTTCGTCTTCGAGTTCGCGCCCGGATGGGGCGTGCGGTGGTATGGGCTGTCGTATGTCGCCGGGTTCGTGGCCGGGTGGCTGCTGCTGCGATTGCTTGCGCGGCGGGGTCTGGCGATGGTGCCCGCGGATCGTGTCGCCGACGCGATGCTCTGGATCGTCGCGGGCGTGCTGATCGGAGGCAGGCTCGGCTACGTGCTGCTGTACAAGCCCGAGTACCTGTGGACCTTCGAAGCAGAGTTCCCGTGGTGGGCCGTGCTGGCGATCAACCGGGGCGGCATGGCGAGCCACGGCGGGATGATCGGCGTGATCCTCGCCGCCTGGCGCATCAGCCGCGGATGGCGCGACGACGACTGCACGGTCCGTGGCCGCTGCCATCCGCTGCACGTCATGGACCTGATGGCGCTCATCGCACCGGCCGGGCTGCTCTTTGGTCGTGTTGCGAACTTCGTCAACGGCGAGCTTCCCGGTCGGGTCGTCGCCCGCCCGGGCGAGCCGGCTCCATGGTGGAGCGTGAAGTTCCCGCAGGAGATCGTCAGCGGGCACGAGTCCTTCCGCACACCCGAGCAGGAACAAGCCGTAGACAACATCGTGTCGCGCTACATGCTGCCAGGCGACGACTTTGCAGCGGGATTCGAGCGGATGTTGCGGGCGCTGCGCCACGGCGGAGAAGAGGCCGATCGGCTCGCTGCCGAGTTGTCCCCGCTCATCTCCGCCCGTGCTCCGTCGCAACTCCTCCAGGCTCTCTGCGAGGGCGTGGTCGTCGGGGCAGTCGTTTGGACGGTCGGCGTGGCGATGGGTCGGCTCCGCTCGCCCGGTGTCGTCGGAGCGTGGTTTCTCGTTTCCTACGGAGTGCTGCGGATCGCGACCGAGTTCGTGCGCCTCCCGGATGCGGACCTCGCGGTGCAGCGCGTGCTCGGCCTGAGCAGGGGACAGTGGTTCAGCGCGGTCATGGTGGCGGTGGGGCTCTTGGTCATGGCTGTGCCGAGACTGCGCGGGAAGACCGGCGGACCGGGGACGTGACCGGCGCAAGCCGCTGCGCTCTCCCCGGTTCGGCCGGGCGATCATGGCCGACGGCTACCATTGCCCTCGCACACGGGAACGACCGGAGACGACGCATGACGTGGCTGATGGTGAAGGATGCGCTGAGAGCCGAGCCGGGGACGCGCTGCACCGTAAAGGGGTGGGTGCGCACGCGACGGGACTCGAAAGCGGACGGCGGACTGTCGTTCATCAACGTCCACGACGGCACGTGCTTCGACCCGATCCAAGTCGTCGCCCGTGCGGACCTGCCGAACTATGCGGCCGAGGTCGCTCGGCTGACCACGCACTGCGCCGTCGAGTGCGACGGGGAGATCGTGAAGAACCCCAAGGGCGGCAACGAGATCAACGCGACGGCCGTGCGCGTCGTCGGCTGGGTGGACGACCCGGACACCTATCCGGTGCAGCCCAAGCAGCACTCGTTCGAGTACCTGCGCGAGGTGGCCCACCTGCGCTCACGGACCAACACTTTCGGCGCCGTCGCCCGCGTGCGGCACACGCTGGCGTGCGCCATCCACCGCTTCTTCGACGAGCGCGGGTTCTTCTACGTCCACACGCCGATCATCACGGCCAGCGACTGCGAAGGCGCAGGGCAGATGTTCCGCGTGAGCACGCTGGACCTCGTGAACCCGCCGCGCACACCGGAGGGAGGGGTGGACTACGCCGAGGACTTCTTCGGCAAGGAAGCACACCTCACCGTGAGCGGGCAACTGAACGTCGAAACCTATTGCCAGGCGCTTTCGAGGGTGTACACCTTCGGCCCGACGTTCAGGGCGGAGAACTCGAACACGAGCCGGCACCTTGCCGAGTTCTGGATGATCGAGCCTGAGATCGCCTTCGCCGACCTGCACGACGACGCGACGCTGGCTGAGGAGTTCATCAAGTTCCTGATCGACGACCTGCTATCGCGCCGGCCGGACGACATGGCCTTTTTCGACCAGCGGATCGAGAAAGGTCTCATCGAGCGGCTGCGCCACGTGCTGGAGACGCCCTTCCGGCGGCTGCCGTACACAGAGGGCGTCGCCATCCTGCGTGATGCGCAGAGCAAGGGCGTGAAGTTCGAGTTCCCGGTCGAGTGGGGCAAGGATTTGCAATCGGAGCACGAGCGATACCTGACCGAGCAGCACTTCAGGCAGCCCGTGGTCCTCATGAACTACCCGAAACAGATCAAGGCGTTCTACATGCGCGTGAACGATGCGGGCACGGACGGCGCACCCGGCGAGACCGTAGCCGCGATGGACGTGCTGGTGCCTGGGATCGGTGAGATCATCGGCGGCAGCCAGCGCGAGGAACGGCTGGAAGTGCTCGACCGTCGCATCGACGAGATGGGCCTGCATAAGCCCGACTACTGGTGGTACCGCGACCTCCGTCGCTACGGCACCGTGCCGCACGCGGGCTTCGGCCTGGGCTTCGAGCGGCTGATCCTGTTCTGCACGGGGATGCAGAACATCCGCGACGTGATCCCGTTCCCACGTGCGCCGAAACAGGCGGAGTTCTGAGCCACGACCGATTATCCGGCCGTGGCTCCCAGCCCGAAGAACCCCTGCAACCCCGTCAGCACGCCGTTGGCCGCGATCCCGGCCGTGATGAGGCCCATCACGCGGCTGATGATGCTCGCCCCCGCCTGCCCGATCAGTCGGTGGATGCGCTCAGCGATGAGCAGGCACGCCAGCACGATGCCGAGCACGACGAGCATGATGCCGAGCGTCGCGGCCTGCTGGATCACGCTGAACTTCGCGTTGTCCGTTGTCACCACGATCGCCACGATCGAGCCGGGACCGGCGATCGAGGGGATGGCGAGCGGGTAGATCGCCAGGTCGTAGGCATCGGCGGCCGCCTTCGGCACGACGGAGACCTCCGATTCCGGCTTGCTCGTGCCGAAGATCATGTCCAGCGCGAAGAGGAAGAGGATGATCCCGCCGGCGACGCGGAAGGCGTGGAGCGAAATGCCCATCGCGTTCAGGACGAACTGGCCGAAGACGCCGAAGAAGAGCAGCACGCCCGCCGAGACGAGCACCGCCCGGAAGGCGATGCGCCGCCGCAGGCCCGGCGCGGCCCGAGACGCGATGGCGATGAAGACCGGCACCGACCCGACCGGATCGATGATCGTGAAAAGAAGCACGAAATCATTCAGCAGGCGTTCCACGGGGGGGCCCTCGAGCGGGGAGCATAGCGGGAACCGGACGCGGGAAACGATCGATATCATCCGCCGATGCAAGCGATCCTCCTGGCAGCCGTTGTCGTTCTCGCCCAGCCCGCCCCGCCCTCGCGCGATGACGCCGCGTCCGGTGTGCCGCTGCTGTTGGCGAAGATGGCCGAGGCGGTCCTGAGCGCAGACGCCGAACGCTACCTCTCCCTCGTCGACCCGACCGAGCCGGAGTTCGCCAGGGAGCAGGAGAACTGGGCCAAGGACTTCGTCGAGCGGCCGACGGCCGCGTTTGCGCTCGATCTCGACGGCGGCCTCCTGGTCGAAGTGGACGGCGGCAACGCAGCCATCGGCACGCTCACGGTGCGGTGGCAAATGCCCGAGCGCCCCGAGCGAACGATCCGCCATGCGGCAAGGTTTACAAACCGCGACGGGACATGGCTCTACGCCGGAGAGGCATGGAAACGCGTGGCCTCGAACGACGGGTCGAACATCGCGCTCTACCTCGACGATGCGTTGCGGGACGTGGCCGTGAGTGTCGTCGAGTTGCTGCCGGAGGTCCGCGAGCATGTGAACGCCGGCTTCGAGACGCCCCTGGACCACGTGCAGGTAGTCAAGATCTACGGCGAGATGGAGCACCTGCAGGCTTCCATCTTTCTGAGTTACGAGGACGCGCTCGGCGGATGGAACGAGCCGGGAGAGTCGATCAAAATTCTTGCCACGCCACGATCACCGGCCCGTCAGCTGCGCGTGCTGCTCGCGCACGAGTACGGACACGTCGCCACGTTCTCCATGGGCGACAGGGCGACCGAGATCCCGTGGTGGGTGGCCGAGGGAGCCGCGGAACTCGCGGCCGAGCGGTATTCCGGTCGATCGGGGCCGGAGGGCGTGGACCGCATGATCCGCCAACTGGCCGAACAGGGAGGCCTGGCCGAGTGGGACCTGCTGAGCGACTTCCGCAACACGCGACCCGAGCACGGCATGCTCGTCTACAAGCAGGGCCAGCACATGCTCGGGTACGTCTCCGGACGATTCGGCCGGTCCGCCCGCAACCAGTGGATCGCGCGCATGACGCGCGGCCAGTCACTCGACGAGGCGACGCGAGGCGCATTCGGGATGACGTTCGCGGACCTCGACAGGGATTGGCGAGCGTCGCTGCTCGCTGCGGTCTTCGACGGCGAAGACGAAGCGCAGTAGGAGGAGAAACCGGCAGGCGCCAGCGCACCCGGGCGACGCTTCATATCGCTTCCGATCAGTGTTCACCCGCGCGATCGGTCGGCGGCGTTGCCGGCGCGGACGCGATCTCCGGCGGCGGAGCGTCGGGCGGCTCACCTCCGGGACCGCGGAGCACAAGCACGACGGTCCACACGCACACGGCATAAAAGAGCGTCATCACGCCGATCCAACCGATCGAGTCGCGCACGCCGCGCGGCATCCCCGAGACGCGCCGGGCAACCGGCTCGACCGCTCCCGCCAGCGCGTTGCAGAACGAATCGGTGAACGGCGCTCTGCTCTGCCGTGGGGTCGCTTCCCTAGAATCGACGCCACGGACGGGACTCGGCACGCTCGCCGTCACTGGAGTAGACACGGGTGCGTCGGACCGCGCAGCCGTTCGTGTCTCAGCGGATTGCTCCGCAGTCGCGGACTGTTGGGGAGCGTGCGCCGTCCCGGCATGGTTCTCGACGGGTGAATCCTCCCCTGCCGAGGGCGGAGCGGACCGAGGCGCCGCCTCGATCTCGACGTCCCCCTCCTGCTGCAGCAACTCCTCCGACAGCGCGGCGAGTTGATGGTCGAGCGCTTCGATGCGCGCGTCCGACCGCGCATTCGTCTGCTCAGGCGCGGTCGAATCGCCCCCCCCTTCGGCGACGGGCTCGGCGTCCAGCCTGCTCAGCAGACTGTCCACCTGGCGCTGGAGGTCGTCCATCCTGGCCGGCGGATCGTCGAGGGTCGTGGGTTGTTCGGGCATCCGGGAAGCTCCCCTTCGATGATCGGCCTACTCGGCCCCGGACTCAAGGGGCGTCCGGTGGCCACCCCTGCCAAAGCCCTCTACGCTGGGAATGACCCTCACGAAGCACCCACAACCCCCCACCCTCCTCTCACACCGCCGCAGGGTTCGACCATGCACAGGGTCTTTCTCCGAGAGACGGGGCCGGATGCCGACGGCGTGCTGACGATCGTCGGCGACGAGGCCCGCCATGCGCTCCGAGTCAAGAGACTCGAGCCAGGGGACACCCTCGAACTGCTCGACGGCGAAGGAGCGGTTCACACTGCCCGCATCGAAGCCTTCGACAAGCACGGCAGGGGCGAGTGGCTCATGCGGGTGCGCGTCGAGCGAACGGAGCGCAGGCCTCCCCTTGCGCCGGCCATCCACGCGGTCGTAGCCGCACCGAAAGGGCCGCACCTCGACGAGTTGATCTCGCAACTCAGCCAGGTGGGCGCGGCGTCGTGGTCGCCGTTGCGCTGCGAGCGCAGCGTTTCCGAACCTGGCGACAAGCGACTCGAACGGCTCCGGCGGATCGCGGAGGAATCGTCGAAGCAGTGCGGCCGGGCCTGGTCATTGCGCATCCGACCGCTGACCGAGTTTGACGGAGCGCTTACGCCCGCGCCCGCGATCGTGATCGCTGACCCGGACGGCGGCGTCTACAGACCGACGCGCAGCCCCGAGATCCGCCTGCTCGTGGGACCGGAGGGAGGCTGGAGCGACGGCGAACTCGAACGGGCACGGGCCGCCGGCGTGCAGGTCGCCCGCTTCGGTCCTCACGCCATGCGTTTGGAGACCGCCGCCGTGGTCGCCGCCGCGGTCATCCTCGAACTGGAACTGAACCATCCGGCAGGCCGCAGCGTACCGCCGGGCGACCTGTAACAGAAAAGCCGGTTTCCTGCACCCGCACGGGGGATCCGCGAGCGGACAAGGAGAGCACGATGGGCATTCGAAGGATTGCGATGGCGAGCCTTGCGACAGCGGCGTTGCTGTGCGGGCCGGTCTGCGCGCAACCGCGGCTGGACGAGGAACATCAGCGACTCGCCGCGGAGGTCGCCGCGAGGGCCGTCGAGTTCATGCGGGCGCAGCAGGACGCCGAGTCCGGCGGGTGGAGCGTCGCGCCGCCTGGGCGGCAACTGCCGGCGATCACCGCGCTGGCGATCAACGGGCTGCGGCTCAACGGCGTGCCGAACGACGACCCCGCCGTGCGACGCGGCGTCGAGTTCCTGCTCGCGCACCGCAAGCCGGACGGCGGCATCTACGACACGCTGCTGCCGTCGTACAACACGGCCTGCGCACTCTCGGCACTCGCGGGCATCGACGATCCGAAGGTCATCGCCGCGATCGAACCGGCCCAGCGCTTCCTCGTCAGCCTGCAATGGTCGGAGGAATCCGGCGACAATCCGACCGTCGCTCGCGTCGGGCCGGACAACCCGTTCTACGGCGGCATCGGGTACGGGCAGCACGGCCGCCCGGACCTGTCCAACCTCGGCCTCGCCCTGCAAGGCCTGAAAGACTCGGGGCTTGACCGGGACTCGCCCGCCTACAAGCGTGCCGTTGTCTTCCTGTCTCGCCTGCAGATGGTGGACGAGATCAACGACATGCCCTACGCCGACGGGTCCGAGCAGGGCGGGTTCATCTACGCCACCGGCCCCGACGCCGCTCATCCCACCATCGGCGAGTCGAAGGCGGGCGAGATCGTCGAAACGCTCCCCGACGGCACGAAGGTGAGTCGGCTGCGGGCCTACGGGTCGATGACGTACACGGGGTTCAAGAGTTACGTCTACGCAGGGTTGCCGCGCGACGACGAGCGCGTGCTGGCTGCGCTGAACTGGCTGCGGCGTCACTACACGCTCGACGAGAACCCCGGGCTGGGGCCGGAAGGGCTGTACTACTACTACGTCGTCATGGCCCGTGCGCTCGACGCCTGGGGCGAGCCGACGATCGCGGTCGCCAGCGAGAACGGACGCGAGGAATCCCGCCGCTGGGCCGAGGACCTCGTCCGCAAGCTCGCGTCGCTTCAGCAGCCGGACGGCTCCTTCCGGCCCATCGCCGCGCGGTGGATGGAAGGCGATCCGGAACTCATCACGGCCTACTCGCTGGTCGCGCTCGGCGCGGCCCGCGGCGGGCCGATAGACTGATCTCCCCGGACACCGCACACGAAAGGCGCCCGATGACCACCGCCCCCGCCCATTACACGCAACTCACGACGCTGCTGCGCGAGGCAGCGACGCTCGAATCCGTCGCTCAACTGCTGGGGTGGGACCAGGAGACCTACATGCCGCCCGCCGGCGCGGCGACGCGGGCCGAGCAGTCCGCCGCGCTTGCCTCGCTGGTGCACCAGCGGCGGACGGACCCTCGCATCGGAGACCTGATCGCCGCGTGCGAGAGCGATCGTTCAATCGTGGCGGACGCGGACAGCCCGCGGGCACGCAACGTGCGCGAGGCGCGCCGAGCCTTCGACAAGGCGACCAAACTGCCGTCCGGCCTTGTCGCCGAACTCGCCCGCGTCGGCAGCCAGTCGCAGCAGGTCTGGAAGGAAGCCCGAGAGAAGAACGATTTCGCCATGTTCGCACCTTGGCTGGAGAGGATGTTCAGCCTCTCCCGGCGCAAGGCCGAGTGTTACGGCGTTCCCCAGGGCGGCGAACTCTACGACGCCCTGATCGACGACTACGAGCCGGGTGCGCGCTCCGCGGACATCGAGCGTGTGTTCACGCCGCTGGCGGACAGGCTCAGCACGCTGGTGCAGGAGTTGCAGGATTCAGGGCGTGCGCCCTCCGACGCCCCGACACGCGTGAAGATCGACGCCGCCCGGCAGCACGAGTTCGGCATGTTCGTCATCAAGGCCCTCGGTTTCGACACCAACGCCGGGCGACTCGACGTGACGACCCACCCCTTCTGCTCGGGAATCGCGCCGGGCGACACACGCCTGACCACGCGCTACCGCGAGGAGCGATTCACCGACGCGCTCTACGGCACGATGCACGAGTGCGGGCACGGGCTGTACGAGCAGGGCCTCCCGAAAGGCGAGCACTTCGGCGAACCACTCGGCGATTCCATCTCGCTCGGCATCCACGAGAGCCAGTCTCGCATGTGGGAAAACTTCGTGGGTCGCTCGCGCCCGTTCTGGGCATGGGCGCTCCCGCACGCGAAGCGCATCCTCGGGCCCGCGCTCGACCAGTACAGTGCGGACGACCTCTACAGGGCCGTGAACCGCAGCGAGCGGTCGTTCATCCGCGTTGAGGCCGACGAATCGACCTACAACCTGCACGTCATGCTCCGCTTCGGCATCGAGCGATCGCTCCTGCGGGGCGACCTCGCACCGCGCGACGTCCCCGGCGCGTGGAACGAACGATTCGAGCGGCTGCTCGGCGTAAAGGTGCCCGACGACCGGCGCGGCTGCCTGCAGGACGTCCACTGGAGCTTCGGGCTGATCGGCTACTTCCCCACCTACACGCTCGGCAATCTGCACGCCGCGCAGATGTGGGAGAAAATCAAGACCGACCTGCCCTCGCTCGAAACAGACATGACCCGCGGCGAGTTCGCCCCGCTGCTTTGCTGGCTGCGCACGAACGTGCACGCCCACGGCAAGCGGTGGCGCGCGGACGAGTTGTGCACGCGGATCACCGGCAAGCCCCTCTCAGCCGACCCGCTGATGCGTCACCTGGAGAGCAAACTGCGGCCGATCTACGGCGTGTAGCCGTACTCGTGGGGAAGCGCTTGCATGCAGAACCGCATTCGCGATCTTCTGACGCGTGCCATGCGGTTGCCATGCTCGGAACGCTCTCGCTTCATCGAGCACGAGTGCGCCGGCGATGAGGTCTTGCACGCCGAAGTCCGATCTCTGCTCGACGCCATCGAATCGGCCGAAGATTTCCTGGCCTCGCCGACGTCACCGCCGTTTGATACGCCGACTTCCGGCTCTCCCCTGCTTGGTGTGGTGGCCGCATCCAACCAGCCGGGCAACCTTGTCGGTCGCTACAAGTTGTTGCAGGTGATCGGGGAGGGCGGATTCGGGACGGTGTGGATGGCGGAGCAGACGGAGCCGGTGCTCCGTCGCGTGGCGTTG
>JAANMW010000905.1_pt1 | contig 34375 bp, 21 predicted proteins | sample 7279671 | NCBI WGS metagenome assembly JAANMW01 (sample SAMN14094541, study PRJNA606508) | bioreactor metagenome | isolation source: A lab-scale SPAN reactor treating ammonium-rich wastewater day 247 | place: Ireland: Galway | collected 2017-09-19 | reverse complement strand
GGTATCCTCGGTTGACGTAGAGGAGCGTGAGGGCAAGGCGTACGCGCTCGAGGTCGTCGCTGGTGAGTTCACGATTGCGATAGGGGGCGGTGACGTCAGCCAGTTCCGCGTCCGAGAAGACGGTGCTGCCGGTCACATGGATATCATGCACGAACAGCCGAAGCGCGCCAGATGGAGGCACGAGCGGCTGCTGAGGCGCGAGTGGGATCTGCGGAAGGATCGAGCTGGGAGGAAGTCGCTCTGAAGGTTGAAACTCCTCCTTCAGGGGAGCCGGCGGTAGGCCGGACCGGCCGCTGGGGTCGAAGACCGGCGGCAGGGGCGGCACACCTTGTGCCAAGGCATCGTCCTGGATCAGGCAGAGGCTCATGAGAAGGCCCATCCTCCGGACCGTCGTATGAAAGGTGTGGAACGGCAACTCATGTCCCTATCTCTGTCATGACTGACAGCCTCTGGCTCGAATGAGGCCATCGAGGAGCTTGTGCGATGCCACGTCGTCCATTGCAGGCCCCGTGCCACGGTCCTGCGCCGCAGGCTCCTGGATCATGAGGGCCAATGGACTGAACAGCCACCCGCCCGGTTCCTGCGGCAACGAGTCTCGGCCCGACACCACGAGGCTACTCATCCGACCGTCGGCCCGCGCCGCGCAACGTTGGGTAAGGAGAGGGTGGACTTGGAGTGGCTGCTGCGAGAGGGAGGCCAACGTGCCACTGAGGCTTGAAACCGGTGATTGGATCGTCACGGTGCCGCTCAATCCGAATTGAGACGAGGCGCTCACGATGCTGCTCTGATCGGCCAAGAACGTTCCCGCCACGATGTTGATGTTGCCGCCCTGGCCTTCGACGGCCTGGGCCAAGATCTGACTATTGTGCAGGGTGACGATGGCGGGATCGATGAAGATGTTGCCGCCGATAGTGGTCGGGCCGCCCTGGACAGATGTGTTGAGCTGGCTGTTGGCGAGTTGGATCGAGTCGGTGGCTTGGAGCGTGATGTTGCCGCCGCTGCCCTGGCTGGCCTGGGTCGTGACGGAGGCCTGTTGAGCGGTAAAATGCGCACCGGCATTGATCGTAATGTTGCCGGCATCGGCCGGCCCTGCGCTGCTCGCCGTGATGGAGGATCCGTGAAGCAATGAAATGGACCGGCCGGCATCGATCGTGATCGAGCCGCCCTGACCTTCCCCCGATGTGCGACTGCTGATATTGGTGCCTTGATCCGCTATCAGAGTATTCACCTTGAAGGTGATATTCCCGGCAGGGGCTCCGCCGGTCGTATCGGTGTCGATTTTGGGGCTGTTTGTCAGTCGAAGCGTATCTGCCACGATGGTGATGGTGGCAGGGACTGTGGTTGGCGCACCGCCCCACACCGCCGTGCTCACTTCGGTATTGTTGAGCGCGATCAACTTGGCTGAATCGGACGCCTCAGGAGCCACGCCGGATATAGTTATGGTGCCTGCGCGTCCGCCGATATTGTCCCTCCTTCCACCTACGCTGGCGATAAGGGATCGAGGCCGACCGTCGTTGATGAGCGTGCCATCCGAATTCACATTCGCTCGTAGAACGTTCACGTTAAAGGCGATATCTCCTGCCGGAGCCGGGCTGGTCGTAAAGGCAAAGATTTCTGTTCTTCCGCCCAGGGTCACGGTGTCTGCTGTGATCGTGATGGTTCCAGGGGGTAACGCGGCTGTACCGCCCTCGACTGCCGTGCTAATCTGTGCGTTGTATAGTGCGACCAATTGAGCCGCATCGGTTGGTTCCTGGGCGATTCCTGAAATGGTCACCGTTCCCGGTGGGCCGGCAGTGCTGTCCAATCGCCCGCTCGGACTGTTGAGGTAAACACGATGGGCGTTTGCGATCGGCGTGCCGTCCGGATTCATGTTTACCCGCAAAGTATTCACGTTGAATACGATGTCTCCAGCCGGTGCTGGTGCCGCGCCGCCTGAAGTTGTCACCAGGATAGTCAGATTGCTGAGCGCTACCGTGTCGGATGTGATAATGATCGGAGCCGGTCTCGGCGACGATCCGCCTACCGCAAAGGTGTCGATTTCCGTATTGCTCAGCATGATGGACGTCGCCGGGTCGGTCGATTCCTCGCCAGGCCCCGAGATCGTAACGATTCCTGGCGGTCCGGCCGTACGGTCAGGATGTTCAGTGGGGCTGCCGATCAATACGGGCCTCCCTTCGATGAACGACCCATCGGGATGCCAATTCGATCGTAGCGTGTCGACATTCAGTGCCACATTGCCTGCCGGCGCGGGGCCATTGGTCGTGGCATAGATCTCCACCTGATCACTGAGGGCTAATGAGTTTGCCGTGATGGTGATCCTCCCTGGAGGAGTGGTCGCGGTCCCACCAAACGAACGTGTATGGATGATGGTGTCATCCAGATGGACCGTCCTCGCGACGCTTCCTGGACCCTCGATTCCTTGAATGGTGATCCGTCCAGCTTCTCCCGCCCCTATGTCATGGCTACGGCTTGTACTTTCAATGAGCACTCCGGTTTGGGAAAAGTCGGGGCCCGTGATAAGGCTCTCAGGGGTAACCTGAATACGAATCGGACCTTTCCCTATTGCGCTCAGTGTATCTACATTGAAAGTTATATCCCCTGCCGGAGCCGTCCCATGAGTATCCGCCATGATCAGTGATCCATTGGAGAGGGTGACGGTGTCCGCTGTGATGGCAATAGCTGGTGAATCGGGCGATGTGGCCGACCCACGATTCGAAGCGTTTCCGGAAATGGCTGTGAGTGAGGCATCGTTCATGGTGAATTGCCCGCTGCGAATGACGATTCGCCCGGCCTTGTCGGCACTGGTATCAATATTCGTCCCTTCAGAAAGAGATAGGGTCCCGAACCTGCCGATTCCATTCGCAAGAGGTTCGCTCCCAGGACTTTTCGCATCGAGTGCCGGCACTTCCCCGGCGGCGGCGACGCTCACCAAGTTGATCTGACCACCCGGTGCCGAGAGGCGAGCCGGCTGCGAAGCGCCGTGTTCGAGTGCGCCGGCCGTCATGGTCAGATCTCCCCCGACCAGCGAGAGGCTCTGTCCTTCCGACAAAACCAGCTGCCCGCCCTGCACGGTGACGGCGTTCGGGTTGGAGCCCAAAAATCCGAACGCCGCCACCGGTGAGCTGGAAAGGGTCGCATCCTGAGGGCCTGGCATCGCGTTGAAGATTCCGCCGTTGGCGAAGCGCAGATAGTCCGCCGTGGTGACGCTGACCGAGCCGCCGACGTTCAGCGAGGCAGTCGGACCGAACACGATGCCGGCCGGGTTCATTAAAAAGAGATTGGCATGTCCGAAGCCGGTGGTTTGAATGGTTCCGAAGATCTGGGACGGATTGCCGCCCGTCACCCGACCGAGAATGTTGGCGGTCGCGAGGCCCGAGTCGTTGAGGAAATTGGCGATGTGATGGGGCGGCACGCCGAATTCGCCGAAGCTGTGAAAGAGATTGGGGCCGTTGCCGGGCCTCGTCCCGCCGGTAATGTCGAATACGTGGCCCTGTGGGGTGATGACGGTGTTGAGGCCGGACGAGGTGATGGGCGCCGTCGATTGAGCCAGCCCTCCCTGCACCAGGCAAAAAATGACGAGGCACTCGGCCAGCAAAGCCGACGAAAGGAATGAGCGGAGCTTGGAAACAGAACGGCGGGCACCATCCATAGCGCCTTCCTCTCGGCCCGTCGGAAGTCGGCTACCGTACCGCCTGCGATCATCTCCGATTCTCGCGGTCGGCGCAACACGGGGACCAGTCTGACTGGTCTCCTGCTCAAGAGGACGAGTCTCGGTTCCCGGACAGTTGTGCGGACTCGTGGGGCTGACCGGGGAGGTGCCTCGTCTCGGTGTCACGCAGGTTCAACTTGAGGGAGCCGGGATCGATCCAGATGCGGCCGGCTGCCGCAAGGAGGATCACCATGCCGAGAAGAAGTAAGATGAGTGCGACCATGTGAACCTCGCGGGTACGCGATTCTCCCATCGGCGTGCCCCTCCTAGGGAAATGTTCTTGGGATGCCGCAAAGGTTATGCCATGGGAGCACGGGCGATCGAATGCTCGATTGCGAAAAAAGATTCGTCGTTATTTTCAGGACATCGATTGTCGTTTGGACTGTGGGCGATCTACGGAATCCATTGCAGGGGGTGTATCGGATCGGATGCAATCCGTATCCGATGCGATACGGTCTGCAAGCGTGGGGAACGGCTCCGTTGTCTTGCGTTGGCTGGTGTGAGGGCGAGGGCCGCGTCTCCGCCATGGGCGAAGACGCGGCCGATGGCGCGGGCGGATGGGCGGTCTCATCAGCGCTGGATGGGCACAATCCAGGAGGCCGAGGGATGTGGTCGGCGGGGTCTTGCCCTCCGACGGCAAGCGACCGGCTCAGCACCGCGCCACTCGCAGCGAAACGCAACTGTCATGCCGCTGAGGGCGCCTAGTAATTGAATCGTAGCGAGAGCGAGGCGGCGTGGATCAGCGTGTCATATCGGCCGTTCACCGTGGGATTTTGGTTGCCGGCAATGGTGCGAACTTCGTAGAGCCCGGCTTGGTACGACAAGTCGATGGCAAACAGTTTGGGTTTGAGCGGGCCAAAGCCCAAATCTCCGCAGCGGATGATGCCGAGAAAGGCCCCGTTCTCGTGACAGATGAATCCGACGCCGGCAGAGGGAATATGCGCATTGGCCGAGGGGACTCCTGGGTTGAAGGTACGATCGGGCATCTGGGTCTGCTGATTCATGTAGCCGGCCCGAAGGGCGATGTTCCATTCCGGCATTGATACGACGTGGAGCAGACGATATTCCGTTCCCACCATGACGGTGTAGGCGCTCTGCCAATTCTGCGGGAAGGGGAGTACCCCCAGGTTAGCCACGCGGACATCCAAGGCTCCGTTGGATTTCCACCCCGTGTAGTCTACGTCCAGTTCCAACTTCCATTCGCGCTCTCTCGTGCGGACCGGCCAGACGGCCATAGCTCCGGAAAAAATCTGCGGGAGCACGAAGGTCGCAGAGGCCTCGCCCACCGAGGCGCCGTTGGCGAGAAGGTGTCCGGTCAAGTGCAGCCTGGCCTGGCTCCGATAGACGAGGCCGATATTCACCAACGGCTTCCCGTCGCTGTTGCGAAACGGCGTATAGAGCAGGCTGACGTTGAATCCGGCCGTCGTATCGCTGCCGTTGATCTCCAGTCGTGAACCGGCGGGAATGCCGAGGCCGCCGGGCCAGATGGATTGTTGTTCCAGGTGGCCTTCGCCGAACAGCCCCGAGAAGGTGTAGATGTCCGCCCCCGCTCCCAGCGAGAGCTGTTCGTTGACCTTGTAGGCCACGGTCGGTTTGATGTCGAGCAGCGGCATCGTGTTGAAGTACAGCGCGGAGCGAAACGGGCCGTCCGTGGGGTAGCGGGTCAACGAGCCGAACGGGCTGTTGAGGCCGATGCCTGCGGTGAAATTCTCGAGCGCCGATAAGCCAAGATCCTTCAAATTGGCTACCAGGTACACGTGGCCCGGTGGAGGCCAGGCGATGCTGCCGTTCCGATCGCCGGTCACCTGGGTGCCCGTGGGGCCGGTGAACTGCGTCGTGCCGCCGATGAGTGACGTACCGAAGAGGCTCTGGAAGCCCGGGAGTTGAGTCATTCCGGCGGGGTTGTAGTGGAGCGCCGATGGATCATCGGCCTGCGCGGCAAAGGCATTGCCCATGCCGGCGGCACTGGCCGATTGTCCGTGAATACGCGGCGTTTGGGCCTCTGCGGTCGTCATCGGGAGGAAGGCCACGACCATCGCCACGAGCAGAGCCGGAACCAAGGTAGAGCAAGATTGCAGAGGACTCGGCATAGAATTAGGGCGTCGTTGTGGAGGAATCGGCGGGTGAGCCGCCGGCCATGAACCACCGGTCGATGATCTGGCGCACCCGTGCGGCATCGAACGGTTTGAGCAGATATCCCTGGGCGCCGGCTTCCACCGCGGCCATGGCGCGGTCCAGCGCCTCCACGGCTGTCATCATGATGACCGGGACCGTCGGCTGTGTGGCGTGCAATTGGCGAAGCACGGCGAATCCATCCATGTCCGGCAACGCGATGTCGAGAAGCACGCCATCGACGGTCGTTGCTTCGCCGGCTTTCAAGGCGGCGCGACCGTCCGTCGCGGTCAATACGTAAAATCCTTCCGAGAGCAAGCGGTCTTGCAAGACCGCGCAGATATCCGGATCGTCATCCACCACCAGGAGCGTGCGCCGGGCCGAAGGCGACGCGCCGCCCGCCGCGTCCTGCGTCGAGCGGAGCGGAAGGCTCACGGTGAACTCGGTTCCTTGCCCGATCTCGCTCCGGACCGCAATGGCGCCACCATGCAGATCGACCAAGTCCTTGACGATTGCCAGGCCGAGACCCAACCCCTTCGTCTGACTTCGCTCCTGCTGCTGTACCCGGAAGAACGGATCGAACAGTTTCGGGATTGCCTCGGGAGGAATACCTTGGCCCGTATCGCGAACGGCGATGCGCGCGCGCTCCCGGCCCTCGGCGGATAGATCGACCGATACCAGGCCCCCGTCCGGCGTGTACTTGATAGCATTATCCACCAGATTCGTCAAAATTTGGCTGAGCCGATCGGGATCCGCCCAGACCGTCAGGGCAACATCGTCGCTTTGGAGTTCGAGGCGGATCTGCTTGGCTGTGGCGAGGGGCCGCAGTTGTTCGATCACGTCGGCGACGAGGGAAGCGAGTGTCACCTGGTCGAAAGACAGCACCAATTTCCCAGCTTCCACCCTGGAGAGGTCCAAGAGGTCCGTGATCATGCGGGCCAGCCTGGTGCCGTTGGCCTTGATGCGAGTGAGGTATTGCTCCTGTTTGGTGTTCAACGAGCCGACGAGGCCTTCGATCATGTTGTCGGCGAATCCGACGATGCTGGTGAGCGGAGTGCGTAACTCATGGGACACATGGGCGAGGAATTGCGATTTAAGCCGGTCCATCTGCTTGAGGCGGGCGTTGGCGGCCTCCAGTTCGGCGGTGCGTTCGCGGACACGGGCTTCCAGCCGGGCATTCAAGGATTCAATCTCACGATAGGCCTGCGCATTGTCCAGGGCCGTCGCCACCTGGCTGGCGAGCGTCACGAGCACATCGAGGTCGTCCTGCGTGAGCGCCCGGTCGTGTGTGCGGTCTGCTGAGAGCGCGCCGATCACGCCTTCATGCGTTTTTAAGGGAACGGAGATGAAAGACTTGATCTGCACCATGGTGGCAAGTTGTCGGTTGAAGGGGTGCAGCCGGTCCCAGATCTCGTGAATGTTGTTCGTCAGGACCGGCTCGCCACGCAAGAGCACCGTTCCCTCCACGCTGTGCGGATCGGTGATCTCAACCTCCTGCGTCCGCAGGAAGTCCGCCACATCTTGAGACACGCCCCGTACTCGGAAGTCATGCGAGACCTGTCTGGTCCTGTCGAACTGAGAGATCTTCGCGCGGTCGTAATGCAGTTCGCTCACGATGGTATCCAACACCTTGGTGAGTAGCTCCTCTCGGTCGAAGGTGGAGCTGAAGAGCAGGCCGGCGCGGTGAAGGGCGGTGAGCTCATGGACTTTCCGACGCAGGGTCACCGCGGTGCTCTGTTGCTCGAGATAGGCTTCGCGCAATTCCTCGTGACGCGCATCGACGGCCTGTTCTTGGTCGCGGATCAGGCGCTGGAGGGGTTTGGCGGCCTGGTGCATGTGCGTGGTGAGGACCCACCAGAGCAATGAGGCGGGCACAACGGCCAGTCCCAGATCTTCCAGGAAGGGAAGGCCGGGGAGGCGGAGCCGCAAGTACGTGAAGGTACCTCCGGCCACGAGCATCCACATGACGAGCGGGAGGGGACTGCGCACTTGCGGGAGCCAGGTGAACTCCCACTCGCAATAGGGATCACCGTGGACGGTACAGGCCAAGTCCCGAACCGTGGCCGGAGGGACGCCGTGCAGCTGAGTCGGCACCCGCGCGATGCTGCTTTTGCACGACAAACAGATGACATCGACGCAACGCTTCCGATAGGGGCCGAACTGCGCGAGGGCCCGGTCAGTGAAAGTCATGCGCAACACCGCCGATCGGTTGGTCACACGACCGACTTCGAACTCCAGCACTCTCCGGACATATTTGTTGCCGAGATAGGGCCACATCTTATAGAGCTGCGGAGTGGAAAAGGGGCGCGCGAGGATTTGAATCAGCGGAGGGACCTTCTTTTCCGTCCCCACGTTGACGTGAAAGTTCGGATCGCCGGACAATCGCTCGCAAAACTCCCGGAGGTAGCATACGAACTCGTAGGAGTAGCTGTTCCAGATGTTGCGGAGCGATTCCGGGGTCACGTGGTAGGTACGGTCCGGCTGTCGCTCGTTCAGGAGCCGGCACAATTCCTGGAGGGCCTGGGTCGCGGCCTCGGGGCCGGCCGTGCCTTCGAGGTAGTCGCACAGGTAGGCGACGTTCGATTCAACGATCACCCCGCTGATGTCGCAGATCTTCTCCCCGCGTTCGTCGAGTCCGAAAGGGCGGAACTCCATGAATCGCCGTTCAAGGATGGAATGGTCTTTGGACAGCAGCTCAGTCATGCAGGAATAGGTCACCCTCCGGGTCGACCGGGCGGGCCTGGCCCGTCCGGTCGACCGCCTTGCGAGAGCCGGCTACGGTGTCACCTCGCCCAAATCATGACAGGCCGGTGCGCCGGGGATTACCCGTCGATCGAGATCGCAGGTCTTCAAATATTCGATAATGGCGAGTCGATCAGCAGGCGGAATTCCACAGCCAAGCAGGCCGTTTTCGGCCGGGCCTCCGCACCCCGGGAGATCGGCGAATTCATGGCCTCTGTTTCCGTTGCCGGGCCACGCGGTGTCGAATTTGAACCAGACCCGGTCCTGGGGTAATTCAGCGTTGCACTCTGTGATGGAATAGCCGACGTGCTTGGGGTCGAACTCCATCCTGGGGCTGAGGGCGAAGCAGCGGTGCCGCTCGCTCACCGGCGACAACAGCTCATAGAGGTTGGGAACGGATCCATTGTGCAAAAACGGCGCGGTGGCCCAAACCGCCAGGTGGGGTCGTGCGATGTATTGTGGCCAATCCCGCCATTCGTTCGGCTTGGCAGCGTCTTCTGTCTGCGCGGCAGAACTCCGAGCCAGGAGCTCGGTGGTAACGTATTGTGAGGCATCCTTGGCGGACAGTCTTCCGCGCCCTAACGGGCCCGTGTCGACCGTGCGGCGCGAAAAGCTTTCCAGATAGAGTGGGTCGGTCCCCACTTCCTTCTGAGGGATCATGGTGACCTGCAGGCCGGGCCCGTACTCGCCTCTGTTTTCGAGATGCCGAGCGACATGGCAGTGGGCGCAGAGATTCGGAATCCCTTTGGCCTTGTTGCCGTGGTAGAGGTCCCTGCCTCGAGCGGCGAGGCTGCGGTCGATGGCGGGGAACTCCTCCGGCCAGCGCGGCGGTTGCAGCCGTCCTGCGAGGCCTTCCAATTCCTCCAGTGCCTTGAAATCCACGGATGAGCGGAACTTTTGATCGTCATCCATGGGACCGAGCGGCGGTTTTTTCGTCCAGGCAAACAGGTTGGCGCCCACGCCGATGACCTGCGCCACATTTCTGGCCAAGGGGTGCTGGATCGATCCCGACCACTGCACCCAGTCATAGGCCCAGACGCCCCACAGCGGTGGAATGCTCACGGGCGCGTTGGCGGGTCTGAGGTTGTCCGGATTGAGCGGACCAAAGACCGTATTGCCACCGCGCCCCAGTGCATCGAACCGACCGGGCCCCCACCATTCGGGCGAGCTATCCATTGCGCCTCGGGTGACGAGGGACCGGCTATAGGCGTCCACGTCACCGGCCAATTTGCTGAGGCTGGAAATGCTCGAACCCTCTTGCCGACGCTCCAGCACCTTGGTTGCGAAGGTCTTGAAGGGTTCAAGAGGCCGTTCGGCTTGAATGCTCTTTAGGAGAGTGGGGAGATCCGGCAGAACGAGGCCTCGGAGCGCTTTAATGAGGACGCCGAGGAATCGTTGATTATATTGCAGCGAAGGACCTCCTTCGATGCGAAATACCTTGTTCCCGTATGTGAATTCGGTCGTATGGCAGAACGCGCAATTCATTCCGGTGGGGGATGACGATGGGGCTCCGGCCTGTGGCTCGGACATGCCGACCGGCAGGCGGTCCGGATGGATGGAGTCGACGAGGATGCCTGCCTTTTCGAACTCTTTCGACGTGCTATCCAAGAGGGCCACGAACCAGTCATAGGGCATGAGTTGGGTTCCGGCTGACGCGTGATACCAGCGTGGGTGATCCTGGTCGAGCTTTCCCACTATGCGAAGCGGTGGGGCTTGTGAAGCAGCCGGCTCCATGGCCCGGCAAGGGATCGTGGACAGGGCCATCAACAATCCGGAAACGATCAGCAGGCGAGTGTGGTGGAACGGCATGGCGTATCCCCTCCTTGGGATTGCGGCGCAGGATGATGACTAGTCATGCCGAACAGAGCAACACATGTGCCAAATTCGCGCGAGGAAGGGTACCTGGATCAGGACGCGAATGCCATGATTTTTTTAGGGTGTTTGGACTCTGAAGGGGATGGGGAGGCCGAGGATGTCGCAGCGTCGACTGCAACGACCTGGTATCTGAACAGATACAAGGCCATTGGCAGAGGTTGAAAGACTACTGATGCAGATGCTTCATGGCGGCGGCGCAGAGGATGATGAAAAAGCCCATCCATAACGCGGCCCGTTGAAAGGGAATCGATTCGTGAAGGTCCCCCTCTTCTTCCTCCTCCGCGTCCGACTTGAAGATGACGCTGTACAGGAAGAGGGTGAGGAGGCCCAATACCAAGACGAGCTTGATGCAGAAGATCCACAGGTACTTAGAGTGATGTTGTAATCCCTGACCGGTCTGAGACGTGAGAATTTGGTTTACATAATGCACATTGACGCCGCCTGTGAAGAGCAGTACCACGAGGAGAATACCGGCCACCCGTTTGTAATGCCGGTAGAACGCTTCCGTGATGGGGCGGATGTATTCTTTGGGAACGCCGCCGTCCCGCAGTCCCGGTGTCACGGCCATGACGAGGAAGGCCAGCCCGCCGATCCAGATGACGGCCGACAGGAGATGAAACCAATGGTTGACGATCGGAATGAGCTGATTCAGATCGAGGAAGATGCTTTGTACGGAATCCATTGTCGAAGATCAGGCCCTAGTCCTTGCCTTTCATGTCGAAGTTGAAGACCGGGGCATCGTTACCGAACCGCTTCTTTCGGAGTTCCTCCATCAAGTCCACAGTGATCAGTTCGACGCCGTTCTCTCGGGCGTGGCGCTCCACGCCCTTCTTGACCATGGCACGGAGAAAATAGGGGATGCGGCTCAGGCGAAGTTGTGACGCTTCATCCCACGCCACCTCCACCTCTTCGGGCGTATTGAAGGCCACTTGGATCTTGTCGCCACCCTTCGGCGTGTAAAGGCACCACTGGTCTTCGTCGAGCCAATCACCGTGGTCTACGTAAGGCCTGGCCCGGCAGCCGCCGCAAATATCGGTATACTCGCAATCGCCGCACTTCCCCTTCAATTGAGGGTAGCGGAACGAGTTGAAAATATCCGACCGCTCCCATAGGTCCACAAAGCTCGTCTCGCGTACGTTGCCGGCCGAGAGCGGCATATAGGGACAAGGGGTGAGTTCACCGTTCGGCGTGACCCGCGCGTAATTCGTGCCGGCCAAGCAGCCACCCCCCATGTAACCGGTGGCCTTGGTGATGGGCGAATTGGGGTCCTTTTCATAGGCCAGCCGTTTGAAATGCGGGGCGCAACGGGCCCGCACCAACATGTCCTTGTAGCGGTCCTGGCAGTCCACCAGATAGCCCAAGACCTCTTCATATTGCTGGGGGGTGATGTCGGTCAACTCTTCGCCGCGGCCGGTACAGACCATGAAAAACACGTTCAGCACGCGCGCACCGAGATTGTGGGCCCACTCCACAACCGCAGGCAGTTCCTGGTAGTTCATCGGCTGGGCGCTGAAGTGAACCTGAAACTGGAGCCCGTTACGCTTGCAGGCTTCGATCCCGGCCAAGGCGCTGGCAAAGGCGCCGGGCACCCCACGAAATCGGTCGTGTTTCTCCGGATCCAGCGAGTCGATACTGATGCCGACGCCCATGACGCCGATCTCGACCAGGGTCTTGGCCATCCGGTCGTTGATCAGCATGCCGTTGGTGCCGAACACGACGATGAATCCAAGGGCTACCGCATGCCGAGCAATGTCGAGGATGTCGGGTCGGACAAGCGGCTCGCCGCCGGTGATCACCAGCAGGCAACCCTTGTTCACCTCGGCAATCTGATCGATCAGCCGGAAGCATTCCTCGGTGCTCAGCTCATCGGTTCCGCCGCCCGCTTTTGTTGTGGCATCGAGATAACAGTGATCGCACTTGAGGTTGCACCGTTTGGTGAGGTTCAAGGCGATGAGATAGGGCTTGAAGTCATCCACGGTCCGGCCGTCGTACGGCCCGGCCGAGGGTGATGTCGGCGTGAAAAATTGACTGATCTGCTGTTGAAGCGCCTCGAACTTTCCTCCCAGCGGAGGAAAGTTGAGGATCGGCAATGATTTTCCCATTAGCGGCTCGCCCCGGTTTTGGAGGAGCCGGTCAGGTTGGCAATCATGTCCTTCAGATTGCCGGTCTTCATCGCATCGGCCATATACCCCTTGGCCTGCTCGATGCCCTCGGTCGCCACTTCCAGCGTAATGACAGTGACGCCGATTTTGTCCGCATGTTTTTCGATGAGAGCCTTGGTGCAGTCGCGCATGAACCCTTCCGGAGCCCGCTCCAGCCGCGCCTGGGCATCCGCCGTCCAGGTATAGGGTGAGGGATTCGCCTGTGCGGTCTGCGGCTCTTCGACGCCGCCGTTGGCGGCGTGGGACTCGGTTCCGTTCGAGATGGCCGCTTCCGCCTGCGGTGCGGTACCGGTTCCCTTGTTCGCAAAGATCGGGGTGTAATCCTCGGCGGCCGCTTCGCGAATCATGGGGCCGGCGTATTCGAGGGTAATCGTCGTCATGCCCAGTTTGCGGGCGCTTTTTTCGATCTTGGCCTTGGCGCGTCGCCGCTGGAACCCTGCCGGCACGGCGCGGATCGCTTCCTTGGCATCCTTGGTCCACTGCATCGGGATGTCATCGTACGCCACATCTGTTTCGAGTCCGCCTTCGGCCTTGGCCGCCGCTTCGAAGATGGTCTTGTCGACCTGCTTGAAACGGTCTCCTTCGGCACTACAGACGGGACATTTGACCGGCGTGTCGCCCTTGCCGATGTAGCCGCAGCCGTCGCAGACGAAGTAGTTCTGGCTCATGCGATCCAAATAGGCCTGCGTCGTGGACGTCGGGGCCGGCTTCTCTTCGACCACCTGCGTCATCATGCCGCTCAGGGTTGAGCCCATCAAATCCTTGGCGACCGAATCGTCGGCTTGCATTTTGTCGCGATCGATCCCGGCGGCATCCAGATTGCCGCCCAACGCGCGCATCGCATCCATGGCGCCCTTGGGGAGGATGTGGCCGACGGCGGCATCCACCACCGTATTGCTGATGATCGTGTGGCCCTTCTCGATGGCATAGCGGTGGATGGCGGTTTTAGCGACCCCGCGAGCGAACACAGGGATCTTTTCCATGCGGCGCAAGGCCTCTTCGGTCCAGGCGATGGTGTATTCGGCCTGAGTGTCGATGGGCGGCACATACTTCCGGTTCGAGACCAGGATGTTGCAGGAAGCCGAGCGCAGTAGATTTTCCGTATTGCTGCCGATATCCATGTCCTCGTCGCTGTGGACGCCGATCCGTCCCACGATGAGGAGCCAAGGAGTCTCCTTGCGCACGTACTGAATGATCTTTTCGAACGCTTTGCCGTCGAGCAAGGTCGTCTTGACGTCGGTCTGTTCGGCCTGCGCGATTTCCCGGGAAATATCCAAATGTGACTGGTAAATCTTGGCGAGGCCGCTGTCGATGACTTCTTCGTGCAGCTTTTCCTGCTCCTTGAAGCGGAAGACCTTCCCCGCCTCTTCATTGAGCACGCCCGAGATGCTGTGGAACGCCGCATAGTGGAAATAGGGATCGAAGGCGGAGATGACTTCCACCGGCACGTTGAAGGCCTTGCCCAGGGCCAAACCGGTCATGAGTCCGCCGAAGGAGTAGGGGCTGCCGTCCACGGCCACCACGATCTTGCCGGAGCCGACCGGGTTCGGCTGCTTGATGATCAACATGTCGGAATTACGCACGCGCCGCAGGACCCGCTCGGTGTTGCTGCCGATGACGCTGTCCTTCACTGCGCCGACGCCCAAGGCCCCCATGATCACGAGGTCGTAGGCGTTGGTATTGATGTCTTCCGCAAGCACCTTCCAATTACGCCCTTCGAGCGAGCGGCGTTCCACGGGCAGGTTGGCCTCGGAGCACTTCTTGTCGACATAATCGAGGTAGGAGTCCGTGATGATTTGGAGGCCGCGGGTGATGAGGGAGTCATGAATCTGACGTTGCCGGTCGAGTTCCTTTTCGTCGTGGTATTCCTCGGGGAGCCCCGCTTCCATCTGCTTGAAGCGTTTGTCGTGCATCTTGGCGGCGTACACATGGCTTCCGACGATTTTGGAACCGTAGGTCTTGGCCAGCGTCACGCCGACATCGACGGCTGTATTGGAATGGTCGGAATTATCGACCGGGATGTAGATAGTCTTGTACATCGAGATGCCTCCTAGGCAAACGCGCTACAGGGGATGACGTCAGAGAACCGCCGGGAATTCAAACGGTTGAAAGGGACTCCACCCCAAAATGAAGCGGCATGATAGCACCGTGATCTCGGGGAATGCAAGCAAACCGGGGCTGGTGTAGATGGGTGAGAGATTCTCCTAACTCGTTGGACTCACTGCTGTCTTTTCCGCCACGGAGGTGGTCGGTTGGGCAGGCCGCCGCGCTCGCAGAATCTCTTCCAGGGTCAACAGCGCATCGCGTCCCGAGTTGTTGTGCACGCCACGGATGAGGTTGCCGTCGGCGTAATGGGCTGGTGCCGGTTCCTGGGCGGTGGCGGTCTGGGAGAGCGAGCCGGTCCAGGCCCGCGGATCGCGGCTGCCCTCTTTGCGTTGCCACGCCGTGAGGCAGGCCTTGGCGATGAGCTTGTTGAGCGGTGCCGGGTTATAGAGGAGTTTTCGGATGCTGGTGGGTGTGAGCATCAGCGGATTGTAGCCCGCCGAGAGATACCCCTCCTCCAGAAGACGGTGCTCCAAGTCCGTATTGGGTTGGATGCCGAGGAAGAACATCAGGGGGAACACCCGCTCTTCGCCCAGGATCGACGCGACCTTCTTGTAGGACTCGACGCTCTGGAGCAGGCTTTCCTCCGTTTCTTTCGGCGAATTCAGCGAGTAATTCAGGATCACCTTCCCCTTGAAGCCCGCTTCGGCCAAGTACCGGCAGCCGTCATAGAGCCGTTCGAGTTTGAAGCCCATGTGGAGGTTATTCAGCACTTCCTGCGAGCCGGAGGTGATGGCGACCTCTAAATCTCCTACGCCCGACCGCACCATCAGCTTGGCCAGATCTGGTGTGATCAGCGATGTGCGGATGTACCCCGACCACTCGATCTCCAGCTTCTCGCTCAGAATGCGCTCCAGAATCTCCGTGCATTGCGGGTAGGCCTCTTTTCCCGTGATGAACTGGGCATCGGTGAACCAGAACCGGCGCGCGCCCCATTGGTGATAATGCTGGGCAATGTCTTTCACGACCATGGCCGGGGGCCGGTAACGCACCCGCTTGCCTTCGATGTAGGGATAGAGGCAAAAGGCGCAGTCGTAGGGGCAGCCGCGCTTGGTCTGGACACCGATGGACTCGTCCATATAGGCGCCGTATTGGGGGAAAATCGACGTGAGATAGGGCAGATCGACCGTCAAGGCGTCCAGGAGGGCCGGCGCCCCCTGTTCTCCCTTGAGGATCTTCTTGCCCTCGCGGATGATGTACCGTTCTCCCGTCAGGGAGTCGCCGCTCACCACCTTCAGGATGGCATCTTCCCCTTCGCCGAGGATGCCGATCGTCCCTTCCGGCAGTTTCTCGATCAACTGGTCGGCGAAGGCCGTGAAGGCGCCGCCGCCGATCATGATCTGCGCCTTGGGGAACTCCTTTCGGATCAACCAGGGATAGGAGAGGTTTGCCCGGATGTGGCTGTAGTAGCGGTAGAGCTGCTTGAGCCCCTCGACCGAGGCCATCACCCGCTTGATCGGGTTGCTGGCGAAGTAAAAGTTGAAGGCATGTTCCAACGACGAATCGCCCTCGTGGGGCGAGAAGATCTGAATGTCGCGCCAGGAAAAGCAGACAAGATCCGGTTTGAATTCCTGGGCGGCGTCGCGGACCGCTTGGCTGCGTTGTGATTCGGGAAACAGGGACAGGTCCAGGATGCGTTGGCGCACCTCCGGCTTCCGTCGATGGATGAAGTCCGCCAAATAGGTCACCCCGATCGGATAGACCTTCTTGCAGGGCAGAAAAATATAAAGGATGGCGTTCATGCGATCCTGTGCTTACTTCGTGGCGATATGGATTGCGACGATGCCGCCGGTGAGGTTCCGGTATTCCACCTGACGAAACCCTGCCTCGCGCATCATGGTCGCCAAGCGTTCCTGGTCGGGGAAGGTCCGGATCGACGCCGGCAGGTACTCGTAGACGCCTGTTCGGTCTCTGGCGACCTTGGTGCCGATCCAGGGTAAAAGCCGGAAGGAATACCAATCATAGAGCGTTCGCAGCCAGGCGGCGGGCGGGCGGGAAAACTCCAGACAGACGAACCGGCCGTTCGGCTTGAGGACGCGATGGATTTCGCGGAACGCCTGGGACAGGTTCCCGACGTTGCGCATGCAGAATCCGGTGGTGACGGCGTGGAACGTATCGCTGGGGAATCCCAACTGTTCGGCATTGGCCTGGAGGCAGGTGATGCGCGCGAGCAAGCCGCGTTTAGCCACCTTCCGCAGGCCCTCGGCCAGCATGGCGTGGTTCAAATCGGAGGCAACGACGTGGCCGCGCTCGCCCATTTTCGACTCGATCAGGAGCGCCAAGTCCGCGGTGCCGGCGCCGATATCCAGTGCCCGGCCCTGTGTGACGGTCGGCACATAGGAGGCCGTCAGCCGTTTCCACTGGTGGTGCAGGCCGAAACTGAGCAGGGTGTTGTTGAGGTCGTAGACGCCCGCAATGGCTGTGAACATCCGTTGCACGGCCTGTTCACGAGCCTGGCCGGACCAGGTGGAGACGGCCTGAGCCGATCCCGTTTTCTGGTCGGCGAGCGAGCTGTTTTCCACGCGTACCATCGGAGCGTGGTAGCACCCGCTTTCAGGCTTTGTCAAGGTGGCGCGTGACGAGGAGGGAAAGAATGAGGCGCGGTGCGGCGGCCTGGGTCGTCACGCTGCCGCGCGCTTCTCGCCGGTCGCTTTGGCGTCCTTCCACTGACCCACTTCCAGGCTGTCGAGCCAATCCAGCAACTTCCCGACCATCTCCCCTTGGAAGATCGAGCCATGTTGCGGGCAGATCATTCGAGGCTTGATGGCGCGGACCCGTTGCGTCCAGGCCCGAAGGGCGGTGGTGGAGGGCATCCAACGCAGATGAAAGCCGCGCATGTATTGGATGTGTTGCTCGAAGTCGGTGACCATCAGGTTGGCTTCATGACTCGGCACGAGGGCTGACCCGATGTCGCCGGAGAAGAGGATCCCGGCTGTCGGGTCGTAGAGGGAGAAGTTGCCGGACGAATGGCAGTAGTGCGCCGGCACCGCTTCGACTTCCGGGCCCTGGTCGCCGATCTTGATGCGCATGCCCTCGTCGGGGATCGGCGTGAGCGTGATGACGGTGCCGGTGCTGAAGTGACTGACGAACCCGGTCCAGAGCCACGAGCAGTAGGTTGTGATCGCCGGGTTCAGATCCAACCACATCGCCAACGACGAACAGATGTCCGGGTCTTGGTGGCTGGCGAAAATCACGCGGATGTCCTGCATGCGCACGTACTTGGCGAGTTCCGACAGGACCTGGGGGAAAATTTGAATGCCACCCGGATCCAGCAACATGGCTTGGCCGCGATGCAGAATCACGTACTCGTTCGTGTCGATGACGTGACTGTCCTTTTCAGGATCCCGGCCGATGACGATCCACTGGTGATCGTGTTCGTTGAACAACACCTTACTTTGCATAGGTCTGCCCTTTCAGCAGCAATTCCAACAGCTCCTGTCCGTGGTCGATGGCGTCTTTCATGGCGCGGGTCTTGGCGTCAAGGTCGTCCACGACGCGGGTGATTTCCGCCGAGAGGTTGCGAAAGTTCGCTTCCGCCTCCGCGAGCCCGGCCGCCTCCGAGGCGATGCAAAACGCCATGTAGCGGCTGGTCAGCCCGATCATCTTCAAGCCGCCCAAAGCCTGGCGGGTCTCGCCCAAACAGCGCACCGCATCTTTCAGCCGCTCGTGCAGTTGCACGAGGTTGGTTTGGCAGAGATCGGCGATAAATGTATGGTTGTCTCGTTGGAGCCGCTCCTCCGCGGCAAACCTCGGATGCCGCATCAACTGCGCGACGTCCTCGGCGGTCGTGAAGCGCAGTCGCGCGAGGAGATCGTGGGTAGCCGGCGTCGACGCCTGCTCGCTGTGCGCGATGGTGGAAAGCAGGCTGGCGAGCAGCTGATGATAGCGCCAGGCGATGTTTGAGCTGCTGGCCGTCACCTTGGCGAGCGTGGCGCAGAGCCGCTCCAACGACGCCACTTCCGGCCTGATCTCCTTGGGGGTGTGGTTGAGGATTTCGACCAGCGCCAGCATGGGACGGCCCTTCCCGCCGCCGACCTTCGCCGCCTGCACGACGCCGTTATTGGCCAGGATTTGCATCGACCATGAAAGTTGTTGGAGCGAGCGCCCGACGTTGAGGATGTCGACGCAGATTCCGAACAGTTCGTTGATGTTGCGCTTGAAGAGGGTCAGAGCGTCATGCATGGTGGCCACGTCGATGGGTGGTTGAGCGTTCTCGCTTGAAACAATCGTGCCGTCTCTATCGGTCGGAGCGCGGCGAAACTCAAGCGGGGGCGACGGGCGATCCTTCCAATTGTGTGTCGAATTTTTGACGGGGCAAAAGCTTCCTCCGTCACGGTGCCGTCACGTCGGCTACCGAGACGGGGCCGAGTGCGTGATATAATCCGCCGCCTATGAGCCACTCCATCATCATCAAAGGGGCCCGAGAACATAATCTCAAGAATATCGACGTGGAGGTCCCGCGCGACAAGCTGGTGGTGATCACCGGCTTGAGCGGCTCCGGCAAGTCTTCTCTCGCGTTCGACACCATCTACGCCGAGGGGCAGCGACGCTATGTCGAATCCCTCTCGGCCTATGCCAGACAGTTTTTGGAGCAGATGGGGAAGCCCGATGTGGATTCCATCGAAGGCCTGTCGCCGGCCATCTCCATCGAACAGAAGAGCACCAGCCACAATCCGCGTTCGACCGTCGGCACGGTCACGGAAATCTACGACTACCTGCGGCTCCTGTTCGCCCGTGTCGGCCGCCCGTTTTGTTTCCAATGCGGGGAAGAAATTACCGCCCAGACCGTCCAGCAGATGGTCGACGTCATCTGCAGCCTGCCGGAAGGGACGAAGTTCCAGATCCTGGCGCCGATCGTGCGGGGGCGGAAGGGAGAGTATCGCAAAGAGTTGCAGGAGATGCGCCGGGCCGGATATGTGCGGGCCAGGATCGACGGCGAGATCGTCGACCTCGGCGACGACATCACGCTCGACAAGCAGAAGAAACACACCATCGAAATCATCGTGGACCGATTGGTCATGAAGCCCGGTGACGCGCTGATGCGCCGCGTGGCCGATTCCGTCGACACCTCACTCAAGTTGGCGGGTGGGTTGGTGGGGGTGTTGTCGGACTCGGGAAAGGTGCAGCTCTACAGCGAAAAACTCGCCTGCATCAAATGCGGCGTCAGTTATCCCGAACTCACGCCGCGCATCTTTTCGTTCAACAGCCCGCACGGCGCTTGCCCGGCCTGCGACGGCATCGGCTATGCCATGACCCCGGGCTGTCCCGAAGAAGAGGACTTTACCCTGCTGGAACGCTGCGAGACCTGCCAGGGGGCGAGGCTCAAGCCGGAAAGCCTCGCCGTGAAGATCGGGCGGAAGTCCATCGCCGAGCTGACGGCCCTGTCGGTCCGTGCGGCCGCCGACCTGTTCGAGCGTCTCACGTTCAGCGAACGGGAACTCGTCATCGCCCATCGGATTTTAAAGGAGATTCGAGAGCGACTCGGGTTCCTGGTCAACGTCGGGTTGGATTACCTCACGCTGGACCGGCCCGCGGCCACGCTATCGGGCGGTGAGGGGCAACGCATTCGCTTGGCGACGCAGATCGGCTCCGGCCTGGTCGGGGTCTTGTACATCTTGGATGAACCGTCGATCGGCCTCCATCAGCGGGATAATCGACGGTTGCTCCAGACGTTGATTCGGCTGCGCGATCTCGGCAACACGGTCGTGGTGGTGGAGCATGACGCGGAGACCATGGAGGCAGCCGACTACATCCTGGATTTGGGGCCCGGCGCCGGCACCCACGGCGGCAAGATCGTGGCGCAGGGTACGCCCAAGCAGGTGAAGGCGAACCCCGACTCGCTCACGGGGCGATACTTGCGCGGCGCACAGATGGTGTCGCTGCCCACCCGCACCAGGAAACCGAAGGGATTCCTGTCGGTCGTCGGCGCGAACAAACACAATCTCAAGGGGGTGACCGCCAATGTTCCCCTGGGACTGCTCACCTGTGTAACCGGCGTGTCCGGATCCGGCAAGAGCACGCTCGTGCTCGAAGTGTTGTTCCACTCCCTGTCGCAATTGCTCTATCAGAAGAAACCGAAAATCGATGGCTGCAAGGAACTGAAGGGCGTCGAGGCGCTCGACAAGATCATCGACATCGATCAGTCGCCGATCGGGCGCACCCCCCGTTCGAATCCCGCCACCTACACGGGGCTGTTCACGTTCATCCGCGATCTGTTCTCCAACCTGCCGGAGTCGCGGGTGCGCGGGTACAAACCGGGCCGCTATAGCTTCAACGTGAAGGGCGGGCGCTGCGAAGCCTGCCAGGGCGACGGCCTCATCAAGATCGAAATGCACTTCCTGCCCGATGTCTACGTGACCTGCGAGGTCTGCAAGGGGCAGCGGTACAATCGAGAGACGCTCGAAATCCTGTACAAGGGCCGCAGCATCGCCGACGTGTTGAACATGACGGTGGACGATGCACTCGAATTTTTTGAGAACATTCCCTACATCAAAGCGAAGCTGCAGACGCTGCACGACGTCGGGCTGCACTACGTAAAACTCGGACAATCGGCGACCACGCTCTCCGGCGGCGAAGCGCAACGGGTCAAACTCTCGCGCGAACTCTCCAAACGGCCGACCGGCCGCACCATGTACATCCTCGACGAGCCCACCACCGGCCTCCACTTTGCCGACGTGCAACGGCTGCTCGACGTGCTCGACCGATTGGTCGAGGCCGGCAACACGGTCCTCGTGATCGAACACAACCTCGACGTCATCCGCAACGCCGACTGGCTCATCGACCTGGGACCGGAAGGCGGCGACCGCGGCGGCGAGATCGTGGCCGAAGGGCCGCCGAAAGAGATTGCCAAGGTGAAGCGGTCCTATACGGGGCAGGTGCTCAAGGAAGCGAGGGTGTGAGTGGCTTGGGCTGCCCTCCTTGCTCGCAGAACGCGCACGGTGAAACGATGCTCGTCCGATGCGCGCAGTGAAGGACGATCCAGCCCGCCTCGGCGATGTGTCTGACAACGGAGCTTGTCACGAAGGAGGCCCATGCACACCATTCTCTTGCTGACCGTTTCCAATATCTTCATGACCTTTGCATGGTATGGGCATCTGAAGTACAAAGAATCGCCGCTGTGGTTGGCGATTCTAGCGAGCTGGGGCATCGCGTTCGTGGAGTATTGTTTCCAGGTGCCGGCGAATCGCATCGGACATTACGTATTCACGGCGGCGCAGCTCAAGACGATCCAGGAGGTCATTACCCTCGTGGTGTTCTGCGTGTTCTCGGTGCTCTACTTGAGAGAGGAGCTGAAGTGGAATTACCTCGCCGGCTTCGCCCTGATGATCGGCGCGGTGTTCCTGGTGTTCAAGGAGTGGTGAGGTTGTGCCGGCGCCCGGCACTCTCCTATCTGAACCAGCGCTCGTACATATAAAGCAAGTCCAGCGTCAGGCGCGCGCCGAAGGTCGGCCCGTAATCCTTCTGATTGATGAGGTCGTTCCAGGTTTCGAAGGTGAAGGCCGAGTAGCGGAGGGCCACCGACACGAAGCGTTCCTCCAGCGAGTCGCCCCGGTGATCCACGAAGAGTCCGGAGTCGTAGGTCACGGCCACTTCGATTTCCCACGGTGTGCCGTCCTCCCAGCGCCGATAGTTGCCGATCCCGACCGAAGCTTGCCCGATGTAGGACTGCGGCGCGACTTGTCGGAAGGCGGCGCCTGAGTAAGGGCGGCCGTACCGCCCCATGGCCGAAAACCGGAGATAGTCTCCCACCCAGGGGATCACGTTCAGGAGGGCCAGTCGTCTGAAGCCGGCCTGCGCGTAGGGTTCGTAATAGAGTGAGCCCCCCGCGCCGCCTATCCCGGCGAAAAAGACATCATCCGTTCCCAAGAGGCCGAACCAGCGGGTCAGCGAGCTGCTCAACATGAAATCGTTCGCTTCGCGTTTGTTGCCGACCGGCACTTCCGTCAGGCCGCGAAACCGGTGCACCACGTCGTTTTGCAAGAATCGGCTGGGACCGTCTCTGGTGGGGCCGCCGCCGGCGGTGAAATTGAAATTCCACCCGGGAAAGCGGGCCAGTGGTTGGGTCCAGCTGAGCGTGAAGAAATTGAAGCCCATCGTTTCGCGGATGTCGTTGTAGCGCTTGCCCTCGCCGTCGAATTCTGTGAAGCGGTCCACCACCGTCATGCCGAGCGTGAGGGTTTGCTCGTGGTCGGGGTAGGCGATGGAGCCCCAGTGGACGCTCTGGGCAGGCGGTTCCGCACGGGTCAGGGACGGCAGCGCGAGGCTGAGTCCGACCAGAAGGAGCAGGCTGTAGCGACGGGCGGCAGAGAACATCCGCGCATCCTGCCCAATCTCAACGCGAATTCACAAGGGGCGGCTCGGCCCGTGCCGCCGGACTTGCAGTCCCCCGCTGCCCTCACTAGAATGCGCGACGAATCATCCCGGGGTGATCGATGCCGACGAAAAAGAAGGATGCAATCGGCAAAGCCGGAGAGAAGGCCGGAACGACCTCCGTGAGTACGACGAGTGCGGCGGCAGGCAGCGCCGCCGAATTCGAAAAGCTCGGGGTGTTTTATCTCGGTCGGCCGTACGACCTCGAAGCCAAGCAGGGCAAGCCCGGTTGGCTGTTGTACGACTCCAAAGATCTGGTGACCCATGCGGTCTGCGTGGGTATGACGGGCAGCGGCAAGACCGGCCTGTGCCTGGGCCTGTTGGAAGAGGCGGCCATCGACGGCATCCCCGCGTTGGTGATCGACCCGAAGGGGGACCTCGCCAACCTCTTGCTGACCTTTCCGCACTTGCGCGGGGAGGATTTCGCGCCCTGGATCAATGAAGACGATGCGCGGAAGAAGGGCCTCTCCGCGGCGGACTATGCCGCGCAGCAGGCCGGCCTGTGGCAGAAGGGCTTGGCCGAGTGGGGACAGAGCGGCGAACGTATCCAAAAGTTACGCGAGGCCGCAGAGTTCGTCGTCTACACGCCGGGGAGCCAGGCGGGTGTCCCGGTTTCAATCCTGAAATCCTTCGCTGCGCCGGGGCCGGAGTTGCTCGACGATGCCGAACTGCTGCGGGAACGGATCGGCACGACCGTCACCAGTCTGTTGGGCCTGATCGGCGTCGAAGCTGATCCGATCACAAGCCGCGAGCACATCCTGCTGTCCTCGATCCTCGATCAGGCCTGGCGCGCAGGCCAAGATCTCGATCTGGCGGCCCTCATCCATCAGATCCAATCTCCGCCCCTGACGAAGGTGGGCGTGCTCGATCTCGAATCCTTCTTCCCGGCGAAGGAGCGGTTCGCCTTGGCCATGCAGCTGAACAATTTGCTGGCCGCGCCGGGGTTTGCCGCCTGGATGGAAGGGGAACCGTTGGACGTGGGGCGGATGTTGTACGGCCCCTCGGGAAAACCGCGCATTGCGATCCTGTCCATCGCCCACCTGAACGACGCCGAGCGGATGTTCTTCGTCTCGTTGTTGTTGAACCAGACCCTGGGATGGGTGCGCGGCCAATCCGGGACGACCAGCCTGCGCGCCATTCTCTATATGGATGAGATTTTCGGCTACTTTCCGCCGGTGGCCAATCCGCCGTCGAAAGGCCCGTTGCTGACGCTGCTGAAGCAGGCCCGCGCCTTCGGGCTCGGCGTGGTGTTGGCGACGCAGAACCCGGTCGATCTCGATTACAAAGGACTCGCCAATACCGGGACTTGGTTTATCGGCCGCCTGCAGACGGAGCGCGATAAGGCACGGGTGATCGAGGGCCTCGAGGGTGCCGCCGCAAGCAGCGGGAAGAAGTTCGATCGGCAGCGGATGGAGCAAATCCTCGCGGGGCTGGGGAATCGCGTCTTCCTCTTGAACAATGTCCATGAAGACGCGCCCGCGGTGTTTCAAACCCGCTGGACATTGTCGTACCTCCGTGGGCCGCTCACGCGCACACAGATCAAACAGCTCATGGATCCCGTCAAGCAGGCCGCCGCTGCGGCAGGAGGCAGGAGCGGGATGGCTGGGACGCCATCAGCCGGGATGGCTCGGGCAACCGCGCAGGAACAACGGCCCATGTTGCCGCCGGAGGTGCCGCAATATGTGGTGCCGCTGCGCGGGCGGCCCTCGTCGGGGCAGACGCTGTTCTACCAGCCCATGGTCTTGGGGGTGGCGCAGGTGCGGGTGGCGGACAACAAGGCCGGGGTCGATGTGACGGAACGGCTGGCGCTGCTGGCGCCGGTTACGGATGCCGCGGTCCCTGTCGAGTGGGATCAGGCCACGCTCGTCGATCTGGTCTTGGATGATTTAGAGCGTGAGCCGGTAGGCGGCGCGCGGTTCGGCCGGCTCCCCGCTGTGGCGAGCAAGGCGAAACAGTACGATGGTTGGAAGGGCGACCTGTCGGCCTGGTTGTTCCGGACGCAAAAGGTCGAGCTGTGGCGAAGTCCCGGTACCGGGCTCCTCTCGACACCCGGCGAGTCGGAACGGGATTTTCGCGTGCGGTTGCAGCAGGCCGGACGGGAAGAGCGCGACCGCCAGAGCGACATGCTGCGCAAGAAGTATGCGCCCAAAATTTCGAGCCTCCAGGACCGCATTCGGCGGGCCGAGCAGATGGTGGAACGGCAACAGACGGAAGCGCGGAGCAGTCAGCTGCAGGCGGCGATCTCGGTCGGCGCCACGATCCTTGGCGCGTTTCTCGGCCGCAAGGCGATCAGCGCCGGCAATCTCGGCAAGGCGACCACCGCCATTCGCGGCGCAGGCCGGGTGCTCAAGGAATCGAAAGACGTGGGCCAAGCCGAGGAAAACGTGGCGGCTTTGCAACGGCAGCTGGCCGAGTTGGAGGCGCAATTCAAGGCCGAAGCCGAGGCCTTGGCGTCGGCCACCGATCCCCTCACCGAAAAACTGGATCGATTGTCGCTGAAACCCACCAAATCGAACATTACGGTCAAGCTCGTGGCCCTCGCCTGGGTGCCGCATTGGCAAGAGGCCGACGGGGGCCTCCTGTCCGCCTGGCAGTGACGGCGCAGCCTTACGACGCCCGGTCCGTCTGGTCCACGTTCAACGACAGCAGCCGGCACATGCGGAAGCGGCTCGCATCCGTCCGGTCCCTGGTGAACCCCAACTGCTCATAGAACCGTAGCCAGCCGAGGTTGCGCGCGGACGTGCCGGCCCAGGACGGGTCCTCGGGGCCTAGATCCACGATCAAGCCATGGCCGGGATAGGAGCGCTGGAGTTCCTGAATGGCGGTCTGGAACAACCGCCCGCCGAATCCCAAGCCGCGGTAGGCCGGTCTCACCCAGCCATAGAGTGCGAGCCGATGGCCCTCAACCGACAGACGAATGGCCGCCACCACCGCCAGGACCTCGCCGGAACCGGACCGGTCGGGACCGGATGGCTGGGCATTCAGCCGCGCTTGCCAGGCCGCGCGGCGGATGTGGTCGCCGGTCGGTTCCTCCAAGGGCAGCGGGTGCCGCACGGCTTCGAGAAACCGCTCCGCGTACGCCGGTTCACTTCCCCATTCGATCGACAATTCCCTGAACAGCGAGGCAAGGTCGTTCGTCCTGCCCATCGGTTCGATCACCACGACGTGGTCGAGACCCAGATTGAGGTGCTGTTCGGCGAAGCGTACGAACTGCTGGCTGTACATGCCGCAGAGCGTGGGCCAGAAGAGCCGGAAGGTCGGCGTGGAGGTCCAGCGACGGAAGAGGTTCATCCAGCCGCGGTTGAGCGCGTGGGCGTGAAACTCGTCCAGATGGACGGCGAGGTAGACCTGTTCCATCAACTGGATTTGCAGGTTGCACGTGTGCAGGGCGGCGCGAGGGTTCATGGGGGTGTCGCCCGGATCGATGCCGAACACCGTCCGCAGTTCCGGGTAGATTTCCAGATCGTACCGAAGGAGATCCGGGTCGTCGCGCAGGAGCCGTTCGAGGTCCCTGAGGTCGTCCGTTTCTCCGAGAAAGGACTCGCGCATGCCCGGAGGCGTGGCTACCCAGTGGGAGCGGAGGGCATGGCAGAGGGTGGAAAAGTCCTGACGGGTTGCGTGAACGGCGGGGCGCAGCACTTCCTGGGTCACGTGCTCGCCCAACCGGCGATAGGATTCGAACTGCGCTTCGTCGAAGAACTGGTCCGACGTCGATTCATGGGGGAACGCGGGGTGGCGCGCGGCATAGTCCAGCACGTCCGACGGCTCGTTGCCGGTCAGCGAGGGCTTCAGGTAGATCAAGGTGCCGGCGGTGGCGTTCGCGTCCACCCGGTCGTAACGGATCAAGCCGATGGCATGGTGGCGGCTGCCGGCTGTTGCCTCGCCTTGTGGTTTGATGTGCTCGAGGTCGATTTCGATATCGATGCCGAGATCGATCCGGATCTTGCGGATGGCGTTGCCGAGATCCTCGAAATTGAGCCGAGGATCGCAGCCGGCATCCACCACGAGGATGCAGTGGCAGCGGCGGAGCACCATTTCGTAGAGACCCAAATTCTCGAAATGTCCGCCGTCGGATAGGTAGACATAGGGGTGGCAGGCATCCGTGAGTCCGAACGCTTCGGCCAGCAGGGGTCTGATCGATAATGTGGGCGACGCCTTCCGATAGGTGTCGGCGCCGGCCGGTCCCGGATTGCCGAGCCACCAGCCCAGCCGCACGTTGAACAGCGCCAACAGGAAGGTCACCGCGGAGGATGAGTGGTAGCCCATGTTGGGGCTGGCGGCGGCTCCTGAAATCGCCAGCGCCGTGCCCAGAGAGAGCGGCTGGCCGATGTAGCGGTTGCCGCCGTAGTCTTCGGATCGGCGGTACCCCAGATTCCAGCTGCCGCTATGGAGGGCGCTGATGGTGAACGATTGGGCCTTCCGCTGTTGCCATGCCAGGTTGTCACCCTTTACCAGGTTCAGCGCGACGTTGATCAGGTGAAGGGGGCGCGGGGTATGCTCGTGCAGGCCGTTCAAGAACAGCGCGGTAAACCACTCGCTCGCCTTCTGTCCGCCGACCGTGCCCGGCTGTTGCAACGCGGTGAGGGGCGCCGTGGAAGCCGGCCCGAGACGCAACTCATGCGCGACGTGGCTGAAGACCTTGCGCTGGCGAGCGTCCGCCAGGTCCTTCTGCAGCGTCGTCCGCATGGTCTGCTGCTGGTCCTGTGTTGGGTGAGGGATCCGCCGATAGAGATCCAGTGCTTTGCGGGTGGGAACGGTCATGTGTTTCGCATGGAACCACCGGGCGATGCGCACCTCGTCGAACCGCATGTCGCTCATCGCCGGGTTGTCGAGGTTGTCGAAGCCGGTAAAGGGGTTGAAGGTTCCTTCCCGCTCCGCTTTCCTGCGTGAAGCCCCCAGGTAGGCGCGGATGAGGCGGTTGCGGTACATCGCGTGGAGTGAGAAGCGGTTGATGTTGATGAAGACGGACATGACCAGCCCGAGCAACAGCACGGTCAATGTGAATTGGAACAGCAGCCACCAAGGTGTATGGTGCAGGACTTGATCGTGGCCCCAGGGATCGGTCCAGATTCCCAGGCCGGTCTGCTTGGGATCGACGAGATCGTTCAGGTGCATGTGGTACTGGTGGGCGAAGAGGTCCAATTGCCAGCTGGCGCCGAGGGCCAGGGCGATAAGCACGCAGACCATGAACAACGGGGCGGCCGCCCGCACCACTAGGTCGGTGAGCGCGGTGACCGTCGACCGTTCTTCCTGCTGTTGCGCGGTGGTCTTGGCACTGAATCCCAAGACCAAGGTCACGAGGCCGGAGAGGCCGCCAAGGGAGGCGGCGACGGTCGGCGTGAGCCAGCTGACGAGGCCTGGGCCAAAGATGACGATGGTCGAAAGCCCCGACCAGATGACCATCACGATCAGCATCCAGGAACCGGTGCGGCCCCACCATTCGCGATCCTGCTCTTCCGTAAACCGGCTGGCGAGCCCGATGAATACCGTGGCGGTCAACAGAAAGATCGCCAGGACGGCCGGTACCGCAAAACCGGCGAACCATTCGGCATACGTTGAGACGACGAGGTGATCGGGCACTTTCGCGAGGGCGCTTCGAAGCAGTAAGCCGCCCAGGCCTCCCGTGGCAATCACAGCTCCGGTTTCTCCGAGTAACCACCAGGAGGGCGAGGCCCAACGTTTGAGCACTGCCATGGCGAAGAGCCAACTGCCGGTATGAAGGACCATGCCGCCCACGATGGCCTGTCCATAGGTGAACCGCTCCGGCGCTCCGCCGCCGTTCCGATACCAGGCCCAAGCCGTGGTGAGGCAGAAGACCGAGAGGATCAAGGGGACCAGGCAGACGCGAAGAAACCATCCTTGTGATTCCAACTGTTGGCACCAGCGGTCCCGTCGATACGTACGAAGCGTGGGACGGCAGAGATGGAGATAAATGAGCGCGACGACGGCCAAGGCCAATCCGCCTATTACCAGGAAGGGCGCATAGCTCTGAAGCGACGCCCCGCAAGCCGGAAGCGATTGCGTACAGGTGTTCAACTGCGTCAGCGCAATGGTCCAACGCGGGATCAGCAGCGGGAAGAGCAGGAGGGGCAACAGGACCATCCAGTTGAGGTGCAGATTGCGCAGATAGATCCCCAACAGCGTCCAGGAATCGGCGGAGAAAAATCCCAAGTGCGGGCTGAGGTAGTTACTGTAGTTTCGGAGCCACTGGATCGGTGGCGGCGCTTCAGCCGAGCCGGTCTTGGGGGCGTGGTTCAGGTCGTCTATCACGCCTGAGAGTCCCCGAGGGTGACGGTGAATCCAGGCGGTGAGCCAGCTGCCGATGTAGCCTCCGCCCGACACGGTCGAGAGGTAATCGAACTTATCCAACAGCTGCAGGCGGGCGAGGGACTGCAAGACCCCCAGCCCAAAGGTGGCGCTGCGGATGCCGCCGCCCGAGAAGCAGAGCCCCGCGCGTTTCGGGTGTCGGGCGTGGACGTGCCGACGGAGTTCGTCGAGAAGCTCTTTGTCTCGCGTTCCGGCGGGATCGTCCTTGGAGAGTACCTTCACGGGGTGGTGATCCGGGAAGGGGCCATCCAGCAGTTCGGTTTCTTCTGTAAGAATTTCAGCGAGTCTGAGGTGCTTGCCTTGCTTCATGGTGGGAAGCTCCGGCCGCTCCGCCTGCTCACGTTGATGGAAAGCAAGGCATGTGCCGCCCACGCACAGTCGGGGAGACAGAAGGCGCTCCGAAGGTCTCTGCCGCCGCTACGCGCCGGTCTTATCGAATTGGATACAGGCTGTATCGCAACCGATACGCGTGGATTAATGCCGCCGGTCGCGCTGCATGAGCTTATCGGTGTAGGCCAATAGGATGGCCGACGCCAGAAAGGTCATGTGGATGAAGATTTGCCACTTGATGTGCTCGATGGGCACATTGGCGACGTTGACGAAGGCCTTCAACAAATGGATGCTGGAAATGCCGATCAGGGAGGCGGCGAGTTTGACCTTGATCGTGCCGGGATCGACATGACTCAGCCAATCCGGCCGGTCGGGATGGTGCTCCAGATCCAATTTGCTCACGAAGGTGGCATACCCCCCGATGACCACCATGGTGAGCAGGTTGGCCACCATCGTAATGTCGATCAAGGAGAGGATGCTCAGCATGAACAGCGTTTCGCTGTGGTCGCGAATATGGAAGACCATGTCCCACAGTTCCGCCAGGAATTTGTAGGCATAGAGGAGTTCCGCGACGATGAGGCCCCCATACAGCGGCGCCTGGATCCAGCGGCTGCCGAACACCAGGGCTTCGAACAACTGTTCGACTCGATTATGGGGAGCTGAGAACGACGATGCGGGTTGGGACGGGGACGGATGACTCACGCGTGCACTCGACCTCCTGGTGAGCGCGTATCCTAGTGGGCGCGTGTGATTCTGTCAATCGTGGGGCGCGGAGAAAATCGCTCGGCATGCAGCACGAGCGGTCCGACCGCTTCCTGCGACGGCCTCGTCATCGAGGGACTGTCCGGCGAAGGAGTCGTGTGGCTGAAAGCGACGCCCGGGACCAGTGAGCCAGAATACAGTCGGCCAGTTGGCGTTCGCGGATCGGTTTCGTGCGGTAGGCTACCGCACCGGCCATCCCCGGCATGTGGACATCTTGGCCTGTGCTTCGAGACTCAGGCCGATGCCGGTGTCGATGATCTCAAAGCGGAGTGTGACGGAGGTGGGATCATCGTCGATGCGCAGGACCTGACGGATCCGGCCGGGGTCTCCCATCACCTTGCGCGGTGTCTGGGCGTCGATCAGCCCGACCAATTCCAGTTCTCTACACTGGGCGGTCGGCGCCAACATGTCCAGCGTGTCTTCGATGGTGAGCCGCAGGTCATGGGGGTGCGGATTTCGTGACTCATGGTGGCGAGAAAATCGGCCTTTGCCTGCCCGGCGCGGATGGCTTGATCACGGGCTCCGACAACTCCCAGTTCTTCTCGGCCTGCTTGCGGGAGGAGATATCGCGCACGATGCCGGTGAATTTCTTGCCGCCATCGACCAGCATCATTGCTGCGAAGGCCCATCACCTCGCGGCCGACCCCGATGACCTTTTTCTGATCCGACGAAAGGTAATTGAACAGGTATTGATCGTGCTCGGAATGGTAGGGCTCGGGCAACTCTGATGGCCTTGGAGCGGGGTGACGATCACGCGGAACCAACGGCGAAGGAACGGGCTGGAGCTTTCGTATTCGTAGGAAAAGGCGCGGATGGTGCCGTCCAGGATGTGGCGAATGCCCTGGCCTATGTGCGAGGCGTCCTGGTGGGCACCGGCCGCGTCGCAGATGTGCAGGTAGTTGAGCCCGACGCCGTGGCCCTCGCCGTTGAAGCCGTTGGCGGCGGCAAAGCGCTTCCAGGCTTCGTTGACGGCGAGAATGGTCCCCGTGGCATCGAGCACGGCGACATTGGCCGGCAGGACGTTGAGGATGTGGGGGGCAGCGCGCTGTCCGGTCGCGGTCTATGGGGCAATGGATGGACGGGCGTGAGGCATCGTTCCGGTTATCCCTCAGTCCCCGTCTTGCTGTGTGTTTGGACGAGCCAGCGATCAAGGATCGCCTGCAGGTCGGTCGGACGAATCGGTTTGGCCAGGTAATCGTCCATCCCTGCGGCGAGACATCGTTCGCGGTCCCCCGACAGGGCGTTCGCCGTCATGGCGATGATCGGCGTGTGTGCCGTTCTGCCTTCTTTCTTACGGATCAGAGCCGTCGCCTCGAACCCGTCCATTTCCGGCATCTGGCAATCCATGAAGATCAGCGGATAGGGGCTTCGTTCCTGGGCTGTGACGGCCTCCAGCCCATTGGCCGCCACATCGACTCGATACCCCAGCTTTTCGAGCATCTTACAGGCGACTTTCTGGTTGACCGGATTGTCTTCTACCAGCAGGAGGCGCGGTGTGCCGGACCCGCCCGACTCCGCCAAGGTGTGACGGGTAATCAACGGTTGTGGCGTTACGACGCCCGGTTGGGAGACCGGACTCGGCCCCTTCAGGAGCAGGGTCAGGCAGTCGAACAGTTGGGCCTGACGGATCGGCTTCGTCAGATAGGCGTCGATGCCGAGGGCCTGGGCCTTCTCGCCGTCGCCGCGTCGGCCGACCGTCGTGAGGATGACCACCCGCAGCCCGGAGGTGAGCGGATCGTTCTTCAAGCGACGAGCCGTCTCGAATCCATCCATGCCGGGCAGGTAGAGTTCGATCAAGGCGACGTCGAAGGGTTTCTGGGTGACCGAAGCCGTCATGGCCATGTCGATGGCTTGATTGCCGTTGAGCGCGCAGGTGCAATCCATCCCGCGACTCGTCAGTTGTTGTCGAAGGGTGCGTTCGGCCCTGCCGTTCTGCTCGACCAGCAACACGCGGCAACCGTTGAGTGCGGCCCACGAACCCGCCGAGGCGGGCGGCGCGATGGCTGCTTCGGGGAGGCGTACGGTGAACCAGAACGTGCTGCCTTCACCGGGCTGACTCTCGATGCCGATCTGGCCGCCCATCTGCGCGACCAGTCGTTGGCAAATGGCAAGTCCCAGCCCGGTCCCTCCGAAGCGACGCGTCGTGGAACTGTCGGCTTGGACGAAGGCTTGAAATAGGCGTGACTGGACTTCCGTGGGTATGCCGATGCCGGTATCGGTGACGCTGAAGCGGAGGAGGTTCGGATCTCCGCTGTCGTCTCGTCTGACATGGACGAACACTTCGCCCGACGGGGTGAATTTGATGGCGTTGCCCACCAGGTTGACCAGAATTTGCCGGAGACGCCCCGGATCGCCCTGTACCCCCATCGGGACGGCGGCCTCGACCAAGCCGACCAGTTCGAGCCCCTTCCCCTGCGCCTGATCCGCGAGCAGATCGAGCGTATCCTCCACCGTCAGTCGCAAGTCAAAGTCGATGTTTTCGAAGTGGAGTTTGCCCGCCTCGATTTTCGAGAAATCGAGAACGTCGTTCACCAACGTCAGCAAGGCATCGCTGGAGCGGCGCACCGTGTCGGCAAAACTTCGTTGCTCCTCGGTGAGGGCCGTTTCGAGCAGGAGATCGGTCATGCCGATGATGGCGTTCATGGGCGTGCGGATCTCGTGGCTCATGGTGGCAAGGAAGTCGGTCTTGAGTTGAGCGATGCGCAGGGCCTCATCACGGGCTTGGGCCAGCGCCGCCTCGGCTTCCTTGCGGCGGGTGATGTCTTTGCCCATGGCCAGAAAGCCCGTCAGCGTGCCGTTTTCCTGACGCAGCGCCGTGATAGTCAGCAGGACGGTCCGGTGAGCGCCGTTCTTGCATACATAGGTCCACTCCCGCTCGTCGAAGCCTCCGCTCTCGGCGTTCCGAGTCAAGACCTCGAACCCCTGGATGGGGCGGTCATACAGTTCGCTCAACTGACGACTACGGGCCTCCAATTCTCCGGGAAGGTGGAAGTGGGGCAAGAATCGCTCGCCGACTATCTCGCACGCGGCATACCCCAAGAGGTGTTCCGCTCCGGCGTTGAAGGTGGTGATCAGGCCCTTCGGATCGGTGGCGATGATGGATTCGTGGGTTGCGCCGTTGAGGATGGCGGTCAGTTGCAGGTTCGTGGAGAGCAGGGCTTGCTCAAGATGTTTGCGGGCGCTGATGTCCGTCGCGATGACCTGTATGGCGGGTCGCCCCTCGTGGGTGATCGCGGCGGCGGTTACTTCCACATCGATGACAGTCCCGTCGAGTCGCACCAATTGCTCCTCGATGGGGGAAGCTACTTGCCGGCCGGATTCCATTGCCACGATCCGTTCTGCCACCCGCGAACGGAAGGTGGGATGGACGATGTGCATGACGGGTTTTCCCAGGAGGTCGTGTGCGGTCTTGCAGCCCAGCAATTGCAGGCAGGCTTGGTTGGCGAAGACGATCTGTCCCCCGCAGTTGACGAAGATGGCGTTGGGGGAGAGCTCCACCAGGGCGCGGTATCGGGCTTCGCTGGCCCCCACCTTCTCCGCCATGGTTTTGGCGGCGGTGATGTCGACTGCGATTCCGGCCAGGCGAGAGACCGTACCCTTCTCATCCCTGATTGGAAAGCTGCGGTCTCGAATCCAGCGGACGGCTCCGCTCGGTGTCACGATGCGGTAGTCCTCGTCGTAGGGGAAGGAGGCCTGACAGGCTGAGGCGTTTGCGATACGTTCCCGATCATCGGGATGGACATGTTCGAGCCAAGAATCCGCTCTGGCGTAGAGGGTGGCCCGCGGACATTCCCAGATCGTTTCAAACGCCGGGCTGACGTACAGTACTTCATGCTTGTCCGGGGTCGTGAGCCAAAAGACGGCATCGATATGTTCGGCGAGT